>Ga0098074_1000367_pt1 | contig 32363 bp, 30 predicted proteins | sample 32_taG_FD_75064 | JGI IMG/M metagenome (GOLD analysis project Ga0098074, IMG submission 75064) | Marine viral communities from the Gulf of Mexico - 32_GoM_OMZ_CsCl metaG | ecosystem: Environmental > Aquatic > Marine > Oceanic | place: Atlantic Ocean: Gulf of Mexico | collected 2015-07-12
ATCACCCCCCATTATAAAATTAGGGAGATAGTTTTTAGTAAGCACACATCTGTGGAAAAAGGGGGTGCACGGACTAGAAAATAATTGAAAGAAAAAGGTATGTACTAATTGAAAATAATTGAAGAAAAGATCTTGACCCAATATTCACTCGATGCTATAATGAATTTCCGTTACTCAAACAGTAATGAAACACAGCTCCCTCAGATAGTTTCTTATACGGCTTCTATCTGAGGGGGCATTAACTCTAAATAAAACAACTATGAAAAAACCTATATATTATCCGTTCACAAATGATTTGTATTGGGACTGTGAATGTCCTGACAAATATATCCACAAAAAATCTGAATCACTTGAATGCAATATCTGCGGATACTGTGAAGAAGATATGCCTGATAGCTGTCAGAAAGAAGTTGAGGAAGGTAAACATTTTGCAAGTAAGGAGGTATCAAAATAATGGCTACAGATTTAAACAAAGCAATACACAGAGCTGTAGAATTAAATGGTGAATCTTATATTGTTTCATTGGAGCCTAACCCACCAAGGGTGACGCTCCGAAAGAAACGCCATAAGAACTTAGCCAGTGAAACCGCCCTTGCGGATTTACTGGAGGATGAAGAAAATCACCTACCTCAGAGACACGCTGATCGTGCTTCTACAATTCAGTGGGAATCGTTAGGTGATTATAAACCATCTGATATGGATTACATTCATCCGAGTGATCTCGAAATGTGGGCAAAGTACAGCTATCCAAAGTTTAAAGACGCATGGAATGAGTACCAGTCCGTTGTGAGAAAGAAACAACTAGCCGATATCCTGTGGCATACAGACGGCTCGATAGAAATAGCAATTAGACCAGAGTAAAATGAACAGATCCCAAAGGAATGCGAAAGCAAAGGCAAAAGGTTTACGTAAAGCTAGGCGTAAAAAGGAAATAAATAAGCTTAGGAATACAGAAAATAAAACCCCTACTGACGGAGCTTATGTGGCAAAGTATCGTAGTCTGAATATATCGGCTAGTAATAAATATATGCTTAATCCATTTATTCAAGTTAGCCGATTTTCAAAAATTAAAGGACAAAAATGATATACGGAATTTTAATCATAGGAGTATATGTTGGGATCGTTCTCATCTGTCTGCGACTGTTACAGAAGTTGCACGAACAGGCAGATGAGATACGTATACACAACGAACGTATCTTAGAATACAAAAGAAGAATCAATTCACTATCAGAAAGAATGGAGGAACTAAACGATGCCGAGCGATCACATATCAAATGAACCCTACCATGAATGGTTGAGGGATGTCATCCGTAGCAAGCCAAAATTGTTTACGCATGACTTCAACATATCATTCTCCGTTGACTCCCTGCACCTTGATCCTTGGATGATTAGCGATGAAGTATTAGTAGCTTACCTATTCAAGAGGATCAAAGAAGCTAGAGAGTCAGGGTGTTTTAAAGAAGCATTGAAACACACAGAGACAATAGAACCCGAAGTAGATTTAGACTTATGATAATAGCAGTAGGAATAATAGTTTGGATTGTAATGATCTACCTTGTGTTAAGATTCTTCGCTGTCTCTGCTGAGATCAGTAAGACTTACGAAGGTCGAACGTACAAAGCTCAATGTCCTTGTGGTCATTACAACGAAGTATATCATTTAAAGTGGGAGGCTATTAAGTGTAGTTCCTGCAAGATGTATTACGACAGAAAAGAATTTAACATTAACTAATACACAACTAAAATAAAATGAGTAAACAACCCGAAGGTAAAGCTGATGACGATGGTATCATGCTAATTACTAATACAGTAGCTGATGATGAAGAGAAGCAAATTGAGTTACTGAATCAGGAATTGGAAAGAATCCATGAACAATACTTAAAGAACATAGTCACTTGGAATCGTGCAGGGGACAATCTACATAGGTGTGGTATGATGCATGAAATGGTAACTGATCGACTAATACAGTTGGGTCAAAACCCTAAACCTTTAGATCCAGAAGAGTATGATCCCGAAGATATCATGCAAAAATCTCTTCTTTTCAGCTAAAGTATGAAAACAAGGATACACGTTAATCAACATAAGATACGCAGTAATGTAAAAGCAGGTACAAAAGAACCTGTAATCACAGTGAAGACTTATAAAAGTAACGAGTACTGCCATAGAGTTGAGATCACAGAACCATGTACTGTAGTCTATTCACCTGATAAACCTCTGTCTTGTGGGGCTAGAGTGTGGATAGAAACAGAAGGTGAAGTGGTGTGTATAAAAGAACCTTGATTTAAACCATGAACCCTGACTCCTGTACTCTGAGCTAGGAATAAAGTTAGAGGAGAACTCTAGATGAGGCGTTATTTTTTGCATAGTTGTTCAATGCGTCTTTGATGAACACCTAGTTCAGACTACAGGGGTCAGGGTATTTTCTGTCTTGCTTTTAAATCATTTTAGAAATATTGTTAAAGACCATGAACATTTTGAGAATATACTTTGAAGAGTATGAACTCCTTATGTCCATGCAAACAAAGAACCACAAAGTAATGCCAGAGACATTTAAAGTTTATCCTATCTTTCGAGATGAGGATGGTGAACACCCTAGAGTTGGGGCTGAGATCCCTATGTCTTTAGCAGAAGCCAAGGCAGTTCTGCCGAAGCAATATTTCCATGAGTGTTAAACGCTACATACAAACGGATGCAGATAGTAGATATGATTGGATTGCGATGTTGGAAAAACAAAACTCATACGAGATTGTTGCAAGCATCAAAGATTCAAGAGTCCTTCTGTATAGAAACAAAGACAAACAAAAGAGCATAGATACTTTCAAGTATCTCGCCCATAAGCATGGGGCGTTATCAGCTACTATTCCTTTCAGAAGTTTTGCGATGGCTTAATCTTCTCTATTGTGATAGTAGAATCTAGGTAAGTTTTTAAAGTAAGCATCAAGCAAGCGTTCCCTTCTGAGGAACTCTTTGTTATCTGTAAGTCTGTACTTATCTCTTAGTTTCTTTTTCAAACCTTTGTGAGTTTCTCTTGGGGTTTCTGTTTTGCCCTGCAATAAAAACCCATATCTTCTTTTTCCAAACTGTGATCCATATACTATTCGTTTCACATCTTGATCTGATAGTTCACCAAGAGACGCTAAGTTTTTAAGTGTATGAGCTACCTCTTTATCTAGCCTGACTCTATGATCTATCTCATCGATCACGAGAGCTTTCATTTCAGCATCCGTGATTGGGTCATCACTCAGTACTTTGTTTTTCCTCAACGATATGTTCTGTGTTTCTCTTCTGACATCAAATAGATATCTCCTCATGTTGTTTGAGATATCTACTGTGTATGGTTTAGCAGGATAAAATTCTTTTCCTATACGCTCAAAGATTTCTTCGACAGGGTTTGTGCCAATCATCTTAGCAACTTCCCGACCAGCTTTTATTGTCCTTGGTTCCAAAGCTTCTTTAAGTAGGAATGAAGCTCCTTTGATAAACACATCTTCAGCTTCGTCTCTTTCCTCCCATATCTTTTTATTTGTTTGGGGATCTCTGTTTGCTTTTAAACTTAACAATGCCCCTGCAAAGATTTGGTCATCTAAGTATTCGTTAAATATCAAACCATCTATAAAGCTCATTGCCATAGATGCAGGGCTTTCCCCTCTGAATCCTTTCTCAACTGAACGTAGTACAGGATCAGCTAACATAGCGTATGGGTTTACGTATGTTAGATCCAAAGTTTTTAACTCGCCATCTTCTCTGTACATTATGAAAGTATGACCCCTCAAGTACTCGACTAAAGTTCTTCTAAGAGCAGCTTCTTCTTCATCATCTACATCAGTTATCATACGAGCCATCAACGGCCCAACTGCGGATAGACCAACTGTTGTTCCGAGGAAACCTGTAAGCCTCAAAGCACCTCTCCTTTTTATAGTAGGGCTTTGATCCTTCATCTCTTCTACAGCGAGGCGGATTGTATTTATAGATATCCTGACTATCTCTCCCTTGAATCGAATGAACGGAGCGAACATAACTCCAACGGAAGACTTAGTCCAACCTCTTACTAAAGGTGAAGATCTACTATATGATTGAGCAGTCCTTAAAACTTTATCAGCAGCTTCTCTTTTGATTTCATAATCTGTCATCCCAGCGTACTTACCTTCGCCTCTTTCCTTTGCTTTCTTTAAAACAGACAATTCATTTTCGTAGTAAGATATCTTGTAGAAAGTATCAACAACAGCAGATAGTTCTTTAAGAGAAGTATATAGTTTGTTAAGTGGTGACCCTATTTTCTTTAGGTCACTTTCTTTTGTATTCTCATCAGTTAATTCATCTATCTGTTTTGTTTTTCTGTAGACCTCATCCATCAATTCATTTGGAGTAGTCTCTCCTCTGAATATTTCATCAAGCATTTTAGGTCTTATCTCGTCACCAATAATATCTAAAGCATCTAGTTCAGAATAATATTCATCCAATTTAATTTGGCTGAATCTTTCACCTGAGTATATACCCCTATGACGTAAGAGTTCTTTACCCATATTCTTTGTATACCTTATGGGTGCTATCATTCCTTGAGACAAACCAAAGTAAACTACGTTACCTAAAATGTTTCTTAGATAGAATCCTATAGAACCTAAAGTCTTAGTTGCCATTGAAAGACCTGTCAGATTAAAAGCCATCCTATTTAATTGAGTGGCGACAATCTCAGATTCATTTAAAGCTACCTTAGTACTGTTACCTAAAAGTTTTAAAGCTTCATTCAGATCTTTAGTGGCGTAGTACTTCTGACCTGTAGTCACGTTTACCCAAGGGTCAAAGCGAGCATCCCCGTCTGCAAAGATTTGTTCCCAGCGGTTTACCTTCTTCCCCTTTACAATCTCAAACTTCTCGTCATCTGGTAGGTTTAGAAGAACATTCTCTTCAATTATCCAGCCATTCTTTTCTTTCAAGCCAAAGTCTAATACGTTTTTTAAATAGGCTTGGTGAGATGCCATAATACCAACGTGCATATATGTACGCATGATTGCATCATAACCAGTGGCATCACCTTCTTCACCCATCAAAGCCCTCAACTGTTGTGGGATATCTTTCCTTTTTAACAGACGCTCTTTTAATATATGTGCAAAGCCCATACGCCTAGCAAGATCTTCCCCTTCTACTAGTTTCAATCCTCTGTTCTTTGTAAATAAGTTATCCTTGTTTGAGAAAGAGTTTAAGAAAGAAGCCATCATATTGTGTATGAGTGGCGGTTGATCAGAAGGAGACTTATTTGGATCTGCTGTTAGTTCTTTTTCAGCTATTTTTCTTGCGTCTTCTATTCTAGTAACAAGATTACCTTTGGCATCTGGTTCTTTATTTAAAATAATTTGCGTAGCTCTGTGGGTTTTATATTCTTCCGCAAAGAATGCAGCAGCTTCATTACGTACTTCAGTGTACTTACTATCGTACATTACTTGATCAGCAAAACCTGCATCTGAAAATAACTTATATGATCTTGTCAGATACACTTCTAAGTTTGCATCAATAGTAGCACTTAATTGTTTTTTAATTTCTGGATCGTTAGGGAATAACTCCCCTATCTTTTTAGAGAACTCATCTGTCTTCCCACGAAGAGCAAGTAGATGCCTAACTATTTCAGATTTAGGGTTTCCGTTTTCATCATAACCACCGAGTTGTTCGATAGCATATTCTCTTCTCTGCTCAAGCAAGGCTCTTTTATTTTGATAAGCCCTATTAAAAGCTGTAGATTTCTGACTATCTAAATCCTTAATATCCTCTGTTAATCTTTTTATATTAGCCTGTAGCTCTTTGTTGTCTGGTTCTTGAACCCTCTGCTCATTAAGAGCTGCCAAGACTTGAGTCATTCTTTTTAATTTAGTATCGAAAAACTTATTAAGGAAGTCAGTAGTCTTTGGATCAAGTCTTAAAACTTCAGCGTCTCCTGTTATACTTCTAAATAAATCTACAGGAGCATCCCCATCTGGATATAACTTAGCAACTAGTTGGTCTAGTCTATCTTTGTAATTTTGTATTTCATTAAATACAGCATTACGAAGAGCGACTGATTGCTGGTGTAGTCTTTGCAATCTTGGGTCTGGTGTCCCGACTAACTTATTCATCCAAGACATTATGCCTTTGTAAGCACCACGATACTTACCTGTTTTCATAACAGGTATTGTTAACATACCTGTCAGGTTACCATGCTTGAATATTCTATTTGTATTAACTTCTGTTGTAGTATTACCCTCTGTCTGAGATTCGGTGACTTCAATTATAGTACCAACTTCTGGGGCTATATCAGCATCTGCTTCTGAAGTTTCGGTGTGTCCTGTAAAAGCTTTCACTACCCTTAAAGGATTGTCTGGATCAAACATAGGTATAGGCTCTACTTGATAACCAGCTTTCATATCGTTGTAAGCTTGGACAACCCTGTTAACTGCCATTGACATATAAGGGTTTTCTGAATCTCTTCTCAGAGCAAAAGTTATTCTGTTTACAACTCCTTTTAAGTATCTAAGAATTGCTGCAAAGATATTAGGGTTCTCTAAATAGAATGCTCTGTCTTGCTCTGTAGTAAATCCTTTTAAGGCACGTTGTGCATACATACGCAATGCCTCTTTACCTAATGTTCTTTGTTCATTAGCTACTACATCTGGATCTTCACTTGCGAGCCTTGCTCTTGCAGCTTGCTTATCTGCTTCCGTTAGGTAGTAGTTATCTATGACACGATTAACTTCTGACTGAGGCATCTCCCCATACAAAGCAGATATCTCTTCTGTAGTGAAGTCAGCGAAAGTGGCTGCGTGTATTATCTCTTCTATCATTACAGAAGATGTTAATGCTTTTGCATTTCTATTTGATAAGCCATCAACTAAATTACCCAGTTCGCTAGGTTCTATCTGAACAAAGCTTCCGCTCTCAGATGTAACAAAACTAAAAGGTTTTATTTCTTGTCCTGACTCTTGAGCTGCTTTCCTTTGTTCATCAGATACTAGTCTGACATCAACACCAAATAGCTGTCCTATTAAACTAAGGTCTGCCAAGAGGTTTTGTAGTTTTAATAAGTCTTCCTGACTAATATCATCCAAGGATTCAAAAGCTTTTTCAGGTGACAAGCTTCTTATTTGGGATTCAGTAGTCTCATCATTAATATCGTTAAGTTTTAAACTTAACTCATGTTGATCTTTGGCAGCTTTTACAGCTTCTATTTCCGTTCTTAAACCTTCAGCAACACCCTGAGTATCCCCTTTCTTTAGTTGATCATTAAACTCAACCTGACTATCAAGAGAATCTAATAGCTTATTGATGTCTTTGTATTTAACTTTTCTTGTGATGACATTACCATTCGACCAATCGGGTATATAACTATATGAAAGTTCTACATCTTTTTCTTGTTTTGTTTTAGGAACAAACTCACCTGTTTTCCCTACTCTTACATAACCATTATTTTCTACATAATCTGCAAGTGCTACTTCACCTTTACTAAGATAATTTCTATATCTTTTATTCGTGATATGTGATAACTCATCCATGATGATGGTAGCTCCTGCTTCCATCGCATCATCTATAAGTTTGTACTTACCATCCAATTCACCATCTTTTACTGGTATGATTGCATCTTTCCGTAGGCCATTAGACGCTACAAAAACAACATCAGAAGACTTGTAGTTACCTGTATTAGCACGTCCTCTAATCTCATACATTCTACGATAGTTATCGGTTGAAGAACCTACTGCACCATCACCAATAAACTGAGTAGCTTTCCTTGTTTTAACTTGTTCTTTAGGGACGTGATGTTTAGCTCTTACATTAGAGAAGGTTTCTATATCTTTTGTTGTAGCTCTCTGTAGTATTTTATTTTCATATATCTCTACTAAAGGACGAAGGCTCTGGGCTTCTTGTTCATTAGCTTGTGATACAGATATATCAGTTGGTGCATCGATATTATCTAATTCTTCAAGTCGAGCTTTAGCTTCAGGGAAACTTAATTTTTTTGTTATTCTTTCACTAAGACCAATTTCTGGTGAGAAAAAAGTGTACGAATAAGTTATAGGTTGTCCTATCTCTGGCTCAAATATAGATTGGTCATACTCATTTATAGCTTGTTGTAATCCTTCAATGTGTCCTAGCTTTTGTATCTTCTCTCTTGTTAAATCATTATCATTGTAGAAACCTCCATAGAACTCAAGAGTATGATCAATTTGTGCAACATCTTTACGTAGTTGTTCAAGCACCTTACTCGCTTCTTCTATTTGAATATTTTGAATATCAGAAGTTATTTCTTTAGTACCATCTACACTTGTATACGTATATTTATATCTTAGTGTACTATCTACAGGCTTAGAGGGGGTGGTTGTTTCTTGCTCTAAAGAAAAGTCTGAACCCCTTCCCCTAACTTCAGCGACTGCTTTTTCTAAAGAAGAAATACGTGCTTTAGAATCTTCTAAGTAATTTCTATCTATAAAACGATAAAGCCCGACGTTAGCACCTACATCATAAAGTTCTGTATCTGATGCAAGTTTTTCTTTTAACTCTTTAATTTTTGCATCAGCATCATTTAACTTAACAGTATCTGTACTTTCTGTAGTGTTAGTCTCTGGATCGTTTTCTCCCCAAGTATATCTTATATTAATATTTAAAGGCTTAGAAGCTTCAGTTGTTTCTTGTTCTAAAGCAAACCCTCTTACTTCAAGTACATAGTCTCTCAATATTTGGGCATGGTTTAAACCACCCTCTTGGTGATACAAAAGTTTTTGTCCATCTAACTTACCTTGATTGATTTGATCAAGTACCCATTGCCTACGCTCTTGCTTAACCTGATTAATATTATAATTTTCACCACCCTTCACTTCTACCTCAAAATCAACACCCCTTAACCACATTGTGTAGAACATTAAAGTCTCTTCTAAATTTCCTGTCTTTATGGTATCACGAGTTTTAGCTTGCGGAATATTGCTAAATGGATTTCCAAAGTGTTGTTCACCTTCTTGCCTGAGTGTGTTAATGCCTTCTCCTTTTGCTGCTGCTGCTCTAACTGCTGCTGGCCCTTTTTTATAAACAACCTCTGGTGATTTTTGTTGGTTATCTGGCGTAGTATCTCCTACATACTTCAAGGTGTAGGGGTCACGTAGTTGTTTCTCAACTAAGATATCATGGATAGCTCTTGCTTGTGAGTTAACATTTATACCAAAGTTGTTCGCCCTCGTAGGTTTTTGTGCAAACTTATCAGTAAGTATTTTACCTGAACTAGCTTCTCCAATGACTCCTAATTGTTCTTCATTATTATCAAAGTATATTTTCCATAACCCTTTATATACTTCGTAGTACCTAAATTTATCGCTATCCTCTGCTTTTTGGCCTTTGCCTGTTCCTTTAGCAGCTTGGTAAAGATCTTCTATTGTTGCAATTCCTCTATTAGCTTTACCATCTTTTTGTAGGAATCCTAATTTTCTTGATATGGGTATGCCTAAACTTTTTAAAAGTTCTATCGCTTGTTTATATTCTATAGTTGCATTCTTAGGGGAGAATGTTTTACCAACAGAGGTTCCTGCTGATGAAACCTCAAAGGTATCTCCTTGTCCTTCAGGAACTTCTTTAGCATACCCCACTTGTTTTAAAACTGGTTTAGTTTTAACTGGAATAGTTTCTAGATGGTTATCTATACTTTCTTTTATTGACCTTATTTGGGACTCTAAAATCTCTACGCTGTCATCTCTTACAGAAGGATCAAAATTCTTTATCTGTTCTTCTAATTCTTTTATACGACTGTTAGCATCAACTAGTCGGACAGAACGTGTTGAAAGCTCATTATCGTAGTTTCTATATCTATATGTTATATATACATCACTAGCTCTGAGTGGTTCCTTTGTATCTTCTTTAGACTCTAACTCCTTTTCTTCCTGAACTGCGAATTCCTTTTTAAATCTATCATAGTTTCTCCTCGCCTCTTGGTCGTACGCAATGTTTTCAATTAAATCTCCCTCCAGATAAAGAATTTCATCCACTTGTTCTGAGCGTTTATCTTTAAGTAATTTATGGAACCCTTCTTCAAACACCATATTAGGTGGTATATCACCTGCGCCTAAAAACATTTGAGCCATCTGATCTCCTGTCCAACCACTCAAACCGCCTTCAGTCCTCTGGGCTACTAAGAATTCTTTATCTGGATTAGCACGAGCTGTATCATATAGCTTACTAATATTTTCAGTTATTTGTTTTTGCGATAATGATCTTTTAGCTGTTGGTGTTTTCTTAGTTGGGAGCGCATAAGAAGTACCTTCCGTTCCCTCCTGAAGTCCTTCAGCTTGTCCCTTTACATTCCACTTGCCTTTTGTACCATCTTTCTGCTTATTATAATTACTGTCTGATCTAAGCTTCTGAAAATCCTTTACACTTTTCCCCTTACCAAAAGTTGCAAACCCTGCTGCCCCTGCTCCGTGAAACCCTTGTAGGTTGGAACCAAATACAAACACTTGATTTTCGTCTAATGAGGTTATGTCACCCTTGTATGTATTTGAAGGGGTTACAGTTGTTGGATCATATTCCTGATAGCCATATTGTACATACCGCCCTCTCTTTTTAACTATTTCGTTATAGGCTTCTATAATTATAGCATCCCTATTTTGATCAAGTACTTCATCTCTTGTTTCAGGATCTAGATCATCAAACCTAGATATAATATTGTCAATTTCCATTACCATCGCACGTAGCTCTTCCTCCGTAAAATCCATTACACCTTGGTTATCCAATATGGGAGATTCTATTAGTTTCCTAAAACCTTGTTCACCACCGTATCGATCAAAGTGTAGATCTCCAAGCGTTAGTATTTCGTCCCCTTTGTCATATTCAGGCATCTTCCAGTTTAATTGTTCATCATCAGTTTCTGGTAAGCCTTCATTAATTTTATTAATAGCAGAAACTATATGTTCCCTGTTTATTTCAGTAGGATCTTCCTCATACAGAGTAGGTATGCCTAAATGATACCCGATTGTTTCTCTTAACTCCCTATAATTTATATCCAAAACCTCATCAAGTTCTCCTCTTATATCTCCTATCGATTCATTAAGCTCTTCCGATGCTTTTCTTAAAAGCGGACTATAAAAATAATTACTTACGATGTTTTCGGGAATCGCTTCATTAAACCAGTTAGATCCTTTAAAACCAAGATTTAAAAGAGGATACCATGTACCAGCTTTATTTTCATTACCTGACCTTCCTGATGCGAGATAAAAAGTAACTATGACTCCGTTTACTTTTTTGAAAACAATAGCCCGTCCAGTTAATTCAAATATAACTGATTGATTCGGACCAGAACCTTTAAACAAAAGAGATTCTTCACTAACTTCATCAAAGCCATCTTCATCTCTAAAAGCAGATACTATATCATTCAATTCCTCACCGCTTGGGAAATAAGTATCTCCTAGTATAGGCTCTCCTTCTGTATCAAACTTCTCTGTCGGGGTTTTAGCTTCGGCTTTTGGTATATTTAATTCATTAGCTTTTTGTTGAGCTTCCTCTTCAAGTACCAACCCATAGTTTTCAGCAATGCTCTGCTTATCAGAGTTCTCCATGTCTTCTATAAGCTGTTCATTTTGGGCATCTAAATCTGCTCCTTCTGGAGCTGTTGGCATATCAGCAGTATCTTTACGTTTCTGTAAAGAACCCCAATCAATACCAAGAGCTTTTGCTGCTTCTATGTTAGCTTCCTTTTCATAAGCAATCGCTTTGTCACTGAGCAAATCATTTGTTGGGTAGTCTTGAGCGTGTCCTAAGTTGATATGGGCTTTCTCATGTTCTTTGATAAACTCAATATATCTTTCAACAGAACCTAAAGCTTCTTTGAATTTTGCTAAGTCAACCTCTTCAAAAACTTTTTTCTTTTGTTCCGAAGTAGGACTATCTATCTTTCCAGATAAATAAGGGAGGGGTTCTTCCGCATTAAAATCATTTGCTATATTGGTTGTATATAAAACAACTTCTGCTTCAGCTTCTGTCGTAGGCTCCCCATCAATAGACTCAGTAGTTTTAGTTGATACTGCTGGAGTACTACCTAACTTTCCTGAAGTATCTGTAGTGTTCTCAGTTATTTTTATTTTTGTATCTTCCGCTGCTTTTTTTCTTCTAGCTATTTCTTCAGTCGCAGCTATAGCTTGGCCTATAAAAGTTTCATACTCAGTGTCCGTAGCTTTAGAAGCAGGAGTTCTCAACTGCGCTAATGTTATCCTCTCCATGACCTCCGCAGTTAAAGGAGAATTATTATCTTTTAAAAATTGTATAAGCTTTTGTTCTTCGTCTTGGCGTACCATTTCCAACTGCCCTTTTGAAAACGCCCCTTGTTTTTCTGCAATAGAACGTACACCAGCAGCACCTTGTCCGATGATACCACCAACTAAACCTGCATACATAGCACCAGTTACCCTATCAATCATAGGGGTATCTTCATTTAGAGCAGCGTCTACAATGAATGAATTTACAAACTCATCTACACCTTCCTCGAAAAATTCTTGCGTACCACTTTGAAGGAACCGCCTATACAAACCAGTAAACCTTTGGGGTACAACTTCCTTAATCCTTTTGGATAAGTACTTTCTCATTAAGTTTCCATATTGAGACTGAGCAATCTTAGTTCTCATCATCCTTTCCAAAAGGGACTTATGTTGCTTGGCAGTAATACCTCTAAGGAAAACATCTTCAAAACCACCTGCCCCTACACTACTGAAACCTGCTGTAATAAGACCTGTTGCAGTTCCTGCCATCATTGCTGCTCCAAAAGCGGCATCATGTTTTTCCTCATGTGTACCTTCCAAGTTGCTGTACACTGTAGCATAAGTAGCCCCAGCCGACCTATTAGCAGCCGTTACAAATAAAGCAGATGTTTGAACACCACTTACTAAATAAGAGGATGCTTGTCTTTCAATAGTCTCTTTACCTTTCTTCTTTGTAACAGTTCTAGTTAGTGATCTATTGAAACCATCAATAGCTTTTTGTACATCGGCTGCGTTACTTCCCTTTGTAAAAATACCTGCATCAGTAAGTCTCTTAGCTGCTTCCTCTGTAGTCTCTCCAAACCTTTTCTTTAGTACACTACCTGTTACGGTTTTGACAGCTCCTTTGGCTGTTAAGTTTACACCCTGTTTACCTGCTACATAAGCAACACCACCAGCTCCCATTGTACCCGCACTAAGTAAAACAGTGGCTGTTATGTCAGTAACCATAGGGGCAATCGCAGTAGACACATCCATACCTAAACCAAACTTGTCGCCAAATATTTCAGCTACAGCTCTACGGTTTTGTCTGTCCTCTTCCTGTTCAACCAAAGCATCAATAGCTCCTTGGTTTTCAAACAAAGCAGGTATCACAAACGCTAGACCAGTAAACGAATCAGCAATAGAATCTACGATTGCGCCTAAACGGTTCTTAGCCCCACTATAATTTTTAGGGTCTGATATAAATTTTTCTAGTATTTCACCATTAGATAAACCTTTTTGTTTACCATCTATCTTAGCCTGACCCCATTTATTCTCTACAGTAGAATCTCTAAATACTTCATCGTATTGAGGGAACTGCCTTGTGAAAAAATCTTTTCTGTAATTTATTAAAGAATCTTTTTGATTCCTTTTTAAATCTGTACGTAGCTCTAGAGCCGAATCAAACTTACCCCTATCAAGAAGCAACTCTATGTGTGGTATGACTGCACCGTTCTTTGTTACTTTGATGTTCTCTCCTAACTTGTTTACATCACTTATAAAGTCTACTTCCCCTTTTTGGTAGGCTTCAAAAGAAGCTACCTGCTCCAAAGCATCCATGATATCTGAATCCTGAAACCTGTTCCTTGCAACATTTTCCCCTATATCCCTACTGCTTGAATAACCTTTAGCTAACAGAGTTCGGGCTTTAGTAATCAGGGCAGAGGAATCAGTTTCTTCTTTGTTATTGATGAAGTAATCTTTAGCATCTTTAAGTACTTCATTATAGAGTTCCTTATCTTCCGCTTGGGAAGCAGCAGAAAACTCTGATCTTACTTGATTATCTCTTATTGCTTTAAAAGAATTAACACCAGAGTAAATTTCTTCCATACCCCTAGCTACTTGCCACATATCGCTATGTCGTATAGCTCCTCTACTCAAAGCACTAGCAACTGCTTTCTTACTATCTAAAATATTTGAATCACCTATAAGTTCATAACTTATAGATCCGTCTGCACCTTTTCTTCTTAATGAAGCAAGACTTAGGCTACCATGTTCAACTAAGTGTTGTTTCGCTTCATTAACTTCTGCTGAGAAGTCTTCTCTTTTAGCTCCATTTTCTAATGCGTTGTAATAATTATCTTTTGCTTCTTGCCCAAAGGCTTCAAACAAAAGGTTAGCATCAGTATCTACAGTTCCAGAATCTAATGTTGGTCTATACTCTGGATCTATCTGAGCTATCTCATTATTAATAAGTCCACTAATAGCTGCTTCAGTATCGCTATCTAAAGCCCCACGTTCAAATTCAAATTCTCTTAGGTAATTACCATAACCAATAAGCTTATCCTTATCGTCGGTTATGTTAGATCCAATAGAGTCCCCCCATTTATAAAAAGGTAAGGGATTAGTATATGCGTCATCACCTGACGAATCAGTTATAAGTTCTCCTGTCACAGCAGTTCGGGTTATGTTATATAGGTTATTCTGTTGGTCTTCTCATAAGAGAAGAACGATATTGAGCTTGTTTTTGAGCTACTCTATCTACCGCAGCTCCTTCTAATTTTAATTTAGCGGAAGCAGCCGATATTAAATTTAATAATTGTTGATAAGTTTTTACGTCTTCTAGTTTACGGATATCATCACCGAGGAGAGCTGTAAAATCATCATCTGTAATACCTGTCTTAACTATAAGTTGAATCAACTCAGTTAAATCTTCATCATCTGCTGCTTCAAATTCGTCTACAGTTCTTAATAAACTAGCTGCTCTTGATGCAAATTCTTCCAAGGCTTCTAGCTGTTTATCACTTGTTATTCCTTGTAGCTCATTTGCTTTCTTAATTCTAAGTAAAGCAAGTTGCCTTTCTTGTATTTGAGTAGGGGCTGTTAAACGGCTTGTTATTTCATTAAAACTATTTGGGTCAGCTCCCCTTAAATCAGGTATAAGCGCAGCAAATTCTTTAGCTTTCTGTAGATCTTCTTTCGATTTCTTAGTAGCTTCAGCTAACGTAAGTGCAGTATTATAAACTCTTTTACCTCCCTTAGTTTTGTCGCCCCTTAAAGCGTTGATGACATCTGTATTACCAGCAGCAACAGCTTGAGCAATCATATTAGACTCTTGAGCTTGGCGCATGGTTTTCTTTTTCTGCCTTGCTTCAAGTTTGTCTCCAACATTCTTAAAGGCTGTATCGTACAAAGTTGCTACTAAAGGATTGCCAAGGGCTTCAGGATTTTGGAAAAGAGATTGTTGTAGATTATTAAGTTTGATTTTATTATTATCACCAGAGGACATTATCTGCTCTATCCTTTGAGATACAGGGACTTGTAAAGCATCGGCAGCCTGTGTTAAACGAGCTTTCCTTTGGGCTTCCCTTAGTTGCAAGAAACTTTTTTGCTCTTGCATATTCTGTAAGCTTTGCTGCCTAAATTGAGGAGTAAACTTATCAAGAATAGCTGCTTGTTTGAACTGAGGTAACCCACTTACACTATCAAAAAATTCTTGTTTTAGTGGAGATACTATATCAGCAGGATTAAAATCCCCCTGTATAGCCATCTTCTGTCCTGCCATTATAGCACGTTGGGCTGCATCTTCAGCTTCCCTTGTAGCCTGTGTTGACATCCCCCGCTTTGTTTCATACAAAGCTTCTTTGGCAGCTTCCATTTGAACGGCTGATTTAGCAGCCCCTTCAAGTTTTTCGGACTCCCTACGTAATCTACTAGATAAAGGAGTTATCTGCCTAACCCCTTGTGCTGATCGTGTGATGTATGCCATACTACTGGTTAGCTTGTAATTCCTTTAGTTTCTTTTTAATCTGTTCCGCTGTCGCATTAGGTAATTTAGAATCAACTGGTTCTTGTCTTACAGGCGCACTACTATCTTGATAAGTAGCACCAACAGAATCTCTCAATCTAGCAGCATCAATAGCTTGTTGTTTTTTCACCTCTCGTTGATTCAAAAAATTATCGGCTCGCTGTCCTTGGTCAACTGATTGGGCCAACTTTTGTTGGAACGCAGTAGCAGTTTCTTGCATAGTAGTATCTGGGTCGTTACGAACAGCAGCATTTTCTCTGTTTATCCTTAAAACATTTTTATTATCAAAGGGTCTACCTCCAGCTACTCCTTCTTCGATCCTTTGATCTTGGAAATTTACTTGTCGATTTGTTGGGGAAAAATTATTACTAGCCGAAAATGTACCTCCTGCTACCCCCCTATTAGTAGGTATTGGACTTAATGGACTAGGCTCTGATGGTGTTGGGGTTCCTATGTTATCAGTATTTGCTGCCAATCCTGTATCAAAAGGTCGTATCTGTTTTTCTTGAGCTTTAGTTGGACCACCACTCATTAAGTCTACAACTTGTTGTTGCCTACTTGCCATACGTCCTTTTACAGCATCTCTCGCATCTAACTCAGCAAAGGAATCTGCTGGTTTACTAAAATCAAAAGTACCTGTAGCTCCTTTATAACCACTACCTAACGCTCTCCTACCTGCTTTTGTTGTTGATGTACCAATTATCTTACCTGATTTATCTCTGATAACCCTACCTAAAAGCTCTCCTGAACCTGATTTGATTTCATTCGCCTGTCTTTTTTCTTCAGCTAGTCTAGCTCTTTCAGCTTGTTGGGCTAATATCTCAGGTCTAAGTGTAGCGAATCTTTGCTCCCCTGTTCGCCTACGTTCTAGAGCTTCCTTACCCATAGCTTCTTTCGCTGCTTTATCTCTTGCCATCATGTCCTCTCTTGAACGTAGATAGCCTAACCCTGCTTTATCAGAACCTGAACCACCAGAAGCACCGCCTCCGCTTGGTGTAGCAGTTGAGGTTTTTTTAGTCCCTCTAGTCCGTGGTAGCTTTAATTGAGATCTTACCATGTTGGGAATAGCTGATGACATTTCAGCAGCCTTTTTATCATCTGCTTCAATCTGAGCCTTCCTTTCTTCTGCTGATTGTTTTCTAAAAGCTCTACTCCCCCTTTGAGGTGCTTCACTTTCCACTGTTTCAGCTAATGCTCTTGTAGGTCCAACTTGTGGATCTTCGGCTTTTTTAGTTCCCGTAAATGGATTTTCTTCACCTTCTTGATAAGGTGGTTTTCCTCCGTACATAGTATTTAAAACACTTTGAGGAAGTCCTTTTGTTGGGGCTGGTGTGTTTTCAGGAGCTGGTGCGCTTTCAGGTTGTTTTTTACTTTCAACTGTGTCTTTTATAAACTTTTTTATTGGGGTAGGTGTGCCTGAACCTAGCTTAACTGATTCATCTAAATAAGGTATTTTTGTATCTTTCCCTATAAGATCGAAATGAGATTTTTGTATATCTCTGTCTTCTGATCTCAAAAGAGCTGTATCTTTATTTTCACTAAATTTATCACCAAATAGTTTATCATCAGCGTACCCTAAAGCGTTAAGCATTTGTTTCTCTTTCGGCCCTGAAAATTCATCTATTATGACTTGTCTTAAATTAAGAGGATTAGGATAATTTTTTGTAGGTTCAAAAAGACCCGCCCCACCAGCAGTACCTTTATTTTTACTAATGTATTTAGAACCGTGATCATTATAAAAATAATTACTTACTTCATCAACAAGAGCGGAAGATCCTATTTGCCTTAGTTGTTTAACGAGTTGAGCAGCAAGAGTTTCTCTTGTACCCTCTTTTAAAAAAGCTTCATTAAATTTGTCTGAAAATTCTTTAGCGAGTTTAGCTTTATCTTTAGCGGAAAGCTTATCGTAGTCTACAGTAGCCATATCCTATAAATTTACAGCTATTTCAGACAAAGGCAACCGCTCAAATCTAAGCAAGAGGTTGGTTTGTCAGCACATTTGTAAGCTGTTTCATAGACCTCCTGCGCCTTGATCCCTGTACCTTGTCTCCTGAATCAAGAGGCTCTACAGCTACAAGACCATGACGTTGTCTTGCGACATCAATACAGATAAAGGCAGCATCAGCTAAGTCAGGAGATTTTCCTAACCGATTCTTATAATCTGGCTTGGATTCAAGCTTCATTCTAAGGGTAGAACCTTTAACCATATCGTACTTACGACCTACAACTTCTTGAGCTAACTCATTAGTAATACCAAATAACTGTTTAGTTCTACAGAATTCCTTACCCACAAACCAAAGTTCAGTAACTCGATTGACATACAGCTCATTACCTATCAGTTTACTATTAGTACTGACTCGCTTGTCAGATGCTTTTCCACCGAATGAAACACGAAGAATATCATCACCAAACTCAGCAGCAAGAATGTCAGCCAAAGGGCTACCAGCACCTGTGGAGTCGATTCCTAAATTGGCTGGGATTATCTTCCTCTTCTTACACTCGTCCTTTATCTGCTGAACAATCTGGTAAGATCGGGGGACGGCTTTGTTGGTGGCATCGTCAGTAAGAGATATTGCTTCACCTAGCTGGCAAACAAATTGACCAGACTTATCATACCCAACATGACCAGTATAAAGTATTGTTCGGTCACCACCATTGGTAAAAGCAGGGTCACAGCCAGCAATAGGTGTGGGGGTTCCCTGCCATTCTATGGAACCCATAGCTCCTGACTTAACTAACTCAGCGTCTGTGTAAACTCCATCGGTTTCATCAGAGTCAAAGAATACTGCACGTACCATTCGGTAGTAGCCTCTACTCTCTTGACCCAGCAGTGCTTTGTCTTCTTCTATCTTTTCTTCTGTAGGTAACCAAGGGAACACTGTTTCACCAGCAATTATGTTAGGGGATCTTTCCCCATCATATCTTTTGTAAAGACCACCCCATTTTGTTTTCCAAGTTTCGTCTATGTTAGGATCAATAGAATCCCAGCCTTGTGCTGGTTCACTCCACTCACCGAAAGCATCCCAACGAGAAGCAGGGTTTGATAAACCAACTAAACTAAATGATGGGTTCTTTGATAGGTTAGATAGACCTGCTTGTAGAATTGCTGTTGATAGTTCTGAAAGCTCGTCTGCAATCAAGATAACATTCTTTTGTTTGATACCGATGAACTTACCGACAGCTTCCCTAGTCTTACTACGCTCGGCTGCAATCAAACTCAAACCCGCTTTCTCTATCAGTGTTCCATTCTCATTTACGTAAGCGACGTTACCAATAGAGTCTCTTATCTTAAAGGGTGCTCCTTCTAACACTGTTAGTAAACTGATGACAGAACCCCATATTCTTTTTCTCGCCTCACGTAACGTAGTCGATGTCAGTAGAACTAGAGTATCTCTTGGTGCAGCTAACCAGTTCAGGATTCCCCATGCAGCCATAGTGTGTGACTTACCAGACGAAGCAGCACCACCAATAGACACATACTTATTTTGTATAACAGCTTGTATCATACTTTCTGCCCAAGGATGCTTAACCATCAGAGGTTCAGGGAGTTCGTCATGATTCCATAGTTCATCACATAGTCTCCAGAAGTAATACTCTCTTGCCTTATTACTTTTGTGGTTAGCTAACCCATACAACAAACCTGTTACTGTGTTCGTTGCATCTATACTCATCCCACCCACATCCATCTTAGATGTCTTCTCATCTATCCGTGGTTCATATATACGTAAAGTCTGTGTCATTTAATTTGAAAGCTATGTAAATATATAGTATATATTAAGTGCTTTGGCTTATAAATCTAAAAAATCTAAGCTGCTTAAACATGCTCTCGAAATGTACGAGCAGCAATATAAACTTGTTACTATTGCGAAGGAGTTAGGAATCAATGTATCTACTCTCCGTAGATGGTTAAGGGATGAGGGTGCAAAACCAAAAAAAGATCCTCATGCAAATAACCCATCTCTGAAAGAAGTAGAAGAAGTAAAAGAAAACAAAGATCCTTTACAAGCAACACTTGATGATAACCTAGAAGGTAAAACAGATGAGGCTATAAAAGAAGCTAAACTGGAAGCCCGTATAGATGAGGACAAGAAACTTATGGAGATTGCTCAATCACAATCATCTCCAGCAGAAAAGTATCAATCTTATGTAGCTGCCTCTGCTATCAAACTTCTTCGAGACAGTATTAAAAACCTTAGAGGACCACGTACAGTTAAAGAACTGTCTGAGCTAGATCAGTTAATACGTAGGAATTTAGGTTTGAATGCACGTACAGCAGGGGGTTCAGGCAAGTTGCAAATAGACATTAGTATTTTAAATAACGCAAAGGCAGACCGTGGAGATGGAGCTGTCAAAATAAACAAAGATAAAATAATAGATGTTGAGCCAGACGATGACAAATCCTGAAACAAAAGAAGATATAGACAAGCCTGTCCTCTTATTTAGTGGTTTAGAAGATGCTTACATAGGCACGGTAGAACAGTATGGCAGACCACCTGTTGCTTGTTACTCAAAGCAAATGACAATAGATTTACTACAAAAAAATTATAACCTTACAAAGCAACAAGCTTATGAAAGGTATGAATATGAATACCTACAAACAAACTTTTGGGAGGGTACACCATGTTTCTTAGACGATCTATCGGAGTAATGTTTGAGGACAGGGAGCCTGTAGAGAATCCCTGCGTCATGGTACGAAAGGAAATGGGTAAAGACTTTACCTATATTGTAGAACGTAGGTCTGGTACTTATTACAGAGTAATACCTAACTCAGCAAGAGAAGTATTTTATATACAGATGCTTGTTCCAAACGTAGATGCTTTAATACCAGAAGAAGGAGATGGTATAATACTTTCTGCTAAAGCTATAGAACATTGTGATTATAGGAGTTGATAACGGACTCAACGGTGGGTTAGTCGCCATATCAAAACAAACAGGAGCTGTCATTGATAAGACAGTGATGCCTACACTTCATCGTTGTAAGAAACGAGAAACGGATACTCGTAAAGTATATGAATGGGTGATGGCACTTGAATCAGATTTTATCTTTGCTATCGAAGAACCCCTGCACCATGCAAAGAGTTCACAAGCTGTTAGATCTATGGCAATATCGTTTGGTAAATTGTTAGGACTAGCTGAGAGTAGGCAATGGGATGTCCAATGTGTCAAAGTACATAACTGGCAAAAGGCTATGTTAGGTCACTTAGCCCCACCCTATGATACAAAGAAAGCTGCATTAGCAGTGGCTAATCTGTTAGCTCCTGAAGAATGTTGGTTAAAAAGCAAACGATGTTCTAAACCTCACGATGGTATGGTAGACGCTTTTCTAATAGCTAGGTATATACGAAAAGGGCATGCTTTATTGGGGCATGATAAATTGTAGAAAATTTTTCTTGCCTTCAATTCAAGTTCTTTTACTATGTCCTAAATGAAAAACCTATTCCCCGCTCAGTCCAAAGTGGCTGACTTCTTTGAAGAAAAGCTAAGAGAAAATAAAAACACCCTAGATTCTAGTTCTGTTGGTACTGGAAAAACAGTAGTTGCAGCACATTTAGCTTTGCGTTTAGACCGTCCTGTAGCTGTCATGTGTCCCAAAGCAGTGATCCCTTCATGGGAAAGGGAGCTAAAGGAAGTAGGTATTGATCCTATATTCGTACTTAATTTTGAAAAGGTAAGGACTGGTAATACCCCACATATGTCTAAGAGGGGTAAGAAGATAATGAATTGGAAAGTCCCTAAAAACACTTTGTTCTTAGTAGATGAAATACATAAATGTAAAGGGCCATATACACAAAATGCACAGCTTATTATAAGCCTAGTTAAACAAGGGTTTCTAGTACATGGGATGTCAGCAACAGCGTGTGAAGATCCTACAGAGATGCGATCTATCGGATATATGTTGGGATTACACAGTCTAGCTAAAACAGAAAATGGTTTATATAACTGGTTCAGTTGGATGAAAGCTAATGGGTGTTACCAAGATGAGTGGAATGGTTGGCACTTAGGAGCAAAGAGTAATCTCAAAAAGATACACGAAAAGATCTATGGTGTTATGGGAGCGAAGTTAACTGTAGCAGATTTCCCTGATTCATTCAGAAATAACAGAGTTTTCATAGAACCTATGGAGTTTGCTGACTCTAAGAAGATCATAAAGACTTATGAAAAGTTAGGGTTAACACCACAAATAATAACAGAGCTTATAGAGAATGGCTCTGTTGGAAATAGTGACCATGTGATTGTTAACATCCTACGTGCAAGACAACTAACAGAAGCTATGAAAGTCCCTGATTTAGTTGCATACGCACAAGACTTAGAAGAACAAGGTAACTCTGTAGTGTTGTTTGTTAACTTCAGAGACACTGTAGTAACACTATGTGATCAACTGAAATGTAAAGCTATTGAGGGAGGTCAAACAGTGGAAGAACGACAAACAATCGTAGACGAATTTCAAAATGATGAATCAACTATTGTGGTCGCTAACATTGCAGCAGGAGGTACTGGACTATCATTACACGATTGTAATGGGGATAGGCCAAGAGTTAGTTTGATCTGCCCTTCTTTCAATGCTAAAGACTACCTCCAAACTTTAGGACGTATCCACCGTAACGGTGCAAAGTCTGACGCTATACAAAAAGTTTTAGTTACATCAGGGTCTATAGAAGAAAATGTTATAGACTCAATAGAAAGAAAAATAAATAACCTAACAGAATTACATGGAGTCTAATACCCCCGACCACAGCAGCAGAGGACACGCTCCTTTCTCACCATCGAGTCTCAAGTACGTAGCAGGTTGTTCTGGTTACGAAGGAAGATCAGGTACAAACGCTGCTGCTGAAAAAGGTACTCGTATCCACGAAGCCTTAGAAGTTCGTGATCCCTCTGCCCTGCACGATGAAGAGGAAGTCATGATCTATGAAGCAATCGTCAAGCAAGAGGATGAGTATACCAAGAATTATGCTAAAGGGCAGGAGTACAAGGAAGAGAATGAGATCTTACTAGATGTTGATCTTGACTCTACAAGTACGTGGGGAACTTGCGATAGACTACTTACATTTGGTAACAAAGCTATATTAGCAGATTACAAAACAGGGGTCAGTGAAATAGACCCACCTAGAAGTAACTGGCAAGCAAGGGCTTACACAGTTGGAGCTTTTCAAAAATATCCAGAGCTTGATGAAATCACTTTTGTGTTCTATATACCTGTACGCAATGAAGTACTGGAAGGAACATTTACACGAGAGGAATTGCCCTTATTGGTTAAGCAACTAGCCGATGTAATACGTAATGGGGAGAAAGTGCGCCCTCAATGGGATGGTGGTTTCCCAGAAGCAGACGCACTTTCTCCTTCGGTTAACTGCCGATTTTGTAAACACGAAGAGTATTGTCCTTCACTTGGTGGTTTAGCAGTTGAAATAGTACAGCGTATATCAGGAGATAATTTACCTAAAGAAAACATAGAAGATCCTAATGATCCTAAGACAGTAGAACACCTTTACATCGTAGCCAAAGTTGTAGAGAATTGGGCAAAGAGGGTAAAAGAAAAAGCTGTTACACTAGCTAAAGATGGAATGGAGTTTCAGAACTTGAAACTTAGATCTATGGGGGCAACTCGTAAGTGTACAGACAACATAAAGCTCTTAGAGATAGCAAAGGAGTACGATTTAGAGCAAGAAGATTTACTTAATTTGATTAGTATTCCCCTTAAAAAAGTAGCTAATGCTGTGGGGGATAATGCCCCTAAAGGAGAAAAAGGAGAAAAATCAAGATCTTTTCTTGACGCTGTTGAAAACAATGGCATTATAGAAACGTCAGAGGAAAGGTTTACCCTTTCTTGAAACTAAAATAAAACTAAGACCAAGACCAAAACTAAGACCATGTCCAAGACTAAATTAGTAGAAGCTAAAAAAGAAGAACTCGCAGCTCCAGTAGCTGCTCCAAGGCTTGCGATATCAGCAGAAGATATCGAGATTCCAAGACTCAATGTTATACAAGGATCTTCGGAAATCGATGGTGACGAGGGTGCGCTCGTTATTAATAGAACCCACACTATTATGCCAACAGGAGGATCACTTTCAGTTATCCCAATCACAGCAGTAAAAGGATGGGCAGAAAACGTACCTTTCGGTTCAAACGAAGTAGCGAGAGTCGCTTACACCGCAGATGAGAAACAAGCAATAGCAGAGGATTCGGACTACGGTACGATTGAGTTTGCTGATGTTACACTTCTTATCCCTGAACCAGAGGATATCGGAGAGGACGCTGCCGACGCATTCCCTTTCCCCATAGGAGAAACCTCTTATGCGATGGGTAAAATCCATGTACGTAAAGCAGCATACAGAAATACGTTCAAGAGACTTGGGCTATTTCAAGCGATGAATCCAGAAGCTCCACTGTGTGCAAAGCACTGGAAGTTTCAGGCTGATCAAGCTACGGCTAACAGAGTCAGTTGGTACATACCACAAATGACTGTAACTAAGGTTGATACTGATCCACAAGTTGTTGATTTCGTATCTAGAATTATCCCTTCCTAATTATGAGTGATATTACTATAGACGAACAAATAAGTCACCTCGAAGGTGAGCTTGAACAAGTGCAAAAAATCAGAGAAGAAATTTCTTCTAAGATAAAAGAACTTGATTCATCTGACATGAGAATGTCGGTAACGGTGGATGCTTTTGAAGCTCAGATAGAAACCTTAAAGAAGCTAAAGGCATCTCAGCCTGAACTAATATAAATCTCGTCAAGCGGTCGGAGTTCCGCAATACGAAATGGGGGAGCCCACCTACGTGTTCTAGGTTTTCACGTAGGTGGGTAACTCATCGCAAATTATGAATACAATCGCTATTGATTTTGAAAGTTATTACGACAAAGATTGTTCGGTAAAATTTCTTGGTTTACTAGGCTACTTCAGCCATACCGCCTTTGATGCGTACAGAGTTAGTGCTGTAGGAGATGAAGGAACAAGTTTTGTAGGGTGTCCCAAAGAAGAATTTGATTGGAGTGTTATAGAAAATAACAGAGTCCTATCACACAACGCTCAATTTGATGAAACACTTTATTTGTATGGAGTTGATAAAGGGTGGTGGAAAAAATATGAATATGCTGAATGGGTGTGTACCGCAGACTTAGCAGCTTATTGTGGATTACCTAGATCCTTGAAGGGAGCTACCACCACCCTATACAATTTAGAAGTCGATAAATCGACAAGGGATAACATGTCAGGTAAACGATGGGAGGACATGACTAAAGAGTTCCAAGATGAAGTTGATGAATATGCACTGAAGGACTCAGAACTTTGTTTAAAGTTATGGCAAGACTTGGAAGGTGATTGGCCTCAAATGGAGCGGGATATTAGTTTGATGAACAGGAGGTGTGTGCAAAGAGGGATTCCAATCAATACTGAACTACTTAAAAAATCTTTAGTAACTATTAACGAAAGACTTTTTGAAGCGGAAAACTCTATACCTTGGATAGACGAAAAACCTATACTGTCTAGACAAGCATTTAATGATGAGTGTAAAAAAGAAGGTCTGGAACCCCCTGCAAGTTTAGCCCTTACAGATGAAGAGGCTAATAAGTGGATAAAAGAAAATGAGGGTAAGTATAAATGGATTTCTGCGGTGCGTGATTACAGAAGGATTAATTCACTTAAAAGAAAGTTAGAAGCTTTTGAGTATGCTACGATGGGTGATAAACGATACTACGGAGGTATCTTATATCATGGAGCGCATACAGGTAGGTTTAGTGGCAGTGGTGGTAACTTAAATCTACAAAACCTACCTAGAGGAGAAATGTTTGGGGTCAACTTACGTAGTTTGATATCTCCAAAGAAGGGCAGAAAGTTAGTCGTCGTAGACTTATCGCAAATTGAAGTTAGGACTTTGTGTTGGTTAGCGGAAGATCAAGACTCTTTAGATGAAATAAAAGCAAGTGACGATATCTACGAAGCCTTTGCTATCAGGTTCGATAAATGGGATAAATCAAAAGGAATACTAAAGGATGAAGACCCTTCACTAAGGCATCTAGTTAAAACTATGGTACTTGGTTGTGGTTACTCTGTATCAGCAGGTAAGTTTGCTTTGATATCGGGTATGGATGAAGAAGAAGCTGTCAAGGCTGTAAAGCTATACAGAACAAAAATGAAACGAGTTGTGTCTCTTTGGAACAACTTGCAAAGGAAGTTGCACGTAGCGTACTCATTAGGAGATGATTTTAGTATTGAATTACCATCTGGGCGTAGTTTGGACTACGGTAAAATACAAACTGCCATGCAATTTGGTAGGAGGAACTACATAGCTTTGATTGCTAAAGGAGCTAAAAAGATTCCTGTAAAGCTGTATGGAGGTCTTTTGACAGAAAATGCATCTCAAGCACTTGCACGAGACATATTTTCTGATATACTCACCCGCCTCGAAAATAGAGGGATGGAAATTATTTTCCACGTACATGACGAAGTTGTCATAGAAGTGGATGAGAAAGATGCAGAGGAAACTTTGAATCTTGTCATAGAAGAAATGAGAACCCCACCAGAGTGGTTGCCCGATATCCCCCTAGATGCCGAAGGTAAAGTTCTGGATAAATACGAAAAATAACATGCACCATTATAGATACTTAAAAAACCTATCAGACCACCACACTAACACTTGCGAGACACTTACAACATTTAATAAAACTCCCAAGAAGTTTACAGATAAAGAAAAACGTAGGGCGTGGATGAACCACCCAGACACGGACTACGTATTCTACTCTTTGAATGAAGGGACGATAGCCTCTACAAGAATATCAAAAAGAGGTGGTAACAAAGTAGAAGCAATGTATGGCTTCGTTGTTGAGTACGATAACATTGACCCTGATTGGGATAAGGTAGTAGAAGAAGTACTTTCTAAGTGTGGACCATTCCCACCAACTGTTATAACTAGAACTCCTTCTGGTGGTATCAGACTTATATGGGAGTTTGAAGGGAAGCTTCTGATAGACTATAGAATGTTTAACGCCTTTGTTAAAGCACTGGCTGACAAGTTAAGAGTGAGGCGTATGTTTGCAGGTTTCGATGAGTCCTGTTTAGACGCAGCTAAGTATTGGTTTCTAGGTGAGATTATTCACGTTACTGGAAAAAGACTAAAGAAAGACTTTTATAAAAAGTTGTTAATAAAAACTAGTATTAAACATCCACCACAAGCACCGACTGCTTTAAGTATCCCACTAGAGGTTATTGAAAAAGAAGTGCGTGAGAACGAGAAATACAAAGGCAGATGGACTTCAGGATTTAATGTAGGAGATAGAGGTCCATTATTCTGGATAGATGATGGTATAGAAAGAGAAGGTTGTCAGGTGACCCTAGACGGTATGGTATGTTACTCAGATAGGGCAGGTAAAGGCTTCTTAACTTGGAAAGAAATATTTGGTCAGACTTTTGTAGATGACTATGAGAATAAAAAACTAGACCATCTAGTAGATAAATATTGGTTTACAGGTAAATCTTTCTACACTTTCATCAACGGAAAAGCATGTACCTTAGATAAGGACCAACTTAAACTAGAGCTGAGACAAGCAGGTTTCAGGACAACAAGGAATGGGCAACCACTAACTGAAGTAGAAAACGCTATCTTAATAATACAACAAAACAGTAGGATAGACGAAGTAGCCCCTATCATATTTGATGAAAGAAGGATAGTGGAGTCAGGACCAAATAAAATTTTAAATACCAGTACACTTAAAGCAGTACAACCTGCGGGGGATGCTGACAAAAAGAAATGGAAGTTTATAGATACATGGCTTACTCAATTCTTTAAAGATAAAGAATCTCTAGACTATTTTTATGGGTGGTTACAAAGAATCTATTCCGCTCTATACGAAAAAGAGTCTAAACAAGGACATGCACTTATATTAGTAGGACCAACAAACAAAGGTAAGTCTTTGCTATCTAACAAATTGATTGGTGGGTTGCTTGGTGGATTTGCTGACGCTTCGGACTATCTTAGTGGTGATAGTAAATTCAACAAAGAATTAGGTAGAGTAGCTGCTTGGGTTATCGATGATACAACTTCGGCTGCTTCTTTTGCAGAACAACGTAGAGCCACTGAGCTAATTAAAAAAGCAACCGCTAACCCAAGAATTGAGTACCAAGCAAAGTTTGAAGACACTATAACTATCAGTTGGGCAGGTCGAGTAATCATGTCTTTGAACATGGACCCTACCAGTTTATCAGTTATTCCTGCTTTAGATTCCAGTAACAGAGATAAAATATTAGCCCTCCGTATTTCTGATAAGGCAGAAAGTAACTTTGCTAAGTTATTAGGAATCGAAGAAGCAAGCAATACTATCATAGAATCAAGAATAGAAGAAGAGCTTCCATACTTTGCTCAATGGTTACTACACGAATTTAAAGTTCCTAAACACATAAAAGGGGATTCAAGATTTGGTATTAAATCTTTCATTGACCCTGAGATAGAAGAGGTTGCCTTTGCAAATTCAACAAGGTCTATTCTAATAGAAACAGTAGAATTTTTTGTACGTAAGTTTAGAGAATATGATGATAAAAGAGCGGTATGGAGAGGATTTGCTACAGACTTTATGCAACTTGTAACAGAATTGAATGGAGGTAAACCATTGAATAACCTAGTGGTAAACACAGAGTTCATGCGTCGTAGTATGCAGTCCTTAGAAGAAGCTTGTAAAGCAGATCCTACAATTAGACCTGTTACTTCTCAGTACAAGAAACACAACAAAATTTATTCCATTGATTTAGATCCAAAATGGGATATAAGTGCTCTTGATGACTAGAGATGAAATAAACGAGTTCTGCGAAACAGTAGTCCCAAGTGAAGATGTTATAGTACCCGATGGTCTTGACGGAGCTTTTATTGGAGTTGCTTTAGACGAAGATCCTACAAGAGCCGTATATTCTATAGAAAGGTGTATACAAATCTTAACTGAAGAAATGACACCTGATGAAGCCGAAGAATATTTTTGGGTTAATGTAGCAGGAGCAAGAGGTAAAGGTTACCCTATATTTATATCCACGCCTGAAGAAACTTATTGAAATAAAGTAGGTGATTTTAAATCACCTATATCAATATGTAGACCAGAGCTTTTATAGACAAAACCATCAGTATCTTTATCCCCTCTATTTTTATACGTAGCTTCTTTTAATAACTTTGTAGTTGGTAACCAACCAACAATCCAAACAACCATAAAGTCCTTACGTACTCTTGTGAAAAAATAAACGTCGTTGTCTGGCATGAACTGCTTCTTACAATTAACAGACGCAGAGTAATGAGGCTTTGGAGGAGTAGCACAAGACTTTGATTTAACTTCTATCTTTCTTTTCTTGTACTCAATATCATGTGTGTACACAGAGTCACCTACGTACTTACTCCTCTTCAAATAGTTTTGTACTGCTATCTCTCCTAAGTAGCCCGCCATTCGCCCTAAACCCTGAGTAAATGAGTTAGGTAGTACTCCCAATTTACAAGAGCGTTTGTGAGCAATAACTAAGTCCTCGCTCGTGGGTCGGTAAACAACAAAGTTGTCCTCGACCTTAAATCGTTTTTTGTTTCTAGCCAAATCAATCTTGGTTTATTCGTTTGAGGAATGCTTCCCATGCAGGGAAGAATATCTCCTCCATGCAGCGAACAATAGCCTCTTGATCATAGTTCTCTAACCACCCTACACCGCTCAGTAATAAACTAGCTTCCATCATCTCATGCCTTATGGTGTGTATAAGGGCTTTGCCTTTGAGAGTATTATTTATCTCAATAGTTTTCTTGTCGTGTAGATATAATCCATAGTCAGGGCTGTCCCCATTAAAAGGAACTAAGGCAAGTTTTACTCGTCTGCCAGCAATAGAAACTGTCTTTGGGAGTTCCACATTACCACCTTTCCACAAGCTCCGAATATAGTGTGATTCCTCCTGCTATAGCAGAAGCCATTCCTTGTTTATGGTTTACAGCCAGATCCCAATCTTCTTTATTAGTCCCAAAAAATGGTTCTGCGATACATGCTGGCATTGAGGTAGCACGTAGAAAGTAAGCTCCTCTACTTCCTTTTTTACGTGGTTTAATCCCCCTACTCCTAAACAATGGGAAGGAGTCTTCAAAAGAATCCCTTAGTGTACGGGCAAGTAACCTGCCTTTTTCAGACGTATGCCAGTGTAACCATTCATGCCCTGTCGCTGATGGTGTTGCTGCATTGAAGTGTAATTCAACGGCTGTGTCTACACGATCTTCATCTAGCTTCCTAGCCAACCACCGCATAGCAGTGACATAACTCCCACCTTTATAGGTGTGGTATATTTTATACGGTTGTTTTAGTTCCTTGCCAATCATCTCGGCAAGTTCCGAATTATAATCCCATTCAGTGACTCCAGTTACAGAGGCTGCTCCTGAATCATTTGGTCGGCTGTGGCCTACGCAGATTGCTATCATTACCTATAATTATAGCACGTCTGTAGGAATAATCACTGTGAAACTTCTGCCCACGTCCCATGAGATTGCCTTCTTTGAACGGATAATCGTACCCTTTTATAAGGGTAATTGTAGGTGGGTCATATATTGCGCTTTCGTTCAAACTTGAGTCGCCCACTAAGTCTCTCAATTTGCAGCTTGGCAGAAGGACTACCGTCAGCAGCAAGCTTATCGATTTTATCTTCCAAATCATAAATGTATCTGCGTTGCTTGCCTCTAGTGTAATTCACATAAGCTTCTAACGCTAATACTATTATGCGGAAAAAATGCCTCACTTCTTCTTAGATAAGATTGACCATATAACACCAACAAGAGTAACAACTGCTGAAACACCTGTAGTGATGTCATCTTGAGTTGCCATTCCATTTTGTGTCATGAAACCTCCACCGAAGGTGAGGATGTGTCTTACGATTCCGAGTATTGATTCTTTATTCATTTTTTCCTTTTAATTAAGTTGTAAAGTGTAATTACAGCAACAGCTATTCCTAATAGACCACCAATAACCTGTATAACCCACTGAATAAATTCAGCGTAAGGGATTGTAACGGCTATTAATGAACCAAATATGCCTGTCACTCCTTTTGAGATTATTTCAGTATTAGTCATTTTATAAGAAAACCCGATCGGGTGCGTTAGTTGGTCTTGGGACAGGCACTTCTTCGCCTTCCTCGTTTTGTTCAGTCATGGCACTATGCCATACAATAAAATCTTCTGCGGGAGTCATATCCCTGTCGGCCTTGTCACGGAACAATACCCACCATGCATTGTCAGTTGACATGATCGGGTGTTCGTATTCTATGCCAGTTTCGTCTCTAAATATTTCCGTTTCACCAGTCTCTGTCCAGTGTTCACCGATCACTGTAAACACATAGTCGTCTCCCTGTTCAATGACACGAAGTTCATCCTCTTCATCAACAGAAGTAAAACCATTAGCTTCTGCGAAAGTAACGGCTTGCTCTTTTGAATCGAATTTTAAAAGTATGTCTTTCATTAGTCGGCAAGTGGTGGGTCTTCTGTAACATCTTCCTCTGTAGGCTCTTCGACCACGTCCTCTGTAGGCTCTGCCATTGGATCTGGAGGGTAAACCCAGTCTTCTGGAAGCTCAGACGCAAGAGACTCTATCTCTTGTTCAGTGAGTAATGCTTGATCAGGAATACTTACTTGTTCTTCACCTGACTCCTCATCAGTCCAAGTGTTCTTTTGTATCTCGATAAATGCTCTTGGATTTTCTTCGGATGCTTCTTGACTAACGCCCCACCAGTAACGGGAACCGCTGCCTGTTTTGTGGTAGCTAAGACCCTTTGCGATCCCTGCTTGTTCGCTGCGGAGTTCCGCTTCTTCTTTGCTGTCAAATATTAGATATGCCATGATGTTAACTATAAATGTTGTAATGAGTGTTTATGTTGCTTTCGATGCCTGTCCTATTAGAGCTTTGGTCTGAGTCGTACCAGATCCATTCAGAGAACTTGAAGTCATCAAGGTTACGTGCGTGTGTTCCTTGAAGGTCATAATCACTCATATTAAAGGATGTCCATGATGCCGTTGAAGCATTTTGAAAATGCACCAACTTTCTTCCATTAAGTAAAGTATAAACTTCTCCCCTGTTAGCAGGAGAACCTTGGGTTCCGTTAGTGAACAATAAAGCCCTGTCGGTTGACTCAAAGTTTTGCAAATTAAGAGTTCCACTACCACTTGCTGCTGCGAAGCCCCACTGACTTATATCTGCCCCTGTTGGGTAAGTAAAAGAGGTATCAGATACATTTTCTTGGACAAAGAACGCATCGAGCCTTGATAGCCCTGTTAGTGATGGGATAGATAATACATCATCGTTCCCTGTGTAGTACCAAGCAGGATGATTCCCTGACTTTATTAAGTCTCCCCCACTAACCAACTGAGGCTGATTAGCAGCAGTCGATTGAGTCGC
>Ga0098074_1000368_pt1 | contig 32299 bp, 46 predicted proteins | sample 32_taG_FD_75064 | JGI IMG/M metagenome (GOLD analysis project Ga0098074, IMG submission 75064) | Marine viral communities from the Gulf of Mexico - 32_GoM_OMZ_CsCl metaG | ecosystem: Environmental > Aquatic > Marine > Oceanic | place: Atlantic Ocean: Gulf of Mexico | collected 2015-07-12
TGTAAAACAGAAAGTTGCTGTCAGATCCGCACCTGCCAGCATTGTTCCAACCAACCACTTGTCCGAACCGGAGTCATAGGCACCTTGGGGAAAATTTCCCTGGGAATATGTAATTCCTGCCGGAACATCCACGGCCACTTCAACACCAGCAATAGAAGACTCTGTTTCATTCTTAATGTCAGAGACCTCAACGCAGAACTCTGTTCCTACCTTATACAACCCAATATTCTGTGTTACTGTCAACATAATTATCCTATTGAAAGATCAACATTTGATTCTGTCCCTGAACCGATAGATAATGCTCCATCCTCACATTCAGGCCCTATACTGATTACTAACTCACTGGTATTGTTATCGTCTGTTGGATCATTACAGACTGAACTGATTGTAGCACTTACTGTAAAATATCCGCTTACAGGATCTACCTGAGTCTTATCATCAACTGTAAACTCTAGTGGAAGGCTTAATGTAGCCCCTACTGCTAATGTCCCAACATACCAGGTGTCCGTGGTCTTATCAAAAGATCCTTGGGGAACAGTAATCTCCGCATAACCCGATTCTGTTGGACCAGTTATTGAAAGTCCAGTAGGAACCGTAATCACAACCTTAGCATCTACACATGGAACACTCCCAGAATTTTGTACATCCAGAGTCCATATTACCACGCTTCCATTATCTGCTGCATATTTTTGTACTACACTCATGATCCTGAAATTAAAGCATCAACATCTACATCCAGACAGTCCCCGGTACAAGGATCACAGTTTTCGCAGTCCTCACATTCAGGACATATACACAAATCCTTGACACCAATAAGAACCTCAACATACGCACTTAACTCCCCACAACATCCCTTGAGAGTAACGGTGCCGACTTTTCCGGCAGAAGAACCAGGACCAGTAACCCAGGTAAGAATACCTGCAGAAGTGATTGTTGCAGAAGTAATAAACCCGTCATCAGAGATTTTGACTACGGACCATCTTAAAGGATTAGCTCCGCAGGCAGTAATATCATGATTGAACGCGGAATCCATTACATCAATCTGACCAACCTGCCCACAAGGGCCAACCCCATTGGCAGGTGGAATAACAATGTGGCATAACTGCAAGCAGTCAACCGGATCCACTTGTGGTGTCACTTGTTGTGGCGTCAGTGGATAACCTACACATGAACAGGGATCAAAAGCCATATCTTTAATTTAAGCGCGCCCAATAATTCTCAAATAGGCATGTGTTGCTGGAACCATGGCTTTATGAAAAGCTTCTAATGTATCACCACTGGAGCTTACATCAGGCCACTCATCCCCATCAATATGCACATGCTCTTTACCTAAAGCAATACAGCCATTCAGCTGTCTATAGTAATTGGCAGTGTGAAATTTGGCTTCACTTCTGCCCGGAACTCCTTTGAGTTCCCATAAGTTAGTTGTGAATGCTGGAGAATATTCAAACTTTAATTGATAATCTCCTGATGGTACACAACTGATATTTTGTCTATTATCCTTATACGCAAGTTCAAGTGTCATACAACTAAACAACAACTTACCCTTTTCATTAAATACCATTAAAGTCCCCAGTATTTCCTTATCCAAATACCTGAACCTGCGCACAAGAACTTCTCTAGTCATCATAGTCGTATAACTCCACTCCTTCAGCAACCATGACTTTCACCTTGGCCCTTTCAGAGGGAATATGTCTTTTTGTCCGTGAGGATGTTACAGTAATAATAAGCCCCTCAAACACAATTATTACATACTCAAACCATTTACCAAAATTGGCAATAATATCTGGATTTGCTCGCAAAACCTCTGTACCACCAATTACCAGACCAGCTAGAATCAAGTATATGATCGGTTGTGAAATACGGAGCTTGTCAAGAAGCGTGGCCAGTTTTTGCGTGGTCAGCTTTAATACTTCTCCCAGAAGTCCTTTAAACATAATATTCAGTTTTAGTTAAAAATCAACAACCGCAATCACACTTGATGCGGTCCATCTTATCTTTAGTTATCTCATAGAGATCTTCAGCTAGAGCAATATTATTTATCTCAATAGCAGACTTTGTCATCTGTAGATATTGCTCTACATCCCTAACCAGATCATATAATCTGGGAGATACATCCTTATAAGCTTTTTTGATACAACATTCTAAAGAAAAGAAGAGCCCTTTCTTACGCGTGTACCGGATCCCACAAGACGTCGTTTCAAAAGTATAGATACCATCTATTATGGTGCCTATTTCTGTTTCACTGATTCTTGTGTTGTTTGTTCCGGACACCTCAACGTCTATGGACTCTGAAGCGGCAGGTTTGGTAATACTGACTGTGTAATCAGGTGGACCTGTCATCCAATCTGACAGGTCCTGGTATATCATATTCTGCTCGTCAACTACTTTGACCGCAATATTGTAATTTCCCCTGATACAACTCATTCCTCATTATACTGTACTACTTGAAGGAATTGCACTACTACTTGCAGCATTGCTACTTGAATCCGGTAAGTTACTACTTGAAGGAGTCGCACTACTCGATGGAGCTCCAGAACTACTTGCCGGAACAATACTACTTGTTGCACTACTTGAAGGAGCCGCGCTACTTGATGGTGCTGCTGAACTACTTGGTGCACCTGAACTACTCGGCGTTGCAGAGCTTGTTGCACTGGAACTAGCCGGAATAGAAGAGCTCACAGGAATACTGGAACTTGGTGCAGGTTCAGAAGAACTTGCAGCATTTGAGCTACTCTGAGCGTTGGAAGAACTACCCACATTGGAAGAACTACCAACCACAGAAGAAGACGGCACCGCTGGAAGCACACCAGCCAATTCAGCTATGGCCCTTAAAGGAATAGAAACCGTCTGGCCTGTGACAGAATCAACAAAATCAATAGTATTGTCACAGCAGTTAAGTTTACAGCAATCTCCAGCCAAAGGTACCTCAATGGCCTGGTGGGGCTGTAATCCTACTCTTTTCTTTCCTTCTTGGGTGTGTGCTACACCCTGATCAAAATATATTTTAGCCATCTTTCAAGCTTTCTTCAAATTACTGAATATAGCCTAATCCCGCATTCGGGAACTCAGCCTGGTCTACGTCACCACTTTGGTCAAGTGTTTGTTCAACTTGATCCTGGTCAACAGCACAATCAAGCGGTGAGAGCGGTAGACTACCCGCATAGGTATTCCAGAATGTCTCAAACTCGTTTGCTGTGGTAGTATCATCATGTGGAATCAGGAATATTGTTGCACCTCTTGGTGCTACCTGACGGCCATGAATTCCAATATCTGTACCCGGAATTGAATGCTCAAGCGCATATACACAGTAGAGCTCTTTACAATCCGCTTCTGTAGCATAAGCTCTGGACCCACCTGAACCATTCTTTGGTCCTAATGGAAGCCCAAATGCCCCTTTGGGATCAAATCCCCATGCATTATGTGCGCGCCCTTGTCCACCATTGTCACTGGTATACTCTCTCCATTTCCATTCATAACCCAGGTTACGTGGAATCTGCTTGTTTTGTACATTTCTTACAAAGAAAGAACCACACGCAAAATCTTCACCAGGATATACTTCAATGTCTCTGAACAAAATACCTCTCGGTGTTCCACTTGGAAAGTCAGCTACACACTCGATATCCACATCGTTTGCAATAAAACGGATACCAGCTGTAGGTGTCCAACCAGTTGCTCCAATTTGATCACCATCACAATCTTTACAATCTGCAGTCACAGTTACATCCGTGAATGGATTAGTAGCTGCACATGTTGGGATTGGCGCATCATTTTCATCAAGAAACTGGAATGAAGGATCGCATGAGTTCACCTGGATTCTATATGCACAACATGGACGACCAGAACCAGACAGTGGTGTAATTGCCACAGCTGAACCATGCCCGTCAAGAGCAGCATTTGTTGCAGCAATAATTCTTGGAAGTACTGCTTGTGGTGATGTACCGTTTGCATATGTTGCCGGACTGAATGTAACTGTTGTCAGACCATCTACAGGGTGTGTGAAACGCAGACCCTTAATGGCATCCATCTCAGTACAGGTATCACAATCTCCGGTAACCGGATTAATACAGAAGTCCAAAGAGTTATAAATATTTGGATCAGAACTCCCATAGAGCCTTACTGCAGTAAACGGCTTCTGTGGAGCACGCCTCTGTTGCTTAGTAAATACTGATCTTTTCTTTACAGAAGTAGACCAGTTCTTTTCATTAATCCTGTCAACAAGAGCACATACCAAAGCTGTAGGATCAATGTTGTCATCACAGGAATCACACTCACAGCACCCACTGTTTACAGAAAAAGGATATTCTTCTGGACGGTTGTACGGAAACTGGTTCTGAGTAATATCATCCTCTATTGTTACTTTAATAGAGTAGTCCTCATTACAGTGAGTACACTTAAACAGGAGATCTTTGATAGGCACCAGGCCACAGGTTGGTGGTTCAGCAGTTGCTGCCTGCACACTATTTCCGTAAATCATTTCACCAAATGGTCTACGGAGCTTGTCTGCATACCCGTCACCGTTAGTATCCATACCCACAGCAATTACAATGCGTGGGTTACTAGCTGCTGTAGCCCCACCATTCCAGGCAAGGGACACGCCGGTCTGTTTATCAAATATGACCCCCTGACCATCAAGTAGGCCGTTCAGAGTTGTATTGCCGTCTGCATCGGTTACCCATACCGGCTTGTTGCCAGCAAAAAAGCTTTGATCGCCTTTAAAAGTCAGGATATTCTCGCGAACCTTCCTCATATCTAAATTTTTTAAAATTATACCTTAACAATCTCACTAAAGATCATTTCTTCCATTTTGGTCTTTACGTCATCTACCTGACCCAGATCTCTCAAGGCAAACAGAGCCGCAAGACTTGCAATATATCTCCAAAGATATGTTGCAGAGAATTCACAGTGCATATCCTGTTTTATCACCGTACCGTCACTCATAATATAAGGACTTTCTGGTGTACATTCAGACAATTCATATGCTGCCATAAATTTTGGCTTACGCATATAATCCACACGGACACTTGTAATTGTCCAATCAGGCTGTTTGTAGACATAATATCCTTTGCTGGCCTCATCTCCAACTGTTTCTTCCCAGTTAAAGTCAGGTTTCCAGTATGGATCTCCAAGTGATTCATTCAGATCATCAGTCTGGATCGTACGTACTATAATACGCCTCTCTTCACTACAACCTGCTGTTTTTACCATAGCATGTTGTCTAAGCAGTCTGTAAAAATCGTTTGGATAATCTACAACTATAAATTCTCCCCTCTTTTCAACAATTGGCAGCTCAACGTCTTTGAGCTCCAGAACACGGAGATGATTTCTCAGTGAGGTTTTTTGTTCAACTTTTGGCATCAAACGCTCCACAATCACATCTTGCGCCCTGTTCAAATAAGCATCTCTTACAGATACTGAAAAGGACTTGTTGTAATTGGAGTCAAGCCTGTTTACAGTCAGCTTGAACTGCTCATGTAGCTTGTTGATGTGTATCACTCCTCATTACTCTTCTTCCGTGCCACCTAAAATATCATCCAGTTCTGCCGGCTTTTCGGCTACTGGTTCCTGCACTTTGGCTTCTGCAGGTTCTAACGTAATCAGATCTTCACCCCTCACCTTAGGTGCTGGAATAGGATCCTCTTGTAGTACCGTATTCAAACGTCCAATAATTTTGGCGTTCTCCCCGTTCTTGAAGTATTCATAAACCTGAGCATCTGATATACCCACAGGTTGACCAAAAAGCATCCACCCATCCTGGGTTTTCTTGAGATGACCCTCACCTCTTGCTTTTTGAATGAGATACCTCACATTTACATCATCTGTAGTAGCCTTACACATCCGGATAAAGTAATCCTGCATGGTGAGACCATTTGATGCTCTTTGCTTTGAGTTCCTGGCCGCCTCCCAGAGCAACTGATTTACAGTTGCTGAACTATTATCCTCTCGCATAATAAGACCCATGGCCATTGCAATTTTGACCTTTTTCTCATCATCCAGAGTACTGAACAGTTTGGTTGCCTCAATCTCTTTATTCCGGGAATTCTCTTGCTCAATCTTGTCAATATTCTTATCTGTAATAAGATACTTGACCCGGTTTGATACAAGCCCTCCTTGCTCTCCTTTGAGAGCAAACTGGTGATTTGCCTGAATGGCCATGATTAGGATCATATCCTTGGGCACATCCTTGTCCAGTACAAATTCCCCTTCTCGGGCAATAATCTTCAGCTTTGAATGCTTGAAAAAGGGATCATCAAAGTCAAAGACGTCTGCGGACTCAATATATCCGGGATACCTCGGGTCTCCCTTCTCATGCTTGAGTTTACATTGCCTAACAATTTTGTTTAGCGCGTCGCTGTTCTTTTCACACCCTGCAAGCATCCAACGCCGTCTTGTAAAGGACCACTTAGGTTTAAAGACTTGCCTACTGTTAGGAAATCTTTGCCCCTTAAACTCCCCCGTTTGCTGAACAGCTCTCGGGTCTGCAGAACCGGTGACCTTGTTAAACTGGGTCATACCGCTTCCTACAACCTGGAACTTCCTGCTGCCGGGTTTAGGAGTTATGGTGACTAATTGACTCATTGAATACAGGTTTTAATTAATATTGAACTGAAGGCACAAAATATGCACTCAGCGTAATGTCTTTCATTCTGATACCAAAAGTATCTGTTGCGTACAGCTGATATGATCTTTGAGGTCCTGTACAAACGAAGGAACTACCTCCGCCTTGTTTAATAGCACCTCCTGGTGACCACGTACCACACTCAAATGCCCATGCTTCAGCTTCTCTACGTTTCAGCAACTGGATATTTGACCCACCTCCCATTCCAAGACCAACGTCAAGGATAATAAATTCATAAGAACTCATTGGAAGTCCAGTATCCGGATGAGTAACTGATCCGTTTAACCACATGGAATCAAGAATAGGCCAGTGCTCTACCTTAATAGAACCAAATGGGAATGAGCGGTATTCAGTCATGTGACCAGCCGGGAATGCATACCCTTTGTAGTTTTTAGGATCATAAGACTTGCCAGGAGCTGTGAACGCGCCAAAATCGGAACGTACACCGGATACTGCAAACTTTTCAGTCATAGCATCTCTCCAGAGTGTCAGACCACCCTGACCTGTAAATACTACCACATTTCTACGTTCTGGCGGTACTCTATCGAACCAGACACTTTGCAATTCTGCTTCAAACATGTCAATAGAGAAATTATTGACGTGGTAAGGAATAATGTTTCCGTCCTCCATAAATTCCAGGAGACCCGGACCAATTCTACGATAATGACCTGAAGTTGGGTCAATGATGTTTTTGTTGGCTGACCGGCCATAGTACAACATGAGCTCTTTCTCCCATTTGTACTGAACTATAAATTCAGCCTCAATCATTGAGATCACCTGGTCAGGATAATCTTTACCCATGTAGTTGCCGGCATTGTCATATGCCTGCATGCGCAAGTTCAAATCGTGAGCTTTATTGGTTACCTCTACAGATTTACCCCAGTCGGTAAGTTCAGTCTGGAACTCAATGTAAGACATTCCGCCAAACTGAGTAGAACCGTACCCGCGTGAAGCCTCACCGTAAGCTGAACCCATTTTGATCCACTTGAGCCCTTCTTCAAGAAGCTCCCCGTCAAATCCTGCTGTTTCGTCACGGTCTACTACAACCACATTGTAAATAAAACCGATTCCATCTCTAATGGGAAGTCCTTCCACAAGAACTTGGCAGTCTTTAGCCACATCTGGTGCAAGGATATCACCATCCACAAACCATTCTACATCCAACTTAACCTGCAGTTGCTGCCCACCAGCTCCAGGGTATGCAACTCCGGGATGTAGGTTTTCCAGGGCAACTGCCTGAACTTCACCAGTTCCTCTGAGCTTCCAGCGAATCCAATCGCTATCTACCGTCACTGTCTTCCCTTCTCCCTGGAGAAAGTCAGTCAATGCGGTCCTCTTGTCAGCCAGGCCTGGTGTAGCGCTGGATACATAATCTATTACGGGACCCGTAAGATCAACCCACGGTTTGGCATGGGGATGGGTCAAAAGGAGGATGTTTTCATCAGCCAAATTGGCCCAATACTTATCTTTTTTGGTTGACTCCTCGTAGATTTTAAACTCACTGATATTCTGTCTTGCCATTACTACAAGTTTTTACTACTCTAAATACTTATTGGAGACCCTCGGGAGACTCTGTCTTCCACTTCTTCTCCGGAGTTCCTCCATCAGGTCATCATTTTTCTTTCTTTCTGTTTCACCGAGCATACTGCTAAAATCAAAACCTCTTTTTAGAAGTAGTGCAAATGCAACTTGCTGTTCGATATTCTGATCAAAATCCTGCTTGAGTTTAATGAACTCCGGTACCTTCTGGGTAACAGTCTGACCATTCTGTTCAAACTCAATTATTGTAGTAGGCTTGAAGATCATATCTCTAAGTTCCTGTCTGGTTTTATCATCCATCCGGAACCCAAGAACCTCATTCTTGTCAATGGTTGCATTAATTTCATTGGTAAGTCTCTCTTGTTGTTGTTTCATTCTCTGCTGTTCCGCCAACCTGCGTTGCTGATCCTGAAGCATCAGGGTCTCTTCACGTTTCTGAAGATTACCCTGAGAGTAGCTTGCCTTGTCTTTGAGATTTCCTTTTACTTTAGCACGCTCAATAATCTCTTCAATGTCTTCTTCAGGAATTTCTCTGAGACCATAGTCGGCCCGGATAATTTGTTCAAAATGCTCCTCTTCAGCTTTTTCCAGATCTACACTTGCAAGACTATTGAACTGTGTGGCTTCCCGTAAAATGTCGGGGTCTCCCCCTTCTAGAAGGAATTGAACATACTTGTTTGTTTCACCAATCTGCTCAAGCTGATAAGACTTGCCAGCCTCCAATGTTTGTGCAATATACTTGTCAACATTTTCAATGAAAAAATCCCATTCCATATCTTCCGTGACCTCTTCAAATAGATCAGGCCGTCTCTCCTTAAGTACTCTGGCGGCAATAGCAGCATCAGAGAACTTATCAAGATTAGACGGCGGAAGATCTTTAGGCTGTTCTGGTTCTACTGGAAGTTCCGGTTCCCCGGATTCTGGATCCTGAATTTCTTCCGGCTCCTCCTGACTAACCTGAACATTTGCCCAAGGACTATCTTCATTACCTTCAGGTGAATCTTTATCCACCTCCGCGGGAGTGCTGACAGTCTCCATAGCAGTATCAAATGCGATGGGACTTGTTGCGGCAATTGTAGCAACTAATTTGCTATCGTTGTCTTCTTTCATTGTAAATATATATTAGATGATTAAAAACTTTCAAATATCTTTAGACTTCTTACTGAGATAAATGCAGCTATGTTTTACTTTTGGCAGAACGTTGCTTCATTCTCATCTCTGCTTTTTTCAACTGTTCATCAATTTTTTTCATTTTCAGCTCATGTTCCCGGTCTTTTTGGTTCTCCTCTTTTTCATGCTGGAGTTCCATTTTCTTCTGCTCCTGTGAATCAGCTATATTATTTTCATTGATATCTTTCTGTTGAGCAAACCTTGTAGAATTAATAGCTGCCGCATCAATAGTCTTCCTGTAATCTGCATCTGCCTTGGCATTCTGGAGAATCAGTTGCATTTGAAGTTTCAATTCCTCCATTTGCTGACCAAGCTGACCCTGAGCCTGAATCTGTTCCAGAGCCTGTTGATGCTCCATCTGTCTCCTCTGCATAGCATTCTGCTGCGCAAATTCTGCCAGATTCATTACCTCTGCCCCATTGTTTGCATATTGGAGTTTAATAAGTTCTGGTAACGTGATCATATCATTTTGCACCATAGCTTGCGCCAGCTGTTTAATTTGTTGCACACGCATAAAGTCTTCTGAGGAGTTTCTAATCTTCACTCCAAGTTCTGCAGGATCTAAAACAGTCCAATCTACCTCAAGTTCGGCCACACTCATATCATCAAGAATATAAGTTCTCATCTCTGCATTATCTCTAAATGCCGTCTTACCTGCACGCACCAGAGCATTAAGCACATTTTCAAGGAACATGTTGTGAGTATTATAGATATCCTCTGTCTGGTAAGATGACTGGATAATGTTCTGTTGGGCATTAGTAACAGCCATATATTTATCGTTCTGTCCCATCCGGCTAGGATTATAGGATAGAGACTGGGTCATCATCTGAATAAGGAACTGGAGATAGTTTACACGTCCAAGCATCTCAGGAGTATTGCTAAGACTTACACCCTTAATCAAACTTGAATCCACTGGGGTTACACCTTCCTGATCAGGATTCACCCAGGCCGTTTTACTATGTTTCATCATAGCAAAGAACTTTCCTGGGCTCCAGTCCTTGGGCAACATACCCTGACTGGCTACTAGAATGTTTCCTACATCCGTCGCATTCAGTTCCTGAATTTTAGCTAACTCTACATTAATGAGATATTGCCACGGTTTTCCAAAATCCAGCGGGGCCACCTGTTTAGAGTTTTCAAACATCCTATTGAACTCAATACCAATATATGGTAATTTAACATCCCAGGGATTGTTAATGCTTTTGTACTGATCCGGTAAAGGGCGCTTATTAATATAGATCCCCTCTTTAGTTCCAAACTTATCACATTCCCATACTTGGGGTATCCAGACTATCTCTTCTTTATGGTCACCCCTGTCGGGATTAAACACGTAACTCTCATCAAGCCAATAGCTTTTTTCCGTACCATCCCTTTTTCTTGTAACATACTTAAATTTCCTAAGAGCCTTAAACGCAATATGCACATGCCTAACTGAATCATAATTATTATGATGTGAACCAAAACGATTATAGATGGCCTGCATAAACTTCTGGCCCTCTTTAGTACGAATATCCGGAGCTTTATCAAAAATCTGGTTTTGATAATTATGTGCAGCTACAGTAGAAACTAACTGGGCGTCAAGGTGATGATGGTAGCCTTGTGCACTTGTCCACCCTCCTGGTGCCAAACTTGACCCGCCCTGAGCAAAAGCTAAAAACTCATTTTCAAGAACTTTTAACTCTTTAGTGCCAATCTTGTCTCCCAGTTTGGTAAAGATGTCTGGATACTTAATATACTCTTCATATTTGGCCCATTCCCCATCTTCTATAAAGTGCGTATTGGAACTGGCGCTGTAATCAAAACCCATAGGGTTGACAACCTCCATTTTCACTTTCCCATGTGACACATAGACCCTTACAACCTCTTTTCCGGAAACAATAAAATGCTTAAAGGCCTCATCCGTAAGATATTTAACATTCAGATCCTGAATGAGAAAGTCAAGAATTTTCTGGGCCTGAGTTTCTGAAGGAGACTTATAATCCTTGCGCATATAATTATCAATCTCATCAGGCGTCATGGACTGAATCTGTTGATTGAGCATCGACTGGAACTCATCCTGTTGTTCTGGAGAAAGCATATAAGGATCATTGACCCCTGTTCTCTCCATAATAATCTGAAATGCCTGTTGCTGGATAGGCTGAAGTATTGTTTCCTGTATCCATTGTTGCATTAGCTCATTTCTTTTGAGCTTGCGGATATTCATGTTGTATCTGGAAGAATCAACGGCAACCGCCGAAAGAGGCCTTCTTTGCTGTTCACCCACCATGGCCCTGGCAATCTGATTGATGATAGGGTAGTGTTGGGGCTCATCATATCCAGTATTTAATCCCTCAAGCTCCAACTCAGCAGCATAATCCTTGTGATAAGCCTTCATAGCATCCTTGCCCCGGCCATCAAAAAGATTATAATTAGTTTCAAGCTTTTCCAGATATTCACTATTCCTGTAACTCCCATGATAGTAATCATAGAAATCTGCAACTCTCTCAACCCATTTAAAATCATAAGCCTTCTTCTTAGACCAGGATAATCTCTCATAAGGATACCCCATATCTGAGGTTGTACTCTTGGGCGCACTATATGGATGTTGTTTCTTAGTAGACATGGAATGGACGTTTTTGCCGTAATTGTTTCAATCTAAATTCTCTTTCTCTCTGTATCTTTTCTCTCTTTATTTCAATATCACTTTTCGGCGGAGATATTTCATTTACAGTATAATCCGCTTCCTGGGCCAACCATAAAGCAAGAATCTTAAATGAGGAAATATGATCAAAGTTCTTATCCGGATCATAATAGATTAACTCATTAAGAAGTCTTGGCGAATAGATCTTATCAATATTTGTGAGTCTTTTTTCACCTCCCCACTCCTGGAGAAGACAACTCCGAATCAACTGCTCACAGTGCGTATTTAAGTATTTAGAAGACATTTGTACCCCTACATCATACTTACGTCCTGGGTTAGCAATCACCCTGGATATAGACTCCCATGGTGTAGGCTGTAGCAAATGAGCCTTGCCAATCCGTTTACAGTATCTTGTAAAGTCAGGGACATTTGTTTCCGGAAGAACCTTAGCTCTATAATAGGTGGCTATTTTTACTACAATATCATGAATCTTCTCTACATCGTCATATCTACCAATATACTCGGCCACTATAGCATCAGTCATGCCTGCATTCCAGTGACCTTCAGGATAACCCTTATGTACCAGCACTGAAGCCAGAGATGTTCCTCCAAAATCATCCTTGACCGGATCATATGCTATCTTATAGAGAGATTTCCTGTATTTAGCCGGTGGGGTATCTTTATCAGGATGCTCATAAACAACAATGGCCCCAGTAATATCCAAATATTTATCAATACCCAGATCCACGATAGGTCTCATTCTCCCAGCAATATCTTCATGCCATGTAACATCATCCTCTTTCCACTCAAGCATTCCTACAGAAGCTTTAAGTTTAAATAGATCTTTGGTAAGCACGTCTGAAAGCCTTTTCCTGAGCGCAGTGACCGGAAAAATTCTAGCATCTCTAGTTAGAAACATTTCACTTGGTACCAGCGGACGCGCCATCCGGTAACCATCAAGGGCAAAAGAATTGTTACTATTCTCTCTACGCTTACGCTCTTTTATTTCATGGGTAAACGCAGCTTCTATGTCGGTATTACCAAGCTCATCCTTGAAATCACTATCTACATAATAAGCCGGCATAAAAAACCCAATAGGTTTCATTCTTTCCTCCCAGACATCTTTAAATGGTAAACAGTTATACGCTTTAGGGTCCTCAAACACAATTTGAGGTTCCACAATCTTATCAATATTACCGCCAGTACCGATATAAAGAGCAGACCCAAACTTATTCCTTCGTATCATACATGTCTCATTGGCAGCATGTACTTCAAGCATATTACTTAAAAGACCTACCTCTTCGATTATCATTACTGTAGGACGTGTACCAACAGCAGCCTGAGGATTTTCTGCAGTATATACCCCGTGATGTATCTTGGTACCAGTACCACCAATCATCCAGGTATTATTCTGGGAAAACTTGTACTCATGACGGTATGGGCTATGAGAATTGTTTGGTTGAAGAGATCCGTTAGAATTGAGTGAAAAATATCCAGATATAAACTCTTCACCAGCACCCCAAGCCCCATATTTTTTTTTGAGGATTTCCTGAGTATGTCTAAATTTTTTGAGGAGGTCTGAACTCTTTGATGCCAAGGCTGAACCTACAAATATTTCTACACCGGCAGGATCTTCAAGATAACCCTTATCCATATACTTCTTTCCAAAGAAGTTGTATTCATGACCAATCACCATGTTTGATGCAGAATAAGATTTACCGGTACCTCGGGATCCCAACCAAAAAAGATTCTGCGCATCATTATCATAAAGAGGTAATCCTAGTTTTTTACTATGCGTTTTGTAGAGATAGTCAATAGGGTTCATGTATTTTTTCCAGGCACCATCAGGTTTAACCAGACGGTCTTTAATTTTATTGGCCCTTTTCCTATCCTTGACGCTTAGATTTTCAATACCAACCTCATGAATTTTTTGAGCTATGTTGGAACAAGTTACAAGATGATCGTCCATAAATCCGGAAAAGCCTCGGGCTGCAAGCCATGCATATGCAAACATCCATTCTACATCTCTGAGCAGAGGTCTTATGTTGGCAGTAGTGTTTCCTTCTTCATCTTCATCTGCAATCTCGCAGTAGTTGACATAGTAATAAAGATTTCCAGGCATATAACGCCAGCCACCTTTATCTTTCTTTTTGTTATAATCCAGGCCCCAAAAACCTTCTATGCATTTTCTTTCTTGTTCTTTCCAGTATTTAGTGTAAGTTGCAGTGTCTGGATGAGATACGGGATGGTCTTTCACCAGGAAATCCTTGATGCGATACAGGGTAGGAAAAATCTTGACTGGGCGTATAAACCCTTCGTAATCCACTATCTTCTTTCTCTTGCGGATCTGGACGCTCCGCCATACATCTGTTTCTTATTCTGTTGATCTATCATATTGGTCTTTACTTTTTCCAGACCTGTCCATATACGGGGCAACTTATCCATGATCTTTACATATTTGCTCAGATCATTATCTTGTATCAGGTCGAGCTTTTCCAAATGTAAGGTCAACTCTTCCAGTTTCTCCATGTGGATTTTAAAGAGTGCTACTTCTTTTGGCATGGCTATGCGCGCAAAAGCTGAACGGAACTCCTCATGGTCCCTCACGTTTACACCGTAGTTTGCTTCTACCTCCTCAATTCTCTCGGTAAGCGGAATCCTGAACAAAGGAGATTCAGGATGTTCTACCATATAAACGGCCCATGCCACCCTACTTGCCTCCTCTTTTCCAAGATTTTCAATTAACTCAATCATCTCTGTCTTATATCTCAAGACAGGATTTTGATCAAAAAAGTCTAATCCTGGATTTCCGGCAATCATATTTTACGGTTGCAATGGGAATTGTTTTCGATTGATTTTTTGTACAGCAAGAGACCCTTACCACTTCTGGTTCGGATCTACACGATCTCAGTTTTTCCAAGGGTTTTGTATGAACATGTACTTCTATCATTTTGTCTTTGTAGTCACATGATAACCGTTTAGAACTTTAACCTCCGGCTTGGGGTTTGTCCTAATTGCTTTATGATTTACTGCTGCCGGCTTCGGGATGGCTGTTGGTGCTACCTCTCCTTTTACCGTCACCGTCTTTTTTTTACCACATCCACACATAGTCTTAGATTTTATTCAGTTATAGAATCATAAATACATTTACCTACAAACCCAATTTTGACTGTTGTTTTTTCTGGATTGAACTGGGTCTTATTGTTCTCATCAAGGACAACAAGATCATGCTCATCTCGTAAATATACAGTAATGGTTTTACTTATTGGAATTTTACCACTGGGATACCAGTCTGTTTTTTGCTGAACGCTTAAACCTTTGGCGTCATCTTCAGTGAATGTTGCTCTAATAACATTATGTTCCGGGTCTACATGGATCCCCGCAGTACATCCGCAGTCCGGTACAAGATGCACAATGGTTTTCGGGTCAGCTGTCAACTCCCAAACAATATCCAACGTTTCATTCTGCTTACAGACGCCAAAGTCCACGATGTCCTTTTTTACAATCTCCATTAATCATTCAATTTTGATTCTAGAATAAATTTCAAGCTATTATCTTTTTTAAATTTCTCCCAGGCTGCCTTCTCTTTAAAGGGTGGCCAGCGGAGCGTAGGACAAAAATCTGTCCTTACATGAGCCCTTTCGGGCATTTTACATCCACAATCACTTCTCACACATTTTCCAGCTTCCATGCAGTCACTACACCTTAAGTACCGGAACATATACTGTTCTACTTCATGCACTTCAGGAACATAAGATTTTTCATCCAACCTCTTTAACAGTGTCTGAAGAAGATAGATTAAATAGGCCCGCCACCGGTCAGGCATAAAATAATATCTTAGTCTACTCATTTGATGAGACTTATGTCAACCATTGTACGTACAAGACTACAGGGTATCATAAAGGTATACGCATCTTCATTCATATTACCCGGCATGAATTTATCCCTTCTAAAAACATATCTCTGCCAGTTAGAAAGTGTTGGTAGGTACCTTGGTGGCATAGGCCAATCCTCATCAATAGAAGGTTTCTCCCTTTTCATGAATTGCCACTCTTTCCATTCCGTATTGAGTTCTACTCCACACATATCATCCGGAATAGCTACAATATCTCCCGGCTTAAGGTGCTTATAGTCCTCAGGAAGATTGGTACCTACTCTTAACACTTTCACAAATGGAAACATCTCGCTTTTTAAGTTTTGCATCCCGCTCCCATCATCTTCCCAACTTGTAAAAACTGTTTGTTCATTCTTATTCAAAGGCGGTTCATATAAAAAAAGCCTGATTAAAATTAGGGGTCCTATGGGAGTATACATATCGTACATGGATTGATGATCTTTTTGAACCCACTTCTTAAATACACTTAGCACCTGTGGACGACGCTTTCTGTATTCACTCTTTATTTTTGCTTTCTGATTTGAGGCTTTTGCCTGGGCAGGATTAATCAAGACGCTGTTATTTGCCATTCTTTTTAAGTTCAGTTTCAAAATATTTATTCAAACATGCAGTAATATGTGCTATTGATTGAGTATTGTCTATGGAATCTCTGACAGAAGGATGATTTTGGAACTTGTCAGGTTTTACTCTACCGTTCTGCAAAATTTCCAAATATGTAATAGCATTTTTAACTACTTGATCCATTTTTAAGATTGTTTATGTCATCACGTAATGAGACTGGTACTTCCTTGTTTGAACGCCAAAGATACTCTTCCTTCAGCCTTCTTTCATAGATTTTCCGAATTCTTTTCCTATACTCTTCGGCATTCTCCTTATCATTATGTTTCCAATCAGGCTTGTCCATAGCTCTCACAAGCTTTTTAAGCTTTGTTGATTTGATATGGAATGTTCCAAGACCAGGCAACATGATTTTGGGAAACCGGTCATCATTAAAACAACGAATAACTAGGTGCCACATATATTCTATAAGATCTTCCACCACATGAACATCCAGATCATGCTTATCTGCCACATCTCTTATAATATCGTCATCAATCATCAAGTTGAATTATATTTTTCTTTGGAGTTGGTGAGCCTTCCATAGGAGATGAGACAGGAGCCTGTTGGTCATCCTCTAACATAGGTGGAAGTTTTTCTACATCTCTCTGTCTGTTGAGATCCTGATATTTATCCGAAGCATAACCCTCATCACGTCTAAACTCCGGAGCCTGGGACACATATCCTTCATATTTTTGTTTAGCCATCACTACCGCAGCCTGTGACGCCTCTTTCAACGGATCCATTCCAGATTCTTCCCGCTTGATAGGAAGTTCTACTTCTGTCTGGACTGTTGGTTGATAATTCGGAAGTTTTGGCCTTTTAGGTTTACGTTCAACTCTTGTTAGATCATTTATTTTATTAATCTCTCTTACCGGTTTTTGATTCTTAAGACTTGTCGGCTCCTCACATATAGCCTTAAATCTAAAATATGTCTCCTTAGGAACCTCTTTCACATTGAGACTTTTGGGAAGTTCTACTCTATTACCCGGAGCATCAACCAGAAATCCCTTACTCTTCAATCTTGAACGATAATTATAAACCTCGTTGTTTGTTTTGAGACCAAGTCTAGATACCATCTCCTTTACATATTCAGTACTGGAAATGTCATAACCCTTGGCATTAAGTGCCAGCGTATGAAGCATGAACTCCCTTTCTTTCTTCTTAATGCGGAGCTCAGAAGGTAGATAAAGAAACTGCCAGAAGTCTATGTAGAGACCCATAAAGTCTTCCATTGTTTTTTTCTGTACAGTTATCATGATTACAAATTTAATATAAATATATGCTATAAAAAAATAAGATATAGGTCTTTCATGTAAATTTCTTTATCTTTATGGTATGCAAAATATTCAGTTCATAGAATCCTCACATAAATATTTTGTAGATGGAGAGGAGTATATATCTGCTACTACACTCATTGAAAAATATGTTCCTGAGTTTGAAGAACAGTATTGGAGTCAATATAAAGCCATTGAAAGAATTTTCAAGAAACGATATGGGGACTCTAAGGGTCAAGAATACTTCAAAGAACTCAAAAGTCAAAGAAGTATGCATTCTCCCGGCTGGATAGACTGGATGTGCACTGTAGAATTAATTTCTCAGGAAACTCTTGAGCAGGTTCAGCAAGAGTTACTGAAAGAGTGGAAAAAAGAAAATGAAGACTCTCTTAAAAAGGGAAGCGAATATCATGCTCTAAGAGAAACTCAGGCCTATCAGTTAGGATACGCAGAAAACCCCTTTACATCTAAAAAACATGGGACTGTCAAGAGAAAAAGTACAGGTAAAAAGATTAATCTTCAGAATCTTGGGCCCGGCTATTATCCTGAGATAATCATCTGGAACAATGAATATAAAATTATTGGTACAGCTGACCGGGTCTTTATTTCTATGGGAAAAGGAAAGAATCCCAGAAAGCAAGTATGGGTTGATGACTATAAAACAAATAAAGCCATAGTCAAACAGAATCCTTATGAAAATATGAAATATCCTTTAGAAAGACTACAGAACTGTAACTATAGTCATTATCGTCTACAACTCGGATTATATGCCTGGATGATGGAACAGTATGGATATGAAATCAAAGGCATATCAATTAATCACGAGGGTGTACAAATGAAGATGCAGTATCGGGCAATACGCCCAATGATACTTAAGATGATTAATCACTATTCTGGTAACGATCTGAATTTGTTACCAAAAGCTGGAAAATACGGATTTTCTGATGTACATTTGTTTAGTTAAAGGTTAACAATCATGATTAATGGAATAACATTACCAGAACAATCAACAACAGTTACAACCAATAACAATTTTATAGTAGAAATAGACCTCGTACAAAATGCGATTAAAAAGATTTCTCACTCAACATTAGATTGGGAAGAACATCAGGAAGCTATCCTTAAAGAGATAAGAGAGATTTATCCTGGGATAGAATTATGGAGGCGGTGGACGGTCTATTATTCCAGTAGCGGGGTAGAATCCTGCATGGAAGTCACCGCCTGTAAAAGCGATTTACCCGAAATATTTCCAAACTTTGTAAGAGCTGAAAAAGCATAGCAAGATTTACTTAAAAAAGATGGGGTATGATGACACAGACTATATACCCTGTGAGTGCTGCAATAAACCTGCCACGGACATTCACCACATTCATGCTCGTGGTATGGGCGGAAGAGGTAGCGCAGATGAAATTTCTAACCTGATGGCTTTGTGCAGGAAATGTCATGAACATTATGGAGATAAGACGGCGTGGAGACCTTTTCTAACAGAACGTCATAAATATTGGATGAAAAAATGCGGTTTATAGTAGGAAAAATTTTCGTTAACTGGCCATATGAATATCTAACATCCTTATTTTCTAGTGCAATTAAAAACCAACAATACAATTTAGATCTCGGGCACATGATGTCCGCAACAGTAACAGTCTATAATACGGGGACAACAGCTATTACAACAGCTATAGATACTACAGGAGGTTATATAGAATCTCTTCGTTATCATCTACTTCCTAACATAATTGATACTAGAATAGTACCCTATTATCTAGTCATATTGAAAGGAAGAAAAAAACTTGAGCATGTTCCACCAGAGATGCTTATTCTTAACCGAACGTGGGTTGAGGTTTTTGAAACCTGGGAACATCACTATCTATGAGGATATCAATCGTACCAAGATCAAACAAGCTTAACTATTTAGAATGCTACCGGTGTGGAAAATTATTCCCTAAAGGTGCTAGAGGACTATTAAGAGGAAGTTTTACAAGATGCATGGTAGGTACCAAGGGCGTCTGCTCCCTGACAATATCCAAAGTTACTCTGGACTTGTGGCCCATAGGTAATGAAACATTAAAAATAACTAAAGATGCGTATACACGTTGGAAAAGCTACCATCACTGGCTCAGTCCAGAAATGGGTAAACCCGAATTCGTCCTCTCCATCCTACCAGAATGTCCGGGGAAGAATAACCGTAAGCTTGTCCCGGGCAATTATGACTCAGAACCTGGGAATTCTTGAGGAGAAGTACAGGAAAAATATGGAGACCATTAGCGCCATACTGAATCTTCAGTATTATGGGCCTGGACTTTTTGAAATGATGATGGAAGGTCATGTTCACAAATATACTCCGAATGAGATTAGTATTAAGACATTTACAAAATACCTAGAAAAAATATGGTTTAATAAAATCAAACAACCATGAACCTTTTACCTTCTTTAAACGTTAGGTCTTCCAAAAAGACCAATGAAAGCCCTAACACGGGTACTCGGGAGTCTTTTGGAAGGGGTGTGGGGACACCTTTGTTGAGAATTGTAATCACCAAACCCCTTATTGAAACTCAAATAGCAGGCCCACCTCCATGTCGGGATCCTGAATTCAGCTATTATCTAGTAAGAAAGCTGACTTATTACCCTCTGACGCCTCTTCTGATGACTATAATCCACAAAGGTCCCAATATAATTATAAAACTCAGATACGATGTTTATTATAGTGACCAGTACCACTCCCAAGAACAGATCTAAAAGAACAGTTTCTCTAGTAGAGAAACCTACACCCTTTTATTGGATGATGAAAGAGGATGTTTACCGGAAATGGGCATTTTCAGATATACTTGGTTGGCCTTGGTGTGATTATACAACCTGTTATCTTATAAATCACACTTCATCATACTGGGGAAGTTTTGGAGGCTTCAGATAAGAGACACAATGAATATACTAATTACTGTTGGGAGATCAGGAGGGACAAGAATCATATGTTCAGGGAAGCTAGATGCTTGGGATCTAGCAAAACCTACCCCATTCTGGCTCCTCATAATGGGACAAAAAATGGATATTATAGTTACAAACTCAGGACTTATTCACATTGAAAATATAGACGGTCGGATAGGTGGCACAGAGACATATGTGTTGGCGCCAGCCAGTAAATTATTAACTTGGAAATTTTATGGAAGAAGAAGGAAAATATATCTGGTATATGATTCTACCGTACCATTCATGTTGGTAGATAAGACTGGAGTAAGGATCAGAGAGGTATAGTGGTGAAAACGCCAGTAAAGCAAGAGATTGTTGCTTAAAATGATTATCTTAGATATATATTTATGAAGCAGATTTTTTATGGAATCTTGAGCCTGATTGGTGTTTTTTGTGTAGCAGTACCTGAAAACAATTCATCTCTGACAGGGTGTAACCAGTCACCACCTGTAGATACATCAGCCTGTTATCTTATAAATCACACTTCATCCTCTGATAATTTTAGATCTTGGAGACTTATAGCGTGGAAGTTTGCTGATGTTGATAACATTGTGGATATTGAAATGGTTGGTGCTCCTGAAGTAATGAAGAGAGCTACCAGAACTGCCGCAAGAACATTAAAACAGACACTGAAACAAGCCGGATATGAAGTTGAAGAAGTAAAGGTGGGAACATTACTTAAGGATGATATAGATGATTCAATTACTCTATATAAAATAAGAGTAGGTATTAAACTTGTCGGGATAGATTCAGATAATATTCCGTCTTTCAGAATTACGTTTACCCGTAACGGCGGACTTACAAGAGCATTGGAAAGATTTCCGTACACCTCAGTATGTGTTTTATATGAAAATGAATATCACATGGACACCTTCCAGCATGAAACAGTAATAAAGCAAATAATAAGATAATGATAGAAGAAAAAGAAGAGCTTCAACCTGAAATCCAAAAAACAAGTATCTACAAACTCAAGATGAGATTTGATGATGATGAGCCCATAGATGTAGTAGCAAGCTATCAACCCCAAACACAACTTGTTTTCAGATATACTGAAAACGGGATTGACGGATCAAGAGTTGTATTTAGAGATGGAAACAAAATGTTTACACTATTTCTAGTAAAAGAAGAAATCTTATCTGAACAAAATGACGATCTGGATCATTAAGCCCTACATCAGGAGAGTACCCTGGACTCTTTTCACCGCTGTAGCCTATAATGCTGTCTATACATGCACAGCGTTTGGGCAAGAAACAGGATACAGAAGCACAACATGCTAGATCTCTTTTCATACATTAAGATAAACAGAAGAAACTCTATGAAGATTGTTGTATGTACACCTTTTGTTTTTAAGAACTTTCTTATGGGAATTGGAAATCGCCCAATAGCCAGTGCATGGACGCCGCTGACTAAAATTACAAAACATGTTGATGTACACCAATACTATTATACCTACTATGAGAATTGATATACTGAAACCGGGAGTGTTATTCGGATGGTATGTCTGTAGTCCTGATCACATGGTTTATACACCGGCATTCTGGGTGGCTTACAGGGAAGTAGAGCCGCACAAGAGTTTAAAATTTGATAACTATTCATGGAGTACATATGCAAGCTATAGTCACAAAGTCCGGATATCTAAGCTATGATCTTGTGTCTGATCGTTGGTATCGAATCAGGTTTAGAAGTGGTGTGGCAATGACATCTACAGGCGTCGGAGCAAAAAGCACAATCTTCACTTTTACACCCCTCCACCAAGTTACAGGAAGGCCCTATGACTGGACGCCGCATACCCATGTAAGATGAACTTTATAGTAGGACCACCATATACAATACCATATAATGGTAGCTATCATGTAACCTTAATGGGATATCTCTTTCCTCCAAACTTCTGGAAGTTCAAACCAGTTATACAGTACCATATATATCTGGAAAAATCTCTGTAAGACTAAAAGACCCCCGGTTAAAAAAACCCCCGTGTGGTTAAAGTCGGGTACCCTGTCCAAGAACCCCCCCTTAGTTTTTGGGGAATTCAAAATCCCCCGCCTATTCAATTTTTAACCAAAAATTTCAAAAATGACAAACACATCATTTGCTGATGCTCTTCAGCTGGTCAAAGACCAACAGAGCCAAGACTCAGCCTTGAAGGCTGAATTCTCCATGGACACAGTCATGTCCCTGATCACGGTCAAAATCCTACCATACACAAAGGATGGCAGAACCGGGTACAGATTCACATCTGCAGACGGAACCGTCGCAGGATTCATCAGCCAAAAGATCCAGGCTGAAATAGCCGACGGATCTTTCAGCAAGGCAAAGCTTGCCAAAGCCAAGCTATACCTTACGGCGTTTGATGGGAAGTATAGCTTCCTCATCAGCAACGGGCCCAGTCAGAAAGACGAAGTCTTGTTGCCTGAGTAGGGTAAGGGGGGAGAAATCCCCCTTTTTTTTTTCAAGTTGTGCTGGATTACCATACAGTAATGTGATGAATCCAGCCAGCTGTATTTTAAACCACAAATAATAGATAAAAAGACCTGGCATTGGAGGAGCTGTACCAGGAGTGAAATCCTGGATGTAGTTATGCTACATGGTATCAGTGTTGGGTCTTTTGTTTACCTGCTGCAGACGTGCAGTAAGGGTTTATGATTACGCTAAAGAAAGCGGCGGCTTCTTAAACCGCATGGTCTTCCGAGTAGTCATACAACAGCTATGTCCTAATAGCTTAAAGAAGGAAGTGGACAGCATTTAATTATTAACAAAAAATAAACCACAATGGAAAAGTTTTATTGTCCCAATCCTTGGGAAACACTCTCCGACATGTGCGGAGACTTTCCCGGAAATCTTTATGATTCCGGGAATTATTCCCAAAGATGGGAGAAAAAGAAAGAAATTGTGTGGGAACATGAACAAGAACCCACAGAATGGCCATCACCAGATGGTCTTAGATTTCCTGACTGAAATTAACTTGTAAAGCTGGTAATACTCTTGGTATTGTCTTTTATACTCTGTTAATGGGTGATTAGGCAATACCTTGGGTATTACATACAAATTATAATTATGAAAATTATTACACATAATGGCCAGTTTCATGCTGATGAAATATTGGCCATAGTCATGATAAAGAAGTTCTATTTCATAAACAAGATAGAACGTCGTATTCCTACTGAAGAGGACATGCAGGATTCAACTATCTTTGTCCTGGATATTGGTGGAGAATCAGATTATTCTGAACCTTACTCAAAAGGTAACTTTGATCATCACCAGGATGAGAACTTACTCTGTACCTCTTCACAGGTATTTGAGTATCTGGTTGATCAGTGTTCTCTTATTCATGAGTCTATAGCTAAGCTTATGTATCCTGAATTATATGGTATTGAGCCTGAAGCATCTTCTTTATTTCATACAGTAGATCTTGTTGACCGTGGTAAGGCTGTAGCCTCTTATGATGGCTTCAGTAGCATGATCAGATCTCTGAATGGTATGGAGGGCGGTTTCACCTTTGCCATTATGATGGCAGAGATTGTCTTCAAGGGTCAACTTCATAGTGCTGAACTCAGAGATAGAGCCATGGGTATTTGGATTAACGGAGAAGATCATGGTAATGTGAGATTCTTCAGAACTTCTGAAAAAATGCCAGATTGGCGTTCTTTTGCTGAGAATATTAATGTTGAGTTTATTGTAACTCCAGGAAGAGAAGAAGATACCTGGAACCTCATTTCAAGAGATGCTGAACAGTTCCCTATCCAACCTGATGAGGAACAACTCTTCTTACATAATGCAAATTTTCTAGCCGTTTATCCTGATCCTGCTACTGCCATTGGCGCCGGGAATAGGATGAGCTTAAAACTATAAATATGGGTTTAGATTCATTCTTATTCCGTAAGACATATGTCCGTTCATGGAATTTTGCTGTAGAAGAAGCACAAAACGTTTCTATTGTTGTTAGTTCTATAAAACAGATTGGACATATAGATCCAAAAAAAGTCACAACCATTATAGAGGAAGTACTGTATTGGAGAAAATCTAATCATATCCACAAATGGTTTGTGGATAATATCCAAGGAGGTAATGATGATTGTGGGAGTTATACTGTTATGAGAGAGCAACTTGAACAGTTGATGCTTGCTTGTAAACAAGTTATTGACGTTCCAGATACAGGACCTTCTATACTTCCTACAGTAGGAGGATTTTTCTTTGGAAATACTGACTATAATGCACCCTATATGGATGACATTAAATACACCTATAATCATCTTAAAGAAATCCTTGCAAACTCTCCTGATGATCATTCAATATGTTTTAAATATTCCTCAAGCTGGTAGCTACAAATGAGAACAGTGAGTTTAGAAATGTCAAAGAACTGCTTATAGCTCATACAAGATACTGAATAACAAGTAATTAATCAAAAATTCAACAAAAAATGTACAAAGTAATTAGTAATTCAACACTATGCACCCAAGATGATTCTGGAATACGTATTTTAAGCGAATCTTCAGCTTATGAAGAAAATTTGCTTAAACATCCTCAAACCAAAATACATCTTGAAACATATGATCAAGAAGATGCACAATATACTAAGCATCAGCTTGAAAAATATTACCGTGAAACAGGAAGCTTTAATTTTCATTTTGAAGATATTGAAGATTTTGCTGACTCGGATACCATCACTAAAAGAGATATTCTAACCCACTGCATAATAGGAGTTATTACAGGAACATTATTGGTCCTTATAGGTTTTATTACTCTGATAAAGAGTGCATCTATTGTTGCAAATAGCAGAATTATTCAGAACTATGATATAGGTATTATGGCAGCATCATTATTGATGCTTGCCGCTGGTGCCTGGTTATGGTATCATGTAGACCAATATCACACACAAATGTCTAGTAAAATCAAATAAACTATTAATTTTATTATCATGGAAAAAGAAAAATCAGATCTTACAATATATCTAGAACACGCTTGGCAGGTACTCTTTCCCATTCAATGGAAAACAGGTACTGGAGATCATATCCGTGTGATAAACATGGACTATGATCATCTTATAAACTGCCTGTTGTTAATGCAAAACAGACTTCGGGGATTGGAAGAGCTAGGAATCTCAGAACCTGAGTATAATGGAAGAACTATAGCAGAATGGAAGAAGATTTTCTTAGCTGAATATAAACGTAGAGAAATGGTTGACCTTAATGAGGAAATCTTGAACACTAAGGAATATTTAGCAATTACTAGTCTCTCTAAACTTGACTTGGTAGCAGAAAAGCAAAAAACCTTTGTAGAGGAACTTGAAAAGGTTAATACTGTTATTAAGGAAGTTTTTGGTGAAGAAGAAGAATAAGTTTGTGGTTTGTTTGGGGCGGTGAACTCTCAGTAGCCGTCCCCATTTTATTAATCTTAAAAAAAATAATTGTGAGTCAGAAATTAGCATTGGAAATCATCTCTAAAAATATTAAAGACCAGGAGTTCATAAAAAAAGTAAAGGCTCTTATTGAGCCTAAAACCTCTTTACAAAAGCTCATGGATCTCTATAACAGCAACCCTGAGAAGTATGATGCTACCAGGGGTACTGATGTCCAACAATTATAATTAAAAATATTCAATCATGAAAAATATTATAGCACTTATCATTACATTATTACTACTCTCGTGTAATAGTATTGAGACAGTTGAACCGCTGAAAGAATCTTTTACTGTAGAACATTATACAAAAGGAAATGCCAAAAGAATAGTAATATTCTTTTTGGATCCACCAATAGACTCAGTCAATGTTTATTACAAGATGAATGAAAGACCTTGGAAACAAGCAACTCATCGTGCAAATGTACATTGCGGGAAACTGTCTATGGGAGTAGTTGGTGCAACAACGCTTCGTGCACGTATCCAAGTATGGGATCCTGAACTTCAGAAAAAGGAAATAAATTTTTAGAGCACTGAAAAAGAACCAGCAGTTAGTCCGTTTTTCAGACTGATCGCTTTATTTGTAAATAAATCATTAATCCATAAATTAATAACAATGAAAGTCAAAAACTTTTCTGGAAGTACTGTTTATCTTGGAAGCAAAAAATATGCAGTTTTACCTGATGATCAAAAAAGAATTACAGTTAATTCATCTGCCAGATCTAATCAAGATTTTGAGTATGCAATAGTTCAACATCAAGATCCACGGAGTGCTGTTGATAATAAACATAATAAACCTTTTGTACCTAAGAATCTTGAAATCAACTACCTCCTAATTGATAATGAAGTAGAAGAACTAGAACGAGATACTCTCTTTTTCATTGAGTCTCAGTCTTCAGCTACTCCAGCAGTTTACTATAAAAACAAATTCGGTATTTGTGAGCAGATTCAGCCACGCTGGGACAAAAAACATCCTCGTGACTTTATACTAAAAACTTTGAATCTCAAGTCAATAACTATGCTCAAAAATATAAGAAAGATTGAACAACCGGAGTCTATACCGTTAGTAGATAAATATACAACTGCACTCAACAAAATTGAGAAAACTATTCAGCAGATGAGAAATCTTAAGCCTCATCTTAAATCTGACGTTTCATTTACTGAAGTAAAAGAAATTCTTAACCAGGAGTAATACTCCTCAAACCACCATTATTATGAAGGAAGAATCAGTATTAGTTGAGCAGGCCAAAAGACTCAACGAAATTACAAGGAAAAGTTCAAAGGAAAAATCCTTAGAAAAGGCAACAAAACGTCTTAATGAATGGCCAAATTATGTCTGGATGGATGTTGCAAAATACATCAAAAGAAAGTATGGGTTAAGTACAGCCCGGAAAACATTCAGTATTAGTAAATTCTTATACAAGTCTAGTAAATTCGATTTTGTAAGATTTGTAAAAAATATTACTATAGGTAAAACAAAACTTCTTTGGAGTCTTACCTCACGAAGATTAGGTATTGGTATCATTAAAGATACTGATGGCCATTATTTGTTTATTCCTCTTGATCACCTCAGTCAAGAGACTCTTGAATCCTTATTTGAGACTTACAAGAGATCGCAGCGCTACAATGATCAGCTGCTTAAGGAGAAATGAATTTTATTTAATCACTTTTTAATCTTTTTAACAAATGGAAACTATCACAAGAACAGGCACTCAGCCTAAACTAAGTATTGTCAATGAAGACATTGAAAAACAATTCAAGGATCTTTTAGAGATCCCAAAGAATTCTAACTATAGTAAATGCTTTGTAGCGGCTGTAGGAGATCCAAGTATGGGACGTGATGGAAAAGAGTATGTGCCAATTCTTTTGGTACAGAAACGCAATGATCTTTATCCAAACACAGCAACAGAGGCTAATAGCTTCTTCCGTGAATGGGATGGTTTTGATTCTATTGTCAGACATATTGAGAACGTGGTGCCAACTGTTCTGGAACGCCAGAAACTGGCTGAAAGATCAATAATTCCCAATGCTCAACTATTTGTTGACTACCGGGTTGGTGAGCCATTTTACACAGCAGGGGATGGAACTCCTCAGGATCCTGTTTACAATCCTCAGACAGAAATGTATTTAGGTATTGAGGGTGAGGGTGCTCTGTATCGTAATACGCGTATACAGTTCACGGAGAATCTTGGACACACTGGCTTGGATGTCCGGAGTAAATCTGAAGAATTTACAACAGAAGAGATTGATGCAATAGTTGCAGACTCTGCTTCTGATGAAACCTTGGTATTTGAGGTTTAAAGAACATTTCTTTTTTCTTAAAAAGTACAGGGGTCTCAGTGCCCCTGTATTTTAAATCACAAACATGAAGATATTATAACTTACAGTCTCAAAACCTGAGTTTATGAATTCAATATTTAAACCTCTTATGGGGACTACAACAAACCATAAAAAATAAAATGAAGAAAATCACTCAGTTAACAGAAGAACAAATAAAGTTAATACCAATTATTAGAGAGAAATGGTTGGGAAAAATATTTAAGAAGAAAACTAATTTTAATAAGAAGAAGGCATCAGAGTCTATAGATTGGCTTTATTCTTTAGCCAGTTTTAAGGCTCCTATAAAAATATTTTTGGAGTCACCATATGCGATAGTTATAGCATCTGTTTTTATTAAAAGATTATTTAAGGATTTTAAGGATGCTCAAGTCAGGGATCAAGTCTGGAATCAAGTCGGTGATCAAGTCAGGGATCAAGTCAATGATCAAGTCAGAGATCAAGTCAGGGATCAAGTCAGTGCTCAAGTCTGGAATCAAGTCAGTGCTCAAGTCAGTGCTCAAGTCTGGAATCAAGTCAGTGCTCAAGTCTGGGATCAAGTCAATGATCAAGTCAGAGATCAAGTCAATGATCAAGTCAGAGATCAAGTCAGGGATCAAGTCAGTGCTCAAGTCTGGAATCAAGTCAGTGCTCAAGTCTGGGATCAAGTCAATGATCAAGTCAGAGATCAAGTCTGGAATCAAGTCGGTGATCAAGTTTGGGCTCAAGTCAGGGATCAAGTCAGAGATCAAGTCAGGGATTTTAGGTTTGGGTATTATTTAGATATAGGAGAATACGGTTGGACATCATTTTATGATTTTTTCAACAGATTAGGAATTGTTAAAAATGAATTATTTGAAAAAAGTATTGAGTTTTTGGATTCTGGAATATTTATGACTGTACAATTGAATAAATTTTGTTTTGCTTGTAAGCATCCAATTGAAATTAAAAGAGATGATAATCATAGAATGCATTGTGAAGATGGTCCAGCCATTTATTGGAAGGATGGATATTCAATATATTATTGGAAGGGTATTAATGTTCCAGAGAAATTAATTCTTTATCCTGAAAAAATCACTAAAAAAGATTTGGAGCAAAACAGTAATGCTGAATTGAGAAGGTGTTTTATTGAAAAATTAGGAGTAACTACCTATTTCAAAATTTTAAGTGATGGTAAAGGACTGTCTCTTATTGATTCAGATATAGATAATCAGGACAGAGAGATGAAGTTATATTCATTTGATTTTGAAGGTAAGGAGATTCAAGCATTAGAGGTTGTTTGTCCAAGTACTGAAAGAGTGTATAATCTTTATCCACCTAATCAGAAATGTAGAAATGTTTGGGATGCTAAAGCATCCACATTTAATAATGAAAAAATTCAATATCGTCATGGTGATGTAGGTTTACTGAATCTTGAAAAAGAATATGAAAAACCATTGATTGAAACATAATTAGATAACTTTTAAACTTTTTAAAAATGACTATCAAAGAGCGTAAAAACAGAATTATTGCAAGAGGGGAGCATTCAAATCATTGCCATGTGTTGGTAGGGGATAATGTGACCATTGAAAGAGATAAAGATGATGTTATTATTAATGTTGAGGATGGTATGGCTTACATGAAACATCTCTTAGAATCAGAGTGGCTTCAAGGCAATCTAGTATGGACAAAAGAACATCATGACATTGAGTTAGCCCCTGGTAAATATAAGTTTATTCAGCAGACAGAGTTTGATCCATTTGATAAGATTATCAGAAGAGTTATTGATTAAATCAAATGATTTTCAGCAAAATCTGCAATTCTTCATATGAGAATTACATAACCCTGAAGAAATAAGTAACATTGTTGGAATTTTTGGTTAAGGGGATAGGTCATGGTGCCTGTCCCCTTTTTTAGTCGGAATTTGATAGATATCCATGAGGCGAAAACGAATTAGGTGCAGCAAGACGTCCATACACGGTTAGTGAATCATAAAATATAAGAAACCCATATAGTGATAGTGAATCAAATGGTCAAAGAAACTTACAGAGATTTAGTGAATCAAAATTGGGAAGAAACCCATAAGTAAAAAACCTATTTTCTAATTAAAAAATTTTACCATCATGAAGAGAGCGATTAAAGCTAAACATTTTCCAAATACAGATCCTAAACTCCTGGATACTCACAGGAGAATACCAAAAGCGCAGGGAGGCCGGTACACAGACAAAAATACTAGTGTAATGAATCCTGTAGATCATTTAAAGGAACATAATAATTACCGCTTCAGAGCCCCTGCTCATGCAGAATTGAAGCGGATTATTGATGACAGAAATCAGTTCATAAAGTTGAGATTAAAATTAGCTAACCAGCTTCTGGCATATAAACGTATGGTGGATGATGGTGCTCATTCAACTATCAAATTCTTTAATCAGCAGATTGAGGAAGTAGATACTGAACAAAAAAGGCGGGATAAAGCTGTTATGAACCAGCTAAAAATTCTGAATCATCCAATTACCAAACCAGCATTAGGGATCAGGGGTGTTGGTCCCATCACTGTAGCCTATTTAATTGCCTATATTGACATTGAAAAGGCAGAGTGTGCATCAGCTCTCTGGAAATATTGCGGATACCATACAGCATCTCATAAACGATATGTAAAAAATGAGACAAGTGGTGGTAACAAGGCTTTAAGATCAATTCTGTTCAATACGGCATCTTCTATGATCAAATCTAAGTCCCCTTATTCTAAGGTCTATTATAATGAGAAGAAAAAGCTTGAAAGTTCTCAGAAAATGGTTGAAACCCGGAATACTCAGGGACATCTTGTGACTAAGATGTGGTGTGAAACTATGAAATCACATCGGCATGGTGCCGCTATGCGTAAAATGATTAAGCATTTTTTGGCTGATCTTTGGTTTGTATGGAGATCTCTTGAAGGACTTTCTACAAGACCACTCTATGTTGAAGAAAAGCTTGGTCATACTGGTATTGTTAAACCCTCTGAAAGAGGCTGGTTAGACTATTGACATAATAAAACAGTCATAAATAAGTACTTTTATACACAATGTGTAAAAGTTGGGTGCTAGATTATCTAGTACATCCTGACTCTTCCGAGAGAGGCTGAAATTGTAGTCTGTAAGGTGTCCCGAGAAGTATGACACAAACCGGGTATCAGACATGCCTGACCACTTCTATAACAATGATCAGTCATAGAGGTACACATTGTAATGGGGTAGTCAGAAATGGCTACCCCCATCTAGTAATCACAAAACAATCAAGGGATGCAAGTGAACTAACAGGAAAAATGTATCCACTCAGGGCAAGTGAATCACAGTCATTAAGACAACCAAAAATTAATAGTGAGTCAGGTAAGGGAAGACATCCACTGAGTGCAAGTGAATCAAAGTCCTCAAGACAACCAATGATCTATAGTGAGTCACACAAGGCAAGACATCCAGTCGATTTAAGTGAGCTGAAAAAGTCTATATAACCAGAATCAAGTATTGGAAGAAACCCATCATGCTCTAGTGAGTCACATAGTTAGAGACAACCAAATAGAAAAAGCGAATTAGATAGTTTAAGAAAACCAATTATGTAAAGTGAATCAGTTCTTATAAGACATCCAAAATAACTTAGTGAATCAAAGAACTGAAAATGGTGGTAAAAGGAGTCAACTGCTTTAAGATAACCAAAATTATTTAGCGAGTCACAGGAGACAATATAACCAGTTTTTGCAAGTGAATCATTGGCCTGAAGACAACCAAGAGGTTTTAGTGAATCATGTCATTAAAGACAACCAAAAGACTGTAGAATACAGCTACAAATAATAATAAGCGAATCAATGTTCAAAAAACAACTAGAACGTTGTAGTGAATCACTAGACATAAGATATCCAAAGAATGTAAGTGAATCAAAAAAAAAAAAAAAAA
>Ga0098074_1000371_pt1 | contig 32217 bp, 51 predicted proteins | sample 32_taG_FD_75064 | JGI IMG/M metagenome (GOLD analysis project Ga0098074, IMG submission 75064) | Marine viral communities from the Gulf of Mexico - 32_GoM_OMZ_CsCl metaG | ecosystem: Environmental > Aquatic > Marine > Oceanic | place: Atlantic Ocean: Gulf of Mexico | collected 2015-07-12
TTGCAAGTAAATACTTCATGCCCGTTTGCTGAGGTGTTACTATGTCCGTTTGAGTGTACGCTAATTAAGACGCTTTCTTTCTCTTTAGCTAGTTGGTTAATTCTTTGAACTCTATCTTTTAAAGATATGTCTGTAGGGTCTGTAGGGTCTACTGTAAATTTTACTTCGTAGTCATTAATACGTAAGCAGGCTGCTATTTCGTTAACTATTCTCCTATTACCTACCCCCTCATAGTACCAACTTCCATCTATTTCAGTTAGAGAACGCTTTCCAGCTGTTTGATAAACTCCGTCTAAAAGTCCACCATGCCCAGCGTCTAGTATAATTCTCATAGTTTCTTTTTAATGTCCGTAAAGGTAGCCTTTCCTTTTTTTATAACGGATAGCAATTTATTAAAATAGAACTCAAAGCCTCTATTCTTGTTAATTGCTCTTATATTTTCGTCAACGCTTAAAGCCTCGATAAAAACGAGTAACACTACGCCAGCCTTAGTTAATAAGTGCTCTATTCCATAAATAGAACCGCCCATTATATACACGTCAATAGGATAAAGTATAATTATTAAAAGCTCATAAAAGAGGATTTTAAAAGCTACTCTACTAAGCTTATGACTAGTTATTTTATTTTTTGTTTTAAATGCCTTGTAAAGTCCTAAAAAAGTATCTATTAATATAGCTAAAGCTATTACTACCATTAAAGGAGCTATAGGCGTTAAAAACACTATTATACTAGTTAAAAAATATCCTATTGCTGTGCTTGTTTTCACTTTTAGCTATTCATTAAAATTTCACATAAAACTTGATAGTTATCAAATATAATTTTTTCGTCTGCAGTTAAAGAGTCATAATTTACTATTACTTGGTTTTCTACTCCGTCTTCTGTAAATTGTACTATTACTCTTTTAGGTATATACTCATCTATATTATACTGAGTTACTGACTGTTTAAGCTCTTTCATTTTTTTTATTTTTATCCTATTAATATATTATTATAAGTATCAGGCGTATTAGTCTGTAAATTAGAAGCTATGTTTAATAAAGTAGTCATTCCCTTACCTTTTAAATTTACTACGTATACATTAGCAAAAACTGCATTAATACCATAAGATGCAGCATCTGCTACCTCCGCATAACAGTCTACAAATTCACTATTACTACTATTGTTATTAAAAGCATTTCCTGGAGTTGCTGTACTTATAGCAGAACATTTTACTACGTTGCCCCTAACAGTATAAGCATTACCAGCTGTAGAATAAGCTAAATTATTATAACCTCTACAGGCTACATTCAAAGCGTTTATTCCATTGCCCGCAGTAGAATATCCGTTACAGCTCAAAGCTCTTCCGTTTCCATGCCCTATAGCTGAACTTGCCGTAGAATACGCTGTACAGTTTGTAATAGTGCCCGTAGAGTAAATTCCATAATTAGCAATAGACTTAGCTACGCAATTAAAAATATATTTTGAACTAGAATTTAACCCTCTATCAGCAGTTGAATAAATATTACAATTATAAACCTCTGCGTCAGTTTGTACGTTTAGCCCGTAGTCTCCATCGTTTCTAAAATAACTATCTCTAATAGTTCCTGTTTGTACTCTATTTTCTTTACTGTCTGAGTGAACATTCACGTTAATAACCTCAAATGTACCATTAAGAAAAAAGCCATAAAGACTACCAGCAACTGCGCCAATTTGTCTAAAATAACCTCCTATTAATTTAGCATTTAAAATATAACAGGTATTACTTCCGTCTTCTGCTATTACATTCACTCCATTTAAAGTAATTTGACTAGAAGAATTAGTAGCAGTTAAACATACTCCTGTAGTACTAGTAGGAGCAGAACTACCAGTTCTTTTTAAAGTACCATTAAATATAGTTACAGTAGATGCTACTCCTCCGTCTGTTAAAGTGTTGTTAGTATCTGCTGTTGAATATTCGTAAGTATGTCCGTTTAAATTTATATTTACTCCGTCTTTTAAAGTAACTACTACAGAAGCTGTTTCTGTGTAATTAGTAAATAATACTATTACATCTCCTGAGGTAGCAGCAGTTATAGCACTGCTTAAGTCTGAATAATAAGTGTAAGTACCTGTAGCATCTGCTATCCCAAAAATACCTCCACCGCCTCCGCCAGCTAAGTCTGCAATATCCTGAGCTGTTGTTTTAGTAGTTACTCCTCCTTGTACTATTGGTAGCTCTTCAGTCCCAGCTAAAGGTGTAGTGGCTGCTGTTAAGTCACTTATTCTCTTGTCTGCCATTGTTTAATTTTTTAATATACTTTCTTAGCTTAATTATGTTAGCTTTTTTTGGCTCGTATTTTCTCATCTTATTATATTACCCAGCCCCCGAAGTCGCTTTGACTACTAGGGTACATATCACCGTTAGAGTTAGAGTTATACTCAGGAAACTTAGCAGTGTTAAAACACATATAGTCTATAAACCTTCTAGTATAGTGCTGTGCTATGTTTCTTTGTTTCTCTATTAAAAAGTCTACTTCGTTCTTGCTTACTGTCTCGCTATTTTCTGAGCCATGTTTATACATTCCTTTATTAGCTATCGTATAACTAGCAAAAGGTAAATATTCTACCATACCCCAATGAATAAGCATCGGTTTTATATACGTTAATAGTAAGCTTTTATAGTCCTCGTTTCCTACATCGTCTAGCGTTCCTGTAGTAATTAACTCTTGTATCTTTTCTAGTAAGTCCGTTCCTAGATAGTTTTGAATATGTGTATCTTGCGCTATTTGTACAAACTGTATAAATAAGTCAGTATCTACGTTACCGTTAAGCGCAGTTTTTTTAACTATGTCGTTTCTTGTTATTAATAGTGCTGTTGCCATTTCTTATCCTTTATAGTTTGGGTGGTGTCCGTTGTTTGGCATATCTTTAGGAGCTATCTTACTCTGCGCTCTACCTCTAGGTCTTGGCATGTAACTTTGAGGAATACTAGCAACTTTCTTAGAGTCGCTTATATCTATGTCCTCTCTATACTGTCCGTTAGTTTTCTTTTTAAGTCTATATAAGTTCTCTTTCCAATAGTGGCCACAGTTAGGCCCTCCCTTAAATTTAAATAAGTCGTAAGGTTGCCCTTTATGTCCGAAAGAATCATTAACTCCTAGTCTACTAGCTTGGTCTATATCCTCTAGTCTGTATACTGTTCCTACTCTTTGCATCATTTGAGCGCAAAAGTCCCTAGACTCGCCACTTGAATACTTTTGAGCATACTCATAACGAACTTTATAAAAAGACTTATCTAATATGCTAAAGCCTGAGGGGTTACTATTAATAACGTCGCTTAACTTTTGTAAAAAGTTTTTTTTCTCTTTTATAAGCCTATTAGCCCACGTTTCTATATCTTCGTTGTCTTCTGAATATTCTCTGCTGTCTACTAACTCCCAGTCTTCGTCTATAGTCTCGCCTTTTAAAAAGTCAAGCATAGCCTCCCCCTGCTCGTCTGTTATCTTACTTAGTTTCTGTTCAGCTTCTTGCTCCTCTTCTTGTTCCTCTTGTTCTATCTCTTCTAGTAAGTTTAGTCTTCTAAAGTATAAATCTAAGCTAATATCGTTAAAAGCTAGAATTTTATCTATTCCGTCTAGCATAGTTTCCTGAAAAGGTTGTATAGTAGCATTATAAAAATAACGTGCTGCTACTTCTATCTCGTCAGCATTTGAGCTAAAGCCTTGATTATCTGTAACTACTCCTACTAACATAGGGCTTATTACTGTATGTCCAATTAATATTTTTTGCTCAGCTTCTTTACTTAAATACTCGTAGTGTGCTGGAGCGTCATTTAAAGGAATATCGTCTACACTTGTTTTGCTTTCTGCGTTATTGTTAAAAGCTACTATTACTTTTTGCCCTCTTGAGCCTGTTAATTTGCTTAGTACTTTTCGGCTTATTTCGTCTTGCTTTTCTTGGTCAGGTACTCCGTTATTAAAGTTAACTACTTTAGTCCCTGAAAAACCATTTTGAACCTCGTTTATTAAGTACTCGCTTATTTCCTCTTCTAAGATAGTGTAAGGAATAGCAGCTAAGTAGTCTATCTCTCCGAAATATTTAACTCCTACAGCATACTCTTTAATACAAAGTATTTCTATTTTCTCTTTAGAAGTAGCAAAAGCAGGATATCTTACAGGAGTATATTTTCTTGTTTCCTCCCAGTTATCACAGTAATAATAGCCCTCTATATCGCCCTCTTCGTTACATTTCTCAGGTCTAATTAAGTTAGTAGGAATATGATAAGCTTTAATTACTTTAGTATGCTTTTCGTCATAGTGTACTTGAAAATGTCCAGCTCCTAGCATTTTTAGCTCCTTGATAACTTTTCGTAAGTCATCAGCACTAAATATAGACTTCATAGCAGCATACTGAGAAGGCTTTCTACTAGCGTCTAAAGCATGAAGCCCACGCCCATAAATTAAACGAGATACGTTGTTTATTACTGCGCTGTTAGTAGTAGAATTTCTAGAACGCTCTATTAAAAAGTCGTAATAGTTGTTATCTTCTCCGTATTCGACCCAGCTGTATCTAGTGTCCTCTATTATCTCAGGCTTTTCATAAGCCGCGAGGTTAAGTATTTTTATATCACTCATAAGTTATATAGTCGTTGTCGCTTGAATAAGTTGTAAACTCGTTATTATTTACGCTAAAGTCTGAAACTGTTTGGTTAGTACAAAATATTTTGTCTTTGTAAACTATCTCAGCCCCGTTTTTTACTTCTATTGTATAAAAGTTATTTTCTTTTAAAGCAACTATTTCATTAATTACTAAATAATATCTATCTATAGTCGGAGTTATTACATAAGTAACAGCTTCGCCTGTTGTCTCACTTGTTAAAGTCATGCTATCCGCTACCAACTCTCTAGGAATTACTCTAAATTCTTGAGCTATCCCTGTCTCTTGCAATATTATCATAACTTATATACGTTTAAGTGCTAATTTGTTTTAAAATAAAAAAGGGTAACTCGAAAGCTACCCTTAAAACAATTAAACTATGAAACTAATTATGGTGTTGGTGTAATTGTAGAACCGTCTCCTAATTGAATATTCATTCCTAAGTCTGCAAGAGTTTGGTCTGAAGTAGCATTAACAAACAAGTGAGGAAGTTTCTCCATAGCTTGAAAAGTTAAGTTATACCCAGCCATATCTCCGAAAGCAGCTCCTGTAACTATAGAACCCCCGTTAACGTCAGCTCCATGCTCATATCCTACTAGGAAATAATTGTTATTATTGTCTTTTACGAAAATTTTAGGCCGTCCCCAAGAAAGTAACTTTACTTCTTTATGAGTAGCTAAGTCTTGCTTCTTTAACATGATGTTTAAAATTGCATCAAAGAAAGTAGTACCGTTCTCTCTACTAGAAGTAATAGCTGTCTCTAGGTTAGAAGTTCCTTTTAATTCGTATTTGTACGCTGTAGGCGTTCCGCCTATTGCTGTAACTTCATCATCCACGCTAAGAGTAATTTGTGTAGAGGGTAAGTCGTCGTAATTTACAAAGTAAATAGCGTCTAGTCCTCCTACATTATCCTTACATGGCTCAAGTCTACCAGCTGAAATATCACATGCCATCTTTTTTAATTTTATAAAAAGGGCAGCGTTAACCGCCCTTTAAGTTAGTAATTCAGTTTATTAGTTAACAGAGTTAACAATTCCGTAAGTAACTACGTCAGCAGCAAAAGCATAGTTTACACCAGCAGTAAAACGCATAATTACTCTTACGTTTTGAGAACCGTCAAGGTCTGCCATGTCTAAAACTTTAACTTCTTGGTGGTCTGACAATAAACCAGTACCAAAATACAAGTTATCGATAGTTGAAAGGATAGCAGTGTCAGCAGACATACCTGGACACATTACCACAGGAATACCGTCGAAGTACAAAGCACCTCCTGTAGTATACCACATGTTACCCTTACCTTCGAATCCGTTAGCTCCTACTCCAGCAGCACCAAAGCCACCTAAAGAACGTACATAAGCTTTAAAGATGTTGTTAGATACATAAAGTCTTACGTCTTCTCTTCCGTAAAGGCTATCAGGCATTGCGTCGATAATTAAACCTAACTGCGCTACTACGTTTGTAGAATCTACAGTAGTACCAGTAACTTCTTGAGCAGCTGGTAACTCAGCATCAAGTGCTAACAAAGTTTCGAATCCGTCAAACTGTCCTGTAGTAGCTGAATCTCCTTGCCATATAGACAATTCATTTCTAGCAGCAGACTTTTCAGCTACATGAGCAATTAAGAAGTCAGCAAAATTCTTAGGCAAGTTATCAAAAGCAGAGTATCCCATTTGAATAGCTTCCCAGTCGCTTCTGAAGTCAGCCTTACATAAAGATAAGTTAATTTGCAAATCCTTTGGCTCAAGAATTTTCTCAGTCAAAGTCAAAGTAGAAGTAGGGTCGAAGTCGCAAGAACCATCTTTAACGATATCGTCTAGTCCTACTCTTTTAAGTACTTCTTTGTACTTAACATTTTGCTTAACAGTAATTAAATTGTTAGCAATAGTTGGCGCTGGTAAAAGCGCAGCAGCTACATACTTCCCAGCGAACTCGCCAGCGTAAGTAGTAGTAATTGATGTTGTTGTTGCCATTTTTTATTTATTTAAAAATTATTATTTGCTTATTAAGTCATATACTTTAGAACGTAGAGAAACTTCTTTTTTGTTAAAAGATATTTGTTCTCTAGTTTGTACATTTTCAGGGTTATGTTTGATAGGCTTAGAAAGTTCTGTTTCCTCTTTTACTTCCTCTTCCATTTCTGCCTCTTCTTTCTCCTCGTCTTTTTTCATGTCTTCTAAAATAGAAGGTATCTCTTCTAAAATTAGCTTTTTAATTTCGCCTATAATTTCGGCTTTATCCTCTTCGCTAATTTTACTAGGAGCTTCCTCTTCAGCAGCGAAGTGAGTTTCTTTAGAAACAGATTCAACTATTTTCTTAGCTACAGGAGTCTCATTAGGATTATCAGAAGCTGCTACTTCCTCTTCTACTACTTCCTCAGCTGCTGGCTCTTCTGCTTCCATTTCTTTCTTTTCGTAAGAAGCTATAATTCCCTCTTCTACTACTTTAAGAATCATGTCATCAGCCATAGCATACTCGCCTACTGGCAAAGGGATACGGTCATCCTCGTTAACAATAAATACAGGCTGTCCAGCTTCGAAAATTTCAGCCTCTAAAGCAGCTTGTCCGTCTGCTGTCATAATTTGCTCTAGTTTTACTTCTACAGCCTTTAAGCCGACTTTCTGAAGTATTGAGTTAATTTGTTCTTTCATTTTACTATACTTTTTTTTATATACGTTTATTAAATAGTTTGTTAGAATTTTAACTCGAAACTCTTACTATAGTTCTAGTAGTGTCCTCGTTTGTAACGTTTGAATTATTAGTACTCGTAATAGGGCTAGAAGTCTCGCTTTCTACTCTTGTAGTGTCCTCATTTGTAACTACTGAAGTATTACCACTTACTAAGCTGCCTATTCCTTGCGCTCCTATAGTTCCGTCGCAGCATTTACGACTATACGTCTTTCCGTCTTTACATAGACAACCTCTATTACCTCCTATTGGACTTGTTTTACTAGGTGTACTCATTTAAAATAAAGTTGGTTTCTGATAGTAAGTTTGTATTAATATTCCTACGTTAGCAGCTGCTATATCTACGTCTACCCCTGAATCATTTCTTAAAGCAAAGTAAAAGCCACCAGTTACGAAAGGGTCATCTACCCCGTTTGTATAAGAAATAAAATTAAATTGCTGTGCGCCCTCGTCTGCTGTTCTAAATACTAGTATCTCACTTCCTATAATACTATCGTCTGCAAAGCGTCTTAAAGAAAGTGCTAAAGTTTGCGTAGCTCCTCCACTTGGTACTATTGTAAAGTTAACTCTAAAATTATGATGTAACCTTTGCCCCTCGTATGCTTTGCCAGTGTAAGGTATAAGAACATGGTCTCCAGCGGCAGCATCTACTCCTGTAAAAGGGTTAATTCTAGTTCCGTTTAAGTCTCCTGTTACAGTTGTAATAGCTACTGAGTTACAATTAGCTTCATTCGCACAGAATCTAATAGTACTGCCTCCATTATATAGTACGTTAATATTTAAAGCCTTTAAAGTAGCCTCATAAGCTGCTATCCAGTCCTGAGCTGTTTGGTCTAAGCTACTGTTAAAACTTGCTAAGTAGTCTACTCCAGCTACGTTTATATTTGCAGTTCCGCTAGTACCTGTTAATGTTAAGTCTATTCCAAAAGCTATATTATACTCGTCGTAAGAAGTAGTACCTCCAGCTACCTTATCAGCATTCGTAAAAAAAGTGAATCCGTTAGCTACATTTCCATCTAGTAAAGTAGTAGGAGCTACGGGTGTATTACTCCATTGAGTAGAACCATGATTAACAGCGTCAGTACTAACTACGTTACCGCTGTCTAATAGTTCGCTCGCTGGGTTAGTTCCGTCAAAGTAATATACTTTGCCGTTATAGAAGTACATTGAACCCTCTTCATTCTTTAATCCTGAAGGGTCGTTAACTATGTCTAGCCTTACATTATAAGCTGTGTTTTTAATATCTCTTGCCATTTTATTTTATTATATTTTTTAGTTGTTTAATAATGTCCTCTTTTACGTCGCTCATTTCTAAGGCTTCTAGTCCTTGGTAAATTCCTTCTATTGAAAAGCCTTTATAGTCTCCAGCTTTTATCTTTTGCCACTCCTCCTCATTGTAAACTTTCATAGTGATAGCCCAACTTCCTACAGGAGCTTCTAATTTATAAAGTGCTGTTTTATCTTTGTCTGTATCTTCTACTATCCAGCTCTCTATTACACTTACTCCTTTAACTGGTCTTTCGTGCTCGCTTGTTACGTTGTTTAAGTTTAGTTTTTTCATAAACAGCTCAGCAGTTTTGTATATCGTTTCTTTAGAGAAATAAATATTAAATTCTTTCTCTTTTATTTTGCGATAAATACGCTTTTCAGGAACTAAAGCAAGTCCTGTAACTATTCGCTTTTCGTCGTCTACTACTTTAAGCTCCATTTTATAACCTGATAAGGCTATAAAGTTCTCTTCTATTGCTGGATTCTCGACAAGTGAAACAGCAAAAACTCCGTCCTCTGTTTCGTCTTCTATAAATAATTCTACTTCCTGTAATTTCATAACTTATTTACGTTTAAAGTGTACTTTGTTGTATTTTGTTTCTTTCAAGTGACTGAGCAGTAGTAACGTCTCCAGCTACTACATAAGCTTGTAAAGGTTGCTGTCCTAACGTCTCTGCTAGTTGGTTAGTCCCTGTATTTCCTACTACGTTAAAAGTAGCTGGTGTACTTACAGCAGTAGGTGGACTTGGAGCAGTAGGAGAAGAAGCACCACCTCCTCCACTACCACTAGCTTGAAACTGTGTAGCAGAAATAGTAGCAATTTGAGCCGCACCTGTAGCAGCAACTATTCCAGCCTTAATAAAGTTAGCTCCAGTTAACGCATCTTGTGGCACTGCTAACTGAGTTATAATACCTTGTGCTGTACTTATTATTGCTTGTCCTATACTTATTGCCTTATTAATATTAAAAGCTCTTCTTTGTGCCTCTTCACTTTCGCCAGCAAAAGCTTTTACTAAATCTGAAATAGCTGTTAAACTTTGTTGTGCTAGTTCTATTTTAGCATTTCTTAAAGCTATCTCTCTTTGTATTTCTGCTTCGGCTAGTTCTTTTTTTACTTTATCTGTCTCTATAGCTGCGTCTCTTATAGTCTCCTCTTTTGCAAGTTCAGCGTCTAAATAAGATTCTATCTCGTCTATCGTTTCTTTTGCTCTTTGTTTCTCCGCTTCTCTTTCTGCTTTCTCTTCAGCCGCCCATTCTTTTTCCCTTTGTGCAAAGTCTTCGTCTATTTTTCTTAAACGCTTATACTCTTCCATTCGAGCTAAGAACTCAGCTAGTGCTTTATCTCTAGCTTCCTTAATAGCAGCTTGTTTGTCTTTCTCGTCTTTTACTTCAAAATCGTTAGCGTCCTCTATTGCTTCAGCCTGAGCAGTTAAACTCTGTATTAATTCAGCGTATCTATTTTGATTCTCTTCTCTTTCTTGTTCTGTTCTTACTTTTGCGTTTTTTGCTACTTCGTTATTTATTTCCTTAGCAGACTCTGAAAAGTCAAGTAAACCAGCTGTAAAGTAATCTCCTACAGCTCCAGCAGAACGAAGTAAGAAGGCATTTGTTTTCTCTAATACGTCTCTTTGGTCTTTGTCTTGTTGTAATAAGGCTTCGCTTGCTTCTTTAGCAGCTAAAGAAATTATCTCTTGCGCTTGTGCTCTAAGCATAGCAGACTTAACATAAGCGTCTGACTTATCTATAAAAGTTTGTTCTGCCTCTTCTAGTGTCTCAGCTTCTCCAATAGTTTTGCCTATAGTTTCGTTGTATTCTTTTAAAGCTTCCTCTTTACTTATTACTCCATCTTTAGCTAAAGCAAAAGTATTTTTCATTTTAGTAACAGTCTCTATAGCTCCTTTGGCTGCTTCCTTAGCCTTGTCTATAGTGCTATTAAGTATTTCTTGCTCTTTACTAACTCCTGTTATCATTCGCTTGAGCTTGTCGAAGTTAGCTATTAAAGCACCTATACCTATAATAATAGCACCTAGTCCTAAAGTAACTAAAGCAGCTTTTAATATCCTAACTGCGTTAGTCATTACACTAGTACCAGTCGCTGCTGTTGTGTTAGCCTTTCCGAAAGATTCAGTTTCAGCAGTTGCCTTAATACTAGCTTCTCCTACTCCAGCTACTCCTGAGGCTTGTCTTTCGGCAGCTACAGCCGACACAGTACTAGTTTCTGCTGTTTCTATATTGCTTTCTGAAAATACCTCGCTTTCTGCTGTACTTATTATTGCTTTCTCTCCTACTCCTGAAATAGCTGCTGCTTGTCTCTCTGCTGCTATTGCGCTTACTGTCGCTGTATCTCCGAAGAATTTATTAGCTAAAGCAGCAAGCTTAGTCTTAGCCTCAGTTATAACTAGCATAGCTGCGCTCTCTTTTTGAAAAGCTACTTGTAACTGAGTAATACCACTAAGAGCAGCTTGAGCAGCCTGAAGCTTAACCATAGTTTCTCTTAACTCCTCGCTCTTAACTCCAGCCATACCCATAACTCCATTAAAAGCAGTAAAGCCAGCTATTACCCCTGTACCTATACCTATAGCACCTTGTAGCCTAAAATTATCGTCAGCTAGTCGCTTAGTTTCGTTTTGTAAGTCAACCATTTGGTCCTTAAGCTGCGCTGCTCTTTGTAAAGCTTGTCTACCTACTGCGCTTTCTCTACCAGCTTGTAAGGCTATAGTTTGATAAGCTTGTATCTGTTTGTTTAAGTCTCTAAAGTTCTTAGGGCTCTTAGCTACTGTAGCATCTAGGTCTTTTAGTTTCTTGTTTACATTGTCCGAACTATTTAATATTTCATCCATAGCTTGAGCTGGCTTCTTAAGTTGCTTTGCGCTCTCATCTGCAGCTTGCCCTACTTCTCTAAGTTCTTTCTCTGTTTCGTTTAAACTAGCGTTAGCCTGTGTGCTATCTACGTTTAACTTTATTGTCTTTTCTATTGCCATGCTTTAAGTCTTAGCTGTTGTTTCTGTTTCTCTTTTATAGTGCTTTCTAGTTTGTACTTTCCTTTAGCTATTTCTATATTTTCGCTAACTCCGTACCACTCATCCATTTGTAGTAAATCAATTATTAGTCTCATAGGTTTATCTTATCTAAGTTCTGTTGTAATAAATATCCTAAGCTCTCAGTTAATAAAAAGCCTTCGCTCCCTGACTGAGTTATTATATAAGGCTCGCTTTTTTGTATATTTCCATCAGCGTCTTTATATTGAATTTCATACTCCGCTGTCCTAGTGTTTCCTGTAGCATTTGGAGCTATTGTAAACTCTACTACTGTCTCTGTATTTTCGTCTGTTATGTCTACAGGGTTAGTAGTTATCCAAGGATAAGGAGCTGCTGGCACTATATTCCATACATCGCCCTTAAAAGGTTTAATAGGTTTAATAGGAACGCTTATAAGTCCTCCGTCTATAGGGATAACAATAGGTAAAACAGGAATAGTTCTAGGCTCTGTCACTATGTCAGTAATCAACTCTAGCGTAACTTTGCCAGTAGTTAACTGAGACTTCATTAAGTTAATTCTGTACTTCTTATCTCTTATAATTAAAGCATCGTTTAATTGAATATCATTTAACAGCCTTAAAGGTAAGTTAGTTTCTACTGTAACTAGTCTAGTCTTATCTGCAAATAAGTTTTGTAAATATGCTCTATAATAAGTATTATATAAAGAGTTATAAACAGGCTCTAAAGTTAGCGAGCTTATTTCCTCGTTAAAGTTAATTGAATAGTCCGAAGCATTATAAAATATTTCTTGTCCAAAGGGCGCATAAGTTGTTATCTCTTCAGGTGTTACTCCGTCAGTCAAATAAAAGCTTACTGTTTTACTATCATATAAATACAGCATAACAGGAGCTGGAATATAAGGCTTATAGTCAGGCTGTGTCTCTAGTGAATAGCTTACTTGTAAGTCTACGTTATCAAATTTCTGAAATAGTAAAGTCTCAAAAGGTAAGTCTATTTTAAAGTCTCCTCCGTCATATCCAAAATAGTTTCTTAGCGTTCCATACTGTCTATTATTAATTTCCTTATACGCTTCATTTAAGAAAGCTTTACTTTCTACCCAGTTAAACTCTATGTTATCGTATAGCTTAGGTCTATCTATTTTTATTTTAGTAACGTCTGTATATTGCGTTATGTCTATCTCTTCCCCGTAAGCGTACCAGCTTTCTAAGGGCTCTATTTGAAAAGTTAACTCATCTGTAGGATAACAAGTTAAGTTAAACATTCTTAGCACTCCTGAAAAGTACTCGCTTACTAACATATCAGGAGCAGACAAAGCAAAGTTTAAGTTACTACTCATTACATTACCTAGTGTTTCAAACTGGCACTCGTACTCTGCTACCTCAGGAACTCCAGCTCCTCCATCGTCAAATAAATAACCAGCACTAAACTTATAGTTAATAAAGAAGTCAAAATTAACAGGAGTACCCTCTGCTCTTACTTGAAAAGTATATATATCGTTAAGCCCTGGCACGTTAGCAACAGAGTTAACAGCATTAAACAAAGTATCTCCTGAAGCTTGTATACTGTTTATTACTACTCCGTTTCTTATTATATCTAAGTAATAAGTATCGCTTGTACTAGTGTTACCTATATAAATATTGATGCTGTGAAAAGCATCTCCTAACCAGTTTATCCAGTTAGGAGGAGTAGTTACATTATTTAAGTTAACATAGTTAAACCTTACTTCGTTTGTAAATATACCAGCGTTCTGTCCGTTAAACTCACTTATACAAGTAACAGCGGTAGGATTAAACTCTAAAGCTAAAGCTTCTGTATTATAAGTAGGGTCTTCTGCATTTTTCCACCATGTATAAAGTTTCTTGAATTTGTTGTCCTCTAAAAAGTTGCCTGTAAAAGTAACTCCGTAAGTGTCCTCTATTGCTTCGATAACTTTAGCCACTCTTACCGCTGGCTGTAGCTCTGTATAATTAATAGCGTATGCTGACAAGTCTATCCCTGAGCCGTCGTTATAAGTCCAAACTCTCTCACTAGATATTAAAGGGAAGCGAACGTCTTCTAAAGCTGTTGACGTTATACTGTCTCTTACATTTGCATAGCTATATTCAAAGCTTATATTATAGTCTAAGTCTCTTAGTTTGTCATCTCCGAATAAGTCCTTAAGTGTTACTATATCGCCATAAAAAGTTATTACATAGTGCTGTACTTGTCCGTCGTTTAATTCAGCTCCCTCTAGTTGTATCTTACCTCTTCTAAAAGGTGTATAGTTTATTTCTATTCTCGCTGGCTGTCTAGTCTTAGCTATAAAGCCGTCCTCTAAGTCATTTTGATAGTAGTACTTAAATACTTCGTTATTTCTAGGAGAAGCTGGTACTGTGAACTGCTGAGAAAAGTCAGTAAATACTTTAGCAATGTCGTTTATGTTTTGAACGCTAGAACTTACCTCTATATTCTCATCGTCGAATAAGTCTATTATCTCATCGTTAATATATATCTGTACTTGTCTCATTAAATAACATAGTTAAGCTGGTTATGACTGTACTCAAACTCTACTCTGTAGTTTATTAGTTTCTCGTTTATATGCTCTTGTAATAATACGCTTTGAGTTCTTAATTTAACAGGCTCATCGTTTAACATTATCTTCTCACTAAGTAACATTGCTTTCATTACGTCTTTATAGCTCTCAGGTACAAAGCCAGTATTACAAGTAATAGACTTAATAGCGTTCCTATTAAATACTTGTCTTCTGTTCTCGTAAATATCGTAGTTAATATTCTCACTCATGAAATGATACTCAGTTCCTGTAGCTTCAAAGTTACTTTGGCTAGCCTTAAAGAATATTATCTGTTGCCATACTCCGTATTGATTAATAAAGTCGCATACTATAGGCGTATATTTAGGCTCACAAATAGGCTCAAAGTAATAAGTCCTAACAGGAGCTCCAGCTTCGTATATATCTACTTGGTTAGTTACTCCTATATGGCTAGGATGTATATAAGGGACAAAGTTAACTCCATTATTTAAGCTTATACTATCCGTATTATTGTAAACAGCTAAAGTTAAACTACCTGAAACATTATGATAGTAAATTCCTCCTCCGTTTCCTGTTTCCTGTACATAATAAGTAGCTTCGTCTAAAAATATATGGCTGTCTGTTATTCCGCTTGTATCTCCTAAACTTGGGTTATATCCTTGCTCGTAATATCCGAAGCCGTCAAAAGCTACATAGTCAGTACTAGTGTCTTGTACCTCGTTTACATAAATAATAACTCTCAAGTTAACATACTCACTATTACCAGCTGCTGTCTCTACTGAAGCACTAGTAAACTTTTGAAAAGAAATGTACTCTCTACAATAAGGGCTAACATCAAAGTAAGCAGTATCAGCTATTGAACTAGGTATTACTTTACTTAGTGTATAAGTAGGAGTACTAGGTACTGAGTCGGGGTTATTGTATAAATATAGTTCCGCTTTTACTACGTCTGAAACTGTAGCTGTTTTACTTACTATGTAAGGACTTCTTACAAATATACTAGTTGCCATTTGTTATATTCTTTGTTGTATCGTTTAAAAATTTCTCTATGTCAAAGCCAAACTTATTTAATAAGTCTTCAGGCAACCTTTTAAAAGCTGCTTCAAATGGCTTAGTAAAGAATAAGCTAGGCTTTATTCCTTTTTTAAATACGCTCCTAGCTATCATATACTGTAAGCTCTTTCTACTTACAAATTTTCCCTCTTTATCTCTTATCCCCTCAAGTCCTTTCTTAACTATCCACTTATCGAAAGCTTTAGGAGGAGGCATCTTAGTTTTATAACTGAAAGGTGTGTTATAAGTCTGTTCTACTCCGCTTACTCCTTGGTCCTGAAACTTACCGTAAGCCTCCATTAAGAACTCAAAGGATATACTGTTTTTCATTATCCTTAAGTTAAAGTCTAAGCTATTGTAAAGTTGTTTACTTGAGTTCTTTCCTTTCTTAGTTAAGTTCTGCCTACTAGCTTTAATAACAGCCTTAGCAAATTTGCTTAATTCTATTTTTACCTCATCCCCTAACATATAGTCATATCGTTAGGAATTAATATATCAAAAGTAACAGCCCAGCCAGCTAGATAGTTTTCAAAGCGTTCAGTAAAAGGCTCTATAGTAGGGTCTCCGTCTATTCTAAAAGTTATTACATTCTCTCCTCTGTCAAATATTTCAAGCATACGTAACACTACTGCTAACTGAGTATTAAGTACGTCTTGTTCGTTATCGTTGCCTCTGAATATATTTGTAGTTTCCTCTTTTGACTTGTCTACTATATCCATGCACATAACAGTAACATTAAAACGAAGTACGCTACTTTCTCTAGTTACATTATTAACCATAATATGAGACAAAGGGAATATAGTCTGTTTGCTTAAGTCAACTTCGAATATATCTCCCTCTGTTACTGTATTAACAAAAGTATCTAGTTCTAACTGCTCCTTAATAGTTGTTAGTATGTTATAGTATCCTGTCATCTTTTAAAGCTTTTCTTTATTTCGTTTGTTTCTATTTTATTCTTTTCAGTTTCAAAGGTTAAATAGGTAAAGGCTGTAGCAATTGGTAATCTAGTGACTTCTTCAAAGTGTCTAATGTTTCCTCCAGCGAGTTGATAAATTGAAGAGTACCATCCCCATCTTTTTCCAAACTGGGCGCGTGCTGAGTAATCTCCTTCGCCTGTTTGTGTAAATAATTCGGCAAAGCTCTCAGTAATTCGCTGCCTAAATTGTAAAAAAAAACCTGTGCACCTAGCACTGCATTCAAAGGCATGAACTTCATTACCTCACAAAACTGGTTAGTGCCCTCGTACTCTGTTATAGTGTATTCCTCTTTTATTTTGTTTGCTATAGGTCTAAATAAAACGCTCATAGCTCTATGCATTTCGTCCCAGTCTCCTATATACTTGTCTAAGTCTACATACTCCCCAAAAGTAATAGCATCTAGTTTAGGTATAAAGCCGAATTTAACGCCCTCAAGCTCGAACTGTCTTACTAGTTCCTTGTCCTGAATAAACAAGTTATCTAAGTGAAGACATATCTCGTCTATTGACTTCTTTTGTATTAGTGCTACTTTCTCTATAGGAATAACGCAAAAGTGCTGGACCATAACAGCCTTTAGTTCGTCCTCTTCTAAGTCCTTAGCAGCGTTTAAAAAGCATTGATACTGATATAGAGTTATCTCGCTTAAGTCTTCAGGAACTTTAATTTTTACTTCCATAATTTATATACGTTTAATTATTCTTTTGTATTAAGTCGGCAGTGAGGAGGGTAGCTAGTTAACTTAGCTTCTATGCTCTCAACATTTGCCCCTCCTCATGTAACTGAGTTAACCTACCTTTTATCTTATGTGATATTCTCCCCTATGTGCATTCTCTAACTGATAACTAACAGCATAGCGTAAAGCATCTATAGCGTGGTTAAACTTATCTATAGGAGTATTACTTTTTTTTTCTAGCCAGCTGTAGTTGTTTAGTTCCTTGATTAAGTCCGTACTTTCAGGGTCTATTATTAAGTCGAAGTCTTGTAACAAAGCTATCCCGAAAGTAACAGAGCCCTGTCCTTTAATAGTTGGCACTATGTTATTAACTGCGCTTAGTTCAGTAATTAGTCTAGGCTCTGCGCTATCTGCTACTATTAAATTCTTTTTAGCGAAGCGTATGTTTAACTCTGCTATCTGTGACGTTGTTAAGCCTTGCTTATAGTAGTGTAATTTAATATATATTTTCTTTCCGCTTTTATCTATGCTTGTTTCTACTAAAGTAGTAGGGTCTGCACTAAAGCCAAAGTCTTGTCCGAATACGCTAGTACTTACCTGTTTGAATTGTCCTATAGTCCAGTTATTAAATACTACTCCCTCTGCTTTGTCTAACCAGCCTCCTAATATTTGGTGCTTAAACTTCTCAGGTCTACGCTGTTTAATGTTTTCTATTTGATTAAGATAGCTTTCGCTTAAGTTGTCTATATTATCTAAGTAAGTAGTATGTATGTATGTAGTATCCTCTTTTTTATCGTTAGTGCTTTCTTGCACTCCCCTAGCTTCAAAGAACCTTTGATAGATAAAGTGCTCTTTAGTTGTTGGGTTCATTATAAGTATTACTCTATTTCGTATTCCCTTAGCTCTTACTGATAAGTCTATTTTGTCAAAAGTGTCCTCGTCTGTTAATTCCTCTGCTTCGTCTAGTACCCAAGTAGTAACCCCTTGTAAAGACTTTAAGTTAGCTGTCTGGTCTCCTGAACTTGTTTTAATACCTCTAAATAATATTCTACTGTTAGTAGCTAAGTTTATTATCTCGTCTTTTGTAACATGAAATAAGTCTTGCATATTTAGGAGCTCTATTTTCTCCAAAAATTCGGGTATAATAGATACACTAGCTGAACGCAAAGTATAACGAGTAAAAAGAATAACATGACCCTGCTGTTGAGTTAATAAACATAGTAAAGTTGAAATAGCAAATGACTTACCTGAGCCTCTTCCACCAGTTACAATATAGTAGCGAGAATCAGAATCAAAAACTAAGTATTTTTCATTTATCACCCCTTAGACGTTTAATAGTCTCTTCAAAGTCAAAGTTTGTAGATAGCTCCCCTTTTACTTCTGTTTCCGTTTTCTTAGGAACGAAGTACTGAGCATACTTAGCAAACAACTCTAAGTACTTACTAGGACTTTCCTTAAGCACTTTTGAAAAGGCGTCTTCTATGTTAGGAACTTGCCCCTCTAAAGTTTCTATAAATATTTCTCTCGCTTCTTTGCTTAATTTGTTGTCTGCTCCTTTCGGTCTACCCTTTCCTAATTTATGTCCTTTTTCAAATGGCATCCTTATATTATTTTATATTATTATAATATGTTTCTTACTTATTTTTATTGTCTGATATTAAATAGTAAAGAACAGCATAAATAGCGAAGAGAATAGCTGTACTGCATTTCTCTTGAGCGTTGTATATTAAGCTCATTGTAAAGAAAGCTAGTACTACTGTTCTATTAAAAGTTTTACTATTTATTATTAAGTCTAGTTGTTTCATTACTTGTTTCATGTTTATTTAGTTTACGTTTTTTAATATGTTGTATTTTTCCTCTTCTATTTCTATTACTTCTGCGTTTAATTCTTCATCATCTTCTATGTCATCTACAAAACTTATTATATAGTTTCCTCCTTTAACGAAGTTTAATATTTCCTCTATTAATTCGTTACTTATTCCTCTTTTGAGTTTAACGTAGTAGTATATCACTTGTAATAAGTATAGAAGGTTTCTAATTTATTTAGCACCCCTTTAAAACATGGACCGCAGCTAGTAGGCTTAAAGTCGTAGTGTAATACTCTATTATATATCTTAATTAGTTGCTTTTGTTCTTCAGGCTTAATCATTGTTTTAGGCTTACTAAAGAAGTATCTTAAATAGTTGTATTCGTCTTCCTCTAAGCATTCAGGCTTATTATAAGGAAATAATTTATTTAGTTTCTCTTTTCTATCGTCGCATCCGCAGTCATCCCCAGCAATAAACTTAACTAGTTTTTTTATTCCTGTTGCTTCTGTTACTTTCTCTATAGTGTCCCCTAAGCCCTCTAAAGTTTCCTCGTTTGCCTCTTCAAAATTAGCTTTCCATTCTTTGTATTCCTTAGTTCTTTTGTCTAAATTCTCGTAATATTCTTTACTCTTCTCCATTGTATTCCATTTTAATTCCGTATACAGACCTTTTAGGTATAAACGGACTAGTTATTAATTTACGTTCTCTATATTCGGTTAAACCTATTCTAGTGTATATCTCTTTACTTAACATTATCTCCTCGTATTTAGGATAAGTATCTATAAAGTTATCTAATATACTAAAAGCTTTAGTTTTTGTCATAGTATTTCCTTTCTTATATTGTATTGCTCTAACAAGTCAGTAATAAGCTCGTAAACTTCTGTTACTCCTTCGTACATTCCTGTAAGCCTCTCTTCTGATACTTCTAAGCTTTCTATTTTATTGTAAACCTCAGCTCTCCTGTTTATATACAAGTCCCAAAGCATTAAAGCCATATCGTTACTCTTAATAGCTCTTTGAAAAGCTTTATAGTCGTTTTCGTCTTTTAAGTTATATGTTAATTCAGCTGTGCTCATATTTTCTCATAGTCCTCGTTTATATAGTCTTCGTAGTCTTCGCCTACAGCTTCCTTAATACGTTCTTTACAAGTCTTAATAGTGTGAAAGATACTAGCTAAGCTTATTTTAGTTTCTTTTGCTAGTTGTCTCATTGTTCTATCTTCAGTGTATAATTGCCATAGCATTTTATCGTACCAGTGCCAGTCTTTTACTTCGTTGTCTATTCTTTTGTAAATAGTTTCTATTTCCTCTTTTCCCTCGTCCTCTGAATACTTTAAAAAAATACAGTCTTCTAAATCTACTTTGAATATATTACTTTTCTTTCTATGTAGGTCAAAAGTCATGTTTCTTAATACATAATATACGAAAGTATCAATAGTTTGTTCTTTGAGTTCTATTTTAGATAGCTTAAGATACATTTCTTGTACTATGTCCTCTGAATAGTCGCCCCCTCCTAACTTGTTAACTATGTTAACCCATTTGCTATGCTTCTTATATAATTTAGATAACATGAGGCAAATATAAAATTATTCTTTTATTATTTCTCCTAACTTCATTAAACTGCTATCTGTTAGTCCTATTTTATTACTCATATAGTTAAGCACCTGAGCGGGATGCATACCCGCCCTAGATGCTAGCTTTGAATAACTTACTTTATTCTTTACACAATAACGAACTATTAAGCGTTTAGTTTCCTCTCTTAAGTTTGCTAAGTCCTCTGCTTCCATAATTAAAAAGGTAAATCATCTTCTATTAAAGGCTCTTTTTTAGTTTCCTCTTTTGGCTTAAAAGTGTCTTTAACTCCGTAAGGCTTGCCGCTTTTACCTACTAGTAAACTTATGTTTACCCAGCCTTTGTCTTGGTGGTCTTTCATCCACTTAGTAAAGTCCTCAACTTTTATACTAACATTGCATAATACAAAGTCAGGAGCATTCTCTGCTCTTTTTACTATTAGTCCGTCTGTAAATGTTTTTTCTGTCATTTTATCTATTTTAAATTGTTACTTTATTTAAACTTTCTTGAAGCATATTGTAATATTCTCGACACTCCTCAACTCTTTGCTTCATTTCGTTAATAGTGTCCTCGTTGTATTCTACTTCAAATATTTTAACTCTTAAGTTCTCAGGTATTCTATCGTATTGCATTTTGTCCCTAACTTTCTGCTCTATTTCTAAAGCTTGCTCGTCTGTTGGGTCTATAGCTTTTAGTTTCCATGTTTCCCTCCTTATTTCGTCTTGAATAGCATCTTCTGTATGATTAACTAAACAGTAAGCTACATAGCCTTTTTTAAGTCCAGTCAAGTCCATATAAGCTAGAACCTGGTAAAGATAATCTTTAGTAGGTAACTCACTTTCAAAGAAAGGGAATGTAGTAGCGTCCCAGCTAGTTTTAATATCTATAATAGCCTCATCAGTAACTATATCAGGAGTTCCTATAAAGTGCTCGTTTTTATATTTCTTTTCGTTTTTAAATACTCCAAAATGTCCGCTAACTTTTGAAAAGAATAATATACTATCTTCCTCCTGGTTAGTACCTCTTTCAGTGTATCTATTTGAGAAGTCTTTTTTAATTCCAAACTCATTAAATAAAAGTTGCTCTTCTACTGAAGTCTTAGCTGTTTTGCTTAATAGTTCTGATTTGCTTCTAGCGTTAGTCATTATTTTACCAACGGACGAAGCATGGCAAAGATATTGTTTCATTGTTCTACGCTTTTAAGTTGTTCTTTAGTTAATTCAAACTTTTCTATAAGTTCCTCTTTTGTGTAAGTGCCCTCAGCAATAGCTTGAACTGCTTTATTAAACTGAGCATCTGTTAAAGTAGTTTTTTTAACTTTTTTAACTTGCTCGCCTGAAGCATCATTATCTACATCAGTAACAAGTCCCAAACTGCTACTCAAAGCGTAGCGACGAAAATAAGAACAACCAGCACCGAAGCTCTGATAGTCATTCATTCCTTTTAAAGCTACTTCAGGAATAGATACATTACTTATTAATTGTTCTCCACTTTCTACATGAAATATAACAGTCTCTAAATAAGTTACTCCCTCTTTACTTTGTAGGTTTTGCATAAAGCCTAAGCCATGCTTTTTTAATAGTGGGTTAATTTTCTCAAAGATAGTAGGCAAATCAGCGTAAGAATAGCCATAGCCTTTAGTTCCTTTGTGAATAGTCGGCACTTCTTGTTGGAAGTCCGCTATTGCTTTAAATAAATTTCTCATAGTTTAATTGTTTTTGTTTTTTAAATCCTGTTTGGTTATCAATTGTACTTGTAATCCTTTTTCTTTTAATTTTTTGTAATGTTTTAAAGATGTTGTTTTTATCATGTTTATTGTTTTTGTATATACAAATATATATAATAATTTAATACAAATTACATTTTTTTATATTTTTTTATTAATTCTTTTATTTCGTCTATAGTTAGTTTAAGTGGCTCGTGGTCTTTACGCTCTAAAAATTCTACTCTCTCTATTCCTATTCTGTTTATTAATTCTATTCTATAGTTTACTAAGTTTCCACTGAAATAAGAGTTACAGCGTTCGCATTGTTTGTGTACGTTGTCTTCATTAAAACGAAGCTCAGGAGTACTGCCTACGCTCATATAGTGGCCAGCGTTCATCTTTCCATTATACGTTCCGCAGCTTATACATTTCCTATCCTGGTCTCTTCTTCTTATGTAAGAATTAAAAGTACGTTGTAATAAGTTTAAATAGTCTGTTCTAGTTAGTAGTTTCTCTTTTAGTTCTTTCTTTCTCTTTTGCCACTCTTTACGCTTTTGTAGGTTAACGTATTCGTAGCCACATTTAGCAGAGCAAACTAGCTGTAAGTTTCTAACTGGTGTAAATTTTTCTTTGCAAATCTTACATTTTTTAGCTCTCATATAAAAAATTCTTTTAAGGGTATTAATACAGCTTTACTTGTATTGTCATCTCCCATTTCTTTAATATTTCCTTTTTTATAATATATTCTAGCTATCTCTTTTAATTTGTTAGCTTCAATCATTAAAATATATTTGTCTTCATACTCTCCACTAAAAATAATTGCCCACCATTCAGCTGTACTTTTTGCTATTCCTGAGGGTTTACCTCTACTTTCAAATTCAATAGCTATATTTCCGCTTTTATGTATCCAGCTATCCCTTTTTACTTCAATAGTTTTAAAGTTAAGAATATCGTTTAAAAGCTTTTCGCCTATTTGTCCTACTTCTAAATCGTGTCTAAAATCTGAGCAGAAATTCATAATAATTCCTTAAGCTCCTCTACTTGTTGTTTAAGTTTTTCTATTTCTACGTCCTTTTGTAAAATAGCCAGCGTTAAGTCAGAAGTACGCCCTGTTATATGATTCATACTTAAATCTAATTCTATTAAGAATTTAGCAGTATTTATTAAGTCCTCTTTTAGTTCTTTGTTTTTTGTATCTTTTATTGCTAGTCTTATAGACCTTTTAGCGAGTATGTAGTCTATTAAATAGTCCATATCAATCAATTTCTAAAGGTTCAACAATTTTAAAATATTCACTTCTCTTAATTACGTCTACTCCGTCAATTAAAAAGCCCTTTCCAAAATTATAATTTAAAAATAAAGGCTTCTCAAAAAACGTAGGCTTTCCTCCTGTATCAGTATCTTTTATTTTTACTACTTCTAATAGTGTAAACATCCATAGCTGCTCATGACTAATAAGCCTATGAATTACTATAAAGTCGTCTGCTTTATTTGCAAAAGCCTTACCGCCTTCAATATCACTTTTTAAAGGTATTCTTACTTGTCCGTTCCATTCGTGCTCTTTTGGATAAGTAGCAGAAAGCCTACCTGTAGCAGAAACTGGATGAGCATTAATAAATATTGAATAGTTACTTTGCTTAGTTATTAACTTTAGTTCGTTTAAAACGTCGTAGTTACTAGAATAAGTTAACTGAGTTTTTAAAGCGTTAAAAGGGTCTATAAGTAAACAGTCTGCGCCACTTTTTAAGAATAAGTCTGTTACCTCTTTTATTTCGTATCTCCTAGTATTGTCAATAAAAGTAAAATAGTTCTCTAGCTTAACTTCAGCTCGTCTTATTTCTTTGTGTGTTAACTCCATAAACTTTTTAGCTGTGTACATTTGTATTAAGTCTCTCATTACTTTGCCACAACTATTTTCATCCATGAATAAACAAAATTTTAAATTATGATTTGTAGCTAGTGCCAGGAAGTACCAAAGTTGAAAGTAGCTTTTTCCTACGTTGTCATGTCCTAAAAAGATATTAAGCTGGTTATGTTTATAAACTAAGTGCTCGTCAAGTCTACAGCCTAATTTAAGTCCGAAAGTTATATTTCCGTCTCTATAGTCTTTTAAGAATTGTGTAGAATGTCCGTTATTTAATATCATAGTTATATTTTTTAGCTTCGTCTCTTAGTCTAGTTGTTATGTCCTCTTTTTTGCCTTGCTCTCCGTACTTACGTTTTAGCCAGTTAAGAGAGGTCAAATATAAACTTTTAAAATTCTTGTTTTTCTTATAGTTTTCTATTTCGTCTAGTGTGCTGTCTATTTGTGCCGTAGTGTAATTTTCTTTTAGTTTCTCTATTTCGTCGTTTGTTATAGACAAATGAGCGAAGCTCCTATATATATTATTTATTACATTAACATTTACATTATCATTATCATTATCAGGTTTTTTAGGTTTTAAAATAACCTGCTGGGTTTTTTGGGTTTTAGGCCTTCCACCTTTTAACCCGTTTAACCTACTCCTTTCTGCTCTATTTTCGTAAGTTTTTAAGTCCCTTTTTAATTGCTGTTTAATAGGTTCAAATACTAAGTCTATAAGAACGTCTTTAGGCTCGGGGTCTTTGTCATTAACATATCTTAAAATATGCTTAAATAATTCTCCAGCTTGTTCGTTAGATAATTTTTCTATTGTGTAAATAAGGTCACAATAAAGCACAAAACTCTTTTTATCTTTTGCCATAGTTTAAATTCTTAAATAGTTAATTTTAATTTTCTTTTTTAATTCGCTTTCAATATCAATTTGATAATGTTCAGCAATATTAAGACAAACTAAAACTATATCTGCTAATTCCTCTTTAAAATTATCCATGTTATCAAACTCTAAAGATTCCTCAAATTCAGAAACCTCTTCATATAACTTATCAATAAATTCAAATAAGGTAGTAGAGGGGGATATTAACCCCCTTTTTACTGTGCTATCGTAATTTGTTTTTATTATTTGTTTCATTTTAAAAAAGTTTTAAATCTTCATATTCAGAAAATTTTCTTTTTTTAGCAAGTTTCAAGTTTTCAATAGCTTGATTATAATAACTATCTTTTAACTCTATACCAATAGCTTTACGTCCTAAAGATACTGGACTATAAACCTCACTACCTACACCCATAAACGGAGTTAAAACAACTTCACTCTCGTTAGTGTACATTTCTACTATTCTATCAATTACGTCTAATTGCAAGGGGTGTACGTGTTTCTCATCGTCTTCTGTTTTACTTTCTCGATATGGTAAAACATTGTCTATACGAACGTCATCCCATACAGCAGAGGCGTAACGCTGCCAAATATAATGACTTAATTTATTGCTTTTAGGGTCTTCATGGTATTTATACTTTGAGTTCAAATGCTCCCAAAGTTGCTCCTCGTTAAATCCGTCGTTAGTTGCATTATTCCACGCTTGTAAAATGTTAGGTAAAACTGGTGTAGCTCCGTGGTATCTTTTTAGCCCTTGAGGGTGTATTACTGGTACTTCGTTTTCGTCTTTCTTTGTAAATATTAGCATATAGTCAGGCATAGCTGTAAAACATTTAGTCATATCTTCAACTACAAACTTATGCATTAAACTTTGTACCATTGTACGCATACGAACTTTTAACGGTTCTTTCCATATGGTTATACGGTTTCTATACTCAAAACCATGCTTTTCATGTAGTCTAATAATCTCGTGAGGAAAGTCCCAAAGGCGCGAAGTATTATCAAATACATCCGTACAATGTACAGCGTTTATACGCCCTTTCTTTGTTACCCTAGACATTTGCTCGATTAAAAAATCGTATTGCTCTAAAAATTCTTCCTTACTTTCGCAGTTGCTAAAATCGTTAGGACTACTTGAGTAGTTGTATAAACCCGCAAAAGGAGGAGAATAAACCGATAAATCAATACTCTCATCTTTAAGCGTTGGTAATACGTGCATACAATCTCCGTTATAAATTGCATAATCATCTGTTAAAACTTGTTCTTTTACTTTCATTTTATATAAATTTTGGTGTTTCTATTTGTTTATTAAATTCTTTTGTTTTATGAGTAAAGTCTGCGTTTACATTTTCTACTAAATTTTGATATAGCTGTATTGCTTTCTCGGTCTTTTGTTGTAGTGCTTCTATTACTCTAGTTTGACCGTCAGAAATAACCATATCAATAGTTACGTCTTGTTTCTGCCCAAATCTCCAAAAACGTCTAATTGCTTGGTAATATTGTTCGTAACTCCATGTAGGAAAAAATACAGAGTGGTTACAATGTTGCCAGTTTAACCCCATACCAGTCATTTTAGCCTTGGTTATTAGTCGCGTTATTTCTCCTTTCGCAAATGATACTAAAATCTCTTCTTTACGGTCAACTGACATACTGCCTAATATTTCTACAGATTCACTATCTAAAGACTTTATTAATGCGCTTTCCTCGTTTCTATTAACCCAATAAACAGAAGTATTACCTTTTGCTAGTTGAATAGCCTTTTCGCATCTTTCTTTTATTGTGCTTTTCTCTTCGTGCTTTATTTCATTAAAGTTCTTTGCGACTGGTGTAAACATTTGTATTTGACCGTCAACATCTATTAACGAATTGTTTTTAACGACGTGTTTATTTACTATGAGTTCAGGAAGTATGTACCTCGTGTCATCAAAACCTAAGTCCGACGGCTTTTTAACCATTATCGACCATTGATTAACCCATGCAAAAAAATCTTTTTCAGCGTGTGGTTTAAGATAGTACTTTTCCCCTATGTTACGAGCGTTGCTGTCGGAGGTGTTATTATTGTTTTTAAAAAACTTACTAAGCATATCCATATAACCCATGTAACCGAGTGCCTCGCTACTTGTGCCTAGTTCTATAAAATCGTTAGGGCTTGGAGTTGCTGTAGATAAATAACGGTATTTTACTTTTTTAATAAAGCTAGTAATTTGATTTTTAATTTTACCGTCAAAGTTTTTTAAAATACTACTTTCGTCTAAAATAACCCCCTCAAAGTCTTCAGGCTTTAAATATTGTAATCTTTCATAATTACAAATAACTATTTTTTTAGTATGCTTTCCGTCTTTTGTCTGTTCGATATCGTCGGTAATATTCCTATCGATAGCTTCTTTTACAAACTGAAAACCAACCGCTAAAGGAGTTAATATTAATACTCTGCCATTTGTTTCATTTACAATATTTACAGCTATAGATAACTGTATTAAAGTTTTACCTAGTCCAGTATCAGCAAATACTGCCATTCTACCCTTTCTAACTGCTTTCTCTATTATTGCTTTTTGAAAGTCAAAAGCACAATCAGGAAAGTAATTAGGTTCAAAACCAAACTCTCCTATAAGGTGTTTTTTTTGGTTTAAAAATTGTTCATAGTTCATAATAAAATTGTTTTTTGTGTAAAAAAAAACCTCCGTAAATCCTTGAGGCTCTCACTTCTCAATTCATTACAGAGGTTAATTAAATCTCTTTGTCGCTTATTGTGAGAGCGCAACTTTTACAAATATAATACTTAATTTTTATTTTTCCATTTTCTATAAGCTTCTGCGCTTCTTTTTATTTCTTGTTTATTTACGTCAGATAAACGAAAATATCCTTTTAATACTTGTCTAGCCCAGTATCCTACGTCTATAACGTCTAACTCAGGTAGTTTAACTCTAGCAGTATCTTTGCTTATCTCTTTTAAATAGTTTGTTAAAGTTTGTCTAGCCATTGTTCATATATTTTAGTTGCTATTTGAGCAGTCATTATAGGGGGAACGCTCATACCTATTAAGTATTTCGGTTTTAATTTTAAAAAGTTGTAGTCTAGTGGATATGTACCTGCTTTGCAATATTCACTATCTGTTAATATTCGAGGTGTTTTATAATCATATAAATTACTTCCATTACTATTAGCTATAATTGTCGGGCATACTTTATTAGGGTGCATTTTTGAATCACCAAAATAGTGACCTTTAGGGTGGACTGTTCCAAAGTTTTTTCCCATTGAACACATACCCCAAAGCTCTAAAACATTTTTAGTTAATTTATTATTTAAACTAACATTTTCTCTAATTATTTTAAATAATATATTTTCCTCATTAAATTCTAATTCTAATTTAGGTACTTCTGTAAACATATCTTTTTGGTATAAAAAAGGTTCTGCAAGGTCTTTTCTTAAACAAACAAAAAACACTCTTTCACGTCTTTGAGGTACTCCCATTTTTGAAGCGTCTAATAACCAGTGCTGACAATAGTATCCAGCTTCATCAAAAGCATTGTATATTTTTTTAACGTATTCTTTAGCAGCTCCTAAAAGCAAACCTTTTACATTCTCAGCTACTACTACTTTTGGCTGTAATTCTTTTGCAAGGTCTATGAAGTCAAAAAACAAAGTATCTAAAACTTGTTCTGCTTGTCCTTCCCTAAACTTCTTATCTTTTCCCCAATCTTTCTCACGATTTCCCGCCATACTAAAGGATGAACAAGGTGGAGAACCATCCAAGATGTCCAAATTATAGAGTTCTTTAGGTAGGTCTTTACGATTTTTAAATGTTTGAATTGGCTCAAGGTATGAATATTTTGGATTGTGATTTACTCGATAGGCTTCTATCATTTTTGGGTCTATCTCGTTACAGCCTAACACGTCAAAACCAGCTAATTTGTACCCCATAGTAGAACCCCCACCACAAGCAAAGCAACTAAAAACAGTTCCTTTGTCTTTTGTAAAATTAGCGTCTTTTAAAGTCCATTCATAAGGAAATTTATGTTTCATAGTTCTTTTAAATCGTTTATAATTAAATTAAATATGTACTCGTATTCCTTTTTACTTTCTTTTTTTAAGTTCTCGTATTTCTCTTTTAAATAGGCTATCCTACCTGGTAAGTAACTTTCTTTAGCGGAGCTTTCAATATCTTCAAATAAAACTTTAATTTGTTCTCCGTTCATTAATTGTACTATGTAACCTATATGAGTTTTCCAGTCGCTGTAATAGTGAGCTACTACGTTGCCGTGTCCATGCTTTGTAGTTATTGCTTCGTTTACTCTTATATACTTTCTCATTGTCTTATTCTTAATTTTTTTAATTGAAACGAAACAGGCTTACAAAGTATTCTCTTATCTACGTGCACTTCTTTTGCTAACTCATAAACTCTAAGCAGTTGTTTATTATATCCAGCTATAGCATCGTCAACTTGTTTGCAGGCGTGTATTACGTCTGAGTGGTGTCTATTTAAAAAGCGTCCTATAGTTGCTATTATGTACCCTTTCTCTCTTAGTAAATACATTGCTACATATCTATAGTAAACTATTTCTCGTTTTCTATTTTTTTTCCTTAAGTCCTCTAATGTTACAGGAATAGCTTGTAAATATTCTATTATTTCTCTTTCCATTCTAGTTGTTTTTTTAGTTTAATTATTTCCTTGTTTTGCTCTTGAATAACTTGCTTATTCTTTTCGTTATAATAGCAAGCCATTATCGACGTAGTTATTAAAAGTCCTACTGCCATAAATATATTAGTGTATACAAATATTTTTTTCATTTTCTTTCAATTAGAATCATGTTAATTACTTCTTGTTTTTTCTTTTTTACGCTAAAGTGGTACTTAAGCGAGGAAACAGAACAGCCTACAAACTCTGCTACTTGTGTCATAGTTGAAAAGTATCTAGGCTCTGCCCCATGTTCTTTTATAATATACATAAGCTATCTAAAATATTAGTTTTAATTCCTTCTAAGTGTAAGCTGTCTATAGACCCTGTAATATCTAAGCCGAAAAACGTATCATTAAATATTTGTACGCTTTCTATCTCGATGTCTATCCAGTCCTCCATATAACCTACTTCAGGTTCTGCTTTGTTAAACTCGTAAGTGTAAAATACAGATACTTCTTTACTTAGTGAAAATTCTCTTGTCTCTTTCATGTTTATTTTTTTTCTATTAAAAACATCTCATTTGTATCTGTACACATAACAGTTTGAAAATTTCCACTTGCTACACCACATAAAATAAAATCCCCAGTTAATTCTCCGCTTATAGTTAAAGCTTTAAAGCGTTTATTAAAAGTAAAAAAAGCTTCGTTTTGTAATTTAATTGTTTCCATGTTTTTAAATTTTAATTAGTTAATACTTTTACAAATTTATATAACTTTTACATATCTGCAAACTTTTTTTAAACTTTTTTTAAACTTTTATTTATTTAAACTAAAAAAGCCCCTGAAAATCAAGGGCTTAATCAACCTAAAAAAATTTAACTATGAAAAAAGTTAAACAAACTTAATTAAATTCTTTAATATACCAAAAATATATTTTCGGCAAATTCCAATAACTAAGCCGAATATTAACCAGAATAGCCAAGAATAGCGTTTATTTTCGATTTTAGCCACTTTTATGTCTTTTTGGGCTTGTACCTTAGCTAAACTCTTTTCGTGCGCTAATTCGTCCTTAAAATAGCCTATTTGTAATTTATGCTTATTTACTACATGCTTTAAGCTATCTCTATACATTTTTCGCTCTTGTCTGCTTAGATATACTTTTTCGTATTTAGTAGTAGTTTCTATTTCTCGTATTGTATCTACCCTTAGTACTTCGTCTGTAATAGTGTCTTTAACTTCTACTAGTTTAATAGTTTCTTTTACTATCTCTTCTTTTTTAGGCTTGTACCCCTTTTTTATAGCTTTGCCTAAATGGTGCTCCATTGAACAGCCTACTAAAACGAGGAATATTAGTAAATATCTCATAATTTAAGTAGTTTAATTATTTCTTTAGTCTCTATTTCTGCTAGTGTTATTATAGCCTCTTCTTTATTTTCTACGTCGTACTCAAATAAATGTAAATAGTGATGTATGCATTCATGAAAAACTAAACAAGTAGCCTCTACTAAGTCTGTACATCGCATTCTATTAATAAAAATAAACCTTCTATCGTTATATTTGTATTCTCCTTTTTTCTTTGGTACAAAGTTAGAAAGCCCAGCTATATAAGCGTTTGTTTCGTCGTTAATATGAGCTTTACAGTCTTTAGCTTTTAGCCCATGTAACTCTTCTACTTCGTAATATTCAAAAAGTTCGTTAGGGTCGTGACTTATTAGTAAGTCGTAGCTTTTTCTTTTATATACTATCATATCGGAAATTTATAGCTATCTATTGAGCTTATAGTTCTGAAAGCGTCATCTATTTTCTTTCTTTTACAATTAAACTCTACTATTCTACCGCCTAAAGTTTTAGGAGGTGCGCCTCTTTCAACGTGCCAGCCACCTAGTCCACTATTGTACTCCTCTTTGTAAGTTCCTGTTATTGCTAAGTGTATTTCTTTAAGTTGTACTTCGTAAATTCCGTTAATTATTTTTAAGTTCTCTATACTGTCAGTCCTGGAACTGTTTTCGTGAATGTGCCCCATTGAGAATAAGTCAAAGTCTGAATACATTGAAACTGCTCTAGTTAAATTAATAGCTCCGCGTGTCACTGGACCTCCGCCTCCGCTACCATGAAAATATTTGTGTTTAAATACTTTTTTAGTGTTACAACCTAGTGCAAATTCATATATCATCCAGCCACCATAACCGCCAGTATATACATTCGCTTTGTAGGTTAAATTAAACAAGTCAACAAAACGCTGTAAAACGTCTGTTTCCTGATACTTAATAATAGCAGTCTCATGATTTCCGTATCCAATAACAGTTAAAATGTCTTTGTAAGGCTTAAACCACTCTACAGCAGTTTCAACAATACTATCTAAATAACGTGAGTTGTTATGCTCGGGTCTTATGTCGCTTTTGTTTCCTCGTCTGTCTCCTTTGCCTTGCATAAGGCAGAACATATCTCCGTTAATATGAACAGGAATATTATTTTCTAAGCAATAGTCTAAATTTTTTTTTAATAGTTCTCTATCGCATTTAGGGTTGTCCCAGTGTAAGTCTGAGAGTAAAGCTACTTTATTATTTTCTTTGTCTAAATATAGCTTATGAATATTTTTACCTAGTCTTTCTAGTTTCATATCGTCTAATTGTATTTAATACTGCTAGTGCTACGTTTATTTTATACTCCCAGTGTCTTAGAAGTCTTACTTCATCAGGGTTAGTATGGAACGCTGTTTCTATTAGTATTGCTGGGCACGAACTACGTTTGATAACGTAAAAGTTCGCTTTTTTATGTCCTCTATTACGTTGGTCTTTAACTAGCTTAAAATACTCTTCTAACCATATATTCGCTAACAGCTCGCTATTCTTACTAGAACCGTTGCAAGTAAATACTTCATGCCCGTTTGCTGAGGTGTTACTATGTCCGTTTGAGTGTACGCTAATTAAGACGCTTTCTTTCTCTTTAGCTAGTTGGTTAATTCTTTGAACTCTATCTTTTAAA
>Ga0098074_1000373_pt1 | contig 32167 bp, 36 predicted proteins | sample 32_taG_FD_75064 | JGI IMG/M metagenome (GOLD analysis project Ga0098074, IMG submission 75064) | Marine viral communities from the Gulf of Mexico - 32_GoM_OMZ_CsCl metaG | ecosystem: Environmental > Aquatic > Marine > Oceanic | place: Atlantic Ocean: Gulf of Mexico | collected 2015-07-12
ATGCGCGGCGAGACCACTCCATTGACCCCGCGCGAATGGGTGCGCTTCGTCCTGCGGACGCTGGGCATCCTGCTGGGGCTGCTGATCTGCGTGCCGCTGCACTACCTCTACCGCGTGTTCGCCTATGGGTCGCCCTTCCCCATGCTGTTCCTGCGCTACACCGCCTGGATCATCGGCGCGCGCGTGAAAATCCACGGGACCCCGCTACGGCGCGATGTGTTCTTCATTGCCAACCATGTCTCGTGGGTCGACATACTCGCGTTGGCCGGTGCCACCGGAACCGCCTTCGTGGCCAAGTTCGAACTGTCGCAGGTCCCCGTGATCGGGTGGCTGTGCCGGCTCAACCGCACGGTGTTCGTCAAGCGCGAGAACCGGATGGGCGTGGCCCAGCAGATCAATGCGCTGAAGGAGGCGCTGGCCGACAATTGGTCGGTCACCGTCTTCCCCGAAGGCACCACCACCGACGGCCGGTCGCTGCTGCCCTTCAAGAGTTCGATGCTGTCGGTGCTCGAACCGCCGCCCGCCGGCGTGCTCGTCCAGCCCGTGGTGCTCGATTACGGCGACGTGGCCGAATTCATCGGCTGGATCGGCGAGGAAGGCGGGGTCAACAACGCCATGCGCGTGATGGGCCGCAAGGGCAGCTTCCCGCTTCGCATCACCTATCTCGAACCGTTCAGCCCCGAAGACTATCGCGGGCGCAAGGCAATCGCGGCGCAGGCACGCATGGAAATCGAGCAGGAACTGGGCGCGACGCTGGACGAACCCTTGCGCGATTTCCGCCATACGGTCGCAGCGATCCGCTACACCGCGCCGGCGCTGGACGAGACCTGAAGGCGCGGGCCTGCGCTAGAGCCCGGCCTTGACCAGCCAGTCGTGGAACAGCCGCACCGGGCGCTCTTCCAGCGCGGTCGGCTTGCACACGAACCAATAGCTGTACGGGCTTTCGACATCCGCGCCGAACAGCGTCGCCAAGCGGTTGTCCGCAGCGCGGCGCATGTGGTCGTCGTGCATGATCGCGATGCCCAGCCCCTGCGCCGCCGCCTCGAGCATGATCTGGCCCGAATCGAAATGATCGATCGCCGCCGGCTCGAAATCGTTCAGGCCGATCTCGGCGCGCCACGCGGTAAAGCTTTCGGGCAGCTCGTTGTGGATCAGGAACGTCTGGCGACCGAGCACTTCGGCATCGGGCTCTTCCCCGATCTTGGCGGCCAGGTCCTGGCTGCAGATCGCGTGGACCTTGTTGTAGTCGAGCCGGACCGCGTGCAGTCCGCGCGAGGGGCCGCGCGACAGGATGATCGCCGCGTCAAGCACATCGCCCACCCGGTCCTCCAGATGCGCGCCGGTATCGATGTCGATATGCAGCAGCGGATGCCGTTCGCGCAGTTCGGCCAGCCGCGGAAACAGGCGCTGCGTGCCGAACAGCGGCAGGACGCCCAGATGCAGGCGCAGGACCGACAGGTTTTCCGACTGGCTTTCGACTGCGCGCGCCAGCGCTTCGAGCTGCGGGTTCACCGCTTCGAAGAAGGCATGCCCGTCATCGGTCAGCTGCATCGACTGCCGCGCCCTCGTGAACAGCTTCTTGCCGACGAAGTCCTCGAGATTGCCGATCCGGCGCGACAGCGCCGAAGGGCTCAGCCCCAGCTCGTCCGCCGCGGCACGCGCGGAGCCCAGCCGGACGGTGCGCACGAAAGCCTCGAGGGCGCGAAGAGGGGGAAGTCGCCGGGTAGCCATGACCGTTGCATGCTATGAGCGTCAAACGCACCTGTCGAGCATGAATGTGCAGAAATCTGCAACTCACCTCACCCCGGCGTGGCAGCCAGGTCGGGCGCATGTAGCCGCAGCCGCGTGACATGCGTTTCATCGCCGTCGATTACCTCGATCCGCCAGCCGCTGGGGTGTTCGAGCACGCGGCCCACTTCGGGCACCTGCTCGGCCAGGACGAAGGCCACGCCGCCCAGGGTATCGACCGATTCTTCCACTTCGACGATCGCGGGCGAGACCTGCCGTGCGACATCCTCGAGCTCGGCACGCGCGTCGCAATCCCACATGCCGCCGCCGATATCGACGATCCACTGCTCGGGCGCATCGTCATGCTCGTCCTCGATTTCGCCGACGATTTCCTCGACCAGATCCTCGATCGTGATGAGGCCGTCGGTGCCCGAGAATTCATCGACCACGATGGCCAGATGCATGCGCTGCGCGCGCATGTCGGCCAGCACGTCGAGCGCGTTGCGGGTCTGCGGGACGTAGAGCGGCTGCCGCAGCAGCACCGTCCAGTCGCCCGGCGGGGTCTCGCCGCGCGCGAGGATGGTGAAGACATCCTTGATGTGGATCATGCCGATCACATCGTCGAGCTGCTCGCGATAGACCGGCATGCGCGAATGGCCGTGTTCGGCGAAGGTCTCGACGAGCTGGTCCCAGCTCGCCGTGGCCTCGATCGCGATGATCTGGCCGCGCGGCACCGCGACATCGTCGGCGTCGTGCTCGGAAAAATGCAGCAGGTTGCGCAGCATCTGGCGTTCAACCAGCGACAGGTCGCCCGTGCCGCTGTGTTCGGGCGTATCCTCGCCGTTCTCGTCCTCGTGCTCGTCGATCGCGTCTTCGAGCTGCGCACGCAGCGAGCGTTCGCCGTGATCGGGGTCGAAGAATTTCCGGATAGCGAGGATCAGCCCGCTGCTACTCTCCGCGTCTCCCGCGGGTGATGAAGAATCGGGCATGGCCCTACCAGTGTACTCCAGTCAATTGCGGTCCCCATATGGGTCGCCGATACCCAGTTTTGCAAGCGCTGCGATTTCCAGCGCCTCCATTGCCTCGGCCTGCGCGTCCGAATCGACGTGATCGTGCCCGGCAAGGTGTAACAAACCGTGTATAAGCAGGTGCGTCGCATGCGTTTCCAGCGGCACCCCCTTCTCCGCTGCCTCGCGCGCGCAGGTGCCCGCGGCCAGCGCAATGTCGCCGAGCATTTCGGGCGGCCCCTCGGGTGCAAGGTCGAGCAGGTCCTCACGCTCGAGCATGGGGAACGACAGCACATTGGTCGGCTTGTCCTTGCCGCGCCATTCGCGGTTGAGCGCGTGCACTTCCTCATCCGAAGTAAACAGCACCGAAGCGGTCAGCCGCGGATTGTGCAGCGCGGGCTCGACAGTGCCCAGCGCCGCATGCGCGCGCACGGTCAGCGCATCCCACTCCACGTCCGCGGGCCAGCCGTCGATGTCGATGTCGAAATCCACCGTTCTAATCCTTCGTCATCCCCGCGCAGGCGGGGATCGCGCTCCTGCTACATGTTCAGCGTGTCGAACAGATCGTGCCACTCGGGATTCTGCTCCTCGATCGCCCTGATCTTCCACGCGCGGTTCCATTTCTTCACCGCCTTCTCGCGCGCGATAGCATCGGTAATGTCATCGTAGCGCTCGAGATAGACGAGCCGTGTGAGCCCATACCGGTGGGTAAACGACCCGCCCTTCCCTTCGCGGTGCTGCACTGCCCTCGCGGCAATATCGGCAGTCACGCCCACATAGATGGTACCGCGGTAGCGGTCTGCCATGATGTAAACGTAGCCGCCTTTCTCGAAAGTCACGCCCGAAGGTAGCGGGACCCCCGCCTGCGCGGGGGTGACGACATAATGGTTTTTGTCATTATGCGTTCGGCCCCTCGTAGGCCTCGACGATGCGCCCGACGATCGGGTGGCGGACCACGTCGGCGGCGGTGAAGCGGATGGTGCCGAAACCATCGACGCCCTCCAGCTTGCCGACCGCATCGGCCAGCCCGCTCATCCCGTCACCGCCGGGAATGTCGACCTGCCGCGGATCGCCGCAGATCACCATCCGGCTGTTCTGGCCGAAGCGGGTGAGGAACATCTTCATCTGCTCGCGCGTGGTGTTCTGCGCTTCGTCGAGGATGACGAATGCATCCGCCAGCGTGCGGCCGCGCATGAAGGCGATCGGCGCGATCTCGATTTCGCCCGAGGCCAGCCGCCGCTCGACCTGTTCGGGCGGCATGCAATCGTAGAGCGCGTCGTACAGCGGGCGCAGGTAGGGATCGACCTTTTCCTTCATGTCACCGGGCAGGAAGCCCAGCTTTTCGCCCGCTTCCACCGCCGGACGCGAAAGGATCAGGCGCTGCACGCTGCCGGTGATCAGCTGCGCCACCGCCTGCGCCACCGCGAGGTAGGTCTTGCCCGTTCCCGCCGGACCCAGCGCGAAGATGATGTCGTCGCGCACCAGGCTGCGCATGTAGGTTGCCTGCATCGCGCTGCGCGGAACGATGGTCTTGCGCCGCGTGCGGATCATGATCGGCGGACCGCCCTTGCCATTGCCCGCATCGGCATCGACGATCCCGTCGAGAGTGGGTTCGTCCGACATGGTGATCAGCGCTTCGATTGCCCCGGCGTCGAGATCCTGCCCCACCGCCAACCTGTCATACATCGCGGTGAGCACATCGCGCGCGCGCGCCACGCTATCTTCGGGTCCTTCGATATGCAGCTGGTTGCCGCGCGCCGACATGAACACGCCGAGGCGGTTCTCGACCTGTACCAGATTGGCATCGAACTGGCCGAACAGGGCGGCCAGCAAGCTCTGGTTCTCGAAGCTGATATCGATTTGCGCGCGGCGCACTTCGCGCTGCGGCGAAGGCGGCGGGGAGAAGGCCTGGGCGTCCTTCTGTATGGGTTTGCGGGCCATAGGCTCCTTTCAAATGCGAGTCGGAGTTTAGGCTTCAACGCATGACGCGCAAGCTGGTCCCCGGCGCGGGACGGTGGATAGTCATCCCGCTGTAATCAGGCGGCGACGGTTTCGCGCAGCATCCCGGCAAGCGAGTTGGGGCCCGCCTCGACCAGTTCGACCTGCACGAGGTCGCCGATCTGCACGTCGCCTTCGAACCACGCGCTCTGCAGCCACGGCGTCTTGCCGAGCCACTGGCCGGGCAGCTTGCCCTTGCGTTCGACCAGCACCTCGCAGGTGCGGCCGACGGTGTTCTGGTTGAACGCCAGCTGGTCGCGGTTGAGCGCGGCCTGGAGCCGCTGGAGGCGCTCGTCCATGACCTCTTTCGCGACCTGCCCGTCCATCGTCGCGGCCGGGGTGCCGGGGCGCGGGCTATATTTGAAGCTGAACGCCTGCGCATAGGCAACCTCGCCGACCAGCTGCAGCGTTTCCTCGAACTCGGCGTCGGTCTCGCCGGGGAAGCCGACGATGAAGTCGCCCGACAGCGCGAGGTCGGGCCGCGCCGCGCGGAAGCGGTCGAGCAACTCGAGATAGCTGGCGACGCTGTGGCTGCGGTTCATGGCTTTCAGCACACGGTCGCTGCCCGCCTGCACCGGCAGGTGGAGGAACGGCATGAGTTTGGGCGTGTCGCCATGCGCGGCGATCAGGTCGTCGTCCATGTCGGCGGGGTGGCTGGTGGTGTAGCGGATGCGCGCGAGGCCATCGATCGCGGCGATGTCGCGGATCAGCCCAGCTAGGCCGACTGCGTGGCCCCTGTCGTTCTCGCCGCTCCACGCGGACACGTTCTGGCCGAGCAGCGTGATTTCCTTCGCGCCCGCTTCGACCAGCTTGCGCGCTTCGGTCACCAGGTCGCTGTAAGGACGCGAGATTTCGGCCCCGCGCGTATAGGGCACCACGCAATAGGTGCAGAACTTGTCGCAGCCTTCCTGCACGGTGAGGAAGGCGGTCGGGCCGATCCGCCGGCGTTCGGGCAGCGCGGCGAACTTGGCGATCGCGGGCATGTCGGTATCGGTCGCGCGTTCGCCCTGCACCGCGCGGTCCAGCATTTCGGGCAGGCGGTGGTAGGCCTGCGGGCCGACGACCATGCTCACCGCGGGCGAGCGTTTCATGATCTCCTCGCCCTCGGCCTGCGCGACGCAGCCCGCGACCGCGATCATCGGCGGCTTGGTCTGCGTCTTGCCCTTGGTCAGGCGGCCGATGTCCGAATAGATCTTCTCCGCCGCCTTCTCGCGGATGTGGCAGGTGTTGAGCACCACCAGATCGGCGTCCTCGCCCTCGGCTGCGGGCGCAATGCCCTGCGCGTCGAGCATCTCGGCCATGCGCTCGCCGTCATAGACGTTCATCTGGCAGCCGAAGCTCTTGACCCGGTAGGTCTTGGGAGGGGTGGTGGTCGGTTTCATGAGTGGCGCGCCTTTACCCGATGGGACCAGCCCTTTCAACGAAAAGGGCGGCTCGTGGCCGCCCTTCCCGTTTTCGATCCCGGCGAAGTTTACCCGACAGTCGCCTTGACGATCTTGCCCGGGTTTGCGGGCGGTTCGCCCTTGGGCAGCGCGTCGACGTGTTCCATGCCGCTCTCGACCTGGCCCCAGACGGTGTACTGGCCGTCGAGGAATTCGGCATCGTCGAAGCAGATGAAGAACTGCGAATTGGCGCTGTCGGGCACCTGCGTGCGGGCCATCGAGCAGGTCCCGCGGGTGTGCGGTTCGCTGTTGAATTCAGCCTTGAGGTCGGGCTTGTCGCTGCCGCTCATGCCGGTGCCGGTCGGATCGCCGCCCTGCGCCATGAAGCCGGGGATCACGCGGTGGAAGACCACCCCGTCGTAGAAGCCTTCGCCGGCCAGCGTGGTGATGCGTTCGACATGGCCGGGCGCGAGATCGGGGCGCAGCTTGATCACTACGTCCTTGTTTTCGCCGTCGCCGGTGTCGAGGGTCAAAGTCAGCTTGTCGGCCATGGATCGTGTCTCCTGTGAGTGATTGGCGGCCTACATAGGGATTGTGGGCCGAGAGTCACCAGTCGAATGGCACCGACCGCTTGCATTCCCCCCGGGTCTGCCTAGACCGCTGCCATGAGCGAAAGCGACCGCCCCCTCGACGATGACGGTTTCCTGCTGGCGCGCGAGTCGGCCGACGAAGCGCGCCCCGACGACCGCATCGACGACGAGCGGATGGACGAGGAAAACACGCTCAAGAAGGAGTATGTCGAAGCCGTCGAGCAGGCGCTGGAGGACGGCGACACCAAGGCAGTGTACGAGCTGGTCGAACCGCTCCACCCCGCCGACATCGCCGACCTGCTCGAGCTGTTCGAGCGCGAACAGCGCTACCAGCTGGCCGCGGCGATCACCGACCTGATGACCTCGGAAGTGGTCGCCGAACTCAACGACTACGTCCGCGAAGACATGATGGAAGCGCTGCCGCCCGAAGCGGTGGCGCAGATCGTCGACCAGCTCGAGACCGACGATGCAGTCCAGCTGATCGAGGATCTCGACGAGGCCAACCAGCGCGCGATCCTGGCCGAAGTCGAGATGGAGGACCGGATCGCGATCCAGTCCGCGCTCTCCTATCCCGAGGAAACCGCCGGCCGCCTGATGAGCCGCGATTTCGTGGCCGTGCCCGAGCACCTGACCGTGGGCGATCTGATCGATTTCCTGCGCGACGGGCGCGACCTGCCCGACGATTTCTACGAGATCTTCGTGGTCGACGAGAAGCACCACCCGGTCGGCACCTGCGCGCTGAGCTGGGTGCTGCGCGCGCCGCGCACGATCCCGCTGGCCGACGTGATGAAGCGCGACCAGACGCTGATCCCCGTCCTGCTCGACCAGGAAGAGGTCGGGCTGATGTTCCAGAAGTACAACCTCATCAGCGCCGCGGTGATCGACGAGAACGACCGGCTGGTCGGCCAGATGACGGTGGACGACGTGGTCCACATCATCTCCGAGGAAGCGGGCGAGGACGCGCTGCTGATGAGCGGCGCGGGCGAAGGCGACATCAACGAGCCGATCCGCGAAGCCTATTCGGCGCGTGTGCGCTGGCTGGTCGCCAACCTGGGCACCGCGCTGGTCGCCTCGGTGATCATCGCGCTGTTCGGCGCGGCGATCGAAAAGCTGGTCGCGCTGGCGGTGCTGATGCCGATCGTCGCCAGCATTGGCGGCAATGCCGGCACGCAGACCATGGCGGTGACCGTCCGCGCGATTGCCACCAACCAGCTGACGCGCAGCAACACGCGCCGCATCCTGCTGCGCGAGATGCGCGTGGCAGTGCTCAACGGCATGACCATCGCGGTCCTGGTGGGGCTGGCGACGGGGGTGATCTTCACCCCCACGCTGGGCGCGGTGATCGCGCTGGCGATGGTGATCAACGTCGTCACCGCGGGTTTTGCCGGGGTGATGGTGCCGGTGGCGTTCGAACGGCTCGACCAGGACCCGGCGGTGGCCAGCAGCGTGTTCGTGACGATGATCACCGATTCGATGGGCTTCTTCGCCTTCCTCGGACTGGCCGTGGCCAGCGGCGCGGTGGGCTAGCAAGCCTACACATGGACCGCCTGTTACACGGTCCAGGGCGAAAACCGCCACGGGTGGTCGCTGCGTTGCGAAACCGCGGAATTGCGGGAGCTGGAGGGTTGGAGATGCGCGCATGGCCCGATCCTGCCAGTGGCGGGTCGGTGTAGGAAAGCAGTGAGTTTGCCGTCCCCATCACGTCACCCCGGACTTGATCCGGGGTCGGGGCTGCCTTGGCCCCCCGCGCGCCCTTGCGAAAAGGAAGCACCAGCCCCGGATCACGTCCGGGGCGACGATTGAGATTGAGGACCGGCTCCGGATCGCGGTTGAGATATGGGGGCGAAGCGCTACATCCACGCCATGCCGCTCAACCTGACCAAGATCGCTTTCGGTGCGCAGACCTATGGCGATATCGAGAACTGGTACGCCGCGCGGCGCAGCCCCAATCTGACCACGCGCTATCGCCCGACCAAGTGGGAAGAATGCATCGGCGGGTCGCTCTACTGGATCCACCAGCACAGCATCGTGGCACGCAGCGAGATCCTCGGGTTCAGCGAGACCAGCGACGGGCGCTGGTCGATCGACCTCAAGCCCGAACTCGTCCGCGTCCATCCGCGCCCCAAGCGTGCGCACCAGGGCTGGCGCTATCTCAAGGGCGAACCCCCGCGCGACCTCGCCCCCGGCGAGGATATCGGCGATGCGCTGCCGGGCAAGCTGGCGGGCAAGCTCGAACGGCTCGGCTTGATCTGACCGGACGCGGCGGCGCGGAATGGAACATCCGGGCGGGGCAGTCCGTTGGTATGGCAAAGGAGAAACACTTATGCCCGAACGCCAATCGCTTCACCCCGACAACGAACTGATCGCCGAGATGACCGAGAATGCGACCCCGTCGCAGCAGGGTTCCTCCGGCGGCGAAGTGAACCGCCAGGTCGGCAAACGCGGCGAGCTGAACAGCGCGACCGATCCCGACAATCGCGAACCCGAAACGGGTTCGGACAATCCCGCGCAGGATGCGCAGAAGGGCGACAAGACGCTGGCCGCCATGCAGGACTCCCGCGGCTGATTCCTCGCCCATGACCGATAATGCAGCGCCCCGCCCTTCCCGGCGGGGCGTTTGCGTTCAGGCCGCGGTTTTCTCCGCCACGCGGCGCAGCGCGTCGGCATAGGCTTCGGCCGGCTGCGCGCCGGGGATCATGAACTTGTTCTCCACCACCATGGCGGGCACGCCGGTGATGTTGAGGTCCCACGCCGCGCGTTCTTCCGCGCGGACCTTGTGCGCCAGCTCCTCGCTGGCCAGAGCCGCGCGCGCAGCGGTGCGGTCGAAACCCTCTTCCTCGGCGATGTCGAGCAGCACTGCGTCATCGCCCAGCGCGCGGCGGTGGTTGAAATGCGCGCGGAACAGCGCGAGCTTGAGCGCGGTCTGGCGCTGCGGGCCATGTTCCTCGCCCGCCCAGGTCAGCAGCTTGTGCGCCGCGAAAGTGTTCCACATCATGCCCGTGGGTTCGGGGTCGCGGCCCTCGTAATCGAGCGAGACGCCAGCATTTTCCGCGGCCTCGCGCATGCGCCCCTGCACCGCTTTCGACTGTTCGGTCGTGGTGCCGTACTTGCGCGCGATATGCGCGGTGCGCTCCTCGCCTTCGGGGGCCATGTCGGGATTGAGTTCGAAAGCGTGCCAGCGGATATCGGCCTCGATCTCGCCCTCGAGCTGCGCGAGGCCCTTCTGCAGGCTGCCCCAGCCGACGAGGCACCAGGGGCACATGACATCGGACCAGATATCGATCCGCAGGGTTCTTGTTTCGCTCATTGCTCGATCCACCATTGCATGAGGTGATGCGCGATCGCGTGCGGCGGCGGGGCGACGAAGGGCCCATCGCCCGCCATCGCCGCCTGCACCTGCGCGCGAGTGAAGAATTCGACTTCGGCCATCTCGGTCTCGTCGATCGTCAGTTCGTCGCTATCGGTATGGCTGTGGCAGCCGATCATCAGCTGGCTGGGGAACGGCCACGGCTGGCTGGCGACATAGGTCACGTCGCGCACCCGCACGCCGGCTTCTTCCAGCACTTCGCGCGCGACGGCTTCCTCGATGCTTTCGCCCGGTTCGACAAAGCCCGCCAGCGCGGAGAAGCGCCCTTCGGGCCAGCCCAGCCCGCGGCCGAGCATCAGCCGGCCTTCGTGTTCGACCAGCATGATCGTGACCGGGTCGGTGCGCGGGAAATGGCTCGCTTCGCAGGCGGTGCAATTGCGCTGCCAGCCGCCCTTGGCAAGCTTGGTATCGCCGCCGCACTGCGCACAGAACCGGTGCCGCGCATGCCAGTCGGTCAGGCTGCGCGCACCGCCATACAGCGCCAGGTCGTCGGGCGGCAGCGTCGCCATCAGCGACCACAGCTGCGGGTTCGCCATGCGCGGGGTGGCGTCGCCGCGCGGCGGAACCGCGGCGAAGCAGGCCTTGCCCTCGTCCAGCCCGAGGAAGCACAGCTCGGCATCTTCGGGCACGTCGGCCAGCGTGCCCCAGACCAGCCGGTTGCTATCGTCGAGCGCGGGGATCAGCCCGTCGAGCGCGAGCACCCGCGCCTTCCAGTTCATGTATCCCGCCAGCCGTTCGGGGTCGGCGCGGACGTGATCGGCGCGGTCGAGCCGCGACCCGGTAAACGACAGCACGGTTTACGCCTTCGCCCCCTGCATCGCGGCCAGATCGGCGGTCACCGCTTCGGGGAAGCCTTCGTGGATGGGGTAGCTGTCCGACGGCATGAACTGCGTCATCAAATTGGCACGCAGCCCCGCCTTGTAATTGACGAAGGCGATCGTGCCTGCCGCGCCGCCCCAGCCATAGGACCCGTCGCTCACGCGGCCGCCCGCGCCAAAGCCCTGGCCTTCGACCCAGGTGCCTTCGGTGGTGGCGGTTTCGGGCAGCAGGTTGGACGTGCCCACGCGGACCGCCAGCTCGCCCATCACGCGCCTGCCCTCGATCACGCCGTAGCCGAGCAGCATCTGGAGGAAGCGGTCGTAGTCGCGCGGGCTGGAGACCAGCCCCGCCCCGCCGAAGGGGAACGGCGGCGGGTCGAGATAGATCGAGGCCTTGGCCGGGTCGACCGGCAGCGGCGTGCCATTCATGATGCCGTAATTGGTGGTGAAGCGGCCGATCTCGCTGTCGGGCACGGTGAACCAGGTGCTGGTCATCCCCGTGGGTTCGAAGATCCGCGTGCGCAGGAATTCGTCGAAGGCCATGCCCGAGGCGACCTCGATCACACGGCCGAGCAGGTCGAGGCTGACCGAATAGCTCCACTTGGTCCCCGGCTGCAGCACCAGCGGCAGCTCGGCCAGCCGGTCGGCAAAGACATCGAGCCCCTCGACCGCCTTGGCACGGCCAAGCCCGGGGATCGGCATGCGGCTGACCTGGCCCGGGATCAGGCCCTGCTCGGCATAGGCCTCGGTAATCGGGCCCTTCTGGACGATGCCATAGCCGAGCCCCGCGGTGTGCGTGAGCAACTGGCGGACGGTGATCGGCCGTTCGGCGGGGACCACATCGGTGACCGAGCCATCATAGGTCTTCTGCACCTGCATGTCGGCGTACGCGGGCAGCAATTCGGCGATCGGCTGGTCGAGCCCGAGCCGGCCCTCGTCGATCAGCATCATCGCGGCCATGCCGGTGATCGGCTTGGTCATCGAATAGATGCGGTACAGGCTGTCGGCATCGGCTTGCGCCGCCCCGCCCAGCGCCAGCGTGCCGCGGGCGATCGTGAGCGGATCCTGCCGGCCCCAGCCGAGCGTGGCGACCATGTTGGCGACCTTGCGTTCGGACACGTATTTGTCCGCCAGCGCGGTGACCGCGGGCCAGCTGGCGGTGCCCGCCTGCGCCTGCGCCATCGCCACCCGGCCCAGCGGCGCACCGGCGAGCGCAGCCCCCGCGGTCAGCCAGGCACCCCCGCGCAGCAGCGCGCGGCGGGAAAGGTTGGGGGTGTCGAATTCGCGATAGGCCATTGACGTCTCTCCGGAAGCTCTTTGACGGGGTTTTGCGGGACCGGCGGCGGAGCGTCAATTGCGAATTGAAACGGTTGCATTCGGGCAGTGTCCTATCCATATACGACACATGCTGAACCTCCTTTCGATCCTCCTCGGACTGCTCTCGCTCGTCATCGTCATCCCCGCGACCATCCCGCTGCTCGGCTGGGCGAACTGGCTGGCGCTGCCGCTGATCGTCCTCGGCGTGGTCGTCGGCCAGCTGTCCTCGACCAATGGCGGACGCAATTTCTGCCTCGTCGTGCTGCTGATCGCCGCAATCCGGCTGAGCATCGGCGGCGGGCTGATCTAGGACGCGCGCACCAGCCGCGCGGCCTTCGCGAACAGCGTCGGCAGCCCGGCCTCCTCGATCCGGTCGAGCGGCCACCATTCGCCCGGCCCCGCGGGCTGCGGCGCGTCGCGCTGCACCAGCACCGACAGTTCGAGCGCGGCATGCGTGAAGACATGCCGCACCACGCCCGCATTTTCCCATGCCCCCGCCAACGGCGGATCCGCGGTGCCGTCGGCCTGCGCGCTCCAGCCGTCGTCGGGCAGCGCGCGCATCCCGCCCAGCATCCCCGTGCCCGCGCGGCGAACCAGCCACACCGCCCCGTCGCGCTCGATCCAGAATGCGCGGCCTTGGCGCAGCGGCTTGGCCTTGCGCGGCGCCTTGACCGGGAGGCGTGCGGGATCGCCCGCTGCGCGCGCCGCGCACGCCTGCGCCAGCGGGCACAGCAGGCACCTGGGATCGCGCGCGGTGCAGACGGTCGCACCCAGATCCATCATCGCCTGCGCGAAATCGCCCGCGCGCCGATCGGGGGTGATGCTGTCCGCGGCGGTGCGGATCGCCTTGTGCGCGCCGGGCAACGGGTCCTCGATCGCGAACAGCCGGGCGACGACCCGCTCGACATTAGCATCGACGACCACCGCGCGCCGGCCGAAGGCGATCGCCGCCACCGCCGCGGCGGTGTAGGCACCCAGCCCCGGCAATTCGCGCAAGCCTGCCTCGGTCGCGGGAAACCCGCCGCGCTCCGCCACGGCGCGCGCGCATTTCACCAGATTGCGCGCCCGCGAGTAATAGCCCAGCCCGGCCCACGCCGCCATGACGTCATCCTCGGGCGCGGCGGCCAGCGCCTCGACATCGGGCCAGCGCGCGGTGAAGGCTGCGAAATAGGGCTTCACCGCCGCCACCGTGGTCTGCTGCAGCATCACTTCTGACAGCCACACGCGATAGGGATCGGGCGGCGCCGCGCCGGGCCGCGCGCGCCACGGCAGGTCGCGCGCATGGCGATCGTACCAGGCAAGCAAAGTTTCGGAGACGGTGGCGGCCACGGCGCGCCTATGGCATGAGCATCGCCAACATGGAAAGCGACAAGACCAAGGGCGGCGCAAAGCCCCCGCGCGGCGCGAGATCGGGCGGCAAGCAGCCCGCGGCGAAGCAGTACAGCCGCCCGCGCGGCGGCAGCGCCAAGCCGATCAGCGACCTGATGCCGCAGATCGGCCGCAGCGCGTTCCGCCGCTTCGGTTTCGTGCAGAGCTCGATCGTCAGCCGGTGGCCCGAAATCGTCGGCACCGTGCATGCGCGGACCTGTACCCCCGAGATGATCCGCTTTCCCCCCGGCGAGAAGTCCGAAGGGATCATGCACCTGGTGGTCAAACCCGCACATGCGCCGCTGGTGCAGCAGGTCATCCCCGAAATCATCGACCGCGTGAACCGCTTCTTCGGCTACCGCGCGGTGGCCCGCATCAAGCTGCGGCAAGGTGAGGTTAAGCCGCCGCCCGACAGGGAAAAGCCCAAGGCGCCGCCGTCGCTCAAGCCCATTCCGATGGAATTGGGCGACAGTCTGCGCGATATCGGCGATCCGGAACTGCGCACCGTGCTCGAATCGCTCGCGCGCAGCCTCGAATCGCAAGAGGATGGGAACGACAACAGGTGAAGACGAAAACCGCGATGATCGCTGCGCTGGCACTGGCCGGCGCGGGAACGCTGGCGCTTTCCGCCAGCGCGCAGGACCGGCCGATGCTGCCCGGCGGCAACTGGGCCGGAATGCTCGACGAAACCGATGGCGGGCACCGCTTCGGCAATCCCGAAGCGAAAACCAGGCTGGTCGAATTCATGAGCTACACCTGCTCGCACTGCGCCACTTTCGCGCGCGAGGGCGATGGCGCGATCAAGCTGACGCTGGTTCCGACCGGTCGCTTCAGCTACGAAATCCGGCACCTGATCCGCGACCCGATCGACCTTACCGCCACACTGCTGACGCATTGCGGCGATCCCAAGAGGTTCGGCGGCAATCACGAAGCGATCATGTATCGCTATGACGAATGGATCGAGAAGGCGCGTAAGACCACGCAGGCGCAGCGGTCGCGCTGGCAGTTCGGCAGCCTGTCGGCGCGCTTCCAGGCGATCGCCAGCGATCTCGATTTCTACGACATCATGGAGACGCGCGGCTACGAACGTGCCGAGATCGACCAATGCCTGACCGACGAAGCCAAGGCCAGCGCGCTGGCCGACCGCTCGGCCGCCGATGCCGAACGCTACGGCATCACCGGCACGCCCAGCTTCGTGCTCGACGGCGAACTGCTCGAGGGAACGCATGACTGGTCCGCGCTCGAACCCCAGCTCGCCGACGCGCTCTAGCGGGCGAATGAACCGCCTTTTCGGGGGAAAGCCCTGTGGATACGCCGCGCGGCGGCTTCCCCTGCCCCCGCCCTCCGGCCTAGCCTTCGCCATCCAGACACGAGGAAACCGATGACCAAGACCCTGCGCTTCGCCCTTGCCGCCCCGCTCGCCCTGGCGCTTGCCGCCTGCGGATCGGGCGCCGAGCAGAGCGGCGAAATCCAAGGCGACGCAATCGCCGCCATTCCCGCGCCCGCGGGCAGCGAATGGCGCACCACCGCGGTGATGACCGAAGAAGGCGGCACGCTGGTCGGCAATCCCGACGCCCCGCTCAAGCTGGTCGAATACGGCTCGCTTACCTGCCCCACCTGCGCGCGCTTCTCGATGGAAGGCGGCGAACCGCTGCTCGAATATGTCGATAGCGGCGTGGTCAGCTTCGAATTGCGCCAGTTCGCCGTGCACGGCCCGCTTGACCTGCTGCTGCAGCGCATGACGCAATGCGGCCCGGTCGAAGCGGTGATCCCGCTGTCGGACCAGGTCTGGGCCAATTACGAAACCATCATGCAGCCGATCCAGGCCAACCAGGCGGCCTTTGAGGCCGCGATGCAGCGCCCGATGGAAGAGCGTTTCGTGGTCGCCGCCGAACAGATGGGCTATCTCGATTTCTTCGCCGCGCGCGGGATCAGCGAAGACCAGGGCCGCCAGTGCCTGGCCGATGTCGGTGCGCTCGAGGACATGGCCAATTACACGCAGCGCTACAGCAGCGAATTCGACATCACCGGCACCCCGACCTTCGAACTCAATGGCAACAAGGTCGATGCCAACACCTGGGGCGCACTGGAACCCATTCTGCAGCGTGCCGGCGCCAGGTAAGTCCGGCACGCGGGGGGCATAGGCGCGGATGAAGATCTCGAAGCTCCGGCTGAGCGGCTTCAAGAGCTTCGTCGAACCTGCCACCTTGCATATCGAACCGGGGCTGACGGGGGTCGTCGGCCCCAATGGCTGCGGCAAGTCCAACCTGCTCGAGGCGATCCGCTGGGTGATGGGCGAAAACTCGCCCAAGTCGATGCGCTCGGGCGGGATGGAAGACGTCATCTTCGCGGGTACGCAGAGCCGCCCGCAGCGCGATTTCGCCGAAGTGGTGCTGCACGGCGCGGACGATGACGGCGACGAGATGGAAGTCGTCCGCCGGATCGAGCGCGGCGCGGGCAGCGCCTATCGCCTCAACGGACGCGATGTGCGCGCCAAGGACGTGGCGCTGATCTTCGCCGATGCCGCCACCGGGGCGCACAGCCCCGCGCTGGTCAGCCAGGGCAAGATCGCGCAGGTGATCGCCGCCAAGCCGACCGAACGCCGCCAGATGCTCGAGGAAGCCGCGGGGATTGCCGGGCTGCACGTCCGCCGCCGCGATGCGGAAAGCAAGCTGCGCCAGACCGAGACCAATCTCGAACGGCTCGAGGACATCATGGCCGGGCTGGACAGCCAGATCGCCTCGCTCCGCCGGCAGGCGAAGCAGGCCGAGCGCTACCGGAAACTGTCCGAAGAGATAAAGACCGCCGAGGCCCGGCTGGTCTTCGCGCGCTGGCGCGATGCCGCCGCGGCAGCCGAACAGGCCAAGGCCGCTGCCGCCGATGCGGAAGCGCGTGTGAACGAAGCGCAGACGGCTGCCGACGAGGCGCAGAAGGCGCAGCGCAGGGCCGCGGAAGCGCTGGCCGAAGCGCGCGAGGAACAGGCCGATCGCCGCGACGATGCCAGCGCGCATGGCCACCGCATGGCGGCGCTGACCAGCCAGCTCGAGGCCGCCGAACAGCGGCTGGCCGATCTCGACCGCCAGAAGGCGCGGCTCGAAGCCGATCGCGGCGATGCCGACCGCTTGACGCGGGACGCCGCCGAGGCGCTGTCGCGGCTCGAACGCGAACTCGCCGAAAGCGAACAGGCGCTGGCCGCCGACGAGGAACGCCGCCCGGCGCTGGAACGCGGACGCGAACAGGCCGAGCGCGACAGCCGCGCCGCCGAACTCGCGCTGGCGCGCGCGACAGCCGACAATGCCGGGGTCGAAGCCGAATGGCGCGTCGCCGAAGCTGCGATCGCGCAGGCGCGCACGCGGCTCGACCGGGTCGAGGCAGAGGCTCGGCGCATGGCCGAGCAACGCGCCGCGCTGGCGGGCGAGGATCCCGATGCCGATGTCGCCGCGGCGCGGGCGGCAGCGGAAGAAGCAGGCACGCGCCTCGGCGACCTGCGCGGCACGATCGAGACGATGCAGGCGCGCAAGGCGGAACTGCAGGCGGCCCGCGATACGGCATCGTCGCAGCTGGCCGAGGCCCGCGCCGAACTGTCGGGCGTCCAGCGCGAATGGGAAGCGCTGAAGCGCGACCGCGATGCACGCGAACGCGCCGCGGCCAAGCGCAGCGGGCGCCAGCAGGCAATCGACGGCGTGCGCGCTGCCAAGGGCTATGAACGCGCGGTGGCGGCGGCGCTGGGGCGCGATGGCAAGGCCTTGCTCGGCGCGCCCGATGGCGATGCCGAGGGGCGCTACTGGACCGGGGCCGAACCACCCGAGCCCGTCGACGGCAGCCTGTCCGCGCATGTCGAGAGCGCGCCGCAGGAATTGCGCGCGCTGCTGGCGCTGGTCCAGGTTGCCGAAAAGGATGACGGCCGCGCGCTCGCGCCGGGCCATGCGCTGGTTACCACCGACGGGCAATTGCGCCGCTGGGACGGGCTGGTGGTGCGCGGCGAAGGTTCGGCCGAAGCCGCGCGGCTGGAGGCGGAAAACCGCTTTGCCGAGCTCGATGCGCGCCTGCCCGCGCTGCGCGAAGCTGCAGACGGCGCACAGGCCGCGCTCGACACCGAGGGCGAGGAACTGGCGCGGTTGCAGCGCGATCTTGTCGCGCGCGAACGCGAGCTGGCGGGCGCTGCGGATGCCGAACGCCAGGCGCTGCGCACGCTCGACCAGGCCGAGGCGGCGCGCGAACGGCTGGCCGCGCGGCTCGAGGAACTCGCGCGCAGTGAAAACGAACAGGGCGAGCTGATCGCCGCGGCTACCGCCGAACTCGATGCCGCGCAGGCGCGGCGCGACGCGCTGCCCGATCCCGCAGCGGGGCGCGCCGCGCTTGAAGCCGCGCGCGCGAAGAACGAGGCGGCGCGGGCGACCTTGCAGGCGCGTGCCGCCGAACTCGCCAGCCACGACCAGGCGCTGGCGGTCGCACGCGAGCGCGCCGCAGCGCAGCGCAGCGACATGGCCAATTGGCAGGCGCGCAGCGGCGATGCCGCGCGGCGGCTGTCCGACATGGAAATCCGTGCCGAGGAAATCGAGCAGGAACGCGCGGTGACCGCGGCCAAGCCCGAGGGGCTGATGCGCGAGATCGAACAGGGCGACCAAGTCCGCGAGCGATTGACGCGCGCGCTGTCGGAAGCCGAACAGGCGGTCAGCGCCGCCAGCGCGCAGGCGCAGCAGGCCGACAAGGACTTTTCCGCAGCCAATGAAGCGCTGGCCAGGGCGCGCGAAAGCCGCGCCGGCCTGGCCGAGCGCGCCGAGAACCAGGATAGCCGCCGGATCGAGATGGCGCGCGTGTCGGGAGAGCGTTTCCAGTGCCCGCCCCCGCTGCTGCCGCAGCGCTATGAATTCGACGAGGAAGCAATTGCCGCAGCGGAGGCGGAGAGCGAGGAGATGGACCGGCTCACCGCCAGCCGCGAGCGGATCGGACCGGTCAATCTGGTGGCCGCGGAAGAACTCGAACGGATCGAGAGCGAGCATGGCAGCAATGCCGCCGAGCAGGAGGAACTGCGCGAGGCGGTCAGCCGGCTGCGCGGGTCGATCGGCAATCTCAACCGCGAGGGGCGCGAACGGCTGCGCGCCGCGTTCGAACAGGTCAACGACCACTTCAAGCGCTTGTTCATGCGGCTGTTCGAAGGCGGTGAAGCGCATCTCGCGCTGATCGACAGCGACGATCCGCTCGAAGCGGGCCTCGAGATCTTCGCGCAGCCGCCGGGCAAGAAGCTGCAATCGCTCACGCTGCTGTCGGGCGGCGAACAGGCGCTGACCGCGACCGCGCTGATCTTCGCGCTGTTCCTGACCAATCCGGCGCCGATCTGCGTGCTCGACGAGGTCGATGCGCCACTGGACGATGCCAATATCGACCGCTTCTGCGACCTGCTCGACGCGATGACGCGCGAGACGCAGACCCGCTATCTGATCGTGACGCACAATGCGGTGACGATGAGCCGGATGCACCGGCTGTTCGGTGTGACCATGATCGAGAAGGGCGTCAGCCGGCTGGTCAGCGTCGATCTGGGCGCGGCCGAAGAACTGCTCGCGGCCGAATAGCCGCGCTGCCACGGGGGAGAATTCGATGATGTCGCTGCGCCTGCCACTTGCCGCCCTGCTGCTGGGCTGCGCCGCCCACAGCCCCGCCGCGCTCGCCGCCGCGTCCGCCGCGTCCGCCGCGCCGACGCAGATCGGCATGAGCGAAACCGAACAGGCGGCCCCCGCCATGCCGTCATTGCTTTCCATGCGCGCGCGCGCCGAGGTGATCGACGCGGTGCTGGCACAGCGGCTGGAGACGGTCGTTCCCGCAATCATGCGCGAACAGGGCATCGCCATGTGGGTGCTGATGGCGCGCGAATATTTCGAGGAGCCGGTCATTGCGACGATGCTGGATGCGCAAAGCATGCATGCGCGGCGGCGGACGATCCTGATCTTCCACGATCCCGGCGAAGGGCAGGAAATCGAGCGGCTGACCGTCAGCCGTTATGGCCTTGGCGACCTGTTCGAGGCGACCTGGGACCCCGAGCAGCAGCCCGACCAGTGGCAGGCGGTGGCGGACATTATCGCGCAGCGCGATCCGGGGAACATCGCGATCAACACGTCCGATCTGTCTGCCTTCGGCGACGGCATGACGCGGAGCCAGTACCGGATGATGAAGGAGGCGCTCGCGCCCGAGCACCGCGAGCGGATCGTGTCGGGCGAGCAGCTGGCGACCCGCTGGCTCGAAACGCGCACACCCGCCGAGATCGCGCTTTACCCCGGGGTCGTGCGAATCGCGCATGCGCTGATCGCGCAGGCTTTCTCGCGCGCGGTCATTACGCCGGGGGAAACCACGGCCGCCGATGTCCAGTGGTGGTATCGCGACACGCTCGCCGCGCACGGCCTGACGCCGTGGTTCCACCCCTCGGTCGGCATCCAGCGCGAGGGCGCCGAGGGGATGCTCCGCGGCGATACGGTGATCCTCCCGGGCGACCTGCTGTGGACCGATTTCGGCATCACCTACCTGCGGCTCAACACCGATACGCAGCATCTCGCCTATGTCCTCAAGCCGGGCGAGAGCGAGGCGCCCGCGGGCCTCCGCGCCGGGCTGGCAGCCACCAACCGCGTGCAGGACGCGCTGATCGGCAGCTTCGCGGCAGGATCGAGCGGCAACGAAATCCTCGCCCGCGCGCGGCGCAGGGCGATTGCGGAGGGGCTCGATCCCTCGATCTATTCGCACCCCATCGGGCTGCACGGCCACGGCGCGGGCACGCCGATCGGGTTCTGGGACAATCAGCACGGCGATCCGCGCGGCGAGTACATCCTCCAGCCCGACACCGCGTGGTCGATCGAACTGACGTCTTACAACGCGGTGCCCGAATGGGGCGGACAGGTGGTCGATTTCCGTTCGGAGGAAGACGCGTTCTTCGATGGCGAGACGGTGCGCTTCCTCGACGGGCGCCAGACCGAACTGACGCTGATCCCCAGCGACTGAGCCGGGTTCAGGCTGCCAGCGCAGCCGCCAGGTCGGCGCGGATGGACTTGAGGCGCGCGACCAGGTCGCCATCGACCGGAGCGGTGCGCGGATCGGCAGCCTGCGCGGCTGCCTGCGGATCGGGAGCGCCCTTGAGCGCCGCCTTGGCGCCTTTCAGCGTGTAGCCCTGGCGATTGACCAGCGCGTCGATGCGTTCGACCAGCGCCACGTCTTCGGGGCGGTAGTACCGCCGGCCGCCGCTGCGGGTGAGCGGCTTGAGCATGGGGAACTGCTGTTCCCAGTAACGCAGCACATGCGCCTTGATCCCGGTCGCGCGGGCGACTTCGCCGATGGTGCGCAGCGCGCCCTCTTCCTTGCCGTCGTCGAATTCCGCCATCGCGCACCCTTGTCCCGGCCTCAGCCGTTTGCAATCCGCTCCTTGAGCAGCTGGCTGGCGCGGAAGGTCATCACCCGGCGGGGCGTGATCGGCACTTCGACCCCGGTTTTGGGGTTGCGGCCGATACGTTCCTTCTTGTCGCGCAGCACGAAGCTGCCGAAGCCCGAAATCTTAACGTTCTCGCCATCGGCCAGCGCATCGCACATCTTGCCGAGGATCGCTTCGACCATGTCGAGCGACTCGGCGCGCGACAGCCCCATCTTGCGGTTGATCGTCTCGGCCAGATCGGCCCGGGTAAGCGTGCCTACGGAGCGCATCATATCCATTCTATCCTTCCCCCAGAAACGACCCTGAACGGGAATGCGACCCCAACTCGAACTTCACCAAGCAATATAGAGGTTTGGCAGCGCGCTGGCAAACGGGTTCCCGCGGCTACGGGGCTGCCCTTACATCCGCGCGAGCGAGGCGCCCCAGGTGAAGCCGCCGCCCATCGCCTCGAACATCACCAGATCGCCGGGCTTGATCCGGCCATCGCGCATCGCGGTATCGAGCGCGAGCGGGACCGAGGCTGCCGAGGTGTTGGCGTGCCGGTCGACTGTCACCACGACCTTTTCGGCCGGCAGGTCGAGCTTGCGCGCGGTGGCATCGAGGATGCGGGCATTGGCCTGGTGCGGCACCACCCAGTCGATATCGGCGGCGCTGGTGCCCGATTCCTCGAGCACTTCCTTGAGCACGCTGGCGAGATTGACGACCGCGTGGCGGAACACCTCGCGGCCCTTCATGCGCAATTTGCCGACCGTGCCCGTGGTCGAAGGCCCGCCGTCGACATAGAGCATGTCCTTGTGCTGCCCATCGGCATGCAGGCGGCTGGCGAGGATGCCGGGGCCGTCCGCGGCGACGTCCTGTGCCTCGAGCACGACCGCCCCCGCGCCATCGCCGAACAATACGCAGGTGGTGCGATCGTCCCAGTCGAGAATGCGGCTGAAGGTTTCCGAACCGATCACCAGCGCCTTTGTCGCCATCCCGGTCCGCAGCAGCGAATCGGCAGTGGCCAGCGCATAGAGAAAGCCCGAGCACACGGCCTGCACGTCGAAGGCCACCCCGCCGCCGCACCCCAGCGCCGCCTGCACCTGCGTGGCGGTGGCGGGGAAGGTATGGTCGGGAGTTGCGGTAGCGAGGACGATCAGGCCGATTTCCTGCGCATCGACGCCCGCCGCTTCGAGCGCGTTGCGCGCTGCCGCGGTGGCGAGAGTGGAGGTCGTCTCGCTATCGTCCGCGATATAGCGCTGGCGGATGCCGGTCCGCTCGACGATCCATTCGTCGCTGGTGTCCACCATGGCGGCGAGATCGGCATTGGTGACGCATTTGGCGGGCAATGCCGAACCCGTGCCGGTGATCACCGAACGGATCATTTCGCGGTAACGCCCGCCGCTTCGATTTCGCCCAGATCGCGTTTGATGCGGTTGGTGATGTCGTCCTCCAGCAGCCGCGCGGCGACTTCCACCGCATTGGCAACGCCCTTGGCATTGGCGCTGCCGTGGCTTTTCACCACCACGCCGTTGAGGCCGAGGAAGACCGCGCCATTGTGGTTGTTGGGGTCGAGATGGTGGCGCAGCAGGTCGGTCGCGGGACGCGAGACGAGGAAGCCGATCTTCGAGCGCAGCGAGCTGGTGAAGGCATTGCGCAGCAGGTCGGTGACGAAGCGCGCCGCGCCTTCGATCGCCTTCAGTGCAATATTGCCCGAGAACCCGTCACAGACCACCACGTCGCATTCGCCGCGGTTGATCTTGTCGGCTTCGACATAGCCTTCGAAATCCATCGCCAGCCCGGTGGCGGCGCGCAGCGCCTCGGCGGCGGCCTGGATATCTTCGGTGCCCTTGGTTTCCTCGGTCCCGATGTTGAGCAGCCGCGTGCGCGGGCGTTCGCGACCGGTCACGATGCGCGAATAGGCCGCGCCCATGATGGCGAACTGGATGAGGTTGCGCGCGTCGCATTCGCGATTGGCGCCGAGGTCGAGCATGACGACATCGTCGTCGGTCAGCGTCGGCAGCAGCGCGGCCAGCGCTGGCCGGTCGAGCCCGGGCATGGTGCGCAGCGCGAGCTTGCTCATCGCCATCAGCGCGCCGGTGTTGCCGCCCGACACCGCGGCGCCGGCATCGCCCTGCTTCACCGCATTGACCGCGAGGCCCATGCTGGTGGTCTTGGCGCGGCGCAAGGCGCGGCTCGGCAGCTCGTCGCCGCCGACCACGTCGGTGCAATGCAGGATCTCGGACGCCCCGGCCATGCCAGGATGCGTGTCGAGTGCGGCCTTGATGCGTGTTTCGTCGCCAACCAGCAGGAACTGGAACTTATCGTGGCGGCGACGCGCAAGCGCGGCGCCTTCCACCATGACGCGCACACCTTCATCACCGCCCATCGCATCGACGGCGATACGCGGCAGGCTCATGCGCTGTCTCCGGCTTGGCTGACGGTCTTACAGACCGACGGCGATGATTTCGCGGCCGTTGTAATATCCGCAGTGCGGGCACAGATTGTGCGGCCGCTTGAGTTCGCCGCAGTTCGAGCACTCGTGATGAGCTTCGACCTTGAGCGAATCATGCGAGCGGCGGTTGCCGCGACGGTGGGGCGATACTTTCCTCTTGGGGACGGCCATGGCGGCACCTGTTCCTCAAACAATTACAATCAATTTCGGTGGCCGCCCTAGGGGATGGTCCGGCACGCTGCAAGAGCGCGTGAACCCGAAAATCCCGACCGTGACGGTGAAGGCGCGCGTAATAGCCAAATTTGCAGGCGATGCAACCCGATTCCGCATGCCGCGGCGGGATTGCACGGCGACGGGCTTCGCCCTAGCACGCAGGCGGGTAGCGTTCACGGGGAACGCAAGGGAGAGAAACATGGGCATTATCCTGCCGGTTACACTGACCGCGGCGGCTGCAGCGGCGATCATCAACCTGTGGCTTGCGATCCGAGTCGGGCAGATGCGCGGCGCGACCAAGACCATCCACGGCGACGATGCGGGCGGTCCGCTGACGCGGCGGATGCGCGCGCAGCTCAATTTCGTCGAGAACACACCGTTCGTCCTGGTGCTGATTGCGGCCATCGAACTGACCGGCAAGGGCGATCCCTGGCTGGCCTGGGTGGCGGCGATCTACATGCTTGGCCGCGTGGCGCACGGCTTCGGCATGGACGGCGAAGGCGCGACCAAGCCGCGCATGATCGGCACGCTGGTGACGATGCTGACGCTGCTCGGCCTCGCGGTGGTTGCGGTGCTGATCACGCTCGGGGTAATGTGAAGCGCTAGCCTCCCCGCTTGGCACGAGCCGGGCGGGGAGTTTTTGTGTGGTGCGGTCGGGACCTCCGTCCCGACCTTGCTGTGCCATCCCGCGCCCCCTCCCGGCCACCCATAGAATACCGTGCCGTGGGTGGCCGGGAGGGGGCGCGGGACGGCACAGCCGCAAGGGAAGCGCGGAGGCGCTTCCCGCACGCCTCAGGAAAGCGCGTAATCGCTCACGAAGGCGTTGGTCTGGCGTTCCTGGCCGAAGGTGCTGGTCGGCCCGTGACCGGGAATGAAGGTCACGTCATTGCCGAGCGGCCACAGTTTCTGCGTGATCGCGTCGATCAGGTCCTGGTGGTTGCCCATCGGGAAATCCGTGCGCCCGATACTGCCCTGGAACAAGACGTCGCCGACGATGGCAAACTTGCTCGGCCGGTTGAAGAACACGACATGGCCCGGCGTATGGCCGGGGCAATGGATCACCTCGAGCGTCAGTTCGCCCACGGTGACCGTGTCGCCATCGACCAGCCAGCGATCGGGTTCGAACACCTCGGCCTGCATGCCGTATCTCGCGCCGTCTTCCTCGAGCCGGCTGATCCAGAAACGGTCCGCCTCGTGCGGGCCCTCGATCGGCAGGCCCAATTCCTTCGCCAGCACGCCCGCCTCGCCGCAATGGTCCATATGGCCATGCGTGATGAGGATCTTCTCCAGTTCCACGCCCGACTTGGCGACCGCCGCCTTGAGCTTGTCGAGATCGCCGCCGGGATCGACCAGCGCGCCCTTGTTGGTCGCGGTGCACCAGATCAGCGAGCAGTTCTGCTGCAGCGGCGTGACCGGCACGATACCGGCTTTCATGGGCGGAGTGGCGGGCTTTTGGGTATCGGTTTCCATATATCCGCAAAAATGGTCGGCTTCTTGATCGAAAACAAGCCGCATCTGCGGCAAAGTGCTAACACCGCGGTCGAGGAGCAGATTCATGAAGCATATCGCAACCATCGCGGCGGGCTGCGCGGTGCTGGCAGCATGCCAGACCTATCCCGATCGCCCCGCCTCGCCGGGCGGCGCCGTGGCCAGCGCCGCAGCGCCCACGCCCGACTTCGTTACCGGCGTGTGCGGGGAATGCCATGCCGTGACGAGCGATACGGTGTCGCTCGACCCGCAGGCCCCCGGCTTTGCCGACATCGCCAACAGCCCGGGCCTGACGCGCGCGACGCTGGTGACCTTCCTGTCGGATGCGCACAATTACCCGATGCAGATGGATGTCGACCTGGTCGAAGAAGATATCGAACTGGTTGCCGACTACATGCTGACGCTGCGCTCGGACGATTACGTCAAGCGCCCTTCGTGATCGGGCGGCGGGTCACACCCGCCCCCCTTTCCAGACAACCCGGCCGATCACCTCGACCTCTTCGCGCGCGAGGTCGATCGGGGCATAGCTGTCGTTGGCGCTGATCAGCGCGATGCGTCCCGGCGCGCTGGCCTGGACCTGCTTGACGTGCAGCGCATCGCCGATGCGCACGACATGAATGCCCTCACCTGAGCGCTTGTTGCGGTCGACGAAGATCTCGTCGCCGCTGCGCAGCGTGGGTTCCATGCTGTCGCCCTCCACCCGGATCGCGGTGAGATCGGCGCCCTCCAGCCCCATTTCGCGCAGCCAGCGGCGGCTGAAGCGGAAGCTGTCGAAGGAAATTTCCTCTGCCGAAAACGCGCCCGGCCCCGCCGAGGCGTCGAGCGGAAGGCGGGGCACGGTGATGAACTCGTCCGGGGCAGAAGCGCGCACATGGTCGGGATCGGCCCCCAGCGCGACCTCGGACACGCCGAAGAACTCGGCCAGCCGCCGCCGGTCCGCTTCTTCCAGCTTGCGCGGCGAACCCTTGCGCACGAATTGCTGCAGATAGCTGGGATTGCGGCCGAGCATGGCGGAAAGCGAGGCTAGGCTGGTGCGTCCGGCCTCGGCCAGTTCGACCAGCTTCGCGCGGTCCGGCGTCATTCCGTCACTCACAAGACCGTGTCCTCCAGTCCGCCACCATCCACCCCGCGTCACGCAGGACGGTGGATGCGAGAAATTTCCCATAGCATAGGATTTTTCCTAGACAAGTAGGAATTGGATTGGAACAAATAACGAACACAGCCAGCGAATCGCCACTTCCGGCAGCCATTTGGGGAGCCCGCCATGCTGATCCGATCCGTCGAGAAATTCCTCCGCCACCACGAGATGGCGGCTACCAAGTTCGGCCGCCTTGCGGCGCATGACCCGCGCTTCGTGCTCGATCTGCGCATGGGCCGCGAACCGCGCGATCGCACCGAACAGCGCATCCGCGGTTTCATGGCCGGGTTCGAGGCGGCGCGCGATGTCGCAACCACGCGGGAGACCGCGCATGTCGGATGAAACAGCCCCGCCCCGCGCGCCGCGCGCACGCCGCACCGCCGCCGATCGCCTGCGCGCCGCACTGGCCGAACTGCACGCGCACCATGGTGAGGTGCTGATGCATACCGAGAGGGCCTGGGCGAGCATCACCTTTGCGGGCACGCGGCACAGCCTCACGATCCTGTTCGCAGGCGAGGAAGCTGTGGAGGCCGGCGAAGTGTTCGTCGCCGCCCTGCCCGATCACGAATTCGCGATCCCCGGACAGCTGGTGGCCGATGCGGGCGTGGTCGAAGTCGAACACCGCCTGCTCCCCGAACCGCGACTGGTGGTGCAATGCGAATTGCTGCTGCTGGAGGAGAGCTGAAGCGGCATGCATGGACGCCTGATTTAGGCGCCTAAAGGCTCACGCGAGAATGCCTGCTATTGGGGTGGACAGCCGCCGTTGACGATGATCCCGCAGGCGTAGAGAACCTGTCCAGATGAAGCGCATTCCCCCCTTAGTTCTCATAGCCGCCGCAGCCGCGTTGCTCATTATAGGCGTAGCATGGAAGGTGTTTACTGCCGACGAGTGCATGGACCGAGGCGGGACGGTGATCGCACCGATGAAGCGTTTTCAGCACTGCGCCGACTGAGTTGCTCGCGTCCGCAATGTTGTCGTTAGCCGACATGCCGCTTTCCGGCAGGTAAAGCGCGAAGCGGCCCTTCCGCGCCCTGCCCCCGATCACCACCGCCGGATCACCAGGTTCCGGATCTCGGTCATGTCCTCCATCGCGAACTTGATGCCTTCGCGGCCCAAACCGCTGTCCTTCACGCCGCCGTAGGGCATGTTGTCGACGCGGTAGCTGGGGACGTCGTTGATCACCACGCCGCCGACCTCGAGCCGGTCCCAGGCGTCGAACATCTTGAACAAATCGCGCGTGAAAATGCCCGCCTGTAGGCCGAAAGTGGAGCGGTTCACTTCGGCCAGCGCCTCGTCGAAATTCGCGAACTTCTGCAGGATGGCGAGCGGGCCGAAGGCTTCCTCGTTAAGCGCCTTGGCATCCTTGTGCACGTCTTCGAGCAGCGTGGCTTCGAGCATATTGCCCTTGCACCCGCCGCCGGTGAGCAGGGTCGCGCCGCCCGCGACCGCCTCGTCGATCCAGCCCTTGAGGCGGCTGGCCTCTCCCTCGGAGATCATCGGCCCGATGAAGGTGTCGCGGTCCTTGGGATCGCCCGCGACCAGCGTCTTCGTTTTGGCGACCAGCATGTCCTTGAAGCGGTCGTAGATGTCTTCGTGCACGATGATCCGCTGGACGCCGATGCAGCTCTGCCCGCTCTGGTAGAAGGCGCCGAAGATAATCCGCTCGAGCGCATCGTCGAGATCGGCATCGTGATCGACCACCACCGCGGCATTGCCGCCCAGTTCGAGCACCACCTTCTTCTTGCCGCAGCGCGCCTTCAAATCCCAGCCGACGGCAGGCGAACCGGTAAAGCTGAGCAGCTTGAGCCGTTCGTCGACGGTGAACAGGTCCGCCCCGTCGCGGCTGGCGGGCAGGATCGAGAAGGCACCTTCGGGCAGGTCGGTTTCGGCCAGCACTTCGCCCATGATGATCGCGCCCAGCGGGGTCTTGCTGGCGGGTTTCATCACGAAGGGGCACCCCACAGCGATCGCGGGCGCGACCTTGTGCGCGGCGAGGTTGAGCGGGAAGTTGAAGGGCGAGATAAAGCTGCACGGCCCGATCGGATAGCGTTTCCAGATCGACTGGTAGCCCCTGGCGCGCGCGGAGATATCCAGCGGCATGACCTCGCCATACATGCGCACCGATTCTTCCGCCGCGATGCGGAAGGTGTCGATCAGCCTTGTGACCTCGCCCTCGCTGTCCTTGATCGGCTTGCCCGCTTCAACGCACAGCGCATAGGCGAGCTCGTCGGAGCGCTCGGTAAACCGCTCGACACAGTGCTGCAGCACCGCCTGGCGTTCATAGCTGGCGAGCTGTGCCATCGGCTCGGCCGCGCGGACCGCCCCGGCAATCGCCTCGTCGATGATCTCCGGGCTCGCGAGCGCGGTACGGAAGGCCACTTCGCCGGTGAACTTGTCGGTTACCGCCAGATCGGTGTTCGGCTGCGCGGCCTTGTTGTTGAGATAGAGCGGGTAGGTATCCTTGAGCGTGGACATTGGCATCTCCACCCTCCCGCGGGCGGGAGGGACCGGGGGTGGGTCTGACCCTTCAACCGCCCGGGCGGGCGGTGCGTTCCGTCAATAGCCCAGATCGAGATCGAGCTGCGGCTGCACCGCTTCGCCGCGGTGCCAGCGGGCGAGGTTTGCGATGAAACGGTCCGCGCTGCGCTGGAACATCTTGGTCTGCGCGCGGCCCGACAGGTGCATGGTGACCTGCGCATTGTCGAGGCCCCACAACGGATGATCCTCGGGCAGCGGTTCGGGATCGGTTACGTCGAGCAGCGCGCCCTCGATCTTGTTGTCCCGAAGCGCTTCGACCAGCGCAGGCTGGTCGACCACATCCCCGCGCGCGATGTTCACCAGGACGCCGTTGGGCCGCATCGCGGCCAGTTCCACCGCGCCGATCATATTGCGCGTTTCGGGGGTCGAGGGGACCGCCAGCACCACCCAGTCGAATTCGCCCAGCCGCCCGCGCCATTCGCCAGGCTTGAGCGCGCCATCGGCGCCCGAGCGGCGCACGGGCACGACCTTCATGTCGAAGGCTTCGAGCCGCGTCTTGATGAGCGATCCGATCGCGCCCATGCCCAGCAACAGCACGCGCTCGCCCGCCAGTTCGCGCTTGCCCGGGCTGTCGAGCAGCCATTCGTGGCGGTCCTGCGCGCGCACCACTTCGCGGTAGCCCTTGGCATGCGCGAGCATCAGCATGACGACATATTCGGCGATGGTGATCGCATTGATGCCGACGCCATTGGTCACGGTCACGCCGCGTTCGGCGAGCAAGTCGAGCGGCATGAAATCGAGCCCGGCATAGATCGAGTTCATCCACTTGAGCTGCGTGGCAGCGGTGGCGATCTCGACCATCGGCTCCTTCTCGTTGAGGTCGAACCAGCCGATTTCCGCCTGGGGTGCGAATTCGAGCGCCTGTTCCTTGCTGGCAAACCACAGCGGCTCGACCCATTCGGGCAGGCGCGGTTCGACCAGCGGGCGGATCATGGCGGACAGGACGGCTTTGGTCATCGATTTCTCCCTCGAAACCTCCATTGCCGTTCAGGGATTATTTCGCAAACCGTTCCTTGCGCCGCGCGGCGATGTCGAGAATCGCCTCGGCCACTTCGCTGGCATTGCGCTGCACATGGCTGGGCGGAACCTGCATGATGTCGACGCGGTGGCGTTCCTGCCAGCGTTCGCGCGCGCCGTCTTCCCTGTGACGGAACGGATCATCATCGACCTCGATCGCCAGATGCGCATCGGCGCAATAGAACGGCAGGGTGAAGCCTTCGGCATCGTGATCGCGCACGAAGGAAAGGCCCTGGGGCGCGTCCTTGAGATGTTGCCAGAGAAGGGTCTGCGCGTCGGCCATCGTCAGAGCTTCCAATCCCAACCCAGCGGGTCGCCGTCCATTACCTCGACACCCTTTTCCCCAAGGCTTTCACGGATCGCATCCGAAGTGGCGAAATCTTTCGCCATGCGCGCCTGCTTGCGGCGGATCAGTTCGGCCTCGATTTCCTCTTCGGTGATGGTCGCGCCCTCCGGCCGCAGCCGCAAGTCGGCGCGGGACAGGTCGAACAGGCCCAGCCCGAGCACCGCGTCCATTTTCGCGATGACCGCGCGCTTGATTCCGGCATCGACCTTCTTGACCGCGAGCGCCTCCTCCAGCGCAACCAGCGCGATCGGCGTGTTGAGATCGTCGGCCATGGCGGCGGCGAATTTCTCGCCTATCGGGGCGAATTTTGGATGGTCGGGAGTGCCCGAGGCGGCATCTTTCAGTGGTCCGACCGCCATTACGATCCGCTTCAACCGCGTCAGCGCGGCGCCGAGGCCCTCCCACGAAAACTCCAGCTCGCTGCGGTAATGCGCCTGCAGGCACATCATCCGGTAGGCGAGCGGGTGGTAGCCCCGGTCCATCAACAATTGCAGCCGGAGAAATTCGCCCGACGACTTGCTCATCTTGCCGCTGCGCTCGACGAGGAAGTTGTTGTGCATCCAGATCTTCGCGCCCGAATTGGTCGCTTCCGACAATCCGCCGCAGCCGCAGAAGGCCTGGTTCTGCGCGATCTCGTTGGGGTGGTGGATCTCGCGGTGGTCGATCCCGCCGGTGTGGATGTCGAAGGGGAAGCCGAGCAGCTTCTCGCCCATGACCGAGCATTCGAGATGCCAGCCGGGCGCGCCTTTACCCCACGGGGAATCCCATTCCATCTGCCGCGTTTCGCCCGCCGGGGTCTTGCGCCAGATCGCGAAATCGGCGGCATTGCGCTTGCCCGCGACGGTCTCGATCCGGCCCTCGCCTTCCTCGGTCACCGCTCGTGCGAGGCGGCCGTAATCGGCCACGGTCGAGACATCGAAATAGAGCCCGCTGTCGAGCTCGTAGCAATGCTGGTCGGCAATGCCCTTCGCGAAGTCGATCATCTCGTCGATATAATCGGTCGCCACCGACCACTTGGCCGGCTCGCGGATATTGAGCGCTTTCACATCGGCCCAGAAGGCCTCGGTATAGTGCTTCGCGATGTCCCAGATCGACTGCGCCCTGGCGGCAGCCATCTTCTCCATCTTGTCCTCGCCCGCATCGCCATCGTCGGTCAGATGGCCGACATCGGTGATGTTGATGATGTGGGTGAGGTCGTAGCCCTTCCAGCTCAGCGTGCGGCCCAGCACATCGGCGAAGACATAGGCGCGCATGTTGCCGATATGGGGGTAGTTGTAGACCGTCGGCCCGCAGGAATAGACGCGCGCTTCGCCCTCGTGGACGGGGGTGAATTCCTCCAGCTCGCGGGTGAGCGAGTTGAACAGCTTGAGCGGCGTTTGGGTCATGCGAAGCGCAATGGCGCGGAGGCGGGGGGCGGTCAACAAGCAGTCAATGCGAGGAGCCGGAGGCGACGTGGCAATCCATCTTCCGACCTGGTGTATTTCGCTAGTGTCGGGTGATGGATTGCTTCGCCTTGCGGCTCGCAATGACTGCTGGGCAGGGAGCTACCACCCTTCCCAGCGCACGCTTTCCTCGATCCCGGCGCGCTTCACGGCGAAATTGTTCACCGCGGCTTCCTCGTCGCGGTAGCCGATGGCGACGCCGCAGAAGAAGGTGTGATCCTCGGGGATATCGACCATTTCGCGGATCTGCGGCGCATAGACGGCCCAGGCTTCCTGGAAACAGGTGTCGAGCCCTTCCTCGCGCGCGAGCAGGCCCACGGTCTGCAGCCACATGCCGATATCGCTCCATTGCGGCGGGCCCATGTATCGGGGCGTGTGAACCAGCATCAGCACCGGCGCCCCGAAGGCGCGGAAATTGTTGGCGAACCACATCAGCCGCTTGTCCTTTTCCTCGCGAGAGATGCCGAGCGCGCCGTAAAGATCCTCGCCCACGCCGAAGCGCCGCTCCTCGTAGGCCCCGTCGAGCTCGGGCGGATAGATATGGTATTCGGGCTTGTGCGCCTC
>Ga0098074_1000377_pt1 | contig 32052 bp, 39 predicted proteins | sample 32_taG_FD_75064 | JGI IMG/M metagenome (GOLD analysis project Ga0098074, IMG submission 75064) | Marine viral communities from the Gulf of Mexico - 32_GoM_OMZ_CsCl metaG | ecosystem: Environmental > Aquatic > Marine > Oceanic | place: Atlantic Ocean: Gulf of Mexico | collected 2015-07-12
TGGCGGTCTTTGGCTCTGATCGAGGGCGCCGGGGCACCTGCTGGAGTTCTGGCCCCTGGGTGACTTTTCCACCAGCGGCGGTAAAGGCGGCGACCTTGGCGGCAAGGTCGGCGGCCTTCTCGTTGTTGATTGCTGGTCTAGACATGGTTACACCCTCATCACTTCGCGCACGCCGTGGGAGTTCATCGGGGTCACGATGCCGTCAGTCTCCATGCGCTCGATCATGCGGAACGCGCGGTTGTAGCCGATTTTGAGCTTGCGCTGAACAGCTGAGACCGACGCCCGGCCAGACTCGCGAACAAAGGCGATGGCGTCTTGGTAGAACGGTTCTTCGTCATGCCGGGCTGCGTTGGCGTCTGTCTTTGATGTTGTAGGCGCCGGGCTGTCGCCAATGCCTTGGGGCTGGTCTTCGCCGCCCAGCGCTTCGCACAGTGCCGGGATGAACTGCTGCAGGGTGCCGCCCATGATCGTCAGGCTGGCGTCCAGCTCGCTGGCCATGTCGTCGCCTGCTTGATCGCTGGCTTCATCGATAACCAGGGCATCGAAGCGCAAGCGCTTGATGATCATGCGATCGGTCAGCATGAAGTTGAGCTTTTCGCCCCAGCGCAAATCAAGCTGGGTGACCTGCTTGCCGGAGCTCAGGTGCAGCTGAATCTCGTCGCTGCCCAGATCCTGATGTTTGCAGCGGACTTGCCCGCCGTCTTCGCTGGTGTCGGTGAGCTCGCAGTTGTCGCCGATCTGCAAGGTGGCGGGTGCTTGGTTGTCTTTGACCCACTGGGTCATGCTCACGGCGGGTGGCATCTTCACGTTGATAGGGCGCACGGGCAGGGTGCCTGTGCATTCGCGCAGCAGGCTCAGCAGGTCTTCTGCGCGCTTCCAGGTGCCGGTGTCGACCGCGATCCAACCGTCAGTGGCGCTGATTAGTGCAAAGGTGGTTTGCGTGCGGGTGAAGGCTCGCGGCAGCAGCTGCATGATGATTTCGTCTTTCAGGGTGTCGCGCTCCTTTTTGTACACCTTGCGGGCGTCGCGCTCTTCGATATCGGCGATCTTGGCGTCGAGGGCGTCTTTCACGATGTGGCCTGGCAAAATGCGCTCTTCTTTCTGCATGGCAACCAGCCAGAAGCCGGCGGCGACCTGCACCAGGTTTACAGAGTGGCGCCCGAACGGGGTTGTCCAGCCGAGGGTGTGTGTCTCTTGGCTTGCGCACTCGCGGGCTGGCTTTTGCTGCAGGGCTGCAATGAGCTCATCAAGGGTGAAGGGGACGGCCTGGGTGAAGCGGTACAGCAGGAGGTTTTTGAACCACATGGTTGAACTCCGGTGTGCTGGTATGCGGATTATTGGTCGGCCGGATCGCTCTGGAGCAATTCAAGCTCCAGCCATTCGATGCCGGTGGGGAGTTGGTCGACGGTGGTGAATATCTCTATACCGAGGCGTTTGGCCTCTTCGATTTCATCCAGCGTGCCGACTGAACCACCCCAGCCTGGGCACAGAACGAGGACATCTGAGCGGCGCAGCAACGTCATTGTTGCGTCGAGCCAGAAGTCATCGCCGAGGGAAGGGTATGCACCGTCAAGATGGCCGGTGTTGGCGTGCGGGATGATTGGCGCCCAGCCGCGGCGTGCAGCCAGCAGGCCAACTGTCCGGGCGGCTTGTATGTTCAGCTCGACTGCCTCCCGGTTGGCGCCACGGTATGGGCCGGCAATGTAGGCAACGGGCATTTGTCTGCGCGTCATGGGTGACCTCCGGCCATAGCGCGCTCAAGGCGCGTTTTCTTCTCTTTGGCCATGGCCGGCGTGGTGGCCCACCCGACGATGGCAGCCCCCATGCGGAGGTGGAAAAAGTCACCATTTTGGGGGGAAGAGGGCAGCACGCGGCGCCCGGCCTTTTCAATCACGATGGGCTCTCTTTGCATGGTCACTCCGTTGGTTGTGCATTGCTGAGGGGGTTGCTGAACTCAGGTTGATGCTTGCAGCGTGGCGCAAACGACCAAATACAGGTCGCGACCTTTGCGCCAGGCGTCTTCTTCCCAGCGTTCAGCCTTCTGGAAGTTGTCGAACTCCCGTTGCAAGTGCTGCTGGCACTGCAGCAAGGCTTCGCGATGCTTTTGCAGGTCGTCCGCAAGCTCCTTGATGAGCGTTGCTGCTCGATTGAGGTTGTCGCCAGTGCCAAACATGACGCTGTTCAGTTCCTCTGCGTCGTATTCGAGTGCGGCGATCAGCTCATCACTGCTGCTTTCGGTAGCTGGCTGTGTCATGGGCGTGCTCGATTTTGAAAAAAGAACCCCGCCGAAGCGGGGTTAATAGCCGTAAAGAAACGCAACGATGCAAGGAGCATCTGAAAGGGCTCTCACTATGGCTTTACCGCCCGCAGCTTTGCGGCGAGAAGCCCTTTCAGATGCCCAGCAGATATACCGCTGCTGGGGCCGGTACCAGGTCACGCGGGCGGTGATTGACGATTGATCTCCGCGCCCTGACTGCCGGTGATATTGGCCCCTCCGCCGGCTGGGGTAGTCAGACTGGGTGCTATCGTCTGGGCACGCCTGCGCGTTTCCTTTCTGTGATTTCTTCGCGGTCGATAGTGACGTGGGGTGGTGCGTCGACTCCCAGGCGAACCTGGGTGCCGTTCACTCCGAGCACGGCTACTTCAATTTCTTCGGCGTCGGTTTGGATGATGATTTTCTTACCGATGGTGCGTGTAAGTACGAGCATTTCCTTTCTCCTTGGTTGCTTCCCGATGCCGCCTCAGTGAAGCGGCATGAGGAAAACTGTTGCCTCCGTTGTTCGGCACGGTGGGCTGGCCTGCCTTTCGGCTTTCGGGGGACCTGTGGTCCCGACAGTCGGCCACGTCTTCCTGCCGACACTCAATTTTCCAGATCGACGCTGCACTGGCGGGGTGAGGCATCCCCTGTACCGGATTTGGGCTCCGGCTCGCTGCCCAGGCCGTTGGTGCCGGCTTGGGATTTAAATTAGCAAAACGTAATTTAACGCACAATAGCAAATGCTAAATAATTTTCTCGCACGTAAAGGAAGCCTGCAGAAGTGGACTGGTGGAGGGTCAAGACATCCGTATGGCCAGTTGCTACGATTGGGTGTGTTATTTGCTATTGGTCGAAAGGTGGAGCTGGATGAACATCACGAAGATTGAACAGTACGTGCGGGTCTTGGCGTTGCCCGTCGGCTGCGTCCTGCTGGGCTTGCTCTTCGGCCTGATAGCCGGGGCCGCAAAGGATTCTCCTTATCTGGCCAGTGCCGCGCGCTATCTGGCCGCCATTGGTTTCACGTTGGCGGTAGGTGGGCTTCTCTGGTCGGCTTGGTCTCTGTTCCAGATGGAGCGATGGGAGAACGGCGCCGTTATTGGTACATGCCCGAAATGTGGCGGCGTGGAGAGCAATCTTGATGGGAAATACGGCCCCTACAGTCGGTGCAAAATGTGCGGGGCCAAGAGGGAAGGGTGGTGAGGCGTGGGGTATCCATTTCACGATAATCCGCTGGACGACTATTTGGCGGCAACGTTTTCGCTCAAGGTCGATGAGTTTGGCCTGGAGGGAAAGCTGGCAGAGAAGGGCCTACCTTTCGAAGATCGACAGCTCTTGTTGAAGCAACTGGCTGTGGTGCGTAACCAGCTGGAGCAGTTGAAAGCGGAATGCCCTGTGGGGCCGAGAGATTTTGATGTTTTCCTGAGCGGGCCTGAACTGGCTGTTGAGCGCTTCAAACGAGAGTTTCCGGAGCCAGATCCCTATTTTGACTGTGACCACGCTGATCAGCGGCTCACCAAGCAAACCTTTAATGGTGGCGCGGTGCATGTCGTCTCTCAGTGTCAGGTATGCGGTCGATCACAAGGAGCACGGAGCAAGAACGGTGTCGACCTCACTGCGTTGCCGGAATTTGATACCGAGCTCACTCACAAGGGTAATGATTACCGCTCTTGGTGGGTTGGGGAGACCTACCGCATCTACTATGAAGCGAAGGGTGAGGGTAACGAAATCCCGCCATTTGACTACGCCGCTTTTCGTGACCAATTCGAGCAAGAGTACCCCAGGCCCTGGAATGATGACTGTCCGCATACTGATATCGAAGTTCGGCTTCGGGTTTACAACCCAACTCAGAATGCTGTTGTCCAGCAGTGTCTGGATTGCGGTAAGCATGTGCGGTCGATCAAGAAACCGGCTGGGTGGGAATCCTTGCCGAAATTCGACGCTAGTTTAGAGCCGGCTCTGCGAAAGGCTGGCCAGGAGTGGTCAGACCGTTTGGAGGCTGCCCGCGAGAAAGCTTTCGCTGCTTACAAGCAGGAGGTTTGGGCGGGAATCGGGCGTGGGGAGATTGCGGTCCAGGATAACTCAAAGTTTGGGAACTACTACGAGAGTGAGGAATGGAAACTAACGCGCCTGCGGATGCTGCGACGGGACGATCATCGCTGCCAGTGTTGCGGTGCCGCGGCAGAGTGTGTTCACCATATCGTGTACGACAGGCTGGGGGCAGAGAACGACCTTGATCTGATCTCGCTGTGCAACCAATGCCACGATGCGATCCATCGAGAGCAGCGTCTACTGCACAATCTGTACCGTATGCCACCAGCAGAGATGAGATCGTTCAGATACCGAGAGTGAAGGTTTTGATCTTGGCGTAAAAAAGCCCGCGGGGTGCGGGCTTGTTGCTGGCGTAGAGGCTAGTAAGCAGGAGTTAGCTCTCCCTCTTTAGCAAGCTCAACTATCAGCGGGTTGCACTCGATGACATCTTCTCCTGAGGAAAAAGTCACCTCGACTTTACAGGGCTCCTCGATCACCAGTGGAGAAAACATGAATTGTGCCTGAATGTACTGGTCGGCTGCCCCCCCGGCTAAGTGCTGGCGGCTTTCCTGATACTCCTCGCTAGAGACTTCCATCTCAGCAATGATTTGGCCGGCAGCTTTGACCCTCACGTTAAACCCGTCGAAGGGCTTGTCGCTGGTGGTCTTTGCAGTAACTACTGCGCAGAGCTTGACGCTTGCCGGTAATCTCGACGCCACCATGGTGTCTGAGTAGACCCCCATCAGACTGGTTTTTCCATTGACCTCAGCTCTAATATCGTCGCAATACGTAACGTGAGCGTAGCGGGACATCATCCATGCCTCCATGCGGAACTGATAAGTGATTTCTGAAGCGCTGCGCATATAGTGTTGGGGTCTGTGCGCATTGCGTCGGCGAGCCTCAAAATCGTTGTCAATTGTGGATTGGTCTTTCCGCTCTCGATCTTGGCTATTTGAGCTTGACTTGTCCCTATCATCTCAGCGACCGCGGCCTGAGAGTGGCCTAGTCGTTGCCGAATGCTGCGCATTGTTTCAACGCTCCCACCGTAGAAGCTGTCTGCGATCCACATATCTGCCTTATCGATTGCTTCGGCGTTCATCTGGTCAGACTCGATATCTTCCATGAAAGCTGCAAAGTCGCAGTGATCTTCAGCGATTTTTTGAGCCGCTACGTGGGCATCAGTAACCAGGGTGCGTCGGAAGGTTGGGCGCTCGGCAACGGTGGCAACGCTGTCAGTCATCCAAGTGATCCAGCGCCCGCATGACTCGCTCTGCAACAGGGTGTGATAATTCATAGTTAAATCTCGCATCTCCATCGGCACCATAAGCGGCCTTTTCTACCACTGCCAAGAGGACATACAGTCCTGGCGGTGTGAAGGCGTATATCAATCGGTACGGTAGTCCTTCTGCAAAGTAGCCTCTCAAGCGCCATAGGTTGTACCCTGCGTCTTGAGCTGCTCTCCACATTCCTACGTTGAAGAGGGCGCTTGGTGGTCTCGGGGCATTCGGTCTGCCTCCGTAGGTGGTTTGCGTAAGCCTGTCCAACAGCTCTTGGTCAGCTTGAAGCTGCTGGATAAATCGACCCATCCGAATGGCTGCATCCCTGTCCTCCATCATCATCCGCCTTAAATCGGCGGTCGCATCGTCGTGAACAATGAGGCGGTACACTATATCGACCTCGATATAGCATAGCAAGTTCCCGAAAACGTGCTCACCTTTATATATGAGTGCCGCTGACTGCGGTACTGTGACTTCGGCATAACGCCGATAATCACCTCTTCAGCAAATTGCTCCTTGAAAGGAGGGAATGGACGAGAGCAGGCAACGCCTGAGGTGAAGGTAGTGTGCTCGGATCTCGGCCAAGTGCTACTGCTTCGAGCAAGCGGTCTATCGCAAAGCTGGCCACAGGCGAATAATTCCGGACGCACGCTCACGCTCCATGTGTATACAGGTAGCCGTATCATCTCTGCACAGAAAGCCAAAATCAACACCGCGCTGAGAGGCTGCAGGACCGCCGAGCGTTACCCTCAAACGGGGCCTGCCAGAAGCCGAACATTACCAGTTGCATCCGGATCGTATGTCAGAAAGCGCGGCCTGGATGCCGGTGGTATCAAAGATCGCGGTGATAGGGTTCTCACCGTATGGCGTGACATTGGCTACAAAGCTGGTCTCGGTCAGCATTCGTTTGAGCGTGCCGACCGGCGAGCCAGGGAAGAAGGCAGCCTGATTGTCCGTGGAGTTGGTCCAGCTGGAGGTAACAGCCTGGTCAGACCCTATCCGGTAGGTAGTTCTGGTCGCGTCGAGGCCCAAGAAGGTCTGCCAGTTAATGTACATCTCAGTCCTGTTGTTCGAGCAACGGACCACTAGCGAAACACTATCCCCAAACCGACCTTGACCTGACTCAGCGGTAAGCCCGGCCGTATACACTGACTGGTCGTTAAGTGGGTCGGTCTTGGTGTTCGTCCACCAACTCCCTGAGCCCTCCGGGGTGGTCGCCTGAGCTGAGGGCGCGAGATCATGTCTCTTAGCCATGTCGTCGTAGCAGACAAGTCTTTCCACGACGCTCGATTTCGCAGCGCATGTTGCTACTTCCTGATCTTCGATTGCTGCCACAGCGAACATTGGGGTGAGAGTCGCGAGCGCACTGAGCGCCGCGTAGCGGCAATAGTGACGTTTAACGGTCATAGGCTTTTCCACCAGTCGACATCAAGTACAAGGATTCGGAGTAGGGGAGTCTGAACAAGATTGTGCTCTTGTTCATAACCGCCGCCATCATCATGGCTCGACAAAGGAGACTCACGCCGACTTCAAGACGCTCGCACATGGCGTCGGCGCTGTCGATGAATTCGGTTTTGTTAAGCCTGAGCATTATGACGGTGCGGCCCTCTGGTACCGCACCAATTGGCGCTACGACGAAAATAGTGATCTGTGAATAGATGATCACCGCAAGGGCTATGAGTCCGGCGATACTGGCAATCCATTTGCGCATATCGGTTCCCTTTCAAGTAATGGTTAGAGGCGCTTTGCGTTCCAAGCTAGCAGCACGCGACCGAGTACCTCGAACTGTTCCAACTCACCGTTCTTGATTTCGTAGGGCTTGTACTTCTCGTTGTCGGATAGCATCAGCAGTACGCCATCCGGCCGGCGCTGAAGGCGCTTGATGTACAGCTCACCTTTGAGGGAGAGGACGTAGACGGCATCAATCTTGATTTCAGTGATGCCTCGGTCAACCAGCAGCAGGTCTCCGTCGCTGAAGGTGCCTTCCATCGAGTCGCCGTAGCCAGTGATCACAGCCAGGTTGGATGGAGCGGTGGCGTTGACGTTGCGCCGTAACCAGCCCGTGCTGACGCGCATTCGGTCAATCACGTCCTCGTAGTCTTCTGGTCGGGTCAGCCCATTGCCCATTGAGCCGGCGACGTTGAGTCGTGGGATGTCGACCATCCCGACCTTCTTGCTGGAGAAATCAGCAGCGATCACGTTGCTCTCCTGTCCTTGGCGGACTGCTGGTTCGCCCTCAACGTCCTCCATGCTTGGATGCAGGAAGGTTCCCTCAGGCAGTCCGATTTTCATTTCCATTGTCCGCGCAGCTTTCTCGCCCATTCCGCGATGCCCATTGAGGATCTGCGAGAGGTACGACGCATCAAGGTCGTATTGCTCTGCGAAATCCTTGGTTCTCATGTCGCCAATGAGTCTGGCGAGCGTGCGCTTGCGGCGCTCTTTCATTTCCATGCCCCGATATTGCCCGCCAGTTAGCAAACGGTAAATTGCATTTTGCTATTGCTGGCGGCATTAGCAAACGCTAATCTGTGCGCATACAGGAGGACACCCGAATGCGCACAAAGCACACCGAGCTGCTTGATTGGCTCAAATACGCGAACGATGAAGCCGTGTCGGCAACTGGCACGACTCGGGGACATCTTCGGCAGATCGCTTATGGCTATCGCCCTGCGTCTCCTGAGGTGGCCGCCCGCCTTGAGGTAGCCACAGAGGGGCGCATCACCCGTAAACAACTTCGTCCTGCCGACTGGAATGTGATTTGGCCCGAACTTGTTGCCGCCTGACCACGCTTTTATGGTGCCGGGCACGGCGCCAGGGGAAAACTAGACGATGAAAACGCCGATTCTAGACAGCCGCCGGGCGGTGATGATCGCGGTCGCCAATGGTTACCAGGGCGGTCGGGAGTGTGCAGCAGCGCGGCTGGGAATACCGCTGAAGCGGCTGGAGAACCAGATCTACGGAACAGCCGGCGTCCGGCCGCTGGACGACACCGAAATCAGCGTGCTGGAGCAGGAAGAGGGCACTACTCACTTGCCGGACTTTATCTGTGCTCTCTATGGCGGCGTGTTTGTGCCGCTGCCTGACCGGGAAGCAAGTCACGCCGATCTGTATGACCTCTCGTTTGCCACGAGTACAGCGCGCGGCACTGTGGATCTGCTGATTCGCAAAGCTCTGGCTGACGGTGAGATTGACGCCAATGAGGCGGCAGAGATTCGTGCGGTTCACGCCAAGCACCTGGCTGCACGGCACGCGGAAGTTGATGCCGTGATTGTGGCCCACCAGCGGCAGGCTTGAGATGCCGTCATTCCAGATCAACGACGACGAGTGGGGGGCTTTCTATGGGGAGAGCTCTGACCTCTTTCGCGTCTACTGCGCCATACGACGGTATATGAACTACCGAACGGGCGTGTCAGGCCTTGAGCGGCGAATTAGTGAGCAGATGCTTTCTGAGACGCTGTACATCGAGCCGTTGAGAGGTCGCCACAAGTCTGGATCACCAACCCGCCAGCATGTGCGTTCGTTGCTTTCCAGGCTGATCACCAAGGGAGTCATGGTCCCCGTTGGGCCGATGGTTTACGAGCTGCCGCTCGCCAGTAGGGATCGTGCGTCCAAACCATCAGCAACCAATGAGCAACCAGATCAGCAACCAGACCAGCAACCGATCAGCAACCACGACGAACCCAGCAATGGTGCGGGTTGTAGCGCTGACGAAAGCCAATCAGCAACCGGATCAGAATCAGCCGACCTCACGATCAGCAACCTACCTCCGGATACCGGAAATACACCACCACCATCAGCGCGCGCGCGCAATCGATTCGCCATGTATCCCGAGTGGCAACCCAACACCAACACCTTCAAGGCTGTTTTGCACATGAACGGCCTGACCAATGTGACGCTCGATGCAGATGTTCTGCTTGAGTTCCGGTCCTTCTGGACCGCGTCACCTGACGAGCACCGCACGCAGGCGAAATGGGAGCACGCACTTGCTCAGCGCCTGAAGGAGAACTACCGCAATGGCCAGTCCCAGAACCTCAAGCCCGCAGGCGGGCAGCGCCTTGGCAGAAAAGGCGCTGGCTCAGCCGTCGACCGCGTCAAGAGCAACATCGCCAGCCGACAAGCAGCAGAAGCTGGCGCAGGCCCTACTGGACAAGCTCTGGCTGAAGATGACGGAAATGTATGGGACGCGCTGGACGGGGAGTGTCGGCGATTGCCCTGATCAGGACCATGCGTGGTCGACCGTGTTGGGCGGCCTGAGCGGCCGGGAGATTGCCAATGGGCTGAACGTCTTGGTTGAGCGTGGGCTGGAGTGGCCGCCATCAGCTCCAGAGTTCCGTCGTATGTGTCTGCACATCCCCGGTTTGCCATCGGCCGTCGAAGCGTGGGCCCAGGCCTTGAGCGGGAACTACACCCACGATGCGGTCGAGGTTGCAGCAAAGCTGACCGGCACGTTCGAGCTTCGCAAGGCCCGGTTGTGCGATCGCCATCTGCAGCAGCAGTTCGATCGCAACTTTGCGATTGTCTGTCAGCGTCTGCGTAAGGGCGAGCCATTGGACGGCGAGGTGCTGGCCGGGATTGGCCACGATAGCCAGAAGTCGGTAGCCGAGATGTCGGACGAGTACAACGAGCAGCTGCTTCGCCAGCGCATTGAGCAGCAAGGCATCCCGGCTGATCCGTCTGTTGCTCGGATGGCAATGCTGGCTTCGCTCGGCATCAAGCGTGATGCTGAAGCAGGTCATTGCTGACTGCGTGGACCGATTTGGCGCACACAGGTTACTGGAGGTTTACGTTGGCTGAGGCGAGGCTTATGCGCACTGTTGGGGATGTGGTCACCTGGTGGCTTTCGCGGATCGAGGCGGACAGGACCAAGTCTGTGTCGTACCAACGCAGCATGCGCAGCCTGATGCGTAAGCACGTTATCCCGGCGATTGGGAAGGTGCGTATTGGCAAGGTAACCCGGGTGCTGATGGATGATCAGCTGGTATTCCCGCTGCATGGGGTGCTGAAGCCGCGGACCATCCAGAAGGCGTTGCAAGGGCTTGGTCAGGCGTTTCGGATGGCCGAGCGGCAGGGGCGCATTGATGCCAACCCGCTGGCTGGTACGACCTTCCGTGATTTCTACAAGGGCAAGCTGCCGCCCAAGCCGGCTCAGCTGTCACGCATTGACCTGCCGCACCTGGTGGAGCTGCTGGTGCGGGCGTTCACCGATGACCCTGCCAAAGCGATGCTGCCGCTGATGATGCTGGCCCACGGCACGCGGATAACCGAGACGCTGCTGGCGGAGTGGGGGCATGTATCGCTGGACCAGCGTATGTGGGTGATCCCGGCGAGCAACACGAAGAGCAAGCGTGAGCACTTGCTACCTGTGACTCCGCAGGCCCTGGCCCTGCTGCAGCGGTACCGGGAGGCGCTGCCGAGCGCGCGCAAAGCTACCTGGATGTTCGCGGTGCGCGGTGGTGGGCCTATGTCGCCGTCGAGCGGGCATGCGCTGCTGCGTGGGATCAGCAACCGGGCGTGGACGAGCCACGACCTACGCAAGCTGATGCGTGACAGCCTGTCGGACATTGGCATTGACCATGCGGTAGCCGAACGCCTGCTGAACCATTCGCTTGGGGTGACCGTGGAAACCTATCTGACCCGGGATGATTTGGCGCGGCGCCGGGAGGCGTTGGAGCGGTGGCACGCACGGCTGGATGAACTGGGATTTGCTGACGCACATGGTGCAAAAGTAGCTGTTCCTGCATTTCTGCAAAACCCGGCTAGCCCAGTAATGGCGGGCGATTCAGCCGAAAGCTGCATTTCTACAGGTAGAGGATGAAGTTTTGCGTAGAACGACTGTGAAAGGTGCCGGTGCGCGGTCGTCGGGATGCCGGCCTGCAGCGAATGCCAAGAGCCGAATGCAGGCCTTGGGGCGGCTCAAACAGGGTCAGAAAAACAAGACCGAAACCGCGTATGGGCATCACCTGCAGCTGCTGCTGACGGCAGGGGAGATCCTTTGGTATCGGTTTGAGGGCATCAAGCTACGCCTGGCAGACAAGACGTTTTACACGGCGGATTACAACGTGATGCGCGCCGATGGGTTGCTGGAGATACATGAGGTGAAAGGCGTTTGGACCGACGACGCCCGGGTGAAGATCAAGGTTGCCGCAGATCAGTACCCGTTTCGGTTCATCGCAGTGAAGAAGTCGAAGGGCGGCTGGGAGTATGAGTATTTTGACTGAGCAAGTGGATTGGCAGCCTGTTGCCTGGGTGACACCGGATGGCTACCGCAAGGAGGTTTCGCCTATGGCTGGCGGGGCCTCGTTCATTGTCACCAGCCCGGACAACGGTGCGATGTTTGTGAGTCCAGACGCTGGCGAGCTGGACGCCTGCGTAACAAAGCACCGGGAGCAGGGCTGATGACGCAAGGCAATGGATTCCTGCAGCCCTGCGAGGTGTGCGTGGGTCAGGGTACGACGCGGGGCGTGTTCTTTGATCTGGATTGCACGCGCTGCGATGGCATTGGCTGGCTTGATGGAGGCCAGCCAGCTACCGCGCAGCAGGTTGGGCGCTTGCTGACTGTGGCATTACAGCGTACAGGCCTGTTGGAGCAGGCATTGATCCGCCGCGGGCATGTGCTGGGACCGGAGCGTGATTATCAGGACCATCCGCGTGATGGGGTTGGCGGCCACCGTACCGGTGACTGAGCTGGGCATTGAACGTCTTGGGTTGCAGAACAAAAGGGGACCATACAATGGCACATGATGATCGGCGGACGAGCTCCAACCTCATTCTGGAAGCTGCTGAAGAGCTGCATAACTTGGAACAGCTGGTTACCCGTGACTCTTTGGCGCAGCACACCGGCCTGAAGCCTGGGATCATTGATGATCGGCTGAAGGTGCTGGTTGGCGATGGGCGGCTGGTGCGCGTTGAGCGTGGCGTGTACATGCCACTGGCCCCCCATAAGCCGGCGCGGCAGATAAGCCACACCGAATTGCCCGACGGCACCGTTGTGCTGGACATTGGCGATGAGGTGATGCATTTGACCCCGAAGGAGGCCAGGACACTCGGTGCAATGCTGGGTGCCCGGGCGCTGCAGGCGACCCAGATTGAACTGGGCAACCAAGCCGGAGTGATGGTCACCGAGCTGGCTGCAAAAATCCGCCGTCTTGAGCGTGAAGTACGTGGGTTGCGGTCTGAGCTGAAAGGTGACAATGGAATGCAGCTCGGTTTGGACATTCAAGGCCAGTCCTGCAGGGTGGCTGACCCCTTGTAGAGTTCGACCCGTCACTGCATGCCGGGAACACTCCCCGGCATGGCCAAGACTCCCCCAAGCGGTAAAGCCGCAACCAGCAAGAAGAAGGCACCAGCAGCAAGCAGGGCTGGTGCAAAGCCGCGCGCGCGGAAGAAGGGACGGCCCAGCGCTTATACCAACGCCTTGGCTTTATCGATATGCACGGGCATTGCAGAAGGGCTGAGCCTGCGCAGCATCTGCAAGAGCGAAACGATGCCTGCGCTGGGTACTGTGATGCGGTGGCTGGCTGACGACTCTAATGCCGAATTTCGAGAGCAATACGCGCGCGCGCGCGAGGCTCAGGCCGACAAGTTGGCCGAAGAGATACTTCAGATTGCAGATGACGGCAGTAATGACACCTATCAGGACGAAGACGGAAACTCGTTCATCGACCACGACCACATTGCCCGCAGCCGGCTGAGAGTCGACGCGCGGAAGTGGCTGGCCAGCAAGATGGCCCCCAAGCGTTACGGCGATAAGGTGACGCAGGAGCACACCGGTGCAAATGGTGGTGCGATCGAGGTGCACAGCAGGGTCACGTTTGTACGGCCCCCTGAGCGGAAGGACGATGAGGAATGACGGCCTTCGTCCAACCGCTTGAGCTGAACCTGACCCTGCCATTCAAGCTGGCCCCGCTTTACGAGCCGTGCCGCTACAAGGTGATGCACGGCGGCCGTGGTGGCGGTAAGTCACATGGTGTTGCCCAGGTGCTGCTCGATATGGGCGCCCGCAAGCCGCTGCGCATTCTGTGTGCGCGCGAGATTCAGAAGTCGATGCGTGACTCGGTGCACCGGCTGCTCAAGGACTACATCATCAAGCTGGGCCTGACCGAGTTCTACGAGGTGCTGGACACCGAGATTCGTGGCGCGAACGGCACGCTGTTCCTGTTCACGGGCCTGCAGTCGCACACGGTCGACTCGATCAAGTCGTTTGAGGGCGTTGACGTTGTATGGGTCGAAGAGGCTCACGGCGTCAGCAAGAAGTCGTGGGACGTGCTCACCCCGACGATCCGGAAAGACGGCAGTGAAATCTGGCTGACCCTGAACCCGGATATGGACACGGACGAGACCTACGTCCGGTTCATTGAGTCCGCGAGCGATGACACCTGGGTTTGCGAAATCAACTGGCGTGACAACCCATGGTTCCCGGAGGTTCTTAACCAGGAGCGCTTGAAGGCCAAGCGCACCATGAGCAAAGAGGACTATGAGCACATCTGGGAAGGCAAGCCGCGCACCGTGGCCGCCGGTGCGATCTACCGGCACGAACTTGAGGCGCTGCTGGCTGACAAGCGTATTCAGCGCGTGCCATACGACCCGACCTTGCCTGTGCACACCGTCTGGGATCTGGGCTGGAACGATGCGATGACGATTGGCTTTGTGCAGCGTGGCCCGCAGGACATCCGCATCATCGACTACATCGAGGACAGCCACCGAACATTGGACTGGTACGTTGCCGAGATGGAAAAGCGCCCCTTCCGATGGGGTACGGACTATCTGCCGCACGACGGTCGTACCCGCAACTTTCAGACCGGCAAGAGCACCGAAGATCTGCTGCGCGAAATGGGCCGCAACCCCTATGTGCTGGCACAGACCAGTGTTGAGGAAGGCATCAAGGCTGTGCGCATGATCTTCCCCAGGTGCTACTTCGATAAGGACAAGACCGGCAGGTTGGTTGAGTGCCTGAAACGCTATCGCCGCGCATTACACACCCAGACGAACGAGCCAATGGGCCCGTTGCATGACGAGTACAGCCACGGCGCCGATATGTTCCGTTACGTTGGCCAGGCCGTCGCGATCATGCCCAGCACGATGGAACCCAGTTACGAAGAGCCAGAGGCGCCTGATTGGCGCACATGAGGACCACCATGGATACCCAGCACGAATATGATCCCCTGCAGTGTTCCGGCCCGATGACGCTGGATGAATACACCACGATCATGGAAGAGATTGAAGAGCAGCCGCACTGGCGGACGATCGCCGACAAAGAAATGGATTATGCCGACGGCAACCAGCTGGATTCAGAACTGCTTAAACGCCAGCGGGCACTGGGCATCCCGCCTGCGGTGGAGGACCTGGTAGGCCCCGCGCTGCTGTCGATTCAGGGATACGAGACCAGAACCCGCACTGATTGGCGGGTAACCCCTGACGGTGACCCGGGCGGCCAGGACGTTGCCGATGCGATCAACTACAGGCTGAACCAAGCAGAACGACACTCGAAGGCAGACCGTGCCTGCTCGGACGCATTCCGGCCCCAGATCGCCGTGGGGCTCGGCTGGGTTGAGGTGAGCCGCGAGAGCGACCCGTTTAAGTACCCGTACCGCTGCAGTGGTGTGCACCGCAACGAGATTCACTGGGATATGCAGGCCCTTGAGGATGACTTGTCGGATGCGCGATGGCTGCGCCGGCAGCGTTGGCTGGAGCCAGGACGTATTGCCAGCCGATTCCCCGACCACAAGCAGCTGATCATGGCCCTGGGCACGCATGGCGCTGATTGGTGGGCGCAGCAGGCGCTTGAGGGCGGCGACGGTGGTACCAGCACTGGGCTGGAAAATACCTGGGCTGATGGGCGTGCATGGACTATCGCTGAAGAGCGCTGGTACAACCCGACGACCCGCAAGGTTTGCCTGGCGGAGCTCTGGTATCGCCGCTGGGAAGAGGTGCTGGTGATGCGAGCGCCGGATGGCCGCGTTGTTGAGTACGACGAAAACAACCTCAAGCACCAGGTGGCCGTTGCATCGAACAGCGTGGAGTATTTCTTTGCGGTGGTGGCCCGGGTGTTTCGTTCCTATTGGCTTGGGCCCCACAAGCTGTATGAGGGCAAATCACCCTACACCCATCGTCACTTCCCGTATGTGCCGTTCTTTGGTTTCCGTGAGGACGGCACAAGAATCCCGTATGGGTATGTTCGTGGAATGATCTACCCGCAGGACAGTTTGAACAGTGGGATCAGTAAGCTGCGCTGGGGGATGTCCGCAGTGCGCACTGAGCGAACCAAGGGCGCTGTTGATATGACCGACGCGCAGTTCCGCTCGCAGATCGGCAGGGTGGACGCGGACATTGTTCTGAATGCTGAGCACATGGCGCGTAACGGGGCACGGTTCGAGGTTAAGCGGGACTTTGCATTGAATGAACAGCAGTTCCAGCTGATGCAGGACAACCGCAGCTCGATTCAGCGTGTCAGCGCCGTTACTGCCGGGTTTATGGGCAAGGAGGGCACCGCGCGCTCTGGTGTGCAGGAGGCGACACAGGTCGAGCAGTCGAACCAGGCACTGGGCCGCATGATGGACAACTTCCGCGCGGCACGGTCTATGGTCGGCGAGCTGCTGACCGCCATGATTGTGGAAGATATGGGCGAGAAGCAGCAAAACATCATCATTGAAGGCGACGCGGTGCGTGCTGATCGTGTGGTGGTGCTGAACAGGCCAGAGCGCGATGAGGCCGGGTATACCTACCTGTCGAATGACCTGCAGCGCACTCGCCTGAAGGTGTCGCTTGAGGATGTGCCCAGCACCAACAGCTACCGAGCCCAGCAGCTGTCCGCACTGTCGGAAACCGCCAAGAGCCTGCCGGAGAACTACCAGGCTGCGATTGTGCCGTTCTTGGTGTCGCTCATGGACGTGCCATTCAAGAAGGACGTGGTCGAGGCGATCCAGGCAGCTGGCGAGCAGGCTACCCCAGAGCAGATCGAGGCGCGCATTGCCGAGGCGGTCAAGCAGGCGCTTGCAAACAGCAATGCAGAGCTGAAAATGCGCGAGCTGGACATCAAGGAAGGCAAAACCGATGCGGAAATCGAGAAGATCCGGCGCGAGGCGGTGCTTATCGGCGTGCAGGCGGCATACAGCGCGATGCAAAGCGGGGCTCAGATTGCCCAGATGCCGCAGATCGCGCCTGTGGCTGATGCGGTTATGCAGTCCGCCGGATACCAGGCGCCAACGCCGGCCGGTGATGACCCGAATTTCCCGACCGCTGACGAAACTGCGGCAGTGCAGATGAAGGATCCTTACGTTCAGGGTGAGGGCAGGCCGGATGTGCAGGGAAACACCAGCCCTCAGTTCCCACCAGTTGCACAGCAGGCTGGCAGCGGCATGGATGGCATCGAAACGCAGAGGACTACCGACAACCTGCCGTGACCCCCTGTAGGGTTAGCGCCTGCCGCGCTCGGCCCGGACACTGCCGCCATAGCAACCCTGTGGCGGTAGGTTCGTGGATATCAAGCGCAGAAACACATTCACCGGCAGCAACAACATTGCAAAGGCCGAGCGGCTGCCGGAAGGCGCCGTTGTTGAGGCGATCAATGTCGACTTTACTGCTGGCGGCAAGGCTGAGTTGCGGGCTGGCTTTGAGCCGGTGCGCGAAGAGGCCGATACGCGCGCGGTGTTTGAGATGGGCGGTGATGCCCTGGCGCTAATTGTTGCTGACCAGCTGATCAAGGTCACGCCGGTTGGTGAAACCCTGCTGGGTGCGGTTGCCGATGGCCCGGTCGCGGGGGTATGGCATGTGGGCGAGCTGTTCCTGAACACGGTCAACGACAGTGTGCGTATCGGCGAAAGCCGGCGCGCGTGGTCGGTGCCTGCGCCGGCGTTCGATGTCTCGCTTGAAGCTGGGTATATGCAGCCCGGCGTCTACAAGGTGGCGGTGACCGCGGTGGACGGCGGTATCGAGTCTGGCTGTCAGCCTGCCATTGTCAGTGTCGGTGAGGGGCAGGCGATCCGCGTCGTCGTCGGCGATGACCGCGAGTGCCGCCTGTACTGCAGCCAGCCCAACGGCCTGACCCTGTATCACCAGGGTATCGCCTACGGCACCAACAAGATCCCGGCCAACATTCTCGACGACTCGGCACGACTGGAGACAGCGGGGCTATACAGCCTGCCGTTCTGCTCGATGCTGATCAGTCATCAGGCGCTGATCGTCGGCGCCCAGGGCAAGTTTCTGTACCACACGCACCCTATGTGGCCGCACCTGCACAACCCCGAATCTGACTACATCCCGTTCCCGGCGCCCGTCACGCTGCTGGCCAGCGTTGAGGGCGGGATTTTCGTGTGCGCGGACAAGACCTATTTCATCACCGGTCTGGGCGGACCTGACATGACCAGCCGCACGGTGCTGGAGTTCGGCGGCATCGCTGGTACTGAGCTGACGTTGCCTGACGGCTCTGTGGCGTGGTTCAGCCGCTACGGCCAAGTGATTGGCCGTGCTGATGGAAGCGTTGAGCTACCGAACCGACAAAGCTATGCACCCCTGACCGCGCCACGGGGCGCCGCTGGGTTGCTGGAGCACAACGGCAACCAGATGGTTGTCACCACCATGCAAGGCGGGGTCAGCGGCTCTGGCCTGCGCTCGGCTGACCATATCGACCTGGAGGTTATCCAATGAAAGCAGGCGTAGGCATCAACGGCTTCGTCTGGGACTTCAGCATCCTTGACGCTGCTGGCCAGCCCATTGAGCGTGAGCAGAAGCACAACCTGATCCCGGCAGAAGGCCTGGCGTTTCTGCTGCTTGCGCCGTTTGGCGATATGTCGCCGATCAGCAGTTTCTACATCGGCCTGTTCACCGGTAACTACTCGCCGACCAACTCGACCAAGGCGACTGACATCCCGATCAATATGGGTGAGTTCACCGGCTACACCCAGGCAACACGCCCTGTTTGGACGCGCACTTTCAACGGCGCGGATGCCTACCACAACGACGGCAACAAGGCGCAGTTCACATTCCAGCAGAACGCCACGATTCTGGGCGCGTTTCTCGTCTCGGAGAGCACCAAGGGCAGCGGCAGTGGCCGAATCCTGTCGTGTGTGCGCTTTGCCTCACCCAAGCCGGTGGAGGCTGGCCAAACGTCCGAGGCGGCCGCGTCTCTGACCTACATTCCCGTCGATTCGATCTGAGGGCCCTGACATGGCAGCCAGCAAGCACGGCAGCGAGCAGTACATCAAGCACTTCTACACCGGCGACGCTGTGGCCGCGCGCCCGAACAGTTGGGTGATCGCGCTGCACGCCGGTAACCCGGGCACCGGTGATGCCAACGAGGTGGTGGACGGCAATTATGCGCGGCAGGCCGTTACCTTCGCTGCGTCTGATCAGGGGGCTTTCTGGGAGGGCGCAAGCACCGCAGACGTGGTGTTCCCTGCGGCTTCTGCAGCCGCGGACTACACCGCTACCCACTACACAATTCGCGACGGTGCATCTGGTGAGTGCTTGGCCATTGCTGCGTTGCCGGTACCGATTCCGGTCGTCGAAGGGGGCATCATTTCCATGCCCGCCGGGATGATCAAAGTGCGAGGTGTTTGATATGGCTTTCAAATTTTCGACCGAGCTGCGCCGGCAGCAGGCGGTAAGCGGTTCACTCAAGAGCATTCTGGATGGGTGTGTTGCTCGCTTCTACTCTGGGCCTGTGCCGGCGTCCTCTGATTCGGCGCTGTCTGGCAACACATTGCTACTGGAGCTGAAGACGAGTGTAGGCGGCAACTTGACGTTTGAAGCCAACGCGGAAGGCGCGACCTTGAAGAAGGCGCTCAGCGAGATTTGGACTGGTGACGCCGTCGCTGGTGGGACCATGACCTTCATGCGTCTCGAAAAGCCAGGCGACACTGGCTCAGGCGGAACTGAGTCGGTTCGGGTTCAAGCCACGGTTGGCGGGCCTGATGCGGATATCGTCGTCAGCACGACCCTCATTGAGCTGGGCGAGACCCGTGTTCTCGAGTACTTCGCCATTGCCCTGATCGAGTACGTCTGAGAATGGCTAACCGACTGCAAAAGCAGCCGGTTCTCACATATGTGCCGGCGGTGTCGGCCATTCCGGCGAGGCCCGCGTTCTGGGAGATGACATTGCTGATATCCGGCTATGAACGCAGCTCGGGTGGTGGCCCGTTTTTCGTGTCCGCGATCGGTACTGACGTCAATATGGATTTTGGCGGCGGCAATGTGACGCCTGTTTACGAGACCCGCTATGACCAGTACGGGCAGCCGGTAAAGCAACTGATCGGGTGGATGGTTGATATGTCTAGGCCTTCCAGCCGCATACCGACCTACCAAGAGGTGCAAGTCTGTTATCCGGCGAGAGCAGCTGTCCCTGGCATCCCTGGACGGGTTGATATCCATGAGAATAACGGTTGGAACGGTGGCGCACGGAGCATCAAGCCGGTGCCGGCCGGCAGCTACTTTCAGGTGCGTCTGCCCCTGACGTCTTACGGTGTATCTGTCGGGTTGTCTGATGGTGCCTTTGACCATAGCTATGGCCACGCTTCGCACGCACTGGTTGCCAGGCCGTCGGGTATCACCCCAGTGGAGCATGGCCGTGATGTTGCCGCCGAGCAGCCAGTGGGGGCTGTTGTTCGCTTGGTTCGCCGCGAAGGCGGTGTTCGGATGCTTGTTGATGACGTTGTCGTTTATGACTCCGCGGTACCGGTAACAGGCAAGGCCTACGGTGATGTGACGCTTTACTCAATGGTCGATTTTGTGGACGAACCCATTATTGGGGCGTACCACGAAACTGGCGGCACTGCCGAGCTACCCGTTGTGACTGCTTTTGCCGAGGATGCCGGGGGCGTGGCGCAGGTGGCGCTGGATTCCCTGGCTTTGGCCCAACTGAATGGTCAGGCGCTGACAGGCAGCATTTGTTCTTTGCAGGCGAAGTCCGAGGCAGCCGCCCATGCGGTCTATGCCGTGGGCACAACCTCTGTCTTTAACGCGGTAGCTGAGTCGACAGGCTTTGTTTACGTCGACGGGGACGGGCTGGTCTCCGGGGGCGTCAATGCCTACGGATATGGAGCCCTAGGGGCCGGCGGTATGGGCATGATGGGCATCACTGCTACCGCTAAGCCGATGTTTGGCCGTGGGAAACTGCCGCCAGCACAAGGCCTGGGGCGCCTTAATCGGGAAGAGGCCCTGCCTACCCAAGGGCTGGGCGTCTTTCCTGCCGGCAGCGGGGTTGGCCGCTTGAAGGTACTGCGTCGTATGCAGGGCGCCGGGTCAGCTGGATGCGCAGGCAAAGGCTCGGAACGCTTTGTGATGGGCGGGGTAGCGCCTGCTGCAACCAGCTACCAGGGCACCAACTGGTGGCAATACATGCCGTCGTGGATGATGGACGCAGGGCGGGTAGTAGTCGCTCATGACCAGATCATCCTGCAGGGCGGCGCACTATTTGTTGTGGCTGAGTCGTTGCGGGTGGGCGAGTTCGTTGACGTGTTCCTCGTCGTCAACTTTGAGATTGAGGAGTTTGTTGGCGTTCACGCCGATGTGCCGCTGTCGTACATCGTGCAAATGGCTATCGAAGAGCGTCTGCGCGTAAGCGGTAGCGCCGCAGATGCCCGGCGCGAGGCGCTGCAGTATGCGGTGAACGCGGTTACAGGTGCCCTGAGTGAATACCGCAACTTCGGCTTCAAGCAGTTCGCCCGTATGGGCGGCGAAACCTATGCCATTACCGATGCCGGCCTTTATCGCCTGGGTGCCGAGGGCGACGACGGCCAGACCATCGATGCGATGATCGACTTTGGCGCTTCGGACTTCGGTACGGCACGTAGCAAGCGGATCAACAGCGTGTACGCAGGGATTGCTACCGATGGTGAAGTGTATCTGCGGGTGACCGGTGACGACGGTAAGGAGGCGATCTACAAGGCCGTTGGCGATGGTGTTGAGCGGCGTGCACGCACCGCCAAGGGCGTCACGGCTCGTCACTGGCGGTTGCGCCTGGAGCTGGTCGATGCTGCCTATGCGGATCTGGACAATGTCGAGATTGAAGTTGGTGTGAGTCAGCGTCGACTGAGGCCGGGAAGATGAGGTGCTCACTGCGAAGCGACTCAATCGGCGGTGCGCGGCTGCTGAAGCGAGCCAAGGCCTTGGCGCTGTCTATCCAGCTGAGTGTGGGCGTGCGCCGTGAAATACTGGATGGCTACATCGTTGAGGGGCGCCGAGTAGGGGAGAACCGGAAAGCGACGGTGATTGACCCTGTAGGGCGTTTGTTCGTGTTTGGCCCCAATCCTGTTGCTGGTGATAGAGGGGCGCAGGAGTTCTATGGCTACGAAGGCGCGTTTTTTGGTTACCAGTCCAAGCCGCAAGCGGGTGACCCACGTCATGGGCTGCAGGGCGTCTTTGTTGCGGTAGCGCGGGATCGTCTTCACTGGGCATCTGCGGGTTTGCCACCGTTGGAGTCTGAGGCGTCAGAGCTCCGGGTGTTGCGTCGCGCAAAGATCGGCAATGTCGCGTTGTCGTCAGTGGGCTATGGAGCATATCAGTACGATGACCATGGCATGACAATGCACAATTCGTTGGCCGTCTTCGGTCGAACTGGTTATCGCCCTACCTTCACCAATCAGAACACCTCTGACCTTTACCCCTTCACAACTGAGGAAGTGGATAAGGTGGCTGTGTACACCTTCAATGTCTGCGACCTGCAGTATGCGCAGATGCTGAATGAAGTGGATGTGGCAGCGTTACCGAATGTCGCTGCCCACACTGCAGGACGGCCAGGCTTGGAGTTCGACAGCGAATGGCTCCAAGGGCGCCTGCCTTCTGGCCTGCTCATTGCCTCCGTTATCGATCGGTCTGACCCAGCCTACGAGGGCATCTCATTCTTCACGATGCCGGGCGATACGGTCGGTCAGGGAATCGCGGCTCCATGGGCCGAGGGCGATGTTGTGAGCGCGGTCGACGGCTTGACCTGGAACATCTGCTTCTGGGCAACCACGCCACCATCAACGCCGTTTGACGTTGGCGGTGCTCGCTCACTGTGTGTGATGCGCATGCGCTCTTTCGTTGACGCTGAGGGGAACGATGTCGCGGAGGTGCTGGGTGCGCCACGGGTCTACGACCCGCGCAACTCAAGCGACCCATTGCGCAGACCTTTCTATCTCGACGGGGCCGACGTGATCATCCGCTGGCAGCCCAATGGGTTCAACAGGCCCTGTAAATCCTTTGGCGGCGTCATGACCGTGCCGCACGCCGTTCTTGATGATCAGGAATGGCACTTCGGCACGCTGCTGGTTACCCGTGCGGGCGAGATTGTTGAGCTGCCGCTGGGGCACGATGCCGGCCGCAGTGTGTGCTGGTTTGTTGGGGGTGATGAGGTTGATGGGGTTGTGTACATGGTCAACCCCTTCTTGGCTGGTAACCGCCTGGCGTTGGTATCAGAAACCGGTGAGGTATCCATTGTGGCTCGCCCTGCATGGCGCCTACCGATTGAGAAGACTGTGTCTGATTTTGATCAAAGCACCGACCTGGAACAGCAGCCATTTGCTGAACCGATATTGCGTGGGCTGGCCGCGCATATCGGCGCGGGCTGGATCGGGTTTCCTGTTGCGCCGAGTCTGGCAGAGCGTCATGCCGGGCAGTTTGCGGCCGTGAACATTTACACCGGGGCCTGCGAGCTGCGAGGCCGTATGTGGTCAAGACCCACGAACCCGCTGCGTGACACCGTCATGTGGAGCCGTATCTGTGTGATTCAGCGTGATGACGACGGCAAGGCGGTATTGATCGGTGGTTACAACGAAGGCACCCGAAGCGGTCGCCCGGGAAATGGCAAGCTGGTGATCAGCTTTGATAGCGGGTGGACTTGGGAAACCCTGCATGAGTCTGTGGGCCCGGGCCGCGGCTGCGCGTATGCCGGCAATGGCCTGCATGTACCGAAGGAGGGGCAGCTGTGGCGTTCTTAGGTAGAAACTACGCTCGAATACTCTACGTGGAGCGGGCAAAAACATGGCAGGGGTGGCGTGAGCAGGTCAGCCCTATCAAAAGGGTGGTATCGGACTTCACGACCGGTGAAGTGCTCAATCCGCTACCGGTGATGGATGTTCAGTCGTATCCGCTGGATTTTGAAGACGAGGGCATCACGTACACCACCTCAGACATTGGTGCCGGGGGATCAGCCAACTCGGACGGTATGTGGACCTGGACCAATGCCATTGATCAGGCAGGCCCCAACCACCTGTTCTATGCCCCGCATGGTGGTGCGCTCCGGCATGTTGCCACACTCGCCAACGGCAATATTCGATACTGCGCTGCGCCGGGCCTCACCCTGGTTGCTGATGCGAGAACACTGTTGAGCTACGCGCCCGAGGACCAGTTGGTGGCAGTGCAGGATATGGACCTTGCAACGCTGCCATCACCCAAGGGCGTGACAACCTGGAGCGAGGTTTATGCCAACGACAAGTTGGCGATCGAGAGTGTTGGCATCTTCATTGAGGGAGAACATGCCGGGAAGTACGCGGTGTCGTTCAGCGTGCTCAACGCCGAGGTGGCGAATGCCGTAGTGCTGAGCGACCCGTTCTCGCCAGGCGATGAGATAACCATAAGGCAGGAGCTGTATCAGTACGAGCCGGCTGCTGGGTCAGAGTCCGTGTTTGGGCATCGAGGCGCCGAGTTCGCTCTGGCCTATCCACAGTCCAGCATTATGCTGACACCTTCCTATGCGTGGGTCCCTGTATGAGCCTCATTTTCGTTAAGAACGGCGTCGTGTATCAGACCTTCACCGGGTATGCCAACGCTCACGCCAGCTACTGGCGAGAGTCCTCCTTTGTTGCCTCGGCCGAGGCTGTTGAGGGGGTCACTGTGGTAGCGCCGCCGGACCGCGTGGGTGGCGAAGACTTGCTTGGGCATTTGTCGCCCAACGGCGATGTTGGCGATTCGCCTTGGCGGATTGGCTATTGGGCTCCGCCTCTTCCTGAATTGCGATTTTGGACGGGCCTGCAACGTGCCCGCGAGGTTATCGATTCAGCGGCGATTGAGTTGGAGCTTGATGTGCCGGAAGGACTGCTTTCTGTGCTGAATGCCGGCGATGGTGGCGGTGGAACACCGGCCTACATTAACCCGGCGCTGGGTGCTGAGGTTGGCACACTCACCCCACCAACGCTGGCTGGATTGGAGGCGATGGGGCTGTCGGCATACTCCAGCGAGGGCGCTGTTTCGGTTGAGGTGGGCTTGTCAGCGCCAAGCGACCCAGAAGAACAGCTGAATTACTCCGGCGGGCTTTTGTTGCTCAATGACACGTTGATGCCTGTGATCTTTTACGGCGTTCAGCAGATCGCACCTGGTGCATGGGCTTACCTGTTTGGGGGAGAGAGTGGGGACGCTTCTCTGCCACCTATCGGATCTGATATCCCCGTGTCGCTGGTGATCTGGGAGTGATGTTTTATCAATACGCGGGTGCTGCACACAAAGCTGAGCTGCGTGTAACGGTTGCAGGAGGTGTCTATGGGAATTGAATCGAGCCAGTCTTTCCTACAGGAGTTTGCTGGGGATGCTCTTGGTCGCGCGCAGTCGCTGGCAAACCGCATTGGTAGCTATGTGCCGGGTTCGACAAATGTTGATTTCAACTACCAGCCGACCAAACCGACTATTCAGCCACCGCCGTCGATTGGCGATTTGCTGGCAACGGATACCAGCGGCGCGGCGCGGGCGTTTCTCGATGCTGAAACAGACAAGTGGCTGGCCAAGTTCTTTCCGAACCTTCAAAGCGCCGTTGTCAGCCAGCCCGATGCATGGGTGGATGGGATTTTGTCTGGCTCAGAGCCTTTCGGGCTGCCCAACGACGTGCATGAGGGCGTGATTCACGCGGCACGTGACCGCGCCTATCGGACAGCTGACAGCGAGAAAGCCCAGATACGAGCAGGTTACTCGTTGCGCGGTTTTCATGCTCCGCCTGGGGCGGCCACCGCTGCGATGACCAATGCCGACATCCGAGCGAGTGACGCCATTGCAGAGGTGAACCGAACCCAGATGATCCGTGATGGTGAAATCAAGGTCGAGCTGGCGAAGTTTGCGGCGCAGCTGGCCGGCCAGCTCAGAACCAGCATGCTGCAGGCGCTGGCCAGCTTCTACAACCAGTGGTCTGACGTGCTCAAGCAGAACACCGACATTGCCAGGGCGAAGGCGCAGGCCTATGCCGCGCTCACCAGTGCGCTATCCAGTTATTACAACGTGGAGTTGGGTTTTGAAGAGCTCCGGTTGAGGGCGGCTTCTGGCAAAGCTGATGCCCAGGTGGCCTCCAGCAAGAATCGGCTGCAGGAAGGTGAGGTACGGTCAGGGCAGAACCGTGCTCTTGCTGCTGCGGCCGCAGCATTTGCGGATGCATCCAGTGCGGCTGCCAACGCCCAGAGCTCGCTGCAGGCAGAGCTGTACAGCGGGCCGCTGAGCTGAGACAGCCTGTAGGGTTGGATTGATAACGCGCAGGCGTTGACGATTGGGCATGAACACTGTGGAGAAGCCACCATGTACGGAATGAAGAAGCCAGCCAAGCCGACTCTGATCAAAGGCCCGGGCACCGGTACGTCGGATTCGATCCAGAAGGACATGCCCGATGGCAGCTATGTGATGCCGGCTGATAGCACTACAGCCTTGGGTTTTGGTCCAACTGCGCGCACTCAGAAAAAGCAGGCGCCGCAGGAGCTTCAACAAACCAAGGGGTTTGGCATGCGGCGGGTGAACGTGAGCAATGGCGAGATGGAGTTGCCGCCAGAGGCTGTACACCAGATTGGCGCTGCGGTGCTGGACCAAGTGCGTGATGCCACTCACCAGCCAACGGGCTACGGCTTTAAGCCGGAGTCTCAGCGCAAGCGGCCTGAGACTTTCTTTGCCGATGGTGGGCTGGTAGGTGAGGACGATGATAAGCCCAACAGCTTTGGCTTTAACGTGAACAATGACGCCAGCCGCAAGGCTATGCAGGGGTCGCAGGGCAGTCAAAGCCCCGGCCTTGGCGCTAAGCCTCTGGCCGGCTATGCCGCGAACGTGGAGCGTAACCGCGAGGCCCTGAACAATACTGCGGACAACGTGGGTGGCTTTTATAAGGGGGCGGCAGAAAAGGTGCTGGGCGCCGCGACGGTTGTGCCGCGCGGTGTGGCGGGGCTGGCCACCGGAAGCACTACGCTTGATAGCAGCTTACCGGACTATGGCGCGGGTGAACGGGAACGAGCTGCGCAGCGGTTTGTGCGCCAGAACCCGGAACAGGCCGAGGCTGCGAACCGGTTTGCTGAGGACACCAGTCGCCGGACGTTGACCCGTGGCTTGGCTCCCCGGCTGGGTTACCCGGGCATTCGCCGAGGTGACCCGGAACGAGTGGCTGCAACCGAGGCTGCAGCGGCAGAGCAGCAGGCGGCGCAGACTGATACCAGTACCGCAGGCCAGGCGAGTACCGAAGGCGGGCCAACGGCGCCGGCCAACCCTGAGGCGCGGGGCTGGGGTATGACCGGCGTGGCAGGCGTTGCCGGCCGGCGCAACGCGGATGGGGTGACGGAGTTCTCTGACCGCGGTGAAGCGCTTGAGTCGGCCCAGGGCTTTGGTTTCCGAGCTGGCCGCATGGGTGATGGGAACGGCGGCTTGTCTGTGGCAGGTGAGGGCGACGGTGCTCGAGCAATGGAGAGTAACCGCCGAGCGGTACAGGAAATGCGCCAGACCCGGCTTGAGAACAGCAACCCCAACTATCTGACTGTTGTGCGCAACTCGGGTGCCCGTGGCGTGCAAGGCTTGATCAACCGGCGCATGAATGAGCGTGACAGCGCCCAGGCTGCAGAGCGTAGCCAGCAGCACCAACGTGCTGTTGCAGAGGGCCAGCAGCGCTTGGATCAGGGCCGGCAGCAGCAGATTGCGAACCGGAATGCCGAGCGCGAGCAGGAGCGTCTGGCACTGCAGCAGCAGTGGGCTGAGGATGACCGGAAGGTGGCCACTGAAGACCGTGACAAGCTGCGCAGCCTACGCGATCAGATGATGGACACCCAAGCCTCTGTGCCTGAGCGCATGGAGGCTCGACGTCAGTACATGGCGCTGACAGTGGATGCGGGTGATCGATACCAGTCCGAGAGCGTGCAGTACGGCACTGATTCGGATGGCAAGCCGGTGCTTGGTAACCGGTTGGTCGACGTGACAACCGGTGAGTATGTCAGTGGTGAGCCGCCGGCTATCCCGTCCCTACCGCAAGGGATGACCAGGGAACAGGTGATTGCCGACGCGGAAAAGGCGATCAGCGAAGGTGCGCCCAGGGAAGCGGTCAACCAGCGGCTTGCTCAATTCGGCCTCTCGCCAATCTAGTTGGGGATTAGATCGTCAAACAGGCCAGAGCTTGGGTTGTACAGCTTGTTGCAGGCCCTTCTGATGTTCACGGCAGCGACCTCACTTAGGGTATCGCTGCCGTTTTTCACGGTGCACTCATCGCCCGATGGGTAGTGGGCAAGCAGACGACCGATACCCTGGGGCACGCTGTCTAGCCCGCCCGGGTGCTGGGTCGTGCAGGCACGTACTGCCGCTCTGGCTGCTGAATCGTTATTGATTGAGGCGAGCTGCTCAATCATGCAGGTTGCAGCGTTGTTGTCAGCATAATTGTCACAGGCCCGCTTGTTGATGACGAAGCTACCCATAGGCTGGGCGTCACCTGTTTCATACTCGTACTGCATCTGCAGGCCGTCGCGATAGTGCCCACTGGCCTGCAGGATGCCGCACACCTCTGGCAGCATGGCTGCTTTCAGATCGCGCATCTGGTCAGGGTAGCCTGATGCTGGGAATTGGTTTGCCGCTAGCACACCAAAGCGGTAGATGATGGTGTCGTCATCTGCGACAGCCGGAAATGTGTGGACGCCAGGCTGTGGTTGGCCGTACTGCTGCAGTTTGGCGTTGATATCCGCTACCTCTGCCACTACGAATTGCTCAACGGTCATTGATTGAGCGAGTGCTGCAGGGGCAAGGCTGGTAAGCAAAAGTAAGGTGGTCGCTTTCATTGGTGTCCGTTCCTGGCTGACTGCGGACAGCATGCCTTGGAGTGTGTCCCTCGGCAAGGCGCCCTCAGGGCGGGAGTACTATTTGAGGACTCCCGCCCTGACTGAATAATTTGGCTGGCTTATCTACCCAAACGGCCCAGGCTGCTCCACAATAGCTCTATGAAAAAGCCAAATGCCTACACATTGAGGATCATCGGTAGCTCGCCATCGAGCCTGCCGCTGTCTCGGCTTGCGCTTTATTTGGCAGAAATGTCCAAGCTCCTTGGGCATTCAGAAAAGGTGCATTTCGACAAGGTTGTTAAGGGCAGCGCTGCACTGCGTGTGTGGGTGGAGGAAGATGTAGCCCCAGCGGTTAAGGCGCGTACTCGACTGGCTATCGCTGGTGCGACCTCGGCGCCGAAAGAGGCTGTGGAGTCTCTGAGCCGAATCAATGAGCTGTTATCTCAAGACGGGAAGCGGGGGGAATTAAAAAACCCTGAGGGCACCGTTGTTATTCCTTTTCCTGGCGGTGCACGCAAGCCTCAAGAAGCCATCACGATGGATGATGAGACCAGCATCGTTGGTCAAGTGATAAAAATTGGCGGAAGAGACGACACCATTCCGTTGACGCTTACCGGCAGCGATGGCATCCACTACAACTGCACTGTCAAAGGCCGCGAGCTGGCCAAAGAGATCTCAGCATACTACCTAGGAGACCTCATTGAGGTTAGTGGGAAAGGCTATTGGTCTCGTCTCCCGGGCGGGAAATGGGTTCTGGACCGGCTGATAGTTCGTTCCTTCAGGGAGCTCGCTGACGACTGGGATGACGCGCTCACGCTTATGTCGCAGCTGTCGACGGACTGGGGTGGTGGTGGCGATGTTGAAGAAACTTGCGCCAAGATTCGCAGGGGGTGAGCTTGGTCGTCTGGGATACGAATGTTCTAGCGCTATATTTTGGGAAACGTCTCACCGCTGAAGATGAGCTTCGCGTTGAGGGACTCCTGCAGGACATGCGGAAAAGACGTGAGCCTATCGGTATACCGGCACCGGTGTTTGCCGAGTTTATGGCGGGTATCACCAGCACTGAGAAAGCCAACGCTGTTGCCTTGTTCAGCTCTACGGCCTTTCGTTTCCTGCCTTACGACAAAAAAGCAGCTATAGAGACTGCAATGCTTATCGGCCGCAAGGTTGCTGGTCGCCCTCGGCAGGCGGTGAAGGTTGATAGACAAATTATCGCGATCGCAAAGGCTAACGGCGCGAGAAGTATTCTGACTAACGATACTGATATGGCTGCAGATGCGCGGCATTTTGGAGTGACGGCCCAAAGCATCGATAAGCTTGAGATCCCCGATCAGCTCAAGCAGCACCGAATCGAGTTTAAAGAAGGCCAAGACCCAGCCGAGTGAGAGACGACATCATTGAAGATGGCGCTTCAAGGGCCAGGATGGGGTGGGAAGCACTGACGCACAATCCGCGCTTTTGGGGACTGGTCGTAGTCGGGTAACAGCCATAGGCTCGTTGGTCGCTTTACAGGTACAGGTCGTCGGATTCTGTATATACATATGCAACGAAGCATTGAATTTGCGCAACGTAGCGCATACTATCTGTATATACAAACCAAGGACGAATTGTACGCTGCATGATCATATCCGACCAAATTGCCACAAAGCTTAAGGATAAGCATGGCGTCACCCCTGCGGAGGTAGAGCAATGCTTTCTGAACCGTACGGGCAAATTTCTTATCGATACTAGAGAAGACCACGTAACAAACCCGCCAACTCAGTGGTTCGTCGCAGAGACGAATCGTGGCCGGAAACTAAAAGTGGCCTTTGTGTTCAAAGCTGGAAAGGTTTACCTAAAAACAGCTTATGATCCGAACCCCAAAGAGTTAGCGATATACAACGCACACGGCTGATGGCCTTGGGTGGACGCTAACAAGCGGCATGAATAATCGTGAGAGAGAAAAAATGAACACAGAAGCTTGGGAATCAGGCGAACTGGGGCAAGACGCGGATTCAGTAGCGGTTTCCCCTGTAGATGCGCAAGAAGTAGATGACGCGCTGGAGCTGCAGCTGATCTCAATTCGCCTTCAGAAAAAATTGATTCATGGCCTGAAAGCCATTGCGAATCATCATGGCATTGGCTATCAGCCAATGATCCGCGACCTGCTCAATCGTTTTGTGCAGTCCGAGCTCAAGATGATCTTGAGTCAGCGCCTGCGAGAAATTGAGGCAGACGAGCAGGATAACGAAACGGAAAGCACCGTTCCTGTGAATGAGTTTCTTCGTCGTCACGCTTGATCCTCGACGACAAGAAAAAGCCCGCCCAGAGCGGGCTTTTTTGTGCCTGCTTGCAATTGATTGCAAGGCCTTTGGGCGCTCCCCTTTGATGGGCTGCTGCCCATCCCCCTGTAGGGTTAGCCATTCCCATCGTTGAAAAACACACTCGCCAGACAGTTGATCTGGTGAGGTGGTTATGTCTGGTCTGTTCGATGATCTAAAAAGCAGTGCCCAGAGCGAGGCGCCCAAGCAAAAGGCCGCAGGGCCTTTTGACGATATCCCGAGAACAGACGTTGGATTGCTTGGCACCATCAAAGAAGGCGCGAAGAACAGCTTTCGCTCTGTGGGCGCTGCTGTCGACGCCTATCAGGGTGACACGGCGGAGCTTGTGGAAGCTGCAGATGATCAGCGCGCTGCACCACGTGATGCAAAGCTCACCAGCTTTTATGACGCCGTGGACAGCCGGGCCCAAGCTGCTGCTGATGAGTCTGGTGAAGAAGCTGGCCTGTGGGACAGCGTAAAGGCTGTTGGTGGCGCCATTGCTGATGAGCCGACTGGTGCCGGGCTGGCTGTCGCTGAGAATGCCCCCAATGCTGCTGTGACCCTGGGTGCCGGGTGGGCCGGCATGAAGCTTGGCGCTGCTGGTGGTGCGGCACTTGGATCGGTGATTCCTGTTCTGGGTACCGGTGTTGGTGCTGCTGTGGGTGGTGTGCTGGGTGGTCTTGCTGGTCTGTTCCTGGGTAACACTGCGCTGGAAACGGGTAGCCGGGCGCTGAGCGCAGGTGCTGACGGCGAGGTTACCCCGGAAGAGCTGGCGGCTGCCCGGAGTGAAGGCGCGGTGAAGGGTGGCGTCATCACTGCTGTTGATGCTGCGACGCTGGGTATCGGTGGCGTTGTCAGCAAGGCCATGGTGCGGCCGGCGCAGGCGGCAATGGAGTCTGCAACGCGCCGGGTGTTGATCGACAACGGTATCGATGTTGCCGATCAGGCAGCGGTGCTGGCTGCCCGCGAGGTGCCGGAGATCAGTTCCGCGGTTAAGGCTGCTCAAGAGTCTGCGCTTGAGTCGGTGAATACCCTTGGGCGCAAAGCGACTCAGGGCGGTGTGCTGCTGGCGCTGGAGAGCAGCGGCGAGGGCGTTGGTGAGTACCTGGGCGAAATGGCGGCAACGGGGCAGGGCGATGTTACCGATGCTGTGCTTGAGTCGTTCCTTGCGATGGTCCAGAGCGGTGCCGAGGCCGCTTGGACTGCTGGCCGGACTCGGGTTCGCCCAA
>Ga0098074_1000384_pt1 | contig 31396 bp, 29 predicted proteins | sample 32_taG_FD_75064 | JGI IMG/M metagenome (GOLD analysis project Ga0098074, IMG submission 75064) | Marine viral communities from the Gulf of Mexico - 32_GoM_OMZ_CsCl metaG | ecosystem: Environmental > Aquatic > Marine > Oceanic | place: Atlantic Ocean: Gulf of Mexico | collected 2015-07-12
CAAAAGGGACCACGATGCGCAGGAGAAACCCGGCGTTCCGAGGCGGCGACGTCTCTATTACTTAGTTTTACTGAGACGCACGCGCCTCGGGACACGTCCATTCAACGCAAAGCCGGTGGCCTCCGGGTCGACCGGGGTGTCGTGCTGGCCGGGGCTGGGTCGGGCGGGCGTGGTTCGACTGCAGCCCCTTGACGAATCCGGCGCGCTGGATTCTGCCTGAGCGAAGATTTCGGAGGTTCACCCGTCATGCGTCAAAGGCTTGTCGCGCTTCTGTCGTCCCGCCGCTGGGAGCAGGCGATCATCGCCGTCATCGTGGTCAATTCGATCATTCTCGGGCTCGAGACGGAGCCGGGGATCATGGCGGCCTATGGACCGATGCTGCAGGCGCTCGATGCGGTGATCCTGGGGATCTTCGTTGTCGAGATCACCCTGCGTATCTTTGCCTTTGGACCGCGTTTTTTCCGCGATCCCTGGAGCCTGTTCGATTTTGCCGTGGTGGCCATTGCGCTGGTCCCCGCTGCCGGGCCGTTCCAGGTGTTGCGCGCCCTGCGTATATTGCGCGTCCTGCGGCTGATTTCGGTGATGCCGGCGCTGCGGCGCGTGGTCGGCGGGCTGATCGCGGCACTGCCGGGCATGAGTTCCATCGTCGTCCTGATGGCCATGCTGTTCTACGTGGCCGCCGTGATGGCGACCAATCTTTTTGGCGACGCCTTCCCCGACTGGTTCGGGCACTTGGGCGCTTCGCTTTATACGCTGTTCCAGGTGATGACGCTGGAGAGCTGGTCCATGGGCATCGTGCGGCCGGTGATGGAGGCCTATCCTTATGCCTGGATGTTCTTCGTGCCCTTCATCCTGCTCTCGACCTATGCGGTGCTGAATCTGTTCATCGGCGTGATCGTCTCAGCCATGCAGGAGGAAACCGAGGCCACTGCCACGGCGGACCGGCAAACGCTGCATGAAGATTCTGCGCTGATGCTCTCGGAAATCCGGGCCCTGCGCGAGGAGGTCACCGCGCTGCGCAAACAGATCGATCGCTCGTGAAAAGGCGACCCGGAGGCCGCCTTTTGAAGAGGTCTTCGATCAGCCCTTTTTGGCCAGTTCGATACTTTCAAGGATCACCCGGCGGGCTTCGTCCAGACCGCCGATGCGGTCGATGCGGGCCCATTTGTTGGGCTCGAGATCCTTGTAGTGGGTGAAGAAGTGCTTGACGCGCTCGAGCTGGATTTCGGGCATGTCGCCGATATCCTGGATGGCATCATACATGCGGGTGAGCTTGGACACCGGCACGGCGATGATCTTTTCGTCCTGGCCGCCATCGTCTTCCATGAACAGCACGCCGACCGGCCGGCTGCGCACCACGGCGCCGGGCACCAGCGGGCGGGAGTTCATGACGATGACGTCGAGCGGGTCGCCGTCGCCGCACAGGGTGTGGGGCACGAAGCCGTAATTGCCCGGATAGCGCATCGGCGTATAGAGGAAACGGTCGACGAACAACGCGCCCGAATCCTTGTCGATCTCATATTTGATCGGCTCGCCGCCCAGCGGCACTTCGATGATGACGTTGAGCTCGTCGGGCGGGTTCTTGCCGGTGGGGATCGCGTCAATATTCATTGCTGTCTACACTTGCCAGAGAGTGGAGGGTGTTGCGGGCAGGTTCTGCCCACAATGGCCGCCAAAGGCAAGGCTCAAATCGGAGGAGGCGTCCTGCGGCGCCCGGCGTGGTTTATTTCACGATCAGCACCGGAATGGCGGCGCGCGCCAGCACCTCGGCGGCCTGGCTGCCGAGCAATAGGCGGTTGAGTCCGCGCCGGCCATGCGAGCCCATGACGATGAGATCGCAGTTCTTTGCCGCCGCGGTTTCGAGAATGCCATCGGCGGGGCGGTGGCGCGGCAGGTGCAGGGTTTCGGCGGTAATTCCCGCGTCCTGCGCGCGGTGACGGGCATCTGCCAGCAGATTGGCTGCCTCGGTGGCATAGGCTTCCTCGAGCCGCGCGACGATGGGGCCGGCATCGATGGTGCCGAAGCCGCCCGCACCGATGCCGGTGGCGACCGGATCGGTGGCGGTCACAATGGTCAGGGCCGCGTGGTTCTGCCGGGCGAGAGCGAGGGCTGCGTCGAGGGCCTTGTTGCCAAGGTCGGATCCGTCGGTTGCAATCAGCAGGTTCTTGTACATGATGCCGTCTCCTTGTGCTGTGACTGTAGCACGGTCATCATGGCGGCGATTTGATTTTGATCATGCCTAGATGTTTTCAATCAGGAGATTAGCGCAATGGCCCTGCCTGTCATCCGTAATTTTGTCGTGCCCGCCTTGCTGGCGGCGCTGACCATGTCGCCGGCCCTGGCCCAGTCCGGCTTCACCAGCGCCTATACCGATCTCAACCTGGATGACTGCCTGATCCTGGAAGCCGATGATTTCGGCGCCTCATGGGCCTGTCCGGGCTATAAGGGCTTTCCCCTGATGGTGCAGGAAGGGGACCTCAGGTTTTCGCTCAGCTATGGCTTTGATGCCGATGAAAACGGCGTCGGGTTCCAGACCCTGCCGCCATTCAATTATCTGGGCGCAAAGCTGGAATGGCGGCTGTCCAACGCGCTTGGCCGCTGGTTCCCCATCGCCACCATCGTGCGCTACCACACCGCCCACCCCGAAACCGGCGAGGACTATGGACAGGTGCTGGTGGTCAGCCAGATCGCAGAGGGCAATAGCTGCCACATCGCCTATGTCGATGCGCGCGCCAATGCCAACGCCAATGAGTTGGCGCGGGAAGCGGCCGACAGGGCCGGGGATTTTGATTGCATGACCGATGAGGTCGAGATCATCGGGGCGTTCGAGGCCTACTAACCCTCTTCGGTGGCCTCGGCGGCGCTGCCGCGGATCTGGTTGCGCAGAATGGTGCGGTCGCGGCTGGAGACGCCGATCAGTTCGGCAATGCGCCAGACCATATTGTCCTCCAGCTCGTGGTTCTGCCGGTCGGCAAAGACCACGGTCCACATCATGCGGATGATCTCGATGCGATCATCCATGTCGAGCTGGATCAGGCCGCTGGTGAATTTGTAGAAGTCCACTGCCTCGGCATCGCGCTTCTGGGCTTCGCGCACCAGTTTGTCCACGGCGTTTTCATCAAGATCATAATGATCCATCAGGGCGCCGCGAATGGCGGAGCGCTCCTCGTTTTGAATGGAGCCGTCGACAGCGGCCAGATGTACCAAAAGGGCCGCCACGGCCAGCTTGGGGTCGTGCAGGTCGGGGGGAGCCTCGGGTTTTCCAAACAGACGGGTCAGGGCCTCGAACATGGCGGTCAGCCTTCCTCGGGGTCGATGGACAATGCGGGTTGCTGCGCGCCGGGAGGCGGACAGGGAAGACTTAGCCAGATGCGGGGCGGGCTCAATGGGCTTCGTGCCGCTCTCACGCGGTCTTGACCAGGTTGATGCAGTCCCGCCACACCCGGCAGGCGCAAAAGGGACTCGACTCTTGAAAGATTCGGAGTCTAAATGTTCCTGTTTTGTTCACATAACTCATAGCATCATGCAAACTCAGGACCGCCAACAGCGCCTTGCCGCGCTGCGGGACACCATTGCCGATATCGAGCGCAAGCCGGCGCTGGCCGAAGCCCGGCAACGAGTGGCATCGGACCATGACGGCTTTCCGGAGCTGCCGGGCGGGTTGCTGCAGGAAGTCTATACCGATCAGTCGCGCAATGCCGGTGCGGCGTTGGGTTTTGCCCTGGCGCAGGCAAAGGCGCTGTTAACGCCAAGGCGCATGGCCGTGCTTTATCTGCAGCTGGCGGGGGAAACGCAAAATCTGGGTCTGCCCTATGGTCCGGGGCTCGTGAGCTTCGGGTTCGACCCGGCCGCGCTGGTGCTGATCCGGCCGGCCAATATGAGCGAACTGCTCTGGGCGGCCGAGGAAGCCCTTGCCTGCAGGGCCGTGGCAGCCGTGATTGCCGATATCTGCCGGCCGCACAAGGCGCTCGACTTCACGGCCAGTCGCCGGCTGGGCCTGCGTGCCGCCGAGGCGGGCAGCTCGATGTTCTTTCTGCGCTATGGCACCGAGCGGCAAGCCAGTGCCGCCCATCTGCGCTGGCACCTGATGCCCGGGGTCAGCACTGACAAACCCTATGATGACCGAGCGCCGGGCAATGCGCGCTGGCAGGTCCGGCTCGAACGCGGCTCCATTGGCAAGCAGCATGCGCAATGGATGCTGGAATGGACAGAAAATGGCCTCTCACACATCCCTTCTCGACCCGATGTCCGGCCGTTTGCTGGATCGGCGCTTCCTCGTCCTGTTCCTGCCCTATTGGCCGACGGATTATCTCAAACGGCGTGACCCGGCCCTCTCAGCACCCCTGGCGCTTTACGAGCGGATCAAGGGCGGGCTGCGGATCAGCGCGCTGGACCGGGAGACGGGCGCAGAGGGCATAAAGCGCGGCCAGAACCTAGCCGATGCGCGCGCCCTGGTGCCGGGCCTGACCGTGATGGAAATGACCCCGGGCCTGCTCGAAACCGGCTTTGCCGAGTTCGCCGACTGGCATTCCAATGCCAGCCCCTTGGTAGCGGTGATGCGCGATGCCGCTCCCTTTGGGGATCTGGTGCTCGACATTACCGGGGTCGATCATCTGTTCGGCGGCGAAAAGGCCATGCTGGGCCGCCTGCTCACGCGGTTGCGGGCCCTTGGCTACAGCGTTTCGGGCGCCATAGCCCCCACGATCGGGGCGGCCTGGGGTTTCGCGCATTTCGCGCCAAACCAGGTGGTGGATGGTCTTGCCCTGGCCGACAGGCTCGATGACCTGCCGGTCGCCGCCCTGCGCCTGACGGAAAAGCAACTCGCCACGCTCGATCAGATGGGTCTCTACCGGATCGGGGATGTGCGTGGCCGGCCGCGCAAGCCCCTGCAGGCGCGGTTTGGCGCCTCCCTGCTCAACCGGATCGACCAGGCCTATGGGCATGTCTCCGAGCGCATGACCCCACGCCTGCCGCCGGCCGAACATTATACAGAGCGGCGCTTTGCCGATCCGATCAGCCGGATGGAGGATGTGCTGGCCACAGCCGCAGAATTGGCTGTTGTGCTCTGCCAGCGCCTCGATGCGGCGGGTCTGGGCGCCCAGAGCTTTCATCTTTTTCTCTACCGTGTCGACCACAGGGTCATGACCTTTTCGGTCAACTCGGGCCGGGTGACGCGAGACCCGAGGCATATTGCAGCCCTGTTCAGCCATCGCGCCGAACGACTGGCCGGGGACTATGACGCCGGTTTCGGCATCGACATGATCCGTCTAGCCGCCAGTTCGCTTGATGCTCTGCTTGCCGTTCAGGCCGGGGCCTTCACCGAGGAAAACGGCACGGCCGATATCGATCAGCTCAATGATCGGATGTCGAGCCGGCTGGGCACGATGGCTGTCCTGCGCATGCAATTGCTCGAAAGCCATCTGCCGGAACGGGCGGCGCGGCTGGTCCCGGTACAGGCGGCGGGCGAGACGGACGGCCCGGAACTGCCCCAACTCACCCGTCCCTTGCGGTTGTTGCCGGAACCGGAGCGGGTCCTGATCAGTGCCGAAGTGCCCGATGGCCTGCCTGCGGCCATGATATGGCGCGGCCAGCGCTACAGGCTGGTGCGCGCTGCCGGTCCGGAACGGCTGGGTGCGGAATGGTGGCGCCGCGGCGAAAGACTGCAATTGGTGCCGCCGCCCGTCCCCCGTCCCCCGGCGCCTGGCGAAAAGCCGGCGCCGCCACCGCATGTTCCCGCCCTGCCGCTGCATGATGCGGATGGGCAGACGCGCGATTATTACCGGGTGGAGGATGAGACGGGACGGCGCTTCTGGCTGTTCCGCCTGGGGCTCTATGGCGGGCCGGAACTGCCGGTCTGGTATTTGCATGGATTGTTCCAATGAGCGCGGTCATCACCCTGCCGCGCAGCAATCGGGGGGCGGGGCGCAAATCCGCTCCGGTGCCCGCTTATGCCGAGTTGATCGCGACCAGCAATTTCTCCTTTCTGCGTGGCGCGTCTCATCCCGAGGAGCTGGTTGCGGCGGCCATGCATATGGGCATGAGCGCCTTTGGCTTTTGCGACCGGAACAGTTTTGCCGGTGCCGTGCGGGGCTATGTGGCGGCCCGGGATTTTGAGGAGCGATCACCCGATTTCCGCTATCTGGTGGGGGTGCGGCTGTGCTTTGCCGATGGCACGCCCGATATCATCGCCTATCCCGGCGATCGGGCTGCTTATGGGCGCCTGTGCAAGCTGCTGACCCTGGGCAATCAGCGCGGCGAAAAAGGCAAGCCCAGGCTGGTCTTCTCGGACCTTTTGGGTGCGGGCGTGCCGGATGATCGGGATGACATGGGGCCTGCCGAGGATTTCTCGCAAGGCCAGCTTTTCATCCTCATGCCCGATGAAGGCGATTGGGCATTGAACGCGGCCGTGCTAGCGCGGTTGACCGGGGTGGCCCCGGACCGGGTCTGGGTGGCGGGCGTGCCGCGTTTCGATGGCGAGGACCGCGCGCGCCTCAATCGCGTCGATGCACTGGCCCGGCGCCATGGCGCTCGCATGATCGCCAGCAATGACGTGCTGTATCACGAGCCCGACCGCCGGATCGTGGCCGATGTGGTGGCCTGCATTCGCGAGCACAAAACGCTGGAAGACGCCGGGTTCCTGCTCTCTGCCAATGCCGAACGGCATCTCAAGAGTCCCAAGGAAATGGCGCGGCTGTTTGCAGAACATCCCGAGGCGATCGCCGAGACCTGCCGGTTGGCGGGGCAAATCGGTTTTGCCCTCAGCCAGCTCGAATATAATTATCCCGAGGAGGTCGTGGGCAATGGTGAAACCGCCCAGCAGACGCTGGAACGTCTGACCTGGGCGGGGGCCGAAAAGCGTTTCCCAGAAGGCCTGCCGCCCGGCACGCGGGAGCAGATCGAGACCGAACTCCGGCTCATCGATGAAAAGCGCTATGCCGCCTATTTCCTGACCGTCTATGACATTGTGCAATTTGCCCGCTACGAAAAGGGCATCCTTTGCCAGGGACGTGGGTCGGCGGCCAATTCCACGGTCTGTTACTGCCTCGAGATTACCGAGGTCGATCCGCGCAAAGCCAATCTGGTCTTTGGCCGCTTCATCTCCACCGAGCGTGACGAACCGCCCGATATCGATGTCGATTTCGAGCACGAGCGGCGCGAGGAGGTGATGCAATATGTCTACCAAAAGTATGGCGGGCGGCGCACGGGCCTCACCGCCAATGTCATCACCTATCGCTCCAAAAGCGCCATTCGTGAGACGGCCAAGGTTTTCGGTGTGTCCGACGACATGATCAACGCCTTCAACCAGCTCCATTGGGGCTGGGGATCGGGGGTCGATCTTAAGAGCGTTGCCGGCCTTGGGCTCAATCCCGATGATCCGGTCCTGGCGCAAATGTTCGAAGTGGTGAAGGTGCTGCGCGGGTTTCCACGCCATCTTTCCCAGCATGTGGGGGGCTTTGTCATCACCCGCGATAGCCTCGAAAGTCTCGTGCCGATCAGCAAATCGGCCATGGACAGCCGCACCATCATCGAATGGAACAAGGACGATATCGATGCGCTCAAGATCTTGAAGGTCGATATCCTGGCCCTGGGCATGCTGACCTGCCTGAGGCGCGCCTTCGACCTGATGGAAACCCAGTACGGTCATAAGGTGGAGCTGGCCGAGCTGCAGAGCGAGGAATTTTTCTATCCGGAGCGGGCCGCACCTGTCTATGACATGACCAACCGCGCTGACACGATTGGGGTCTTCCAGATCGAGAGCCGGGCGCAGATGTCCATGCTGCCGCGCCTCAAGCCCAGGGTCTTCTACGATCTGGTGATCGAGGTGGCGATTGTCCGGCCCGGGCCGATCCAGGGCAATATGGTTCATCCCTATTTGAGACGGCGCCAGGGAATCGACAAGGTCGAGTATCCCAGCAAGGCGCTTGAAGCGGTGCTGCATCGCACGCTGGGTGTGCCGCTGTTCCAGGAACAGGCCATGCAGATCGCCATTGTCGGTGCCGGCTTTTCTCCTGGCAAAGCCGACCAGTTGCGCCGGGCCATGGCGGCCTGGCGACGAACGGGCAAGATCGCCCAGTTCGGGGACGAGTTTATCTCCGGCATGATGGCAAATGGCTATACCGAAGCCTTTGCCAAGCAGAGCTTTGCCCAGATTCAGGGTTTTGCCGAATATGGCTTTCCCGAAAGCCATGCGGCCAGCTTTGCCTTGCTCGTCTACGCCTCCTGCTGGCTCAAGTGTCACTATCCCGATGTCTTTGCCTGCGCCCTGCTCAATTCCCAGCCCATGGGGTTTTACGCACCCAGCCAATTGGTGCGCGATGCGGCCGAGCATGGCGTCGATATCCGTCCTCCCGACATCAATTGCTCAAACTATGACAGCACGCTTGAAGATGGCGCATGGGATGCCAAGGCGCATATCCGGCCTCGGCATGCGGAAATGAAAGACGTTATCTGGACCCAAAAAGCCCTTCGCCTGGGTCTCCGGCAGGTCGATGGCCTGGCGCAAAAGGATGCCGAGCGCATCGTCGCCAGGCGCCAGGATGGCTATCGATCCATCCGGGATCTCTGGCTCAGGACCGGCGTGCCCGTTGCCAGCCTCGAAAAGCTGGCCCGCGCCGACGCTTTTGCCTCATTGGGGCTCAACCGGCGCGAGGCCCTTTGGGCGGTCAAGGGCCTCATTGGCACTTATGGTGCCGAAACCCTGCCGCTTTTCGCCGCCGAACCGCAATTGGAAACCCCTCAGGACGAGCCGGCAGGCCTGCCAATGATGGCGCCGGGCGAGGAGGTGATCCATGACTATTCGACCCTGTCGCTCTCGCTCAAGGGGCATCCTGTGCAGTTTCTGCGGCCCATGTTGATGGCCCGCGGCACCACGCGGGCGGACAATCTCGTCCATGTCGCCAATGACGTCGTGGTGGAGGTGGCCGGGCTGGTCCTGGTGCGGCAGCGGCCGGGCACGGCCAGTGGCGTGATCTTCGTGACGCTCGAAGATGAGACCGGGGTAGCCAATATCGTGGTCTGGCCCAAGCTGTTCGAGGATGACCGGCTGCGCAAGGTGCTGCTCTCAAGCCGCATGCTGGCGGTGCGCGGCAAGGTGCAGTCCGAGCAGGGGGTCATTCATGTCATTGCCCAGGATATGGAAGACCTGACCCCGCAATTGCTCGATCTGTCACATGGCAAGGATTATGGCGAAAAGATCGTGGCCCGGGCCGATGAAGGCAAATCGGGTCCGCCGGGCAGCCAGAGCCGCGACCGGCAGGCCATCCGCGAGGAGGAACTGGCGCGGCGCCGCGCCTATGCCGCCATGCCCAGCGGCCGGAATTTTCACTAATCCAGAGCTGTTCAGGCGAGCAGTGCGTCAATCCGGCTGGCCAGGGCAATGTCCTTTTCGCTCAATCCCCCCGCATCATGGGTCGAGAGGTGGATCGAGACCTTGTTGTAGACATTGGACCATTCGGGGTGGTGTCCGGCCTTCTCGGCAAGCAGGGCCACCCTGGTCATGAAGGCGAAGGCCTCGGAAAAGTCCTTGAACTTGAAATCCCGCCCAATTGCGTCCTGGGCCGGCTCATAGGACCAGTCACCCAATGACGCCAGCGCCGCTTCCCGGGCTGGGGGAGAAAGTTTTTCAACCATGATGGCCTCCAATAGGGCATGCTTGCCCGCGCAACGCATATGAGCACACAATAGCTCCAGCGGCAGGAGTCGCCGCAGCCTGATCAATATTAACCTACCATTCAGCCTGCAGTCCAAATCGCCGCCGCAAACCGGCGCACTGGCAAGGGCTTGTTAAGGCCTCGCCCCCCCAAATGGCGCGACAATAGGGAAATTTCCGTGCTGAATTCAGCCAGAAAGACAATGCCGGCCCTGGACTATGTGTCCATTGTCCGCTCGGTCTATGGAGACCGGGGGGCGATGCTGGCTGGCGCCTTCGCCAGCGGGCTGACCGCCGCGCTGACGGCCTGGCGCTCCCAATCCCTGCCGCTTTATGCCGTGGCACTGGCGATCGTAGTGCTGGGCATTGTGCGCTATCTCAACATGCGGGCCTTCTGGCGTGCTGCTATCGACAATGACGATGTGATGGCCGCGCAGCACTGGGAAGACCGGGCAACGCTGGCAGGTGCGACCCTGGCCCTGGCGCATGGGCTTTGGTGCCTGGCCTCGCTTTGGCTGGTCAGCGATCCCTTTGCCGAACTGGCGAGCATTTCCCTCTCCATCGCCGTGATGGTGGGCATCTGCGCCCGGAATTTCGGACTCGACCGGCTGGTGACCCTGCAATTGCTGGGCGTGATCGTGCCGATGGGGGCCGGCCTCTTGATCCATGGCGATGTCTATCACGCCATCCTTGCCGTGCTGCTGCTGGTCCTGCTCACAAGCTTCCGGAAGCTGGCCGGCGATATTCGCGCCATCCTGCTTTCGGCCGTGCATGGCCGGGTCGAGGCCTCGCGCCTGGCGGCCGAGCTGGATATCGCCATCACCACGCTCGAGCATGGGCTCTGCATGCTCGATGAGAACGGCACGGTGACGGTGGCCAATGAGCGGGCCAGCCGCGTCTTTGCGCTGCTCGGAATTCGCCAGCTTGCCAATCAGCCGTTCGGCACAGTGCTGGCGGCGCTGGGCGCCAGCAACCGGGTTCCGCGCACCGCGGTCGAACAGCTTGGCAGCATGATATCGCGCCGCGCTTCAGGAAAGGTGCTGCTCTCGCTCGATCCGGGTCAGTATTACGAAGTGACCGTCAGTTCGCGCGGCAAGCGCAGCGTGCTTCTGTTCGAGGACATTACCGAACGCGTCCAGGCAGAGGAACGCATCAGCTTCATGGCGCGCCACGATGCGCTGACCAACCTGCCCAATCGTACCCATTTCGGCGAACTGGCGATTGATGATCTGGCAAGCCGGGCCAGGACCGGTCAGCCCAGCGCCCTGATGATTTTCGACATCGACGAGTTCAAGCACGTCAATGACAGCTTCGGCCATGTGGTGGGCGACAATCTGCTGCGCCAGACCGCCAGCCGCCTGCGCGCCGTTTTGCCCCCGGGCACAACGCTGGCCCGGCTGGGTGGAGATGAATTCATCGCCCTTTCGGGCTCCGACACAGACGGGGCGCGGGCCGACGCGGAGAAAGTGCTGGATGCCTTTCACGAACCGTTTGAGCTGGAAGGCCATCATCTGTCGGTGCAGCTCAGTGTTGGCATAGTGTGCAGTGCAGACAGCAGTGGCGAACTCGATGAGCTGATGACCAAGGCCGACCTTGCGCTCTATGCCGCAAAAGGTGAGGGCAAGGGGCGAAGCCAGCTTTTCCATGCGCAGATGGATATCGACTACCATTACCGCCAGCGGCTCAAGGCCGACCTGCGCGATGCGGTGGCGTCGGGCGCGCTGTCTCTTGTGTTCCAGCCCCTGCTCGATATTTCCAGCCATCGGGTGGTGTCCTGCGAGGCGTTGGCGCGCTGGACGCATCCCGAACTGGGCCCGATCGCGCCGGCGACCTTCATCCCGCTGGCCGAGGAAATGGGCATCATTTCCGAGATTACCGCCTTTGTGGTGCGCAGTGCGGTAGCCGAATGCAGGCAATGGGCCGGTGAGGTTGGAGTTGGCGTCAATGTCTCGGGGCGCGACTTCCGCGGGCTGGATCTGCCCAAGCTGGTCGACGAGGCCCTGGCCGAGGCCGGACTATCCGCGCCGCGACTGGAACTGGAAGTGACGGAGACAGCGGTCATCGAGGAAACCGCGCTGGCCCAGAGCGTGTTGCAGAGCCTGTCGTCTCGCGGCGTCTCCATCGCCCTGGACGACTTCGGTACCGGTTACTCGTCGCTGAGTTATCTCAGCGGCCTGCCATTCAACAAGCTTAAGATCGACCGCAGCTTCGTACAGGACATTGCCAGTGATGCGCGGGCGCTAAGCCTTCTGGCCAATGTGGCGCGGCTGGGACGGGATCTGGATCTTACGGTCGTTGCTGAAGGCGTGGAGACCGAGGAGCAGCTTCAGGCCATGCTCATGCATACCGGCATCCAGCAGGTGCAGGGCTATTTCTTCAGCCGGCCCTTGCCCGCACGGGACATCGCAGAACTGATCGGGCGTCTCAACGGACAGGCCAATCCGTTGACCCCGGCAAATCGTAAACATGGTTAACCTCGTTAACGTTTTGATAACCAAATGCTTTTGCCGCCGGTGATGGCTAAGTGGCCGTGCCCTCGTGATTTTTCCGCATGCGGAAATCCCTAACAAAAGGTTAAGCTCTGGCCGTCCATCGAAAATGGTAGCGGTAAATGAGTGCGGCAATGGATAGGGCAGCGGGCGCAACCTCGCAATTTGCCACAAGCCTGATCGACCTGCTGGATCGCGTGCATTATCGCCGCGTGTCGGTCGAAGAGCAGTTCGATCCGGTCTACAAGCTGCGCTACGAAGCCTATCGTCGAGAGGACTTCATTCCGATCAATTCCCAACAGATCACCCGGGACAAGTTCGACGATGCGCCGAACTGCCATTGTTTCGGTGTCTATATCGATGATCGCCTGGTCAGTTCGATCCGCTTGCACGCAGTGACGGGCGACGAGCCAACTTCGCCCAGCCGGCTGATCTGGCCCGATGTGCTGGGCGGCCTGCTTGCAGAGGGTGGCGCCTATATCGATCCCAGCCGTTTTACCGCTGATCACGACGCGTCACTGGAATTTCCCGCCCTGCCGTACCTCACCCTCAGGGTTGCGGTGATGGCCTGTGAGTATTTCCAAACCACGCATTGCATTTCATCGGTGCGGCCTGAGCACGGTCCGTTTTACCGGCGGGTGTTCGGGCTCGAGCAGATGGCCGGGATCGGGCATTGGGGCGAGTTGACCTTCCCGGTCTGCCTGTTCGGCGCCCGGGTCGAGGTGATCTACAACAAGGTGATGTCCCGCTTTCCCTTCTTCATGTCCACCCATGAGGAGCGGGCGGCGCTGTTCGCGCCGAATGTGGAGCGTGTGCCGGCCATTGCGCCCACCGCGCGCATGGCCCATCGCCTGCGGTTGCTGGACGCTGCTCAAAGTTAGTGCGGGCATTCTGGAAGAGGTGGTGCCGCAGAAGGGACTCGAACCCCCGACCCCATCATTACGAATGACGTGCTCTACCAACTGAGCTACTGCGGCGTTCCGCCGGGGCGTGCCCCGGGTGGATGGCGGGTCTTTTACTGGGCGTTTTCGGCCGGCGCAAGGGGCAAGGATGGCTCATTGGACAGCAGGGCCGGTGTCGTTCCTGCGGCCGGCGAGGGGGTGGCCTGGGGACGCGCGGTGGTGGCGACCGGAACCTTCCATTCAAAGGCATCAAGCCGCCCGGTCACCGGGGAAACCGGCTCCCATTCGTCGCTGACAATGCCATCGGCGGTCCAGGCCGGATCGCGCGGCGCGCGAACGGCGCGAGCCAGCCATTCGCGGGCCTTGCCCTGATCGCCGTTCTGACCCTCCTCGATCTCGGCCATCAGGCTGGCCACACCCTGCGTCACGTCGGTCGCAATGAACGGCGCCAAGGCATCGCGGGCGCGAGGCCAGTCATAGGCATCAATGGCAGCGCGGGCCATGGCCATGCCAGCAGCACGGTGCGGTGGTGGCATCTCGATGATTTCGCCAATGCGCTTAAGCCTGTCCACCGCCGAGGCACCTGGCTGGGAATGGGCGTAAAGCGCGGCGACATCGGGATGGCCGGTGGCGCGCCAGATCCGGCGCAGCAGGCTTTGGGCACGGCGGGCTTCGTTGCGATTGGAATAGATGCGCGCCGCAATCAGTGCAGCCGGCACGAAATCGGGCAGCAACTTGAGCGCGGTCAGGGCATGCTCGAGCGCGCTGTTGGGTTGGCTGATTTCGCTTTCCCGGGCGCGCGCGGTCTCGATAACGGCCTGGCGGCGGCGCTTCCGGGCTTTTTCCTCGCGGGTCGAGGCGGGCTCGGCATTGACCATGCCGACGGCCTCCGCCCATTGGCCGCGCTTGGCCAGATCGTCGAATACCGCCTGGCTGGCCCAATTGGTTTCCGGCGAAAGCGTCAAGGTCTTGCGAGCAAAGGTCAATGCGGCGTCAGGACGGTTCTGTGCGCGCGCCTGATCATAAAGGCCGGTGAGGGCGGCGACGGCGGTTTTCTCGCTGGCAATCAGAGCGCGATAATGCTCGCGGGCCGCCGGCATGTCGCCCAGAGCTAGATCGGCGCGGGCTTCAAGCAGCTTGGCCGCCCCATTGTCGGGCAGGCGCGCCTGCGCCTCGCGCGCCATGATGCGGGCGCGGGCCGGATCGCCGGCCTGTAACGCAATGACAGCGTCAGAGAGCGCTTCCACGCCCTGTTCCCGGCGACGCGCCGCGCGTCGCCTGGCCATGGCCCTGGGTGCGCCGATCAGACGGCGGGCAATGGCCCAGACTGCGATGATCAGGGCCGCTGCAACCAGCAAGATGACCACGGCTGTTCCGAGGCGCGGCTGCATGCGATAGCCCGCCAGCTCCAGCGTGAGCGTGCCGGGCAGGGCAATAATCCAGGCCGCGATACCGGCTACAACCAGACTGCCGATGATCCAGGAGGCGAGACGAATCATGCGCCGGTCTCCCCGGTCAGGGCCGTCTCGCGCAACTGGGCAAGAAATTCTTCGGCCGCCGCGAGCCGGGCAATGTCCTCGACCAGCCCGCCGGCAGCGTCGTGCATGGGCCGGGGCAGGGCATTCAACTCAGCCTGCGCGGCCGAGAAGTCGCGGGCTGCCACTGCCGCCTCGAGACGGGCGATGATCGCGTCCGGGCTGTCGCCTTCGACAGCACCGGTGGGACGCATGGCGACCAGGCCGCGGAACCAGTCCAGGCCCGCATCCTGCCAGCTGGCCTCTGTGTCGGCCGGCCGGCCAGCCAGCATGTCGGGCAGCACTGCGTCGAGCCGGTTGGCGATGAGATTGGGTTGGGGCAGGCCGCTCGCAGCGGCGCCGGCCACAGCTTCAGGCACGAGATAATCGGGTCGCGCCTGGCGGAGCGCGGCCAGTTCGGTCTCATAGGGGCGCCCAGCGTCAAAGGCACTTTCGAGTGAAGAGAAGATCAGCGGCAGGCGAGCGGCGTTAAGGCCATCACCGGCCGTTTCGGATGTCATCTCAGTCAGCGCGGCGATGTCCTCTCGCGCCTGTGCCAGTTGCACACTGGTCTCGGCGGCACTGGTGCGCAGAGCGGCCAGTTCCGCTTCAATGGCCGTGAGACTTTCCGGGGACGCAGATTCCGGGCTCGAGCGCGACGCCAGCTCGTCCAGGCGGGTCGAGAGAGCGGCCAGATCTTCGGCGCTGGCAAGACCGCTCAGGTCCAGAGTGTTGCCCGATTGTTCGGCCTGGCTGGTTTCGAGCGCGCCGACCCGTTGGGTGAGGGTCGAAAGCTCGTCCTGAACCGTGCTGGCGACCGTTTCGAGTTCGGGTATGGCGGTAGCGAATTGTGCCAGCCGCGGATCGGCCGGTGGAGGGGTCTGTTCCGGCGCCGGCCAGAGACCATACCAGGCCAGCCCATAGGCCGCGCCAAGGCCTAGCGCTCCGCCGACCAGACCGGCGATCCAAACGCTGCCGCTGCCGCTGCCGCTGCCGCTGCCGCCCGGTGCCGGGGCCGCCGGCTTGCTTGCTGTAGCGCTGGCCGGCTTTCCGGACGTGGCGCTGCTCCCGGACGTAGCAGATTTGGTCGAATCAGCCGGTTTGCTTCCGGCAGCAGACTTGGCGGTGCCTTCCAGCACAGGTGGCTTGACCGGGCCGGGCTTGACCGGGCCGGGCTTGACCGGACCGGACTTGGCGGCGGCCGGTTCGCCAGCCTTGGGGTCGGTGTCTGGCGTGTGCTTGCCGGTGGTATCAGCCATGGCCCATCCTCTCATTCGCTCCGATCATGACCCAGTTTGCTCGCGGGCAAAAGCCAGTGCGATGCTCATCATTGCCTCTTCGCTGGGATGATCGGCCAAAAGTACACGGCTGAAATGCTTCTCGATCAGCGGCGTTGCGACATTTTCCGAAAGGCAGATGACAGGCAGTTGGCGGCGCACGGCCTCGGCAGTGACCGGGGCAGCCAGCGTACAGAAGATTTCGGCAGTGCGGCGCGAATAGAACAAGACTGCATCGAAGCTGCCGGCGGTCAATTGCCCGGCTATCTGTGGCGGCAGGGAGGTTTCGGCCACCATTTCATAGACAGGAACCGTCACCACCATGAGCCCATGCGGAGCAAGGGCATGCGCCAGATCGCCGCTTAAGTGTTTTCCGGCTGGATAGAATACGGGTCCGTCCAGCCGGGCCAGGGCGATGGTGGTAGCCAGCGACTCCAGCGTGCCATCGGCCGCGCTAACCTGGCTGAAGCCGAGCTGGCGTGCCTCATGGGCCGTACGGTCACCCACGGCGAAAACCGGCTTGTCCTGGAGCCCGGCGGTGGCACCCAGATCACTCAAGGCACGCAAGGCATTGGAGCTGGTCAGCGCAATGGCCGCAAAGCCCTCGGGCGGCGGCAAATGGGCGGGCAGGGTCTGGCGCGTCATCAGGGGAGCGATCTCGGCGGCGATGTCGAGCGCCGCCAACCGTTCGCATGTGGCCTGGGCGTCGGGCTCGGGCCGGGTGACGAGCATGCGCATCAGTCTGCCCATTGCGCCAGCCAATCGGGTCCGGCCTGATTGAGCAGGTCGCGGCCCACTATTTCACCCAGGGCGATCGGATCGTCACCTTCGGCCACGGCGCGGAAACTGGTCTGGCCGTCCAGACTGAGGATTTCGCCCTTAAGGGTGAGCTGCCCGTCTTCATTCAAGGTCAGGGCGCCAACCGGGGTGCGGCAGGACCCATCGAGTACGGCAAGCATGCTGCGCTCGGCGGAGATGGCGGCGTGGGTCGGTGCGTGGTCGAGTGGTGCGATGAGCTCGCGCAGGCGATCATCATCTTTCCGGATGGCCAGGCCTATGGCGCCCTGGGCGGGGGCCGGCATGAAGTGTTCGGGATCGAGAATGGCGGTGGCGCGGTGGCCCTCGTCCAGCCGGTTGAGGCCGGCCATGGCCAACAGGGTGGCGTCGGCGACGCCGTCGAGCAGCTTTTGCAGGCGGGTGTGCACATTGCCGCGGAACGGCACGATCCTGAGATCGGGCCTGAGACGCAGGGCCTGGGCGGCGCGGCGGATGGAGGAGGTGCCGAAACGCGCCCCTTCGGGCAAATTGTCGATGCCTTTTACCGTTACCGAGAGAAAGGCGTCGCGCACATCCTCGCGCTCCAGGAAGGCGACCAATTCGATGCTGGCCGGCAAGCCCGTTGCAACGTCCTTGCTGGAATGCACGCCAATGTCGATGCGGCCCGCGAGCAGAGCCTCGTCGATTTCCTTGGTAAAGACGCCTTTGCCGCCAATCTCGGACAGCGTGGTGTTGTCCTTCTGACTGCGATCGCCGCCGGTCGAAAACACCTCGATCTCGATTTGCTCCTTGGCCACGCCATGGGCCTCTGAAAGCAGATCGCGCACCAGATTGGCCTGGGCCAGCGCCAATGGGCTGCCGCGCGTTCCGATCCGGGCGAAGTGGGGGGGCGATTGCATAATCGGGCAGTCCTAGTGTACGCGATAGGCTCGGATTTGGAGTAGACCAGTTCGCCGTGACCGGGCAAGCACAAGCCATCATTCTGGGTATCGAGACCAGCTGCGACGAAACCGCCGCGGCGGTAGTCGTACGAGATCAATCGGGCCGGGGCACTATTCGTTCCAATGTGGTGCGCTCCCAGCTTGATGAACATGCCGCATTTGGTGGCGTGGTGCCCGAGCTGGCGGCGCGCGCGCATGTTGAATGGCTCGACCATATCATCGCGCAGGCAGCCGAGGAGGCGGGCATCGCCCTCAAAGATGTCGACGCCATAGCGGCAACGGCCGGGCCGGGGCTGATCGGTGGCGTGCTGGTGGGGCTGACCACCGGTAAAGCGCTGGCGGCCTCGCTGGGCAAGCCGCTGATCGCGGTCAACCATCTCGAAGGCCATGCTCTGACGGCGCGGCTGACCGACGGGGTACAATTTCCCTATCTGATGCTCTTGGTGTCCGGTGGGCACAGCCAGTTTGTTCTGGTGCGCGGCGTGGGCGATTATGAGCGCTGGGGCGGCACGATCGACGATGCCCTGGGCGAAGCGTTCGACAAGGTCGCCAAGCTGTTGAGTCTCGGGCATCCAGGCGGACCTGCGGTGGAACAGATCGCGGCCAGTGGCGATCCGGCCCGGTTCAAGTTTCCGCGCCCCCTGCTGCGCGAGCAGCGCCTCGATTTCTCCTTCTCCGGCCTTAAAACAGCGGTGCGATTGCAGGCCGAGGCCCTGGCGCCTCTGAGCGAGCAGGATGTGGCCGATATCGCCGCGGGCTTTCAGGCATCGGTCACCGAGATCATCGCCGTGCGCGCCCAACAGGCGCTGGAGCGGTTCAGTGCCGAGTTGCCTCAGGCAGAGCCGCAATTGGTGGTGGCCGGTGGCGTGGCGGCCAATCGGGCCATTGCGAGAGCGCTTGAGCGCGTCACTCAGGAAATGGGAGCGCGCCTGGTGGTGCCGCCGATTGCGCTGTGCACCGACAATGGTGCCATGGTGGCCTGGGCTGGCGCGGAGCGCTTCGCGCTGGGGGCAGTCGACGGGCTCGAGGTCGAGGCGCGGCCGCGTTGGCCACTCGATACGCCAGGCATGAAGGTTGGTGACCATGCAGCTTGAAAGCGTCGCCGTCATCGGGGGTGGGGCCTGGGGCACTGCACTGGCGCAGGCCGCGGTCATGGCCGGGCGAGGCACCCGTCTGGTGGTCAGGACGGCCGAGCAGGCAGAGGCGATCAATCGCGATCACGTCAATGTGCGGGTTTTGCCGGGCCAGAGCCTGCTGCCGGGCCTGATGGCAACCGATCGGCTGGAGCCGGCCGATATCGTCATCCTGGCGGTCCCGGCACAGTCGACCCGGACGCTGCTCTCCGGGCTGGACCCGGAGATGCTGGCCGGACGGCCGGTGGTGCTGTCGGCCAAGGGGCTCGAAACCGGCACGCTGGCGCGGCAGAGCGAAATCCTATTCGACATGGCACCTGAAGCCATTCCCTTTGTGCTCTCCGGTCCCAGCTTTGCTGCCGATCTGGCAGCAGGTCGCCCGACAGCAGTGACGCTGGCAGGGGACGATGCCAGCGATACCTCGGCGCTGGCGGCTGCACTGGCCGGGCCCAGTTTCCGGCCCTATGCGGCCGATGACCGGATTGGCGTCGAGATTGCCGGTGCCCTCAAGAATGTCTACGCGCTGGCCTGCGGCGCGGTGGATGGCGCCGATCTGGGTGCCTCGGCACGGGCCGCGCTGATTGCGCGGGGCTATGCGGAAATGGCTCGGGTGGTCACCGCCATGGGCGGCTCGGCGCATACGCTGACCGGATTGGCCGGGCTGGGCGACCTCACTCTCACCTGCACCTCAATACAATCGCGAAATTATCAGTTCGGCATGGCGCTGGGGGCGGGGCGTACCACAGAGGAGATTGTCGCGGGTGGGGCCAAGCTGGCAGAAGGCGTGGCCACTGCGCCGGTCGCTGCAGCCCTGGCGAAAAGCCTTGATATCGAGGCGCCGCTGATCGATGCCGTTGACGCCGTAGTTGCCGGCAAAGCTGATATTACCACCATTGTTGCGGGACTGATGTCCCGACCGCTTAAAAGGGAAAACTGAAATGCTCTACGCCATGATCGCCAAGGACGCGCCCGGCGCGTTGCAGACGCGGCTCGATACGCGGCCGGCGCATCTGGATCACCTCAATTCGCTGGGCAAGAAGCTGGTCTTTGCCGGGGCGCTGCTCAATGCCGAGGAGCAGCCCGAAGGCTCGATTGTGGTGTTCGAAGCGGGCGATCTGGCCGAGGCAGAAGCGCTGGCGGCGGCCGACCCGTTCGTGCCGGCTGGTGTTTTCGCCAGCTATGAGGTGAAGCGCTGGCGCATTGCCATAAACACCACCGGCGTCGAGTTCTAGGGCGATGGCCTATTGGCTGATGAAGTCCGAGCCGGATGTGTTTTCCTTTGACGATCTGGTCGCCAAGACGGCCAAGGGCGAGGCCGAGGAATGGCACGGCGTGCGCAATTATGCGGCGCGCAACAATATGCGCGAGATGAAAGTGGGCGACGAGGCCTTCTTCTATCATTCCGATATCGGCAAGGACATTGTGGGTATCATGAAGATCGTGGTGCCCGCGCACCCTGACAGCACGGCCGAACTCAATGCCAAGGGTGAAGTGGTGTGGGAATGCGTGGATGTGCAGTCGGTCAAGCCGTTTCCGCGTCCAGTGAGCCTGGCGGAAATCAAGGCAACGCCTGAACTGGCGGAGATCGAACTGGTGCGGCTCTCGCGCCTGTCGGTGTCCAAGGTCAGCGAGGCCGAATGGAAGCTCATCTGCAAAATGGGTGGCTTATAGCCGTCCTGCAGGGGAAATCGCTCCGGTGGAGCGATTTCAGGCTACAAGGCCCGCAGAGCTATGCTCGAATGGCGGGCCGCCGTCCCGCAGGGGAAATCGCTCCAGTGGAGCGATTTAAGGCTACAAGGCCATGAGAGCTATGCTCGAATGGCGGGCCGCCGTCCCGCAGGGGAAATCGCTCCGGTGGAGCGATTTTAGGCTACAAGGCCCGCAGAGCTATGCTCGCAGGGCGGGCGGCCGTCCTGCAGGGGAAATCGCTCCGGTTATCTGCTTATAAGTTGACTTGTCTAATCATCTATAAAATGGCAAGTCGTCCTGCGACGAGATAGGAGACGGTGATGGTCAAGCAGATACGCAATTTCCAGGTAGTGGAGACCGGACACGTCACGCCCAACATGTTTCGCGTTCGCTTCGGCGGACCAGAGGTCTCCGAGTTTCCCGAAGGCTTTGCTGGCGGTTATCTCAAGCTGCGCATTCCGCTCGAGGGCGATGCGGTAGCAGTGCGCACCTATACGATCCGCCATCAGGATCGGGATGGCATCGATGTGGACTTTGCCCTGCACGGTGACAGGGATGCCGCCGGGCTGGCGACGCGCTGGGCACTCGATGCGCAGCCGGGCATGAGCCTGGAAGCAGGCGGGCCGGGCCAACCCAAGCCACTACCGGCGGCGGATGGTCACTATGTCATTGCTGGGGACATGACAGCGCTGCCGGCAATATCGGTCAATATCGAAGCACTGGGGCCGGGCGCCAGTGGCGACGTGTTTCTCGAAATCCAGCATGAGGATGATATCCAGGACCTGGCCGTGCCGCCCAATCTGCGCCTGCACTGGCTGGTCAATCCGGTCCCGGGCAGCAGGCCGGAGCTGTTGGCCGATGCGGTGCGCGGGCTCGATTGGCCGGCGGAGCTGACCTATGCCTGGGTGGCTACTGAGTTCGAGGCGATGCGCAATCTGCGGACATATTTGCGCGGCGAACGCGGGCTGGGACCCGACCAGCTCTACATTTCGAGCTATTGGAAGCGCGGGTTGGTCGAGGATGACCACCGCACCGTCAAGAGCGCCGACGCGCAGGCCGAATCGGCTGCCTGAGCCGCGGCTCGTTCGCCTTGCAGCAAACCTCCTATCCCCTATCGGAAATCGACAGCGCGGACTAAGCTCCGCAGGGTGCCAAATCTTGAGGGGGAAGAAGAATGGACTTTCTAGCTGTCAATTGGCTGGCCATCGTGCTGGCAACCGTGGCCAGCATGGCGCTGGGCGCGGCATGGTATGGGGTGCTCTCGGCTCAATGGCTGGCGGCCTCGGGCCGGACCAAAGAGGATATCGATCCCAAGGACTTCATGCCCTATGTGTGGTCGGTCATCGTGCAGCTTGTCATGGCCTATTTCCTGGCCGTGCTGACGCCGCCGCTGGCAGGGGCCATGACCATCGGCCATGGGCTGCAGATCGCCTTTCTGATGTGGCTGGGCTTCGTGCTGACCTCCATGATCCTCAATCATCGCTACCAGGGCAAGCCGTGGTCGCTGACCGCTATCGATAGCGGCTATATCCTGGCGGCCCTGCTGGTGCAGGGACTTGTGCTGGGCGTGTTCGGCTAGCTTTCGACAACGATCGGCGGGGCCTTCACGGGTTCCGCCGGCGGCGCATATTTGTTGAGCAGCGGCAGCTGCGTCATCGAAAAGACTACGGTTAGCGGCATGATGCCCCAGACCTTGAAGGCCACCCAGAAGTCGGTCGAAAAACTGCGCCAGACCACTTCGTTGAGCACGGCGAGCACTACGAAGAACAGGCCCCAATTCAAGGTAAGCTTCCACCAGCCCTCAGGCTTGAGCTTATAGACATCGCCAAAGACATACTTCAGCAGGGGCTGCCCGAACAGCAATCCGCCCAGTAGCACCGAGGCGAATAGCGTGTTGGTGATGGTGGGCTTGATCTTGATGAATGTGTCGTCCTGCAGCCAGAGCGTCAGGCCACCAAAGACCAGCACGACGGCGCCGGTGACCAGCGGCATCACCGCGATTTTTTTGAGGATCAGCCAGCTCAGCGCCAGCGAAATGACCATGGCCGCCATGAACCAGGCTGTGGCGACGAAAATGTCGGCACGCCCATTCATGATGAAGAAGACCACCAAGGGACCCAGTTCGAGCACGAGCTTAATGATCTGGGGACGCGTCTCGTCCCAATTGATTTCGGGTTCGTCTTCTTCGGTCATTCCATAATCCGTGTACTGCCGCCAATGTGAGGGGTACCGCGACCTGATGCAAGGCAGTAGCGGACAAGAGTGGTCAGATTTTGGCTCTGCGGTGAGTAAGAGGCTCCTGTTCCGCGCCCTAGTCCCGCCCGGCAATAGCCCGCGCAAAATCGGCCGCTTCGAATGGCTCGAGATCGCCCACGCCTTCGCCGACGCCGATGAAATGTACGGGCAGGCCGAACTTTCTCGCAATGGCGACCAGAATGCCGCCCCGCGCCGTGCCGTCGAGCTTGGTCATGACGAGGCCCGTGACACCGGCGCGCTGGCCGAAGATTTCGACCTGTTTCAGGGCATTCTGCCCGGTGGTGGCATCGAGTGTGAGCAGGGTCGCGTGCGGCGCTTCGGGCTCGACCTTCTTGATGACCCGGATGACCTTTTCAAGCTCGTTCATCAGCTCGTCGCGATTCTGCAGGCGCCCCGCGGTGTCGATGATGAGGACATCGCGGCCTTCGGCTTTGGCCTGGGTCACGGCGTCGAAGGCGAGGCCCGAGGCGTCGGCGCCAGCAGGCTTGGCGATCACCGGGGCGCCGGTGCGCTCGCCCCAGATCTGCAATTGCTCGATGGCGGCGGCGCGGAAGGTGTCGCCGGCAGCCAGCATGACCGACTTGCCTTCGGCGGCGAACTTTTGTGCCAGCTTGCCGATGGTGGTGGTCTTGCCCGAGCCATTGACCCCGATCATCAGTATGATGAACGGTTTTTTGCTCGTGTCTATCACGAGGGGTTGCGCCACCGGCCCCAGCACCTTGTCTACCTCGGCGGCGAGCACGGCGCGCACATCCTCGCCCGAAACGTCCTTGTCGAAGCGATCGCGGCGCAGCGTCTCGGTTATCGCCATGGCCGTGTCGATGCCCAGATCGGCCTGGATGAGCACATCCTCGAGTTCATCGAGCGTGGCGGCGTCGAGCTTGCGCTTGGTAAAGACAGACGTGATCGAATTGGTGAGGTTGTCCGAGGATCGCTTGAGGCCCGACGCGAGGCGCGCAAACCAGCCCTTTGGCTGTTCGGGTTCGGCTATGGGCTGCGGCGCGGCGGTCAGCTCGTCCTCGACATCCTCTATATAGTCCGGCGTGGTTTCGGGTGGGCCGGGCGGCAAATCGTGCTCGCGCAGCGGCGACGGTTCGCTGGGTTCGACCGGCGTTGGTTCGGCCCCCGGCTCGGGCACATCGGGGATGGCGTCTGGGGTCACCGGCGTTTCGGGAAGTGTTTCCTCAGGCGCAGGTGCCGGCTCGGACTGATTGCCGCCAAACAAGCGCTGGAAGAAGCCGGGTTTCTTTTCGCTCATGCGATGTCCTTGATAATCACGCGGCGACCTGAAGGGGCGCGCCGACCAGCCCGTCATCGCTCAATCCGGAAATCCGAACGCCGAGCAATTGGCCCGCCTCGGTTGCGGCAACGCGTACGGGAATGAATTGTTCAGTCCGCCCTAGGCCGCTGCGTTCCATCAGCACAGACGCTGATTGCCCGATGCGGCTTTGGCACAGGGCGCGGAACTGGCTTTCGCCTGCCTCGCGCAGCAGGGTAGCGCGCGTGCGGGCCACGGCTTTGCTGACCTGCGGCATGCGTGCAGCCGGCGTGCCGGGGCGCGGCGAATAGGGGAAGGCGTGAACATAGGTGAGGTTCGCTTCGGCAATGAAGCTTAGCGAGTTTTCAAACATCTCTTCGGTTTCGGTCGGGAAACCGGCGATGATATCGGCACCGAAGACCATGTCGGGACGCAAGGAGCGCAGCTTATCGACCACGGCCAGCGCATCCTCGCGCAGATGCCGGCGCTTCATGCGTTTGAGGATCATGTCGTCGCCCGATTGCAGCGATAGATGCAAATGCGGCATCAGGCGCTTTTCGCTCACAGCTTCATAGAGCGCGGGGTCTGCCTCGATGCTGTCGATCGAGGAAATCCGCAGGCGCGGCAGGTCCGGCACGTGCTTCAGGATCGACTGGGTCAGCAGTCCCAGAGTTGGTTGTCCGGGCAGGTCGGGGCCATAGGAGGTGATGTCGACGCCGGTCAACACCACTTCCTTGTAGCCATTGGCAACCAGTTTTTTGATCTGCTCGACGACCAGGCCCATGGGCACGGAACGCGAGGGGCCGCGGCCGAAGGGGATGATGCAAAAGGTGCAGCGGTGGTCGCAGCCATTCTGCACCTGCACAAAGGCGCGGGTGCGTCCGTCCATGCCCTCAATGAGGTGACCGGCGGTTTCCCGCACGCTCATGATGTCGTTGACCTGGACCTTGTCATTGAGCGGTGTGCCGAAAACCATAGGCTTGTAGCTTTCGGCCCTGAGCTTGTCGGCATTACCGATGACCAGGTCGACCTCATCCATGTCGCCAAAGCTGCGCGCCTCGGTCTGGGCGGCACAGCCGGTGACGATGATGCGCGCTTGCGGGTTGTCGCGGCGTGCCTTGCGCACGGCCTGCTTGGCCTGTCGGACCGCCTCAGCGGTCACCGCGCAGGTATTTATGATGATGGCATTGTCGAGCCCGGCCTTTTCGGCCTCGCTCTTCATCACCTGGCCCTCATAGGCATTGAGACGGCAGCCGAATGTCAGTGTCTCGACCGCCATCAGGCCGCCTCGCTGCGCGTCCAGGCGCCGGTAGCCGGGTTCAGCATGCCACGCCATTCAAACTCGGCGGGACCGGTCAGGGTCACGTGATCATTATCGAGCCATTCAATGACCAGATCGCCGCCGGGCACGGTCACGGTTGCCTTGCGGGCAGTGCGCCTGGTGCGGGCGCCGTTGACGAGGGCCGCGCAGGCGGCCGTGCCACAAGCCTGGGTCAGGCCCGCGCCGCGCTCCCAGGTGCGAAGAATGATGTGGTCGGGCCGGACCACCTGGGCAATGGAGATATTGGCGCGCTCAGGGAACAGGGGATGGTTCTCCAGCAGCGGCCCGAAGCGGTCGAGCGCATAGGACCAGACATCGTCCTTGACCCAGAAGGTGGCGTGCGGATTGCCCATGGACGCGACTGCCGGAGAATGCAGCACCGGCGCATCAATTGGCCCGATCTGCAGTTCGACATAGCGGGTATCGGCAAACTCCTCGCTGAGAGGAATCTCGTACCAGGCAAATTTGGGCGTGCCCATATCAACCGAAATGCGTCCGTCTTCGGCTTCCTCGCCAAAAAGGATGCCAGCGACGGTTTCGAAGGTGAAGCGCTGCCGGCCCTGCTCGGTGCTGAGCATCTGCACCACGCAGCGCATGCCATTGCCGCAAGCCTGGGCGATGGAGCCGTCGGAATTGATGATCTCGATATAGTTGGCTGTGCCGGGCGTGCGGGCGTCGTGGATCGCCATGATCTGGTCGAAGCGCGTCTCGGGTCGTGCATTGATGGCAATGGCCGCTTCAGGAGTGACGCGCGCCTTCGTGCCGCGCAGATCGGCCACGATGATCTGGTTGCCCAGCCCGTTCATCTTCAAAAAGGGGACGTCGCTCACGCCACAATTCCATGCTGTTTCTGCCGCGCCGGCAGGTTTGAAGCCTTATATGGCGGAACTGGGCCGCAAATGCCAGTGCGCGGCTCGGTCTGCGCGCGGCCGGGGTAGGGCTGGGTGCCGCTGCATGGCAATAATTTTCTTTTAATCTTAACCACTTGGGGGCGGGTCCGTTTTAACCAGAGCGACAGTTTTCGGGTGCGTCTGGCGGCCGGTGGGATAAGTTGGCAGCCAAAGATTTCATCATTGCCGCTTTTTGCGGGAGCCATGCCTATGAACATGCCGCTTATTTCCGATCAGATTGTCACCGACTGGCAGCCGCACTACCCCAAGCTCTGGGGCAACCAGGCCCTGCGGCTGCAGCATCGCCTGGCCAGTTCGCCGCTATTTTCCGACGAGGCGCTGGCCGAGCTGATCGAAAAGAGCCCACGCGAAGCCTATCATGTCAACTATTCGCAGAAGACGCCGGGCAATCCGCCCAAGAGGCGCGAAGGCGAGATCAAAGGCCTGTCCGGCCGCGAGGTGATCGAGACGGTCCGCAACGGCAATATCTGGGTCAATCTGACGGCCCCGGCCCAGACCAATCCGGCCTATGGCGAACTACTCGACAGCCTCTATGCGGAGTTCGAAGAGCGCGTGCCCGGGTTCAGGAGCTATAAGCGGAACCTGACCATCCTGATCTCCTCGCCCAATGTGTCGGTGAAATATCACTCGGACGTGCCGGGGCAGAGTTTGTGGCAGGTGCGCGGCACCAAGAAGGTCTATGTCTATCCCGCCCAGGCGCCGTTCATTTCCCAGCCGGCGCTGGAAAAACTGATCCTGGGGCAATTGCGCGAGACCGACATGCCGTTCGAACCCTGGTTCGACGATTTCGCCCAGGTCTACGATCTGGAAGCCGGGCAGATGCTGCACTGGCCGCTCAACGGGCCGCATCGTGTGGTTAATCATGGCATGCTCAATGTGAGCTTTACGACCGAGCACTGGACCGACGAACTGCGCAAGCACTACGCGGTTAACTACGCCAATGGCGTGCTGCGCAACAAGCTGGGGATGCAAAAGCTCAGCCAGCAAGTGACCGGCCTCTCCTACCTGACGAAGCTAGGCATTGCCGGAGCGGTGAAATTCTCGCCCCTCAATCCGCAGAAGAAGAAGGTCTATACGGTCGACTTCCAGGTCGATCCGGCAGCGCCCGAAGGCGTGCGGGACATCACGCCACATAGTTTCGAAAAATGAGTATGGCCGAAGCGCTATCGGAACCCAGTGAGCGCCGCGTTCGGGGCGCCGAAACGGTCAGTCACGGGCTGAACGCTTCGGTGGTGCGCAGTGCCGAGGGCGTGGATAGTCTGGCGCCACGCTGGCTGGGGCTGGAACGCACCAGCCGAGGCCTTGATCTGTTCCAGAGCCTGGGCTGGACCCGGGCCGTGTTCGCGTTCGAGGCGGCGCGCGGAAACAGGCATTTCGATCCGGTTATTGCCACGCTCGAGGATGGCCGGCGGCTGGTGGGGATATTGCCGCTTGAGCGCATCCGCACCGGCGCCCGCACGCTGCTGGTGCCGCTGGGCCATGCCTTTGCCCAAATTTCAGATGTGCTGATCGATACGGACACCGACGCGCAGGCGGCGGTGGCCAAATTGCTGCGGGCGGCGATAGTTGCGGCGCCCAGCGACGGGATCAGTCTGCTCAAGGTGCGTGACGGCTCCGCCCTGGCTCGCGGGATGCCGCGCACCGCTATCCGCACAGGCACCGAGCAGGGGGCGCCCTATGTCGGACTGGATGAGTTTGACGATTTTGCCAGCTATTTTTCGACGATCCGGACCAAGACGCGCAAAAATATGCGCAATGCCCGCAACCGGCTGGAGCGTTCCGGACCAGTGCAGTTCTGCAGCCTCGAGCAGCCGGCGGAGATCCTGGCCCTGATTGAGCGGACGCTGGATGGGCGCGCCGACCGGCTCAATGAGCAGGGGCTGACCTCACGTGCCTTCCGAGACAGTGGGTTCCGTGCGTTCTGCGCCGGTCTTGCCACATCACCCGATGTCCAGATACGCGCGTTTTCCACGCTGCATAATGGCCGTCCGTTGGCGGAACAGTGGGGGTTCGTGCATGGCGAGCGCTACTACGCCTATGTGGCAAGCCGGGATTTTTCCCATTCCGATGAAAGCCCGGGCAAGCTGCAGTTGAACGATATCATTCGCGCCTGTGCCGAAGAGGGCCTGAAAGGCTGCGACCTGGGTGTGCCGACCATGCCCTATAAATTGACCTTTGCCACCCAGACGATGACCGTACGGGATTACGCGCTGCCCACTTCGCCGCGCGGATGGCTGATGTTCCAGGCCTGGGACGTGCTCTTGAGACCGGCTATGAAACGGGCCGTGCTCGCCCTGCCGGTGGGCCTGCGCGCAAGTCTGCTCCGGCTTGCCGGACATGGGCATTGAAATCGGCGCGCTTCCTTGACTCGTCCCGTGCTTTCCCATAAAGCCAGCGCGTTCATCAGGCTTTTGCTCCTGACCAGCTGACCGGGACCCCTTGAGGTATAAACCGATCCCGGAGGCCAACACCCGCCAGCGCGTTGCGCCCGCGGGTGGGTTTTGCATTTGGCCTTGTGGACCCTATCTCTTGCGGGATTGGCCTGCGAGCGAAAAGGACGAGCAATGTTTGAGAGCTTAAGCGACCGGCTTGGCAAGATTTTCGAGGGACTTCGTGGACGCGGCGCGCTGAACGCTGCCGATGTCGACGCAGCCATGCGCGAAATCCGCCGGGCGCTGATCGAGGCCGACGTTTCGCTCGAAGTGGTCCGTGCCTTTGTCGAGCAGGTGCGCGAACGCGCTGTGGGCGCTGAGGTTACCCGCTCGGTGACGCCGGGTCAGCAGGTGGTCAAGATCGTCAATGACGAGCTGGTCCAGGTGCTGGGTTCGGATGCCGTCACCATCGATCTCAATGCCCCTGCGCCTGTGACGCTGCTCATGGTGGGTCTGCAAGGTTCGGGCAAGACCACGACCACCGCCAAGATCGCCAAGCGATTGAAGGACAAGCAGCGCAAAAAGGTGCTGCTGGCCTCGCTGGACACGCGCCGCCCCGCCGCCATGGAGCAGTTGCGCGTGCTGGGCGAGCAGGTTGGCGTCGATACGCTGCCTATCGTTGTAAGCGAAACCCCGGTCGAGATCGCCCGCCGCGCCGAGCGCGAAGGCCGCCTCGGCGGTTATGACGTGCTCATCCTCGATACGGCGGGTCGCACCCATATCGATGAAGAACTGATGGCCGAAACGGTCTCCATCAAGGAGATTGCCAAGCCCCACGAAATCCTGCTCGTCGTCGATGCGCTGACCGGCCAGGACGCCATCAACGTTGCACGCAGCTTCGACGGACGCTTGGACGTCACCGGCATCGTGATGACCCGCGTCGATGGCGATGGGCGCGGTGGTGCGGCGCTCTCGATGCGCGCGGCCACCGGCAAGCCGATCAAGCTGATCGGCGTTGGTGAAAAGATGGATGCGCTGGAGGATTTCCATCCTTCCCGCATAGCCGACCGCATTCTGGGCATGGGCGACATCGTCTCGCTGGTCGAAAAGGCCGCCGAGCATGTGTCGGCCGAAGACGCCCAGAAGATGGCGAAGAAGCTCAAGAGGGGCGTGTTCGACTTCGAGGATCTGCGCAGCCAATTGCAGCAGATGAAGAAGATGGGCGGTATGGGCGGGCTGATGGGCATGCTGCCCGGTGCGGGCCAGCTCAAGAAAGCCATGGCGGGCGCCAATGTCGATGAGAAGGTGTTTGACCGCCAGATCGCCATCATCAATTCCATGACCAAAAAAGAGCGGGCCAATCCGGACCTGCTTAATGCTTCGCGTCGCAAGCGCATTGCTGCGGGCGCAGGCGTCGAAGTCTCGGAAATCAACAAGCTGGCCAAGCAGCACCGCCAAATGGCGGACATGATGAAGAAGGTTTCCAAGGGCGGCATGGGCTCTCTGGCCGGCATGTTTGGCGGCAAGATGGGTGGGATGATGGGCGGCATGCCCGATCTCTCCAAGATGGATCCCAAGCAGCTCGAAGCCATGGCCCGCCAGGCCGGCGTCGACCCCGAACAATTGAAGGGTCTGCCTTCAGCTGACGTGCCGGCACAGAAATCGCTGCCCAGCGACGTCAATGCGCTGCTCAAATCCTCCGGCGGACCAGCCTTGCCTGGTCTGGGCGGAGCGCCCCGTTTCCCTGGCCTGCCGGGCCTGGGCAAGAAAAAATAACCCCGTTTCAACCTACTAACGAACTGACAGGACTGACAAAATGGCACTCAAGCTTCGTCTCGCCCGTGGCGGCACCAAGAAGCGTCCCTTCTACCACATCGTGGTTGCCGATGTGCGCTCGCCGCGTGACGGCCGCTTCATTGAAAAGCTGGGCACCTATAACCCGCTGCTGGCCAAGGATTCCGAAAACCGCGTCGTGCTGAACGCCGAGCGCGTGCAGCACTGGCTTTCGCATGGTGCACTGCCGACCGACCGCGTGCTGCGTTTCCTCGACGCTGCCGGTATTTCCAAGCGCGCTGCTCGCAACAACCCGAACAAGGGTGTGCCCGGCGACAAGGCCAAGGAACGCGCTGAAGAACGCGCTGCCCGTGAAGCCGCCGCCAATGCTCCGGCAGAAGAAGCTGCTTCTGCCGAATAAAACCGGTTTGCCGGTTCGAAAACAGAATATCCCCGGTCGCGAGACCGGGGATATTTTTTTGTTTGCCGTGATGGGTCCGCCATTCGCGCTTAGCGCTCATGGCCTTGCCGCCTCAACTCGCTCCATCGGAGCGAGTTGAGGCGGGGGCGATGTCAAGCCTTCAGCTTCGCCAGGATTGCTGCGCCCATTTCTTCGGTGCCAACGGTTTTGCAGTTGTCCTGGGCGATGTCGCCGGTGCGCAGGCCGTCGCTGAGGACAGCCGAAATGGCCTTTTCAACCTGGGTAGCTAACTCGAGCATGTTGAACGAATAGCGCAGCGCCATGGCGAAGGACGCAATCATGGCGATCGGGTTGGCAATGCCCTGGCCGGCAATGTCGGGGGCCGAACCGTGGACGGGCTCGTAGAACGCCTTGCGCTTGCCGGTGGCCGGATCGGGGGCGCCGAGCGAGGCGGAGGGCAGCATGCCCAGCGAGCCGGTCAGCATGGCCGCGACGTCGGAGAGAATGTCACCGAACAGATTGTCGGTGACCATGACGTCGAACTGCTTGGGCGTGCGGACCAGCTGCATGGCGGCGTTGTCGGCCAGAATGTGGTGCAGCTCGACATCGGAATAGTCCTTGGCGACATTGCGGACCACTTCGTCCCAGAGCACGCCGGATTTCATGACGTTCTTCTTGTCGGCCGAATGGACCTTGCCGCCGCGGGTGCGGGC
>Ga0098074_1000386_pt1 | contig 31210 bp, 29 predicted proteins | sample 32_taG_FD_75064 | JGI IMG/M metagenome (GOLD analysis project Ga0098074, IMG submission 75064) | Marine viral communities from the Gulf of Mexico - 32_GoM_OMZ_CsCl metaG | ecosystem: Environmental > Aquatic > Marine > Oceanic | place: Atlantic Ocean: Gulf of Mexico | collected 2015-07-12
ATCATCTCTACCTACTTTAAATGATGATATAACTTTAATTGCTTGGGCTAAATATGATAACGGTGCATTTAGTAATAATAAATACCACGCCATAGCATCATTAACGGTTACTACTAATAACGATAGACTTATTATAAACAAAATTAGAAGCGGTCATAGTGGTAGTGGTAACAAAGTTTATGCCCAATTAATGGTAAGTGGTACTTCGTACAACGTTTATACTTCCGCTTTAAGTACAGGTACTGGTTGGTTCCAAATCGCGGTTACACTATCTGGTACAACGATGAAAGTGTACTTAAATGCTGATTTAGAAGATACCGAAACCATACCTAGTTCTAGAAGTACATCTACACCTGGATTTGAAGTAGGTAAAAATGGAAACCCCGGGGAATCAGTTGATGCTGATATGTATGGTGATATTGCTATTGTTAAATTATATGACTCAGCATTAACAGAAAATCAAATTGAATCTAGTTATGACGCGTTAAATGAAAGATTTAATACACCTCATTTAACACCGACACGTACACGTACACAAACACCGACGCAGACACCGACGCAGACACGCACCAGAACCCAAACACCGACACGTTCAGAAACACCAACACGTACTGCAACACGTACAGCTACGCAGACAAAGACAAGAACGCAGACGCCGACACAAACGGCTACGCAGACGAGAACGCAGACGAGAACGCAAACAAGAACACGTACAGAATCGCCGACACGTACCGCGACACGCACACGTACCAGTACAAGAACAAGAACACAAACACCTACCAGAACAATTACAAGAACAAGGTCACGTACAGCTACGCAGACGAGAACAAGAACACAAACACCGACACGTTCGCAAACGCCGACGAGAACAAAGACACCAACGAATACAAGAACATCTACATCTACTAGAACAAGGACAGTAACACCATCGCAAACGAGAACACAAACACGTACACGTACGCAGACGAAGACAAGAACACAAACACCGACACGCACAGAAACAAGAACACCTACACAAACTAGAACACGCACTAAGACAAGAACACAAACCCCAACACAAACAGCTACAAATACAAGAACAGCATCTAATACAAGCACGAGAACACGTACGAAGACCCGAACACAAACACCGACACGTTCACAAACACCTACACGTACACGTACAAGAACAAAAACACCAACTAATACAAGAACGCAAACACCTACGCGTACACGTACAAGAACAAAATCACCAACGAATACAAGAACGCAAACACCAACACAGACTAAAACACGCACACAAACACCAACACGAACGAAGTCAATAACAGAATCCAAAACACGCACACCAACACAAACAGCTACAAATACTAAAACACGCACACAAACACCAACACGTACGAGAAGTAAGACACGTACTGCAACACGTACACGTACGCAGACACCAACACGTACGAGAACACCATCTAACACAGCTACTAAGACAAGAACAAAGACACCTACACGTACAACAACACCTACAAATACACGTACATATTCACCTACACGTACGCGTACGAGAACAAAGACACCTACACAAACTCCTACACAAACAAGAACACATACACCGACACGTACGAGAACACCATCTAACACAGCTACTAAGACAAGAACACCAACGAAGACAAGAACACAAACAGCTACAAATACTAAAACACGTACGCAGACACCAACACGTACGAGAAGTAAGACACGTACTGCAACACGTACACGTACGCAGACACCAACACGTTCAAGAACACCAACCTATACAAGAACGGAAACACCAACACGTACAAAGACACCAACACAAACGCCAACACGTACGAGATCGAAGACAAGAACATCAACACGTACACGTACGCAGACAAAGACAAGAACACAAACACCTACCAGAACGAAGTCGATTACAGAGTCTAAGACACGCACACCAACTGTAACAAAATCGATTACAGAATCGCCGACAAGAACATCAACGCGTACGAAATCGATTACAGAGTCTAAGACACGTACACCTACCAGAACGAAATCGATAACGCATTCTAAGACGCGTACACCTACCAGAACGAAATCGATAACGCATTCTAAGACGCGTACACCTACCAGAACGAAATCGATTACAGAGTCTAAGACACGTACACCGACTAAAACGAAATCTAAAACAACAACACCAACGAAGACAAGAACACAAACACCTACCAGAACGAGAAGTAAGACACGTACTAAGACACCGACACGTACGCAATCAGCGCTCGGTCCTCAAACAACTTGGTATCAGTACGATAGTAAGTGTTGCTTGGGATGGGCATTCAGCTCCGGTTGGACATTCTGTGGATGTGCTGCAAACATATGCATGACAACAGATGCGGCTTCTTGTTTAAGTTGTAACCAATCAGCGATCTACAAATATATTAGATATTGCTGCTCCGGTTGGAACCAATATGCAGGTATCATTTATTGGTGTTATAGCGGTTATAATAACCAGGTTATGAGATGGCATTACAAGAACATTAACGGTTGTGTTTGCGTATGTAACCTTACATTTAACTCAAGTATGGTTAATATAGATATTACTTGCTAACATAGTTGAACAATTGAATACCTGGTATAAATTAAAATATGCCAGGTATTAAAATCGTAAGGAAAAATAGATTAAAATCTGTTAAGAGTGATGTAGCTACAGAAAGTATAGTAGAGGTAGATTCACAACCAAATACTGACAGATTTAATACTCCTGATTTTCAGTCTCCTCAAGTTGAAGATAATAATGAACCTTGGGATAAAGTAGGAACAAATTATCACGAACAAGTCGACGAAAATAGAAAAGGTAATCAACGTATTTTTATACAGATTGCAGCATACAGAGACCCAGAGTTAATTCCAACTATTAATAGTATTATTGATAATGCCGATCAACCAGAAAATTTAAGATTTGGTATTTGTTGGCAAAACCACCCCGATGACGATTTTGATAGTGAAATGTATGAACTTATGAAAACCGATGATCGGTTTCAGGTAATAGATGTTGATGCTAGAAGAGGTCACGGTACATGCTGGGCAAGACATTCATTACAACACCTTTGGTGTGAAGAAGAATTTACATTAGCAATTGATTCTCATCATAGATTTGTACCTCATTGGGATTCCGAGATGAAAAGCATGTATTATTATATGCAAGATAAAGGACATGAAAAGCCTTTATTTACCGGATACATTACTAGTTATAAACCGTGGCTAGAAAATTCAGATGGTACTAATGAAAAATCACTTAAAAATGGGTTTGAAGTAGATCCATGGAAGATGATTATTGATAGATTTATTCCTGAAGGTGCAATGTTCTTTTTACCTACATCTATGGATAAAAGTGAACAAAGAGAACCTATACCAAGTAGATTTTATTCTGCTCATTTTGCTTTTTCATCAGGTAAAATGTGTAGAGAAGTGCCTCATGATCCTAATTATTATTTCCATGGAGAAGAAATTAGTATAGCTGTTAGAGCATTTACTCATGGTTATGATTTATTTCACCCGCATAAGATTATTGCTTACCATGAATATACTAGAAAAGGTAGACCCCACCATTGGGATGATAACAATAAAGAACAGGGTAGAGAATATGATTGGTATGAAGTAAATGATCAGTGTCATAAAAGAAATCGTATTTTATTTGGTATGGACGGTGAAGATCCTAATCAAATTAACTTTGGTGATGAATATGGTTTTGGTAAAGTAAGATCAGTTGAAAATTTTGAAGAGTATGCTGGTATTAATTTTAAAGAAAGAGCTATCTCACCTGATTGTAGAGATTATGTAACACCAAGTTATGAAAATATTACACCGCATGCTGAAACGCAATGGTGTAAAAATTGGTGTATTGATTTCTTCATTCCTTGGGATGAATTACCAGAAACGCATGAAGATACTGAATTTTGGTATGTAGGTGTTCATGATAAAGATGGTAATGAATTAAAGAGAGAAGATTATGATATTGGTAAAATTAGAGAGATATATGATGAAAGACAAGATCCATATGCTGCAAGATTTCCGATGTCATTAACTTGCCCAGAAACACCTGCAAATTATACGGTTATACCGTACTTGAAAACGTCAGGTTGGTTAGATAAAATTACTAAGGAAATTGTTGACCCGAAGTAAAAATTTAAACAGGATGCTATGAAAGAAGAAACTATTTTTATACAAATTGCTTCGTATAGGGACCCAGAGTTGCCTAAGACTATTGACGATTGTATTGAGAATGCAAACAAGCCAGAAAATCTAAGATTTGGTATTTGTAGACAATCTAAACCAGGAGATGAATTTGATAAATTACCTGGATATGAAAATGACCCTAGATTTAAAATTATTGACGTAGATTGGAAAGATGCTCGTGGTGTGTGTTGGGCAAGAAATATTGTTCAAAATGAATATGACGGCGAAACATATACTTTACAGTTAGATTCACATCATAGATTTGCACCTGGTTGGGATACATTAAGCATTGATATGATGAAACAATTGCAGAAAAAAGGTTATGAAAAGCCTTTATTAACTGCATATTTACCTTCCTATAAACCTGATAATGACCCTGATGGTAGAGAAACTGATCCATGGTTTATGGAATTTGATAGATTTATTCCAGAAGGTGCTATTTTCTTTATTCCAGCAACAATGCCAAATTATAAAACACGAACCGAACCCATGAGATCTAGATTTTATTCTGCTCATTTTTGTTTTACAGTTGGTAAGTTTTGTAAAGAAATTCCTCATGATCCTGATTATTACTTTCATGGTGAGGAAATTAGCATTGCTGCAAGAGCTTATACTCATGGTTACGATTTGTTTCATCCGCATAAATTAATAGCTTGGCATGAATATACGAGAGTAGGAAGAGATAAACATTGGGATGATCATGATGTAGATTCCGGAAGTAGTTTTGGATGGTCATCAGTAAATGCAGCATGTCACTTTAGAAATAGAACGCTGTTCGGTATGGACGAAACTGAAGACAAATTTGACTTTGGTAAGTTTGGCTGGGGTACAAAACGAACGTTAGAAGATTACGAAAGATACTCAGGTATCAAATTTAATAGAAGAGGTGTTATGGATTATACATGGCCTGGCTTAGGCGAACCACCTACACCTTGTTATGTTAACAACCCAGATATTTTTCCAACAAAAGAAGATTGGGAAAAAGGGTTCGGTAGAAATTGGTGTGTAGATATATGGATTGCAAATCCAGACATTACAACTCCTGATCATGAAGATTGTGATTTTTGGTGCTGCACTGCGCACGATAAAGATGGTAATGAAATATATAGAGAAGATCTAAATGAATGGAGAATTGCAGAAGAGAAAGCTAAAGATAATGCAAGCTTCTTTCTAAAGTTCTGCAGTGAACATGAACCAAAATCATGGGCTGTTTTACCGCATAGTAAATCTAAAGGGTGGCTAGATAGAATCGGCCCACATGATATTCATTTACCTCATTCAAAACACGAACTAGAAAACGGAATTTATGGCTAATAACGACATTCACAATCATATTGTAGGGGACGATTATGAAGGTAGAATTAATACTGAATACAATACCTGGCAGGTAGAACGTATTTATGATATAATTCTACACCATTACGGGCGTAAAGGTGACCCGATGTTTAATGTATCAATCGGGTCGTGCGATGGCACATTTCATGACACCATATCTGCATATATGAATATGTATAGGTGGAAAGGTATGTTTGTCGAACCTATTCCAGATGCATTTAACAAATTAACAGAATATGTTAATGGTGAACTAGCAGAAGGTTGCATTATAGAAAACGTGGCTGTATCTGATACAGAACGTAAAGAGTTAATGTGTTATATTCCCTGGAGTAAAATTGAGACAGACGGGTTACATGAAGCTATTGTCGGTATGGGTTCTTTTATACCTCCTAAAAATGGTTTTGAAACAGACCCTGAAACAAAAGCTCTTCTAGAAGAACACGGCGAATTAATTGAAGTTGAAGTAAAAACTGCAGATCAATTATTAGAAAAAAATAATATTGAGAAAATCGATTTTTGTACTGTAGATACTGAAGGATATGACTTCGAAGTTTTCAAAAGTTTCAATATTGAAAAATATAAACCTAAAGTAATTAAGTTTGAGTTATTTAACAATGATGAAGATAAGTTAGTAACTCTTTTTGATCGATTAATTGAAGCAGGTTATATGCTTACTAATCAGGAAGGCTGTGATATTATGGCTTTTCACAAAGATGAGATTGAAAAATTTAAGAAAAATAGACGTTGGGTAGAGGTTGAAAAATTAGGTCTTTGCTGTGAAGGCAAAGGTTTCCGGATGGATAAAGATGGTAACTTTATTGATGTTCCGGAAAATGTAGATGACGGTGATTATTTTCAAGATGACGGTGTGTCAGAAGGTAAGGAGAAACAAAAGATCCCTTTGTCTACCGATGGTCCCTCTAAAACCACTATAGTTACTGGTATTTGGGATTTAAAACGTGGAGAGATGGATGGAGGGTTTAAGCGACCCTTCCAGCATTACTTGGATAAATTTGAAGAGTTGTTAAAAACCGACACTCCGATGATAATTTATATTGAGCAAGAACATGAAGATTTCGTATGGGAACGTAGATCAAGAGATAACACACACGTTGTTATAAAAGAAGCAAGTGAATTTAAAACTTGGTTTGAATTCTACGATAAAGTACAAGAAATTCGTTCCAACCCAGAATGGTACAATAAAGCATCCTGGCTCGCAGAGAGTACTCAGGCTGGGTTGGAACTATATAATCCTATGGTAATGAGTAAAATGTTTTTACTCAACGACGCTGCTATTTCAAACCCATTTGACACTGATTATTTCTTATGGGTTGATGGTGGTATTACCAGTACTGTTCATCAAGGTTACTTTACACATGATAAAGTAATCAACAAAATTCATCATTACTTACAGAAGTTTTTATTCTGTTGTTTTCCTTATGAAAATTATGAAATACACGGTTTTGATCATGATAAACTAAGAGTTTATTGTAATGTTGATAAGACAACTCGTGTTGCACGTGCTGGTGTATTTGGAGGACATAAAGATTATATAGGTAAAATTAATGGACTTTACTATGATTACTTAAAAGCTTCACTTGATGAAGGTCAAATGGGTACAGAAGAAAGTATTTTCACCATTTTAACTTACAAACATGAAGATTTAGTTGACAGAACGATGATTAGAGACGATGGATTATTTGAATGTTTCTTCGAGAAACTAAAAAATGATGAAGTCGAACTAATTACAACAAGAATAACTAGACCAATTGAAGATCTCAAAACTTATCTTTATGTAATTACGTTTAATTCACCGTCACAATTTTTGAGATTGTGTGAAAACTGGTCTACTGTTGATAAATGGTTTGATAAATGTGAAAAAGTTGTGTTGAATAATTCTACTGACAGGAGTACCGATAAAGAATACGAAGCTATTTTTGATTTATACGGTTTTACAGAGCATAAAAAGGATAATATCGGTATATGTGGTGGTAGACAGTGGGTTGCTGAACATTTTGACTCAACTGACGGTGATTATTACATCTTTTTAGAGGATGATATGTACATTCACGATAAAGATAGGGGTGTATGTGCAAGTGGATTTAGAACATATGTACCAAATCTGTTCGATAAAACTCACAAAATCATGGAAAATCATGGTTTCGATATTTTAAAGTTTTGTTTTTCGGAATTCTTTGGAGATAATCGTACTCAATGGTCTTGGTATAACGTACCTCAAGTTATAAGAGAAAAATTTTGGCCTGATAAGAAATATCTACCCGCAAATGGTCTAGATCCTAATGCTCCATTAGTGAATTATAATCATATTTACAATATGGACGGGTTACCTTATATTGACGGGGAAATTTTTTATTGTAACTGGCCTCAGTTAGTTTCTAAAGAAGGTAATAGAAAAATGTTTTTGGATGAACGGTGGGCTGCTCCGTTTGAACAAACGTGGATGTCATATATTTACCAACAGACCGTTGAAGGCAACATCAAACCAGCAATTTTATTAGCAACTCCCTGCTATCATGAAAGGTTTGATTATTACGAGGGATCTGAAAGAAGAGAAAACTAAAGCATGCTTTGTTAATAAATATTCTTAATGGAAGTAAAGGTACTTAATAGTATCAGGTTTGCAAGTTTAAGTGCTAATTATGAATTAGACACTAACGTAAATTTAAAAGCAACTAATAGATCTAGTTATCACGGATTTAATTTAACTTTAGATGAGTGTTTATCTGCAGTTAAAGATACATCAATTAATAACTATTCTTCTTTCTATCTTTCTAACGACTACGATTATAAAGATATTCTTACTTTAGATCAATTACCTATTCCAGAAAATTATACCTTTACTTCATATATTAAACTTAATAATTCCGCTGATATTTTTTATCTTGCTGTTTCGGATGAAAATAAAAGCGGTAAATCAAGTTTAAACTTAAGTACAAAATTAGATAAAAATACATTTTTTGAAATTAATTTTATAGATGAAAAGAATTGTAAAATCATACACAAACAAAACGATACAACAAAATATCTTTCTTACGATTATTTAACATCTAATTTATACATGCTCACTGGTAGTGGTGAAATAGAACCAGCTGATATAAACACCTTTCAATATGTTTATGATAAAACATCAGAATCTATTACTTTTACTAAAAAAATATTTGACGCTCAACATATACTTACATACGATTCATCATCGTTATTAAAAATGGAACCTTCTAGCGATAGAAATAGAATTAACCCATATAAACCCCAACAAATATTTTTATTAAGATCTAACCCGTCCACTTTAAATGATCTTTTATCAACTTCAAATTATGTTTATAAAAAAACTTTAGATACCAGAAAATTAGATGTGAGTCTAGATAATAGTGTTTATAGTTTTAATACCAATTTTCTTTATAATGCAGAGTATTACAATATTAACCCTTATAAAAATAATAATTTATATGTTAATATTTTAAATTTAAAAAATCAAAAAACTACTAAAAATAATCAATCACAAGGCGGTGCTTTCTTAAATCAACCTCCATTTAAACATAGGTACTATGAAAATTTATATACCGGTGTTAACCAAACAAAAGGTAATTATAATATAGGGTTAGGATATAATAGTTATACATCTACTAAAACCCTAAAATCAGATACATTAAACTATTTTCATTTTCCATATGACATTTACCCGTACTCAAAAATTAATATTAACGATAGTAGTTTAGTAATCTCCGGAGCTATTAGTAGTAATACTCCGTATTATTCAGATAAAATTTTTAAGAAATTAGCCGATTATAAATACAGTTCAAATTTTGGAGATGTATCTGACACACAAACGGGTTCATTTTTATGTTCTTGGTTATCCGGTGGTTCAGAAATTAATGATAAAGGGGTTTGGATAGACAGGTATTATGATCCAAACAAAATTGGATATTATGAAGCTATACAAACCAATACAAATAACATTACCGACTTTGAGTATATTTCTGCAAATGCAAAAAACGATAATGTTGCATATGATGTATATGATGTTAAAAGCAGTTTAACTTTTGAAAAAGGAGCTTTATATGCTTATCACCACATAGGTAATAATAATTGTCAAAGTTTTGTAAATAGACTTTCAAGCAATCTTATTGTTAATAATATTTCACAATATTTTACCACCACTTATGATAGAATTTTTTATAACAATGAAATAAATTTTGAACATAATTATTTTGCATATGTTTTAGAAGAACCTTTTGATAAGGTTTCAGAGTTTAACAATTTTTCATTAACATTTGATTTATCAAATGATGATTGGACCAAAACGTTTGGTTCTCAAATCATCGGAAATTACGCTCAAAGAGGTTTTGGTATTTTCAATAATGAAAAAATCACACCATATTCTGTTACTTTTAATGGTGAAACCATATATATCTTCAATACCAAAGGAATTATATTAAAAACCATAAATCACGGTGTTGAGATACTTAGTATCCAAAGGTTTGACCCAAATGGTATATATTTGGTTATCGATAAAAACAAGAAAATCACCAAGTATAACTATATTGGTACAATTTTAGAACAAACTGAAATAGATTTAGATTTAAATACGAATTACAATTTTTACTCATACGGTTTAAATTTATTTGTACTGAATAATAATAATTGGTATGCTATTAATTGTGATAGTTTAAAAGTTGTTAATATAAGTTTAACTGAAGTAAAAATAGGAAATGCTTTTAGGAGTATTGTTGTAAATGATAGCTCGATTTATTTGTTACCTGGTGTTAATCCTAAAGTCGTGGGTAATGAAATTTATTATTATTTAGGATTTAAATTAAAGTATTTTGATATTAATAATACATCAGACATTAAAGTTAAAGTTGAAGCAACTGTAGAAGATTATGTTTTTGATAAAGATGGTAATCTTTATGTGCTATATAATAGAGATCAATTTGCAAAAATTAATAATTTAGATAAAATTTTATTCAATGGCCCGCTTTCTAACTTTACAGGCTTTACAAAATCATATGGTAAGTCAATTGATATTATAAATGAATTTTACAAATCAAAACACATTGATGATGAGTTAACGGTTGTTAGTTTAAGCAGTAATAATGCAGATTATAGACTTTGTTATTCAAGATTTAAAAACGATTTTACTACATCTGAAAATTTTGTTACAAACGTATATACTGACAGTTTAAAAACTTTCAACAATAATTTTAATGTAAACAATTATAATTATATCGATAATAATTTAAATGATGACAATACGTTAACTTGTAAAATAAAATTACCCAGCGTTTATAATGTGCAATCATACGAACACGGTACACTTTCATATTCGTTATCAAATTTATCTCCAGGCTACCATAATTTTACTATAACATTTGATTCATTAAACGGTTTGTTTAATTTTTATGTTGATGGTACAAACGTAGATACATATGAATTTACTCCAGGTAGTTACAGCTTTGGTACATTATTTGATAATAAAATTTACATTGGTACAGAACCAAGTTATGGTAATAACAAATTAAATGAAAATTTACAAGATGTAAATTATTACAATTATGGTAATTTTAAACTAAAAGATATGTACATGTATAATATTGTTTTAGATTTATACGAAATTGCAAATATTATTAGAACAAAATATAACATTCAGGACATATTGTTTGAATTACCATCCGGCAAACGTAACTTTGTAGAAAATATCGATAAATTCTTTATGAATAAATTACCCGGGCGCAAGAGTAATTTATTTAACATAAGAGTTGTTGATTCATCAATAGATGAAAAAGATGTACAACGAAACATTAATGAAGAAATTAAAAGTAAAATAAGTAAGGTCTTACCTGCTAACACTAGACTTAACGAAATCTTTTGGGAAAAAATATGATTAGTATATCAGAAGAATTTAAAAAATACAATTACACCTTCAATAGGAGTTTGAGCTCTGACATAACTTTACCTTATGTTGAAAATGATATACTAGTTGGTGTTAATGAACTTGCTAACGGTACGAACTTTAATACTAGTTTAAATTTATTACAATCTAATTTAATGTATTTGTATTCTATTTCTAAATTTGCTAATCCAGATTTACCAAAAGACTATAAAGGCTGGATGGGTAAAAAAATAGATACAGAAAACAGTACTAAATTAAAAGTTACACTTACCGGTACATTTTTTAGATCAGGATTGCAATTTAATGCTGACGGTTCAGTTAATGCTAATACAATACCTTATTTTACAATTAGAAATTATGATGGTAAAAATCACAATTTTATATTTACTTGGACTAGTGACACTAAAAACCCCGCAGTAGATAATTTACCAAATGGTACAGATCACACTATAAATTTATCAGATGATTTTAATGGGGATGAAGCTTCAGCCAAAGAAGTAGCAAGATTATTAAATGCGAATAATTTTACAGCGACTTATTCATCTCAAGGTGTAAATCAAAAAATAGTTATAGAGTTAAAAGAAATTGGCGGTGTATTTAACCAAGGTCAATCTCCTGATATTTACAGAAGCGTTTTAGGTGAGAATGTAAATGTATTAATTGAAGGTGGTGAAATTAGTACCACATTTATAATAAGTAAAACTCCTTTTACCGACGTTGTCAAAAGTTTAAACAATTATGATGATTTAAATAACTTTTCGATTTCAAAAGCTAATCTTCCAGATTTTCAAAATTTATTTTTATGTTCGTCTACTGAAATACAATGCTTGAGTGCTGATTTAAAAGGTGATAAACCTTCAGATTATAATTTTGTTACTTCAACTAAAACTTACGGCAAATATAATGAATTAACTTTTAACGACATTAACTCTTCAGTTGTTTTTGAAAACAATTTATATGTTTGCGATAACGGTAATAAAAATATAGTTAAATTAAACATTAACGGTTTTACCTTTAACGATACAATAAGAAAAAATAAATTTTACGAAACTGAAATTATTGGTGGTGAAGGTGGTATTAGGGATAATTATTCATTTCAAGATCCAGAAATATGTACTTTTTATGATGGTAATTTATACGTTTTAGATAGAGGTAATCAAACATTTAAAGTATATGATAAAGATTTAGGGTTTGTTAGAAATATAAGAAAACAACAAACCTTTAAAAAGTATAATCCAGTTAAAGTAAAGATTTATAAAGATCAATTTTATTGGCTTAATGAAATTGGACAACTTGTTATTTTTGATTTAGATTTAAATTTTATTTCAGAGACAGATTTAAGAATAAACGATGAAGATTCATTTATTGATTTTATAATTTGTCCGGACAACAATAATTTATATGCTTTAACTTCAAGAAACGTATACAAATATTTTCTAGACTCAAAACAGTATATAGGTAAATTTATTTTAAAAGATGGAGCAGAACATAGAGAGTTTTCATTTTTTGAATCTATAGATTTAGGGGATAATTTTGATAATATTTTCTTGTATAATAAAGATAATGGTAAAGGTAACTTTTTAGTTTTTAAAGAAGACGGTAACTTTTTAGAACTGTTATCAGATTATGATTTTGATATTTTTACAAAAGAAGAATTGCATTTAAACAAAAATGAATTTGCTTCTAACTTTGCTTATAACAAATCTATTAATAAAATTATAAAAAATATTTTTCAATTACGAAATTTTATAGTAAGAAAAACAAATCTTGCTCTTACAAGAGATGGTGAGTTATTATATGACGGGGTTTCATATTTTAATGTCGAAGATTTAGCTATTACAAATTTTAAAACAAATTTTAATAACTATATCGGTACAAACGAAATATTTTCGCGATCAGTAATTAATAGAATACTTTCTGAATTATATAGATTACAGTCTTTACTTTTAGATTTGTTTAAAAGTAATATAAAATCTCCAGAAAGACAACCAGTATATCTTGGAGGTCCAGACGTAGCGGGTAATTGTTTAATGTTAGAACCATGGCCTGGTGAACCTAATTCATACATAATGCTAGAAAATCAAGGTGTGGATGATTTTGATGTTGTGTTGTTGGAATATGCATTAGTACCTGAAAATAAAAACGTAAAAGATAATCCGTGGAAAGAAGAACCTCCTGCCCCACCAGTCACTGTTGAAGAAGTTGGTAAAGAAATTTTTGAAAACATTACAGATAATAATGATAGTGGTACCAATGATGTTGATGGTGATGGTGATGGTAAAAGTGATACTCCAGAAGAACCAGAGCAGCAAGCTGCTGAAAGTTAGTTTTATAAATAATAAAAATGGCAAGTAAAAAAATATCACAATTAGAGAATATAGATTCAAGTCTTATACAAACTGATGACTTGTTAACGCTTGTCGATGTATCTGAAACAGACGTCACAAAAATTAACAAAAAAACAAAAATAGGTGATTTAACTGACTATTTACGAAACAAATCTAATTTATTCCCCATACCTTTTACAGAAGATTACATTAACTCTGATGCTTTAGTTGAAGATAAATTAGTACCTATAAGTGAAAAGGTAAAAGGCAAAACAGTCAATGTTTCAGATATTGGTGCACTTAAATTTGATCAATTTGGTAGAGTGTATGATTACACTGCTAATAATCAAATTGCAACATCTGATAGTGTATTATTGGGTTCTGGTACAGCAGCTTCATTTTATAAAACTGAGATTACAAGTGATTTTGATAACCCACAACCAGTTAGTGCAGGTCGTCCTGTATCATCAAGTTTAAATTTTGGGTATTTTAACCAATATAGTTATTGGAACCCGTTAGATTTTTCTACTACAGCATCAGGTGCTTACAGTGTTACATCTAAAATAAATTACTCAAATAAATTAGATAATGATTACGATTGGAGATATCTTTTTAATACAAAATATGATACTTTTACACGAACGAGTATTAACGTAAATTATAGTTTAATAAGAGAGAGTGGAAAAAACTTTGAACAACAATTATCAAATTTAAATTTAGAAATATTTTGGGATAAAAATTTAGTTATAGGTACTGGTATTTTTTCTGCTTCTGTTAATCTTGGCTATTCGTTTATTTTTAATGAAACTTTAAATGGTGGTGAAAATCAAGAAATTTTACCTTTTAATTATAATAATGGAACATCATCACTTATATTAAAACCAGCGTTATATATTACATCTGGTGCAAATAAACGTATTGATGGTTTACCAATACCTTGTTGGACAAATGATAAGAATCAACCTATCAATCAACCAGTGCAAGTTTCAATTCAAATAAAGAGTATATAATGCCTAACTTAGACATAACCCAACTAGAATTGCTGGAAGCAAAAGATATATCGTCTAACGATATGTTTATAGGTGCGGTTAATAATAGTTCTGAACAATCTAATTATAGTGCTACTTCTGATGTATTAACAGATTATATAAAGTTTTATTCTCAAAATACATTTCCAATTTCATTCAAAAAAGATATTGATTACAATAATGTAAATTCAAGTGTGTATCTTCAAAATAAAGATTTTAGTAAAATACAATCTATTACATTTGATGATTATGGTAATATTATATCTTTTAATGAAAAAACTCCCGTAACAAATAGAATAGATAAATTTAATTTTCCAATAGCTACACAACAGAAAAATAGTAATACCGGTAAAGGGTATTTTGATAGAAATTCTAAATTAAAACAAACTGATAAAAGCAAATATATATTTTTTCGTACTCCTGAAATTAATAAAGTTTCAAGCGAAGGGGGTAAATCGGTCATTGGATTATCAGATCTATTTGACATCAGTTATACTAATTACACAAAAACTATCATTACAATGAGGATGGGTAGAGGAGACGTTTCCGGGAGTGGTGAATCAGCAAGTGTTTTTAATTTTTATATTGATTGGGGTAAACAAAGTTATATAAAAGGTAACGCTTTAATTTATGCAAATAGTAATGCTGGTATGGCTCAACCTTTAATTTGGGGTTATCAAGAAATAAAAGAAGGGGGTAATAAGCCGTTTGAAAACTTTTTTTATAATGATTCTGATTCATTTAACCCGGTGAAAAATTTTCAATGCGTAATTGAAATAGATAATTCAAATAAAAGAATTAATAAGTTGCCTCTACCGGTATGGGGACCAAGTTCTAACAGACAAACTCATTCTGTTACCCTTACTATAGAATCTTTTGATTAAATATTTTTATGGCACACGTAATAGATTGTAGCGCAGCACAACCTCTAAGTGCGTTTTATTCAACTAATCTTAATAACGCAATAAGCGGTTATAATAGATTAGGTGAAAGAATATCTAGATCATTAGGCGCCCCTTTAGTTAATGTAGAAATACATCAAGATCAATTATATGAAAATATAAGCATTGCTATTGAGATGTTTACAAAATTTGCTGGTTATACTAGGGAATATTTAGTTTTTAGTTCTAACTTATACGAAAGAGGTGCAGGTATTAGACTTGATGTTTTATTTTCAGCAAACAGAGGTGAATCTTTAGCTACAACAGAAAATAAAAAATTAAACCCTGGTTTTAATTATAGGTACAAAGAAAAATTTGGTAAACAATTTGCACCATTATACGGAATAAGTAAAGAAATTATTGGTCAAGCAGCCAACCCATATATATTTCAAGTCGGTAATCAATTAAAGCCCGATCAATTAGAATTAAATCAATCTTATGATTATCTTTTAGATGAATATAGAAAAGTACTTTCTGTTAGAGGTTTTGAAGAAGGTTCTTCTGATGGGGTAAATACGCTTTTTACAATTGAACAAACATTAGCTCAACAAACTTATTTTTCATACTCAATGGGTAACTACGGGTTTGATTTAATAAGTTGGTATGTGTTGAAAAATTGGCTTGATACTCGTGAAAAAATGTTAGCTTTGAGAAAAGCAATTAACTTTAATGAAAGAACCCAGTACATGCAAATGTATCCCGAGCCAAAAGAAGATGAAGAGTTTTGGGGGACTATAGAATGTTATGTTGAGAAGCCAATTATGTGGGTTGTGAAAGAAGAATGGGTTTATCAATACGCTCTTGCATTATCCAAAATTGTTGTAGGTAGGGTAAGAGGTAAGTATGGTAACGTACAACTTTTTGGAGGCGGTGTTCTCAATTACGACTTATTAGAAGAAGGTCGTCAGGAAAAAGAAGAGCTTGAAAATAAATTATATTCCGGTGCTTCTCCAGGCATGGGTGATGCGGAACCGACCTTGTTCCTCGTGGGTTAATAGTAAATAGTTATATGCCCTTTAAACAAGGAGTTTATAAACCCAAGTTAAGAGAAAAATACAAAGGCAAAACTTTGCCTGTATATAGATCTGGTTGGGAATTAAAATTCTTTAGATGGTGTGATTGTAACCCTAATATTACTTCTTGGATAAGTGAGGGGGTTGTTGTACCTTACAAAAGTCCTCTTGATGGTAAAATTCATAGATATTTTGTCGATGGGTTAATTACTATAAAAGAAGCTAACAGTATAAAAACTTACCTCATAGAAATAAAACCATCATCACAAGTAATACCTCCCAAACCTAAAAAATATAAAAGAAAATCGACTATGATTTATGAACAACAAACTTATATTAAAAATAAAGCTAAATGGGATGCAGCAGAAAAGTGGGCTAAGAAAAAGGGTATTGAATTTAAAATATTAACTGAAAAAGAATTAGGGTGTTAAAATTTATGTTATTAAACTACGACGAATTAGTAAAGAAATACGATATGAATGTCACTGGCGTTATTCATATTGGTGGTCATTATGGTAATGAATATCCGATTTATTGTAATTATGAATCAATAAAACATATGTTATTCTTTGAACCGGATAATAATAGTTTTGAAAAATTATCAGAACGAGTTGGTGATGATGAGAGAGTTATTGTTGTTAATAAAGCATTAGGTCCATTTGAAGGTTCTACTACTTTTTATAAAAGCAAAGATAATGAAGGCATGAGTAATTCATTAATGAAACCAGCATTACATGCTACACAATACCCTCATATAGTTTTTAACGAAGAAGAAACTATAAATTTTTCTACATTAGATAGATATGAACCAAAAGATGTTTTTAACTTAATAAACATAGACGTTCAAGGTTTTGAGTTAAATGTTTTTATAGGAGCTAAAAAAACTTTGAAACATATTGACTATATTATTGCAGAAGTTAACAGAGATGAAGTTTATGAAAATTGTGCTAGAGTAGAAGAATTAGATGCATATTTAGGTATATACGGCTTCGAAAGAAAAGAAACATCCTGGGATGGCGGAACTTGGGGTGACGCTTTTTATTTAAAAACAGGTCAATAAGTATAAATAAATAATACAATGTCTTTTAGATTATTAGTAGAAAACCCGGCTCCTAAGGAAGAGTTTGAATATGTACTAGAAGAACAAAAATCTGGTGATCAAACTCTTTACATCAAAGGACCATATATGATGGCTGAAGATGTTAACAGAAATAAAAGATACTATCCTAAGGACGAACTAAGCAGAGAAGTAAAACGTTACTTAAAAGAAATGGTTGAAGAAAACCGTAGTATGGGAGAGTTAAATCACCCTACTTCAGCAGAAGTTGACCTTGAAAGAGCATGTCATATGGTTACTGATATGTGGTGTGAAGGTAATCTTTGGTACGGTAAATCTAAAGTTCTTTCAACACCTTGTGGTCAAATTGTTAAAAGCTTAGTTAACGATGGGGTAAAAGTTGGGGTTAGTTCAAGAGCATTAGGTCAATTAACAGAAGAAAAGAACGGCGTTAACAGAGTTTCTGAAATGAGATTAGTTGCCGTTGATTGTGTTTCAGATCCTTCATGTCCTAAAGCTTTTGTAAATGGTATTTTAGAAAGTAAGCAATATGTTTTAGCCGAAAATGGTAAATTTGAAGAAGCTTACGATACTTTAGAAAATTCTATTGCTGAGTTACCTAAAAAAGAGTTAGACCTTTATTTACGTGATCAAGTGATTGAATTTTTAAATAAAATAGGCAATAAAGCATAAATAATATTATCCTATGGATCGACAACGTAAACAAATTCGACAATTTATAAAAAACATGTCCAGTGGTGCATATAAGAATGCGCACACCGACTTAAAAAACATTGTTGAAGATAAGTTAAAGCTAAAGATCAAAAAAGCTTACAAAAAGGATTTATTTTAATTATGGAAAACATCACTGATATACTCCAAGAAAAAGCTCAAGACATCCTCACAGAGGAAACATTGAAGCAAATCGAAGAAGCATTTAACGAAAAAGTTAAACTTCACGTTGAAGCCGCTCTTGTTAAGCAAGACGACGAATACGCGACAAAGCTTGAGCATTTGCTTGAAGCTATTGATCATGATCACTCCAGTAAACTCGACAAAGTTGTTGAGGCAATTGATAAGAACCATTCTGAAAAATTAATTAGTTTGGTTGAGAAATACAGCAAAGCTCTTACTACTGAAGCTAATGAGTTCAAAGGGGATATTGTTAATAAAGTTAGCAAATACTTAGATATTTACCTCGAAAAACTCGTACCTCAAAAGAGTATTAATGAAGCTGTTAAAAATAAGAGATCGCAAAAAATGCTATCTGAGATGAGAAAAGTCTTAGCTGTTGACGCTGCATTGCAGAAGAAAGCAATTAAGAATGCTATTGTAGACGGTAAATCTAGAATTGATGAGTCTACCAATGCATTGGATGAAGTCGCCGCTAAATTGGACAAAGTATCTAAAGAAAATGCCAGATTAAAATCTGAACTTACACTTGAAGGTAAGTGTAACGAGCTTTCAGAAGATAAAGCTGCATTTGTTAAGAAAGTACTCTCCGGCAAATCTGCCAAGTTTATTAATGAGAACTTTGACTATACATTGAAGATGTTTGATAAGAATCACGAAGAACATCTTGAAGTTTTGCACGAGCAAGCAAAAAACCAAAATTCCGTTGCTAAGGAAGTAGATAGACCAGCTGAAGTTATAAATGAGTCTAAAAATACTGAAGATGGCAACCCGGTTTTCAACGCTTACTTAGGCGAACTTGGAAAGTATTAATAAACTAATTAACTTCCTTTCTTTATAAGAATTTACAGCGCTCTCGGAAGAGTGCTAATAACCCGTATACATTAATATTATGAATACTATTAGACCAACCCAGGCCTATATCGATGGCGATAGGGCCAAGTCATTGTTAGAAAAGTGGGGTCCTGTTTTGGATTACTCTTCTGATAATGTCAAGACAATCGAAGACGATCATATGCGTCTTAATACGGCTATGCTCTTGGAAAACCAAGAGGCATGGTGTTTGAACGAAAACAACGTTTCTGGTGGTACAGGATCGGCGTTGAGTAATGGTAGTGTTAATATCGGTCAGTACGGCAATCAGATCCCCAATACTTATAGTACTGGTGATACTTATGCTACTGGCGATTTTAGATTACCTAAGATTCTCATCCCAATGATCCGTCGTACATTCCCTGAGTTGATTACTAACGAAATCGTTGGTGTTCAGCCTATGAGTGGACCCGTTGGATTGGCGTTTGCTTTACGTTATAAGTACGAAACAGATTCCTTAGGTCATACCGGACCTGATGGACGTCCTACAGCATTGGCTGACGATGCTACACCTTCTGCTGCAGAATCTGCTTATAATTACAATACAGCTAATTCTGCTGGTCATGATGCTGGTACTGGTTCGCATTCTAATGCGGATGGTAAAGAATTGGGTTACCAGTTCTTGGACACACGTTTCACTGGTACATCTTCGCAGCAGTTATCTGGCTTAGGTGCTGGATCTGATTTTGCGTTTGTTGATCAGGATGGCGGTGTTGCTAAACTTCTTGCTAACTTTGAGTTAACAGGTAAGATTCCTCAGGTTGTTGTTAGTTTCGAGAAAACAGCTGTTGAAGCTGGTACTCGTAGATTAGCAGCTCGTTGGTCTGTTGAGTTAGAGCAGGATCTTAAGAACATGAACGGTATTGACATCGATACCGAGCTCACCAATGCAATGTCTTATGAGTTGCAGGCTGAGATCGATCGTGAGATGTTAATGAGAATGGTTCAGGTCGCTCTTAACAACGGATCTGGAAATGGTTACTCTTTATGGGCTCCTCAATCTGCCGATGGTAGATGGTTAGTTGAGCGTAATAGAGATTTCTACCAGAGAATCATCATTGAGGCAAATAGAATTGCTATTCGTAACAGACGTGGTGCTGCCAACTTTGTTGTTTGTACACCTCGTGTTGCTGCAATTCTTGAAATGCTTCCTGAATTCCAGTGGGTACCCGTTCAGGGTAATGTTAACACACAGCCTGTTGGTGTTGCTAAAGTCGGTAACCTCGGTGGTCGTTTCAACGTTTACCGTGATACACGTACTGAAGCACAGTATGAAAACAATGCTGGTTACATTACACAGCCCGACCAGGGAAGTTACACGCCTTCTGCAGCACGTGAAACACGTGTTGAGTACGCATTACTTGGATATAAAGGTCCAGAATTCTATGACACTGGTATTATCTACTGTCCATACATTCCTGTTATGGTTCAGAGAACGATTGGTCCTAACGACTTCTCGCCACGTGTTGGCTTGTTAACCCGTTATGGTGTTGTTGACAACATCTTCGGTGCTAACTTGTACTACCACGTTATCATTGTTAAGAATCTCGGTGATTCCTTTACACCAGGTTCTCAGGCAGTATACTTCTAATAGACCTGGCGAGTTCATTGAACAAGCGAAAGTCTTACACAGCCCGGCCGAAAGGTCGGGCTTTTTTAATCGGGAACAATAAATATATACATGGCAATAGGATTAGAAAACGGCGTTTACGATACGAGTAAAATTACTCCGCCTCCAGCTCCAAATTATAGCACAACTGCTACCGCACTATCAACGTATAATGAAGATTCTCCTTTAGCAGGTACAACAGTTTCAATCGACACTGTTATATTAGATACTGCTGGTACTTGGGCCGGTGAGCAAGTAGTAGGTGTATGTTGGGAAACACCAACAACTTATCATGAATTAAGCACCATTGCACTTGATGATGGTTTGTTGGGTGGTGTTGATACTGATTTACAGTTAAGATTACCAGGTGGTCATTTATTTTATTTGGTAACCACAGAAAATTACGGAATACCTTTTACGGTTGTAAATTCATCTGCACTTCAAACACCTCTATCTGGACAAAATATCGTAGTAGGTCCTAATAGAAGAAGAAAATATCATTTAGGTTATATCTAATCTGAGCCAGACCCGACCCTCAGGCGCACAAATAAAAGACCCCGGCTTGAACCACCGGGGTCTTTACTGTTATGGAACGGCTATTACTGTCTGGGACGCTTAGGAAAGATTTTCCCAATGTCATATATTAGTTCATTATATAAATGCTCATGAGAGCACCTATGAGGATTGATGTCCCAACCACCTCGTCTAACATATAAACAACTTACAATTAATTCATCGGGAGAACAAAGATCCCAAAGTCTTTTATAAATACATTCACAAATTTCTTCATGAAAATGACATTCATCTCGAAATGAAACAATATACTTCAATAATGATTCTGCTGTGGGTATTTTATTCCCTTTCATATGAATATAAACGTCACCCCAATCTGGTTGTGATGTAACCCTACAATTAGATTTTAATAAACCAGAAACATAACTAATTTCTTGTAATTGATCACGTTCTTCAACTTGTAATAATTCAGGTGTTTCATTATAGGTATCAAAAACAACATCATTACCCACTGCAATATCTAAGTTTGTTACACCAGAAAAATCTAACGTTTCGTCAAGCTCATGATCATCAAAAAACAATTGAACACTTACATTCATACCTACTCTTTCAGATAGATCAGTAATTGCACGTTTTTCAATTTCACCCATAACCTCTTCCGGACTATCACCTAACTTAGTCATATTGAAACTATTCCAATAAAGTTTCATTGACTTAGATTCAACAATAAATTCACTATCACAAGGATAAATGACTTTTGCAATCGCTGCTACAGGCTTACCATTATTAGTTAATGCTGATACCTCATAACCATTCCAGACATCATAACCCACAAACGGTAGATTATCTTTATCAATATCTAGATAGGTACGATTACTTTGTCGAGGCTCTACTACTAGCAATTCAGGATCATATTGTGATTTATACTCACTACTTTGCCCTAAATGCTTACTGACGTTTGAATTATCTAGCTGTTCCATTTCATCTATTTTAATTTACCATCCACAATTTTCAATCTTTCATCAACCGTACCTGTTAATTTTACAACTTGATGATAATCAAAAATTCCTGCATATGATGTAAACAAACTACAAACCATATCATGATCCTTTTTACTCATTTTCCTATCATTATCATCTTTATATTCCACAGGTTCACAATAAAAAAGAATATCTATATGCTTTACAATTTTCATAAAAACTGAACTTGCATAATCAAAAATCTCTTTACTAACTTTACCACTATTATGCAACCATTCAGTATATGCCATACCATCTAATATACATCTATCAGTAATAACATTAGATTTATTATACTTAAAATCGTTAAAATTTTTCATATGAATTTTAATTATATTACGTTGAGTTTCATCATCACCATCTTTACAGATTTTTAATCCTTCAGATTTCAAAACCCTAGTATGAGAACCAACTAATTTATAATCATCGAAGTAATCGTCCCAGTTTATTGCATTTACAATTGTAGTTTTACCAGAACAACTCGGTCCTGAAAAACTTATAAATTTTTTATTTGATCGATTTTTTCTAACCATTTAACCTCCAGCGGCCAATATCTATGAGTATAATTAGATCTTTTAATTTCAACATAATCGTTAGAAGTATCAACTATCGCATAATATTGCATATGTGTATCAATATTATAGCCTCTATACCCTACAAATTGCTGACAATCCCATCTTGCTAAGACAGTATGACCATACATTTGGTTATAAATGAACCCGTCTCCTTCTGCATAAACAGGATCATCACTTTCAATATTTCTTCTCCAATATGATCCGCCATACCCCAATTGAGGTGCAATTGAAAGATCATTTTCTACAACACTTTGAATTTCTTGATTTAAAGAATTATCTAAATCTTCTTGTTTAAAAACACCCTCCCATTCAATTCCAGAATGAGTAAACAACCATTTATCGGCTACATGAGACCATAACATTTTTTCCCACCCTTCTGGTGAAACAACTTCGTTAATTGCATCATATTTTTCTTGTTCAAAACTATTTTTGCATTCAAAAGCTGGGTGATTTATAATGTATTGAAGATCGTGATTTCCAATTAAAAATTTGCACTTGTCGTCATTAATGTATTCATTTATAAAAAGACCGGTTTCTCTATTTTGTTCCGGTGTATCATGATAGTCATCAAAATAATCTCCAAGAAATACAATTTCATCAACTTCATTATATTCTTTATCAATAATACTATCTGCTACTTCTATCTTTGTATGTAAGTCGGGGATAATACATGCTCGCATATCAATATATTATGGGTTTCTCAACATTAATCAAGTTTTAATATTTTGATTTGTTACTAAATATATATGTGGCAATTAATATTTTTTCATCTGGATCAGGAAAAACACCTTTAAGATCAGGGTCCGGGGTAAACTATCAAATAGACACTGGTGTGGGTGATAAATTTTTTTCATCTATACAAAAAGCAAACAACAAAAATTATTTTTCTAATCAATTGACCAATGTTTTGCGTTTACCTCAAAAAGTACCTGGTCTTAAAAATGTAGAAGGACTTGTATCTTCAAATCTCGTAATGCCAGGAAATAGGCCTTTACCTCCGAGAATTTTAAATCAAAGAGTTTTAAGAGGTATAAATGAAAACACAATAGGTGTATCATTATGCATTAATAAAAAAATTGATAGCATAATGGATATATTCAATGTAAATATAGCTATTGATTTACCTTTACCTACAAGATTACCACCAATAGACATAAAAATACCAGGTGGTGTTATTACTATAGACCCAAATAACCTAACTAGTGCAGAAGCTATAAAAGCATTAGCAAATAATATAAAAAATGGAGTTATTGATATGGTAAGTGGTATTAAAGATAATATTTTACAAACTAAAGACAGTTTAATAAATCAATTAGAAACAGGACTACTTAATTTTAAAAAATTTGATTTATGTGCAAATTTAAATGTGGATTTAACTCCTAGGTTACAAAAACTAGCATTAAAAGATCCTAAAATTTTAGAGACAATAAGATCAACAAATATTGAAAAAAGTAGAATTAATTTAACTAAGGAAACTTTATCTAACGTTAATCAAAGAGTTTTACCTTTAGCTAAAAAAACAAAACAACAACTAGTTAAAAATTTAACTATAGTTGAATAAAAATATGAGTAAAAAATATCTAGGAAATTATCTTGGTATAGTTATACAAAACAATGATCCTAAATCTAGGGGGAGGGTTAAAATTTTTGTACCTCATATTTCCCCCACGGTATATAAAAACTGGAATGAAGTTCCTGAAGACAAAAAGTTTAAATTCTTAGGTGCAAATATAGAAAGTAATTTAAATGAGATTTATGAAGATCTTAAATTAATTTTACCTTGGAGTATTTGTGCTTCTCCTTTAACAGGTGAAATGTCATCTGGTAGATTTAACACTAGTAAAGATTATGCTTCTATATCAGATAGTAGTTATGCGGAAAAAGGCGGGTTTAAAAGTATTGAATTTGATAAAGATGATAATATTGAAACAGGTCAACAAAATTTAGAAGGTATTGGTGAAAAAGAAGGTAACATTTATGAAAAATATAGGTTTAGAGTAAATGATGCATTTAACGACCCTTCACAAAATAACAATAACAATGTTAATTTATACAGTTATGAATATGCACCAAGTGTTTATTCAAATAAAGCCAAAGGTTCATTTTCAGTACCTTCTGTAGGTTCACATGTTTGGGTATTTTTTCATGCAGGTGATCCTCTCTTTCCTGTATATTTTGCTACTAGTTATGGAGACTATGATTGGCAAGGCATATATGGTGGACCAAAAGGTTATGATTACCCGGGTTCATATGAAAATGTAAGTTTATCTGGTACTGATGTAAAAGATCAAGATTTAGAATACTATAAAAACAAATTTGTTATAAATCAAAAAGGTGGAACCGTAGAATTTATAAATTCTGATTATAGAGAAAGTATAAAAATTTCCGGTTATAGTGGTGGGTTTAAAGAATTTGGTCTTAAAACTAATGTAGAATTTGCACCACATAATGATCAAAGTTTAGTTTTAGAAAATAATTATGATACCGTATACGGTTTTAGAAACGAATTTACTGGTAGAGATTCCGACAATATTGTTAAAGGGGATTTTTATCAAAAAGTAGGAAATTTTAATTTATCAGCGTTTGAAGAATGGCATGATATAGTCGGGGGTATAGCTGATATTAAACAGTTATTCGAAATAAGGAGAGCTAACGCTCTCAATGATTCTCCATATATTAAATTAACATCTACACTACAATTATTAGAAGGAGATTATGCAGTATGTCCGGTTTGTAATGGAGCGGGGGGAAATGCGTATAATGTTATTAATAATGTTGCGGCATCTTACAATAATAATGCAATTTCAGTAAGAAGTAATAACAATCAAATTAAAAAATACGCACCTGTTAGTTATAGAGAAGGTAATGTTGCTACTAGTACAGATTTACCCCCAGTAAGTAGGTGTCCTGTATGTAATGAAACAGGAATCAGTCCAAGTAGTATGGACGGTATTTGGGCTGAAGAAGTAAAAAAATCTTATCAACAATACACCGATTTATATAAAGGTAGTATTACCCAATTAGCAGAAATAGAAAAGAATATGGGTATAGGGGGTAACCAAATTATAGATATCACAAAAAATAAAATTGAGACTATTGGTTTGGTTATGAATGATTTTGGTAGCATAAGATTAGATACGGTAGGAAAAATTTATAATGATGCGGTTTGGGTAGACAAATTAGGTGTATATGAGCATAAAAAAGAAAGCCCGTTATTAGAATATGTGCATGTTGATGATATGCCTGGTGGTACTTACACTTTAAATGTTGCAAACAGATATAATGTGCAAGTAGGTGCAGGAGGCTTATCATTAAAATCATATGGTAGGGTAGACCTTTCTGGTACAATTACAAATGTTGGTGGTCAACAGGTAAATATTTCCTCTGAAAATGAAGTTAATATAAATGGAGGGGAAAGATTAACACTAGAAGCAGACATTGTATCAATTAAAAACAAACAAAGTGGTCAAGTTTTGATAGACAGTAATTTTGGTGTTAATGGTAATGTTGTAGTAAGAGGCGGTATGCATGTTGATGGTGAAATGAGTGTTAATCATGTAACTGCACCTACCGAATTGCAAGAAACCGAATTAACTAAATTATTTGGTAAATTATTAAAAGGGTTAAGCTTTAAATGTAGTATAAGTGGTGTTAAGTCCGGGCCAGGAGCAAGTGGGACAGTTACACTTACAGGAGATAGTAATGATAATAAAGTTCAAATGTATGATCATTCACATATTTTTAGAAATTTACCGTTAACTTTAACTGATACAAATGAACAAGTAAGAGAAATTGCTGAAAGCAATAATAAAACTGAAATAAATGCTGCAACTGAAGTTAATAACAGAAAAAAGACTTACGATAAAAACAATCCTAGGTCTTAATTTCTTCTAAAAACCCTCTAACATAATCTTCCGAGTATTTAAAATGTTCATTATATTTTGTTAATCCCGGAGATTGGTGGATTATATTAATATCCAAAGTACCTAACTTAAGTCCTTTAAGTTTACAATCAATACAAAATTTAATATCATAGTGGTGAAAGCCACCAATTACTGTATCAAATCTAATGCCCTTTTCTTTTAAAGTTTTAGGCTTAACAGCTAAAAATACTCCGTCTAGAATTGCAACTTCTCTAGGTCTTGGACCAAAAACTGTAGGTACATTAAAGTTTTCGATTTTAGGGTGAGGGTGAAAAACAATACCGCTGTGGGTTGATTGATCTGTCATTAAGTGCCACAACACGGGGGTATCAGTTTTTACTCTGCTACCCCCGGCCACGCCCACCACATCATACTTTTCGAGCCCCTCTACTGTTCTTTCAACCCAATTTATTGAATCAATTGTTATATCATCATGGGCAAAGATAACTACATCATAACGTTTGCCGTATGTTTCAAGAATGTCATTATAAACTGTACATAAACCGTGTTTATTTTCTGTTTTAAAAACAAGATCAACACCTGACGGTTTGGTTAGTTCGTGGTAATTAACACTTTTACCTAAAAGTGTCTTGCACCCATCCTTGTGCGCAGTCGCTGATGCAATTAGTACCCGTTTACTCATTAATTACTTCTTTTTCTTTTTCATCGAAGTTAAAATGTTTTTCGATTGTTTCGATAATATCTTCACAATCCCGTACTCTCTTTAAAATTGATTCAATTTCATCAGAAAGTTTACTATGTTCACCAACACCAACTGGTTGGTTTAAATAGACCTCTAAATCAGCTAGAGCTCTTACCCGTTTACCCGTGTATTCTGTATGAATACCTTTGATGAATTTATTAGCTGTACTATTCATAATTATATTAAGTGTTCGGCCACACATATTCAAGGTCATCTTTTTCCCAAGGCCATATGTTTTTGTACCAATCTGGTTGTTTTTGAATTAACATACTTCTGTGTGATCGATGAATTTCTTCTCTACCTAACCATGCAGGATAATTATGGTGAGATTTTTTTGAATAATGTGCAGCAATTTTATCAAAACAAGTGTCTTTATACCCTCTTTGTTTCCATGCAATACAAACATCTAAACCATACTCTACTAATGCATTAGAATAATCATAATCTTCATTCATATACCACATTTTCCTACAAGGGTGATTTTTCCACCCTCTATATGGTGTATTTTCTTTTGAAGCTTTAATGGAATTCAAAAGTTGTAACACTTCAACGCGTTGTTTACCTAAGCGTTTTTGGTCTAAAACTTTAGCACTTTTGTAAAAATTAGAGTACGGTAAAAATGTTTGCATTATTTTATTGGTCTTTCATTCAACATTGAAGGGTCTCTATCATCATAATGTTGAATATGCAAATGTCCATGGTCTACATCAAAATATTTTCTTACTTTTCTATGTAATATACCATGATAATCATAATAAGAAGGAATCCCGGTTAGTTTAGTAGCAAAAACCAATTCGTCAGCTATACCGGTAGTAAATCCGGGGTGCTGGAAAGTTTCACTACATATTTTATCCAAGTTGTCATTAAAATTATTAAACTCTTCTAGCGATTTAAATTTAAACAACACAACTGGGTCGTCCCCTACTGGTGTGGTTTCCAATTCTCTATCAGAGTTACAATATTTTTCAGCTAAGTACTTTGTTTTAGCATCTTTAGATTTTAATTTTAAATTAAGAGTTGAACCTCCCATGTCAAAATAAATACCCCGTTTAAAATGTTTAGATAAAATGTCTTCATCGAAATGATCAACAAAAACCATATCAGTTTGAAGGTGTATTACCTTAAGGTAGCCCATTTCTTGAGCTTCTCTTAACCCAAATCTTGTAGCTTGAAGAATTTCACAAAAACCCTTTTCTTGATTATAGTTTTTTTCAAAAACCGTATCTGTGTACTTTTTAATATCTACAACTTTTAGGTTTTCTCTTTTGTTAACTAAGTCAGGGTTAGTTGTAACACAAATAAATTGAGTATTGGGTAACAAATCCATAAGTGGAGCAAATCTTTCGTTATACTCCTGGATGTATTCATCGTGAATAGCTGTTGTTTCAATACAAAAATCGGTCATCGTCCTTGTCCCCTATATGGTTTGACGTAATTTTTGCTTTTTTTGTGTTTGCTCATCTTTTTCGAATGTTGTCCTTTTCGATTTACGAGAGTACCAAACGTTACTTTATTTTTTTCTTTATTTTTTGTCTTTGCCATAAATTAACTCCAATCTATTTCATCATAGTTATCTGAATATGCACTTATATCATGCCTTGGTTTATCACCTTTACCAGCATTTCTATTCTCCGGCTTGATATTCGAAGACTGAGCTTTCGATTTTGCAGCAGGAACTGATTTTTTATCTACTTTAGAATATGGTATTTTATCACTCATTTTAAATGGATATAGGACTTTATTTCAAAAAATATGTCCTTTTTCTATAAATAATTTTATATGAAATGCCCAGAATGTCAATGTAAAATTCCTCCTAAGCGAAAATTTTGTTCTCGCAAATGTGCAAATACTTATAGGAATAAAAATAATCATCCAACTAAAGGTAGAGCTAAAAAACATAAATGCAGAGATTGTGATAATTTTAAAGAATATAAATCAAGATTTTTATGTAATGAATGTTTTGCTAAAAAAGAACCTTTGTATAAATTAAATCCTACTAAATTAGAACTAACAGAAAAGTATAAGCATTTACATTCATCATCAGCTTTCGGTTACATTAGGTTTCATGCAAGGGATGTAGTAATGAAGGATGCTGTAAAATGTGAAAAATGCGGCTATGATAAACATGTTGAGATTGCACATAAAAAAGCTATTTCTGATTATCCTGATGAAGCTACTATATTAGAAATAAATGATGTATCAAATTTATTAGCTCTTTGTCCTAATTGTCATTGGGAATTTGATCATTGATAAAAGTGGTACACCAGGCAGGACTTGAACCTGCGACCCTCGGGTTAGAAATCCGATGCTACTATCCAACTGAGCTACTGGTGCATTATATCTTTTTAATACTACTAGCGCATTAAATCTTCTCAATTATTATATCGGTTTGCCGTAATAGTTCAATACCTTTTTCACTTCGGTAATCGTCGATATAAACAAGTCTAATTATTCCTGATTGAATTATTAACTTAGCACATTCAAAACAGGGAGAGCAAGTGAGATACATGGTAGAACCAATGCTACTGTTAGTTGACCTAGCAAGTTTCATTAAAGCATTAGATTCAGCATGCAAAACTTCTGGTTTTGTGGTTAAATTATTGGGATTGTAATTTATATCAGGAGATTTTTCCTCCTTCAAATATTCACAACTATTATCAAATCCGGATGGAGTGCCATTAAACCCGTTTGAAATAATTTGACCATCTTTAACTATAATGCAACCTACTTTTCGTCTTATAGCTTTACTTAAACTGGAAAAGTTTTTTGCAATATCTAAAAATGTGCGATCTAAATCAGTCTGACTTGCCATTTTTTAGATTTTCTATAAATGTTTTAAGTATATTTTTATCTTTATATCCTGATAATTTAAATGCGACTTTTTCATCTTTTAAGAAAATTAATTTAGGTATACCTGTAACATCAAAACCCTTTCTTAATTTTTCGCAATTGGGTAACTCTGTATTAATTGATACAAAAGCAACATCTTCGTATTCAATATCAAGTGCTGATATCCAGCCAGACATAACATTACAAGGATAACAATTTTTTGAATTAAAATAAAGTATAACAAATTTATTATTCTTTAATACTTCTCTTAAAGTTGAATCGTCGTCATAAATTATCATATCTCACCCGGGGCTGCAAGAATATTTTCTTTAGATTTTGTTATAATGTCGTCCAATGCTTCTGTTACTTGGGTTCTACCCCATCTTGTAGTAATAACAGTGGTGTCTTTTACTCTTTCCATAGATACGACTGTATC
>Ga0098074_1000392_pt1 | contig 31011 bp, 36 predicted proteins | sample 32_taG_FD_75064 | JGI IMG/M metagenome (GOLD analysis project Ga0098074, IMG submission 75064) | Marine viral communities from the Gulf of Mexico - 32_GoM_OMZ_CsCl metaG | ecosystem: Environmental > Aquatic > Marine > Oceanic | place: Atlantic Ocean: Gulf of Mexico | collected 2015-07-12
AAACATTGGTTAAATATAGGGCCCTCTCGGGAGCTTCCTCGCCACGGGCAATATCAATGGCTTTGAACATCACATCCAGAAACCGTCCGTCCACGCCAACGAACGGTTTCCCCGCGCGGTCATCATCGGCCGCTGGCGCGTCCCCGATATACATAATGGAGGCGTCCTTATTGCCATCGGCAAAGACCATATTGCTGGCGGTTTTCTTTAGGCCGATTCCCTCGAATGCGGCGATTGCTGCCTCTAGTTCTTCCAGTGTTTCGGCACCTTGTGCGACCTTCAAGGCCTCTGCGCGCGCATCGGACGCGCCGAGCGGCGCATTTTGCGCAGAAGATGGGGGTACGCTTTTCGCTTCAGCAGCGGGATTTTCCGCGCGAATAGCTTCGGCCACAGATTTATCAGCCTGCGCTTTGGCCGCGGCAAAACGGTCGATTGGCTCATCGCCAATCGCTTCATCGGCGCCGTTATCGACATACCATTCCAATGCTGCTTTTAAGGCTTGGCTTTCCATTTTTCTTCTTCACTAGAGGACGGGTAATTTTTAGGGTATGATAAACGATTATAAAAAGAAAGAGGTCTTAAGAGAGTTATGCCAGATCCTATTCGTTCCGATCGCGAAAACATGGAATTTGATGTCGTTATAGTTGGCGCAGGTCCAGCAGGGCTATCTTGCGCGATACGCCTCAAGCAACTGGCTGCCGAGGCAGGAAAAGACATCACAGTCTGTGTGCTGGAAAAAGGCTCCGAAGTGGGCGCACATTTGCTCTCCGGCGCGGTGTTCGAGCCGCGCGCATTGAACGAGCTCATCCCCGATTGGAAAGAAAAAGGCGCGCCGCTTACTTGCGAGGCCAAGAAAGATAGGTTCCTGTTCCTGACCGAAACCAAGGCGCATAAAATGCCGACCCCGCCGCAGATGAAAAATCACGGCAACTATATTATCTCGCTGGGCAATCTTGGCCGCTGGCTGGCCGAGCAGGCGGAAAGCTTAGAAGTTGAGGTCTTCCCCGGCTTTGCGGCCTCCGAAGTGCTCTATGATGACAAAGGCGCGGTCATCGGTGTGGCCACCGACGATATGGGATTGGACAAGGACGGCAATAAGACAGAGGCGTTCGAGCCGGGATACGAACTGCACGCCCGCCAAACGATTTTTGCCGAAGGCTGTCACGGCTCCCTCACTAAGACGCTGATAAACAAATTTGATCTGCGCAAGGACAGCGATCCGCAGACCTACGGCCTTGGCGTGAAGGAAATATGGGAGATTGATCCATCCAAGCATGAGGAAGGCTCCATCACCCACACGCTCGGCTGGCCGATGGATAGCGAGACTTACGGCGGATCATGGATTTACCACATGGAAAACAACCAAATCTCTATCGGTTTTGTGGTCGGCCTGGATTACAAAAATCCTTATTTGTCCCCCTATCAGGAAATGCAGCGCTTTAAAACGCATCCCAAAATCAAGCCCTTGCTGGAAGGCGGGCGGCGCATTGCGTATGGCGCGCGGGCGCTGGTCGAGGGCGGGTTTCAGTCCCTGCCCAAACTCACCTTCCCCGGCGGCGTGCTGATCGGGGATTGTGCGGGCTTTCTGAACATGCCCAAAATCAAAGGCAATCATACGGCCATGAAATCAGGCATGATCGCCGCCGAGAGCGTTTTTGATGCGATCACTCACGCTGAGGATTGGGGCATAGAATGCGAAGCCTATACCGATAACATCAAAAAATCGTGGCTCTGGAAGGAATTAAAGGCTGTGCGCAATATTCGCCCCGGCTTCCATAAAGGGTTGTGGTTCGGGCTGGCCAACGCGGCGTGGGAGACTATATCACTAGGTATGTCACCATGGACGCTCAAGAACCACGCCGATTACGCGCAAATGAAACCCGCCGATCAGTGCATTAAAATCGACTACCCCAAACCGGACGGCGTTATCACATTCGACCGCCTGACATCGGTGTCGTTTTCCAACACAAATCACGCGGAAAACCAGCCTTCACACCTGAAACTTAAGGATCCGTCAATACCTGTTGATGTAAACTTAAAGAAGTATGCGGGCCCCGCGCAGCGGTATTGCCCTGCGGGCGTGTATGAATTTGTAAAGGATGAACAAGGCAATGATAAATTCCAGATCAATGCGCAAAACTGCGTGCATTGCAAAACCTGTGACATCAAAGACCCGTCGCAGAATATAGATTGGGTCGTCCCCTATGGCGGGGACGGACCGAATTACCCGAATATGTAAGACAAGGTGATTACCAGATCATGAAGAATAAAGAAGGAGCCGGACCATTGAAAATAGTACTCGCATTATTAGCAGGCGCGGCGTTGGGCGTAGGTGCCCATGAATACACAAAAGATGATAGCGGATCATTAATCCCCGCCGCTCTGGAAAAAGAAGCCAGTGCCATTATCCATGCCAGTACGCACCCTAAGTACAACACTCTAAACGAAAACCGTTTTCAGCCGACAGGGTTTGCAGGCAGCTATCTGGCGGGTTTCTTTGCGCAGCGTCATCACGACTGGAATAGTGCGCACACCTATATGAGCAAGAGCCTGAATGAGGATACATCTAATTCTGCCTTGCTGAAACGCGCCATTATGCTTTCCATCGGCGCGGGAGAATATGAAGAGGCTTTCAAGCTCGCCCATGAGCTTTCCAAGCAGGAAAAGGACGAGTCCATCGGCCAATTATTTTTGGCCGTCGAAGCCTTTAAAAATGAAGATTATGATGAAGCCGCGCTTATCCTGCAGGATATGAATGCCGGCGGGATTGCCGATTTCATCAAACCGATGTTGCATAGCTGGCTGGAGGCCGGAAAAGACAATCTGGATATTACGGATCTGGAAAAAAATTCTATCCATATTTCCCACGGTATTTTGATTGCTTATTATCTCGATGATAAAGATCAGGTCGAAAATCTTTTGGCCGAATCTTTGGCTCTTGGCGGCTTTACGATTAACGAGTTAAAACGCGCCGGCGATATTTATGCCGGTATTGGGCGCCTAGAAAAGGCAAAAGAAATCTATGAGCAAGTTATCGCTTTTAATCCTAGCGATCATGCCACCGCCAATAAGATAGAGAAAATCGAAGCCCGTGAAGAAGTTGAAGGCTTTAAAGGCATTGCTTCCCCGCAAGAAGGCATCAGCCTGGCGCTTTATGATATGGCGCGGCTCTTCTTTCAGGAAGGCAGCGACGATAGCGCGCACATATTCGCGCATATGGCACTTTATCTGAATCCTGATGATGTGGAGACGCATATACTGCTGGCGGGCATAGCCGGACGCAATGATCGTTATGACGAAGCCATTGCCTATTATAACTCCATCAAGGATGACCACGCCTACAGCGCCGAAGCCCAGCGCGAAATTGCCAATTTGCTGGAAGAAAGCGGCCGCAGTGAAGAGGCCATAGCAACCTTGCGCGATTTGGCCGAGACCGAAAATGATCTGGAATCGCTGATCAAGATTGGCGATGTTTACCGCAGAGCCGAAAAATTCGACGAGGCCGTCGCCGCCTATGACGAAGCCGAAGACGCAATCGGCGCTGATAACATCCTCCCCGATTACTGGCATTTATATTATGTCCGCGGCATGGCGCTGGAGCGTCAAGGCAATTGGGAACGCGCCGAGCAAGACCTGCAAGCCGCGCTGGATTTCAAACCGGACCAGCCTTACGTTCTGAACTATCTGGGCTATGCTTGGGCCGATCAGGGCAAAAATCTCGACAAGGCGCGCGATATGATCCAAAAAGCCGCCAAGCTGGAGCCCAATGATGGCTATATCACCGATTCTTTGGGCTGGATTTTATACCGCGATGGCGAATACAAACAGGCGGTTAAACATCTGGAACGTGCCGTTGAATTACTCCCCTATGATCCTGTTATCAATGACCATCTGGGTGACGCCTATTGGAAAGTCGGACGCAAGCTGGAGGCCAAATTTCAGTGGGAGCGTGCCAAAAATCACATCAAAGATGATGAAATACTGATGGCCACCCTTAATGAAAAGCTCGAGCAAGGCTTGCCGAAAGACCCGAAAATCCAGCAAGCGAATAACGCGCTCTCAGATCAAAAGCCGAATGATATAACGGTAGAAGCCCCCGTAACCAGTAGTGAATAAGAACAGGCTGAACGCTTGACCATGCCTTTGCCCCCTCCCCCCGCATTGCACATTTTTGCACCGGCGAAAATCAATCTTTTCCTGCATATCACGGGCAAGCGTGCGGATGGTTATCATAGCCTCGACAGCCTTGTCACCTTTGCAGATATCGGCGATACGTTGACCTTGGAGCAGGCTGAGAGGACTGCGCTGGAGATTACAGGAGAGCACAGCGCCGCCTTTGGCCCCGCAGAGCGCGATGCATCAGCCACCTCCAGCAACCTGATTATCCGAGCCTTGAGAGGCTTGGCTGATATCACAGGCCATCCCCCCGATGTCAAAATCACGCTGGATAAGTATTTGCCCTTGTCCTCGGGTATCGGCGGCGGATCTGCGGATGCGGCGGCGACGCTTTGGGGGCTTTTGAAATACTGGGATATTCTCCCGCAATCCTTAAGCGCGATGGACGATCTTTTACTCAGCCTAGGCGCCGATACGCCGGTTTGTTTTCATTGCAACAGTGCGCAGATGCGCGGAATTGGTGAAAATATTACGCCCTATCGCGACTTTCCCGAAATCCCTTGTGTGCTGGTTAACCCTCGGAAGGCTTGCGCAACGCAGGATATTTTCCGCGCACTACCGCCCAATTATGCGGGCGCGGTGACTTTGCCGCCAGAGGGCTTTGGCTCGATAGATAGGCTTTGTGATTTCCTCCATGCACAAACAGGCAACGATCTGCAAAGTACCGCAGCCGATATCATTCCCGAGATCAAAACTGTTATCAGCGCTATTCAAGGCATTCAAGATTGTAAACTTGTCAGGATGTCTGGGTCAGGGGCAACCTGTTTCGGCCTATTCGGCGATGAAGAAACCGCAAAAGATGCCCAAAGGCAACTGGCGAGGGACCATCCGGATTGGTGGGTGCGCTTTGCGTGGCTTAATCGCCCGGGGCGTTATTAACAGCAGAGCCTTTAACGCTCGCGCGATCCCTGCTCGTTTACACCCTCTTCGGACGCGCCTATGCTTTGGAATTGCATATGGGACAGCAACGCATCGGTAATCTGCCCATCCACACTCAAATTGTTGCGGGATTGATAGCTGCGCACGGCGTCGCTGGTCATCATGCCGCCCACCCCATCAACAGGGCCGGGATAAAGTCCAAGCGTAATCAGTTGCTGCTGGACTTTGGCCACAATATTTTGCCGGCCGTCCGCAGCTTTTTCCGCTGGTGCTTCGGCGCGCTTAGGCATGGCTTGAACCGCGTCTAATTTTTCAGTTTTTTTTTGAGCCGAGGCTGTATTCAGAACTTCCATACCCTCGATCAACTTGTTCACATCGGTTAGAGTCATTCCCAGAGTTTTTGCAAGCTGCTCCAACGCGGCCTTGGCCTCGGGGCTGCCTTGATCTGCGGCGCGTTTATACCACATCAGCGCCGTGTCGGGCTTTGTTTGGCCCAACAAGCCATTCTCATATATTAACCCCAGATTATAGGCCGCTTCCATCACGCCACCATTGGCGGCATTTTCGAAATAAATAGCCGCGTTTTGCGGATTATACTGCACGCCGATGCCTTCGATATAGGCGATACCCAGATTATACTGTGCTTCCGGATGCCCGAGTGCTGCGGCGGTTTTATACCAGTTAAATGCCGTTTCAGTATTTTGCTCCACACCGATGCCCTGATGATAAAGGACACCCAGATTATAACGTGCATTGGCAATACCGTTATGGGCGGCTTCTTCAAACCACAAAGAGGCACGCTCGAAATTCTGTGTGACGCCACCATGGCCGGCAACATAGATAGCGGCTAGATCGTGCTGGGCCTCGGCGCTTCCCGCCAAGGCACTGGTTTCGATTTCCTTTATTTGGGCAGGTAGAGAGGAATCAGGGGAAATGCGGCTTTCGATCGGGCCATTCAGCTCGGATGGTAAGGCCACCGTGGCCAGTTCGTCGGCCAATTGCCTTGCCGCAAGATTGTTTTGCGGCGCGGCAACTGCTGGCGCTAACGCAGGCTCGGAAACGACAGGTTCGCTCACAGCGGCCTCTTGCGGGGTTAGCGCGGCAGGCTCGATCGCATTCAAACGCGCAGCCAATGCATCCGGATTTTCTTCCAAAAGCGCCAATAGCTGCTCTTCGTCATTCAGATCAATGGCATTGATATCATTATTAACATCTGTTGCCATGCTTGTGGGTTGCGCCGCGATAACCTCGTCAAAGGCACGCGCCTCTTCAGCGCTCATAGACGCTTGTGGTGTGGGGGCGGATGGTCCCTGCCCGTTCTCGGCAAATTCTATTTTTTCGTAACTCACGGGCTCAACAGCGGCAGTAATATCTTCGTCCTGCGCAGCGTCCTGCGAGAACTGTGAAGCAGGCGGAGAAGAAAGACTATCATCCCCGCGCATCTGGGCCGCAAAAGATGTAAAATCGGGCATTTGCGTTGTAAATTCAAAAGCGCCCGGCTTTTGTATATTAGAGACAAACCAGCCCAACAGAACCGCGCTCAATACAATCACACTTGCCGATGTTGCACGCATTTGCATCGGCTTTTGCCACCAAGGCGCGCCAAGGTTATCGGCCTCTGCATAAGCATTGCCACTCATACCATCATCCTGATTGGCTCCCAGCGCGGGGGCATTCGGGTAGCCTGAGCCGTGCGCCGTATTCTGATCGGTCAGAAGCACCATCGCGCGGGCGTTCAGCGCCTCGTTGGTTTGCAGCACGGTTTCTTCAATACGCTCTAATTTACGCAATAGACGTGTGCGGTCTTGAACAGCCTTTTCAATTTTGCGCTCGACCTTAAGAGCTGTATTCATGCTCTCTTCAACACGACTATCAAGGCGTTTTTGAACATCTTCGGTTTTATTCAGGCGGGAATTGATTTCCTGGCTTTGTTTTTTCTGGGTTTGCTCCAGTGTTTCCCACTTAATGCGGGTATGCTCTTCGTTCTGGCGGGTTTGGGCTTGCTGCTTTTTCAGCAAGGCCTCTGTACGCTCGGCTTTCTCTTCAATCTCCGCCATCAGGCGGCGCGTTTCTTCAAACTCTTTTAGGGCTTCCCGGCTGAGCTGCTCGGCCTTTTCGGACTTGGCCGATGATTGGCCGGTTTGTTCGATTTGCTTTTTGATATCCTTGGCTTCGGACTCAAAACGGCGGGTTTTATCCTGCAGGGATAAAACCATGACCTTATAGGTTTCAAGTTCTTGCTGGAGTTTTTCGCGGTCCGCCTGCGTTGTTTCCAATTTGCTGTTGAGCGATTTTAAAAGGGCAATAATCTGGCCTTGCGTGGCATCAGACGCGTTTGCTTTTACCGGTCTTTGGTCAGGCGCGGTATAGCTTAGTGGGCGTTTATTGCTGTTATCCATTGCATCGGCGCCGCCATTTTGAAAAAAGACGCGCCCCTCCGTTGTTCTTTTGAACCCCATAATTTGTACTCTACTCAAAATAATTTACTATATGCGGTATAATATAGAGCGTTTTGGAAAATAGCGCCAAGAAAATTCTGCAAAAGCTTCCACAGGGGATTATAGTATATGCGCAAGCGCAAGGTGGAACTCTTTTTCCGCCCCATGGGTTAGCAAGAAGAGCACAGTATAAAAAGGGGATTTTCTTGAGTAATAACAGTAGCTATACAATTTTCATCAATAAAATATCCGGATTCGTTTTAAATGAGGGTGAGGATTCGATCCGCGAGCTTATCAACGAATCTAGCCTGCCTGTAAAATCTATAGAATTCCTGAAGCCTGAGGCGCTAATGGAAAAACTCACAGCCCTGAAAGAGGGGGAAGGCCCAATCCTAGTCGGCGGCGGAGATGGAACGATAAGATGTTGCGTCAGCGCATTGATAAACAAAGACATTCCCTTTGGCGTGCTTCCTATGGGAACCATGAATTTATTGGCGCAAGATATCGGCCTGCCCGTTAAACTGGAAGAAGCCATCAACGCCTATTCCGCCAGTACAGCAGAGCGCAGTGTGGATGTCGGGGTGGTGAATGACGAATATTTCCTATGCTGCGCCGGTATCGGCATTATGCCCGAGGCCTCTACATACCGCGAAACTTTACGCGAAAACAATGATTTAACAATGTATCCTAAACTGACCACTTTTGTATTGGAGCGCATGGATACCGATAATTATGCCCCGATGCAAATTGAAATTCCGCCGCGCCGTTTCTCGATGCGCACGGCTTCGCTGGTTGTATCGAATAATCAATTCGCGGCGCATACCCAAATGGGTGATAACCAGTTTAAAAAAGACAGCTTTCAAGATGGCGAACTTGGCATTTACGCTTTGGAATCAAGGGGATGGCTTGATCGCCTAAGATTCTTTTTAAAACTGGGAATTGGCGGATGGAAATCCGACCCGCTTGTTAAGGAGTGGGTCAGCCCGCAGGCGAATATTACAACCGTACAAAAAACCGTGCCGGTATCATTGGACGGGGAGCCGGTTGAAATGACCTCCCCGCTTAAATTCTCGATAAAACCGCTCGGTCTGAAAATGTTGATACCCGCATCACGGGATCATCAAGGGGAAAAGGCCGCATGACCGATAACGGATTAACCGCGACATTAGAAGCCATCAGGGACGAGACCGAGCAAGGCGAACATATTAACGTCGAGGAATTGATGGCCGCACTAAATTCCCGCGGCTATGGCCCGCTTCTGATCGGTCCCGCTTTGATTACGGTATTGCCGACCGGTGCCATTCCCGGCGTGCCCGCAATTTCTGCGCTACTAATTATATTTGTCTCGGTGCAAATTCTTTTTAAAAAGAAACAGCCCTGGATACCCAAACGTTTTAAACAAGCCTCATTTTCCCGTAAAAAATTTGTAAGCGGATTGGAAAAGGTAAAGCCTTACACTCAGAAAATTGATTCTCTCTTCTACCCCCGCATGCAATTTCTAGTGCGTCACGAGATACAGCCCTTGATCGCTTTGCTTTGCATCCTGATGTCGATATGCATTATCATATTGGGATGGATACCGTTTTTGGCTATGCTGCCCGCCTCCGGTATTTTGCTTTTAGGATTGGGCCTTAGCGCCAAAGATGGTCTGATGGTCAGTATTTCCATTACCATCATGCTGGGCAGCCTTTATGCACTCTTTACCATGTGGTCGAGCATCTTCGGCAGTTAACCGGATATAGATATTATAATGAAAATCATACACTTATCAGATTTGCATTTTGGAACGCATCAAGGGGAGATTGTTAATATAACGATGGAATCGGTGCGTACGCACGCGCCTGATCTCATTATCATCAGCGGAGATTTCACCCAAATCGCCAACACGGCCGAATTCAAACAGGCCAGCGCCTTTCTGAATAGCCTGGAGGCACCTTATTTTTGCGTGCCCGGAAATCATGATGTGCCCCAGCGCAATCTGATACAGAGATTCCTGCACCCTTATAAGAAATACAGAACCTATATTCATGAGGATTTATGCCCTGAATTTGAGAACGAGCGGATTAAGCTGGCCGGATTAAACTCCGCCCGCCGCGCCCTGCCACATTGGAATTGGGCAAACGGGGCGCTCTCGGCCTCCCAACTGAAGCGGTTAAAGCAAGCATTTGAGCCTCCCCAAGGCGGCGCAGGGCGCAAATGGCGGATATGTACATTCCACCACCCCATATATAAAGTGCAGGATATGCCGCTGGATGTCACCGTATTTGGCGGCAAAGCGGCGTTGCAAAGTATACAGGAATTGAAGGTAGATCTTGTCCTGACCGGTCATGTTCACCACGCCTCAATCACAACACGCGGTGACGAAGCACATCAATGTATCTATTTAAGTGCTTCCACCGCCATGTCATCGCGCCTTCGGGGACAGGAAAACGGCTACAACCTAATCACTTTAGATGATAACCGCATGGTGATTGATATATTCTCTTTGGGCAAAGACGGCTTTTATAAAGCGCAAAGCTTCGAGAAAATGAAACGGGGTTAAAAACAGCCCCTACTCTTTCTCGTTTAGATAATTTAAAAGATCCTGACACATGCGCTTCATATCCTCGATATCCAGTACCATACGGTCAATATAGTCCAGATCATATTTAATCTGCGTAAGCTGCTTATGCAGTCCTTCCCGCTGGGATTTGGTGCGCGCAAGTTCGCATAGAATTTTCAATTTTTTCAACAGATGATAAACAATATCGGGCTTTTCGCGGGCACTGTGGCGCATCTGGTCAAACGCGCTGAATATAATGTGCGCCTCGCTGCTCTGGCGCGCCCACATGCGCACACGTCCCTCGCTGTCCTCGGACCACTCTAAAGGTGTGGCTTTTTGAAATAGCTCGGCCATAGCCGCGGATAGGTGATCCAGCACAATAATGGCCGTAAAATTATCGTCCAGACTGGGCGATTGCGCCCGCAAACCGATCTCCACCAGATGGCGTATAGAATATTCCACGTCCTGCGTCGGGGTACGGGCATTGCCGATAATAAAACATTCCCGTATGGCGGTATCAATTTCGCCGCTCACCTTGTTATTCGGGTAAATCCGGACACCATCTTCCCCAACAACCAGAAAATGTCCAGCTTTGAAATGGATCTCAATATACAGACCATGCTCTTCCAATATGGCCATAATACTTTTGTAGTCGATATGCTGAACATAGCCGCTACGCTTGAAATAAATGCGGTGACGCTTGCGGTCAAAATCCTTCGGCCAGTCCTCATGCTCCGGCTCTTCCTCTTCGTCATCTTCACTATTGGTAAGGCGGGATACAGACGCATGCAAATCCTTGGTTACTTGCAATATAACCTGGTCGGCAATGCTGGACAGCGCCACGTGGTGGACAAAGGCCAGCAGAACAAACAGATTGGAAAAACATATAACAAACACCGCCGTAACCGTAACCTGCGGCGTTGCATCCTTGGCCGTAATGTCGTGCAAAACCATTGTCAGAATAAAACAGGCTACAACAGAGCCAAAAAACAGCGCAATGAACGTCTTGGTACGGTTATCTGACATAAAGGTCTTGATTAAGCGCGGCCCCAACTGGCTGGCGGCTAAGGACAGTACAACCATTGTAATAGAGATTGCCAAGGTCGACATGGTAATCATGGAGGAGAGCAAGGTTACGGCCAAAGCTTTGGCATCTTCGGCGGTGCCGTTAAATATCATGCCGGGCAATTCTATATCGCTAAAATATGTGCTTTCTAGATAGTATAATCCCATCGTGGCGGCGGCATATAAAAAGCAAACAAAAGCTGGAAAGAACCAAAGATTGCTTTTTAAAATTTGCAGATAATTATGTAACTTTGAAATCATTCAGGCTCTGGGCTTTGCGTATCTTGCCGAGCCTCTTGCTCTTCATCGCTTTCAAACAATGTTTGTGCCAGAGCTTCGGTCTGTTCTTTATTCAGCCTGATAAAGCGAGCGCCCTCTTCTTCGGCAATTTCGACTTCATCATAGGCTATATGATAATCGCGCGGTTTGTCTGCGGGTGTCAAGGATTGATCGAGCGTGAAATACACAATCCTCTCCCCGTCGTCATTACGGATCGTGGCTTTGATATCGCCCGCGATTTTGCCTTCATAATCCAATATTTTACCGTCAAAATATGACGGCGCGGTCTCAGGCGTTATTGCTGCGGCATTGACGGGCTGGCTGTTTTGAGCCGGAATAATATCACTTTCATTGCTTGAAGGAACAATAATGCTGTCTTGCACGGCAACGTTTTCGACCTCATCACCGGAAGTTGGCTGCGTACTTGCTCCGGATGCTTTCACAGGCATGGCAGGAACATTGGAAACAGCAGGGCTTCTTAGAGGTGCAGCGCCACTAGCACCCGCGCTCGAACCGTTGCCAAAACCACTAAAGACGCCATAGAAAAAATCATAAACACTGCCGCGTACAGAATCCTCTTCATAACGATTGCCCGGCATTTGTACATCCGACCCGCCATCGGGTTCATCGCTGGCGCTAAAATACCACCCTGCAAATAACCCCATGACCAAGACAATCAGCCCCAAATTAAATGCCCAAGAAACTGTTCTTCGCGCAAATGGTTGACCTTCATTCTGTTCGAAAACATTATTGGTGTCTTGCGGATTAGGGTTTTGATCCATTCAGGTCGTCCTTGTTTTTTAAAAAGCCTAAGCTTCTTTAATCGCGTTATCTTCGGTATTCAGTGTCTCGAGCTCGTCCTTCAAATCTAGCGGAACGGTAGAGCGCGGATCAGTTTCATCCAATGTCACAGGAACATTATTAAACGATACAGGTGATAATAATTCCTGCTCTTGCAAGACGGTGCGCACGTTATGCCCCTCCATATCCTGCGCCATAATTGTCAGGCTATATAGACCCAGTAATACCGTACAAAAAGCGGCAATAAGAGAAAATCTAATTAACATTTTGTTGTCCTTTCAGTTGGGGCGTCAAAAAAAAATCCGTTCGCTGTTTCCAACGAACGGATCCTTGATTTGGTTCCTTTAATCTTTCAGTAAGATCAAGGACTTATTAGACAGACCTTAAGCCGCCATGCGGTCTTCAAAATCTTTGACCTGCTTTTCGGCTTCATCACGGGCAACGCCATAATTTTCCTGAATTTCACCGATCAATTTTTCACGGTCGCCGTCAATTTGATCAATCTGGTCATCAGTCAGTTTACCCCACTGCTTTTTTGCTTCGCCGGTAATCTGCTTCCATTTTCCTTTAATAACATCGTTATTCATTGTTTTTCTCCTTTTTGAGGTTGCGGTTTGTAAAAACAAAAGGGGCGTTAGCGCCCCTTCTGCCTAAACCTTAGAACTGGTTTTTATAGCTTTCAAACTGAGCGGCCTGATCGGCATTCAGTTGGAAGTTATAGCTGGCACCACCCATGACGCTATCATCTCTCACAACTTGTGCTTCAGAGAATGACATCGCGGCTTTATTACCACCCATGCCCAGGACTTCATTAAAGCCAAGGATCAGGTTTTCGGCTTGTGAGCCAGAGAAAGAAATGTTGTCAATATCGGCAACGGCTTCACCCTTCGCATTCACAAGTTGGCCTTCCAACAGTTCTGCTACGCTATAACCATTGGCAGGAACAACGCGTACATCATCGCTTTGGTCTTCGGCGTCATAAGAAAACGCGGCGGCTTGATCAATCATCTCCTCGCTCAGCGGTGCGATAACATCGCCATCAGCATTCTTATTGCTCAGAATAGAGAAATCGAAAGCGGCGCTTTTACCAAGGCCGAAAATCTCGCCATCGGCAACGACAGCCATTGTGGCATTACCATCGGCATCCAGAATAATATCGCTAACTGTGGCAATCGCTTCACCGTCAGTATTGTACAGTGTAGAACCGATCATCGCCGTTGCAGTGTTGCGCGGATTAATGGTCACATTTGTTATTTCGGTGTCTTCATCGTTATCAATGAATGCGGCCTTAATGTCTTCGTATGTTTCTTCAGTTGCATTGGCAACATCGCTAGCGGCATTAGATACACTGTCTTTCGTGTCTTCCCAGCCTTGCTTAAGCTCTTGCTCTGTTACAACGGCATCATCATTTTGTTGCTGTGTGCGTTCCATTTGCACTTCTGCAGATGCATCTGCCTGGGTATTCATGTTGTCAGCATGGGCTGGCGCTGCGGCCATGATAGCCAATACTGACGCTGCACTTAATATAGTCTTTTTCATTTTAGAATCTCCTAGTTAGTCTTTGTATTGTATTGAACACCCCTTCCAACACCCCAAGCGCAAAATTGTTCCATAAGAATAAAAAAAAGCCGGCTCCTTGTGTATGGGAACCGGCTTCCAGTTTAGTGAGGGTCATTTCGGGGGGAAGGGATAGTTTGACCCCCACATAAGTGGGTTGGGGTAAAATCGTAAATGCTTAATGGCTGCGAATATCCACGCGATCAAAATGACCGACTTTGGATTGCGCCTGCATTTTTAAATCATCAAGATCGGCAAGAATATCAATCAGATATGAATCGAAGCTCTCATGGTCTACATCTTCATTATGTTCATGCGGCATTGTTTCTATCACCAGCACATCTTCATGCTGAAGAGAACCATTACCGAAATCTTTCTTGAGATAAATCTCGCGGATCATTGGGTGGGAAATGCCTGTAACGTGTTCTGGTACTATGTTCATAACATGAACTCCTTTTTCGTTGTTATGATTCTAGAATAGAACGCTTCTGTAACCGAAAAATGACTCTCCTGTATCAGTTTTGAAATACTTTGTATCAGTATTGTATCGCTAAACATGATTACGAAAGGCTTCCACCCCGCCAAATGGAACCAAAACCCTCTAAAAGCGTTGGAAACAAACAACTACACACTACTAAAAATAAGGAGATACATGATGTCAAACAAAGAAAATGAAGAACTCGGTAAATTGATCAACATTAATAAAGATGCTTGTGATTTTTATAAATCCGCACAGGAAAAAACGAAAAGCAGTGCTTTCAAGCGCACTTTTCAGGATCTTGAGAGCCTGCACCGTAGCGTGATCATTAACTTAAAAGAATGTGTTCGCGCCAACGGCGGTAATGCCGAAGTCAGCGATACATTCGCAGGTCAGGCCACACAATTCTGGGGTGAATTGATGACCAATATCAGCAATGATGTTGATGAAACATTGGTAAAGCATCTGGAGGAAGCCGAAGATCGCTGCCTACACTCTATAGAAGATGCGATGAAAGAAGATGATATTGCTCCGGCTACAAAAACCGTTCTCAGCAATGAACTCAGCGCTTTGCAAAAGAGCCATGATTATATGAAAGCGTTGAAGGATTCGCTGAAAGCCGCTTAATACGCTTTCATAAACCCAACAAAAAAGCCGCCCTGTTTATAGGCGGCTTTTTTTATGTTCATATATTTAAGAACTGCTATTAATTTTGATAGCTTTCCGGCTGGTTATGCTTTGGGCGCGATTCAAGATAAGCGCGCTGCCATTCTTTCAATGTGATCATTTTGTCTTCATCTGTATCCAGAACTTCATAACCTTCGTCAATGAACTCATTAGCGGATAGTCCATCCTGATCTTTATCAAATTTCATCAGACCGGATTCTTTATAAAAGGTATCGTATGTATAGGATGAAGCGTCAACTTGACCATCGCCCGTGTAATCAACAAATTTAAATGATTCAACTTCCATTGGGGTAATAGTGTAAAAGTTGCGGCTATTCCATTCAATATTGTCGATCACCTCGTTACCATCTGTATCGAATATGTAGAAAAGCTTCTCGCCGACTTCCGCCATAGAGTAAGCGCCGTCATTATTCACATCAAACTCTGTAAAATCGATATTATTGACATCCGCATTTTCTTTGGTTTGAACATAGGTTTTGGTGACGGCTGTTTCAGCTTGCGCCATTGACGGTAGCAAAGCCAAAGCCGCAATTGCAGCAACCGAGTAGGTTAGTGTGGTACGTTTAAACATTATCTATCTCCTTATGATTTAAACTTATGCGTCACTAACGCTCAGGATTGTAATACGGTTCCCATGCAAAAAAGCTCCTGCCGCGTTAGAGCAGAAGCTTCCTATAAGACATTAGCTCTCCATCCCGTGATCAGGACGTCTTTTTCTCTTCAGGCATATTGGCCAAGGCAAACTCTTTCGCGGTCTCGGCAGAGTTTTGCGACCCGCTGGCGACAATAGAGCCATGATAAGAGATCAACCATTTCCAGCTTTCTCTTGTTTGCTCACAATTCCAGTGCGATTTTTCTTTTTCTACAATGAGTTCGTACTCACCGATATCAACGCACATTTTCTGTATAGTCCAATCAACATCACTTGTTTTTGAAGACATTCACACTTCTCCTTTCGTGAATTACCTATATATTACAAATGCTTATAGCATAAATCAGTTCCAGTATTTTACCACAATAAAGATAGCAAAAGCCCCGCTCAATTTTTGAGACGGGGCTTTTATTAACATGTAAAATTTATTATTCTGTTCGCAAATTTTCAGTCATTTGATGGCTCACGTTATTAACGGCGTGGCTAACACTATCGGCAATTTGTTCTTCGGGGGTTTGTTCATTCACTTGAATAATCATCACCGTAAATATGCCCAAAAGCAAAACTGCTATAATTGCGAGTAAACCTCTATTTTCCATTAGTCATCTCCTTACAAATAATTATGCTCAACAGAACAATAATTTTTTAGTAAGCAGCGTCCTGAACAGCTTCACCGGCATTCTCGACGTCCTGACCGGCACCACCGATTGTGTTACAAGCGCTAAGACCCATACCAAGTACGGCAAGTGAGAGAACTACTACTAATTTATCTAACTTCAACATTTTAAATTCCTTTACTGTTTTTCGTTTATTTAATTATCCCAACTATTCACCTTAGGAAAAGTTCCCTATAAATAGTTTTTTCCGGCGACAAACCCGGCTGCAGCGGCTGCAGCAAGGGAGGCTTTAGGATTTTTTTCAATTGGTTCGCGCAATTCTTCATTAACGCATTCAAGAAGGGCGTGAACCATTTCAATGGTATCCTGCTGCATTTTTTGCGCCTGTACTTTCTTGTATTGCAAGATAAGATACGCGATCAATACGATCATTAAGGACGCAAAAATACATAAGCCGCCAGTAATGGCCGTGGCCACTTGCGGCGTATATATTGTGTACAGCCACAGGTTCAGGGCGTAAGTCAAAAACCCTATACCGAGCAACAAGAGAAACCCGGCCAACGCCATGAGCGCAAAACCGGCTTTACTTTTATGTGATACAGGCGCCCCACCGCCTAAGATGCGGTCGATTGCATATTGTTCTACTAATGCGAAAACGCCGTGCAACATATTATCTCCGGCCTAACAATAGGCTGGCTAGGATACCGGCACCAAATGCCATCGCCAATGTTTGACCCGGCTTGGCTTTTACATGGCCTTCAAGTTGCTTATATTGGCCTCTGCCAGCCTTTTGCATGCCTTCGATGCGATCCATAAGATTTTCACGAAGGTGAGCGGCTTGAGCATTGCCATCTTTTTTCATGTGTCGTGTCAATTCAACAACGTTATTTTTCAATGAATCAAGATCTTCACGGATGTGATCGATCTCGGTGTAAGTCTTCTTAGATTTATTTGGCATCTCTAATACTCCTTTTCGTGTTAGATAATTCAACATACCCAACGGAAAAGAACGTAATAAGTTCCATATTATTTAATGAATTAAGAAAATGGAATAAATTTAACCGGCTTCATCCAAATGTCCGGCGAACATATAGCCGATACCGCGCACGGTTTTTATTATTCGCGGCGCTTTGCTGTCATCACGCAATTTTTTACGCAAACGGGCGACCTGGATGTCAATAGCGCGGTCATAGGCGTCGAATTCCCCATCACGGGTTAAATCAAACAGGTGTTCACGGCTAAGGGCACGATTAGCAGAGAGCATGAGAGCCTCCAGCAATTTAAACTCTCCGGTCGTGAGCTCAACAGACTTGTTATTATCATCAAATAACTGATATTGCGTACGATCAAGGCACCAGCCTTGCTCGAAGCTTATCTTTTCTCTGGCTTTCTGAGCCTTGGTCTCATCTTTTGCGGCATCATTAGAGGGCTCACGGCGGCGCAGGACGGCCTTGATACGGGCAGACAGCTCGCGCATTTCAAACGGCTTGGTTATATAGTCATCCGCGCCCATCTCGAGACAGATAATTTTTTCTGTTGTATCGCTTTTGCCGGATACGACAATAATGGCAGCGCCGGATTTTGTTTGTAATTGGGGAATCAGGGTAAGCCCCTCACCATCAGGCAGGACGAGATCAAGCAAGATAACATCAAGATCGTGGGCGCCCGCCTTTTCAATAGCAGCAACCGCATTAACAGCTTTCACGACTTTATAGCCGTCTCCTTCTAGATAATGCTCGATGACGGTTTGAAGATTCTCGTCATCATCGACACTTAAGACTGTGCCTTTGTTCATGGTGCTTCCATTCAAATTGTAAAAGACAATGATATTTATACTTATATATAGAAGTGTGCGCAAATGAATAATGTTACATCGCTGTTACAAACTATTTCAAAACTGATACGAAGCAGACAAAGTCACGTTACGAAGCATCTGTAGATTAATAATTATAAGTTAATCAATAGGAGCTTTAAAAAATGTTTAATAATCAAGACCTGATCACCGAGAGCGAAAAACTACAGAAATTCGCGTATAAGCTAACGCAGAACAAAAGCGATGCGGATGACTTGCTGCAATCCACCTTGTTACGCGCTATAGAGAAAAAGCACTTGTTCCAGGAAGGTACAAACCTGTTTAGCTGGAGTTCCAAGATTATGTACAACATGTTCGTATCGGCCTATCGTCGGAGAACTAAGTTCGAAACCCAGTACGATCCCGAGAGCTATATTGAGCGTGAAAGCGTAGATGCTTCACAAGATGTGAAAATGGAATTGAACGACGTTAAGATGCCATGAATAAGATTTCGGAAGATCATCGCGAAATTCTTACGCTTGTATGCGTTAAGGGTATGCAATACGCAGAAGTTTCCGAATCACTTCAAATTCCGGTCGGCACTGTCCGCTCACGTCTGTCCCGTGCCCGTGAATCTCTGATGGCAGAGATGAGTGCATTGAAGAAGCCAACAGCTTTCTCTATGCCACCTGCACTGGCTTACAAAAATGGCGGCGATCGTATGGCCGCTTAAAACCAAGCATAAAGCACCTAGAAAAAAGAAGACCGGTCAGATTACTCTGACCGGTTTTTCTTTGTGACCGTTTAGGATGATGAAAATACGAAAAAATATGAAAGCGCCGTTTAGGCCACTTTCTTTTGATCCAGAATATTGAAAATTTCTTTTATCAGATCGGCCTCGACAATCGGTTTGGGAAGATAGGCATCCATGCCGCATTCGATACATTTGTCTTTATCCCCGACCAATGCATGGGCCGTCATGCCGATAATTGGTGTGCGGGAAATATCTTTGCGATTTTCCATAGAACGAATTTCCTGCGTCGCGGTAAAACCATCCATCTCAGGCATTTGAACGTCCATAAGAACTACATCATAATGATGGTCTTTCCATAGATTGACAGCCTCAAGTCCTGTTCGCGCGATATCGTAGTTGATACCTACCTCATCCAGAATATAGCTGATAACAACAACATTGCCTTCATAATCCTCAACAATAAGAGCCTTGTCTTCACCTGTAAGCGTAGCGCGCAGCTTTTCATTGATTTTTTTACCCATCTCCAGCGCGGCTTTGTTTTCGCCTTGGCTTTCATCTGCATATTTACATGGGATTAACAAGCTAAAGGTCGACCCCTTCCCTGTTTCACTGCTCATATAAATATCGCCGCCCATAAGCTGCGCCAAATTACGCGAGATCGGTAAACCCAGCCCCGAACCGCCATATTTTCGGGAAACCGAGGAATCGGCCTGCTTAAAACGCTCGAATACCAGATCAAAATTTTCCGGCGCAATACCAATACCCGTATCGGTGACATCTACACGTAAGAAATCGCGTCCCTCGCGCTCTTCGAAGTCAGCTTTAACAGTCACGGCGCCCTTATCGGTAAATTTAATCGCATTACCGATCAAATTCACAACAACCTGACGAAGGCGCATATTATCACCCAGAAACTTTGTCTTTTTGGTTGTATCATAATCAAAAACGAAGCTGACGCCTTTTTCAGAGGCTTTCAAACTCATCATGGAAATAATGCTTTCGAACAGGTCCCCCAATACAAATGTCTCTTCCGACAATTCCAGATCGCCGTTTTCAATCTTTGAGAAATCCAAAATATCGTTAACCAGGTCTTTTAAAGACGAGGTACTGTTATGCAGCGTGTTGATAAGCTGCTTTTGCTTGTCGTCCAGATTGTCCTGACGCTTTTGCATGATCTCGGCGATACCGCTAATGGCTGTCAGCGGCGTTCTGATCTCGTGGCTCATATGCGCAAGGAATTCGCTTTTCGCGCGATTTGCTTCTTCGGCCTGGTTTTTCTCGGCCTCCAGCTTCTCTGCTTCCTGTTTCAGATGCGTAATATCAGTATGCGCACCAACCATACGAATAGCGGCGCCGTGCTTATCGTAAATCGCTTTGGCGCGGGATTGTATCCAGACCCAGCGCCCCGAATTATGTTTCATACGGAATTCCTGTGAAAACTCCGATAGGCCGCCTGCGATATATTTTTGAACAACATCCATAACTCTGTCAGAATCCTCAGGATGTATAAGTTCCCATGATTCTTCAGGCGTCCCGATTTGAGCCCCCTTGTCATATCCCAGCATTTCAAAGTACCGGCGGGAGTAAAAGATTTTATTGGTTTCAAGATCCCAGTCAAAAATACCGTCCTGAGTTCCATCTATGGCCATTGCAAAGCGGTCTTCGGTCTGTTTAAGAGAGGCGGCTATTTTCGAACGTTTGCGCTGCGCATTTAATAAAAATGCATTAAATAGCAGAAGAATAACCGTTCCTACCGCCATACCGACAATTAAAGAGGTTAGATAAAAGGACTTTTTTCCTTCGACCAGCTCGATACGTTGATCAAGGAGTCCGTATTCCTCTTCGAGAACAGCAGAGTTCACACGTAATATATTGTCTTTCATGCCATTGACGGTATCAATACCGCTTAACAATTCCGGATGCGTATTGGTGTCGGCAATATTCGCACGCTCTTCTAATCTGGTTGTAAAGTCATTGGTAAAGCGGCGAATTTCATCAAGGCGGCTTTGTTGCGCTTGATTGTCTTTTGTCAGTTCGCTTAAACGGGCAATGGTTTCCGATAAAGATGCTTTCTTAGAGTCATAACGCTCCATAAAGCTCTCATTTCCGGTCAGGATATAGCCGCGCTGTGACGATAGAATTGATTCAATGAGGGATCCGACTTGCTCGGCGTCCAAGATAACAGCATAAGTACGGTCAATTAATTGATCTGTTTTATCCAGTTCACGATCACCGGCGACAAGAAAATAGCCTAGAGTTCCTACCGCGCCGAGCAGTATGAACATAAATATAAAAAAATTGCGGACAAATACTTTATCCATTATCCATTTCTTTTCTAAAGGCATAACTCGACGACATTTAAAGCAAAAACCTCCAGATTACTAGAAAAAAACGCCCTGTATGCGATATACAAGGCGTTTTTGTTACTTATATTAAATTCTTTAATTAGGCGGGTGGTGTGCGACCACGCAGTGCATGAACCACAGTCGCCACAATGAACAGTACAATAAATACCACAAACAGAATTTGCGCTATTTCGACCGATACGGCGGCCACTCCGCCAAAACCAAGTACCGCAGCAATTAGCGCCAGTACCAAAAATGAAATTGCCCAACTAAGCATGATAGTCTCCTTTCAGTTGTTACTCTAATAATGTCGCGGATGCCGCGTCATAAACTTCTTTGTTACTGAGCCAACATCCGGCTTAAGTATTAAGTTCCTGAAATATTTACAGGGAACTTTAATTCAATCTCTGTGTTGGTTGCGGCGAATACATTTGGAAATAAAAAAGGAAGGACTTTTTAAAATGAAACATTCAAAATTATTGGCACTTGCCACTGTAGCCACTATTGGACTGGCGATTGCACCAGCACAAGCCGATCAGTACAGAGACAATCACTACAACAACAGAACAGCAGGCGGGTTTACATCCCACCACCTTGTTGAAGAAGAACAATACCACAAAAAAGCAGAGCAGTTGCCAGCTGATGAAAAGCTTGAGCTTCGTGAATTTCTTGATTATGAAACACGCGAGCCTTGTCAGTTTTATCAGCCTATTCCACAAGGTTTCATGAGAGATGGTTGTCACTTGCGTCCGATTCCTCAGGAAACGACGAAAGTGGTCATTCAGGAGCCAAAAGAGCCCGTTAAAGTCAGCAATGTCATTGAAGATTACGAGATTCACTTCGCATTCGACAGCGCCAATATCGAACCTGCAGCCGGTAATACCATTGACCAGATCGCAAGCGAGATTAAAAAATATAATCCACGAGACGTGACCGTGGCCGGTTACACAGATAAATCCGGCTCTGCTGAATACAACGTCAGACTTTCCGAGCGTCGTGCCGAAGCGGTTTCGGAAGCCTTAACTGCGCACGGCGTTGAAAACCGTGTTCTGGACAAACGGGCCTATGGTGAGACAAATTCCGCCGTTGAGACTCAAGATGGTGTGCGTCTGCGTGAAAATCGCCGCGTAATGGTTGAATTCAGAAAATAAATTTACTATTAGATTGGTATGAGGTGGATAATCTACCTCATACCACTTTTATCCATCCCTAGGAGCGTAACACTATGGGACAGTATCTTCCCATCACCGACTTTGATATACAGGCATTAATTGATAATGAACTGGACTGGGAAGAAGAAAAGCGCATTAGAGCTTTCATTCAAAGCAATATATGCGCGCAAAAACGATACGATGAATTAAAAGAACAAAAAGCCTTGATCCAGAAATGGGCCAATAACAAATTTTTCCATTAAATATAATCTATTTATTCGCTTACAATTCCGGCCCTGACGGCTTGCGTCTGGCAAATTCTCTTATCGCCGCACTCGCAGGCTTGGCTCCGCGCTGGATAGCGAAATAATAAGGAACACCAACAGCCGCCCCCGAAACTCCGACCGCCGCCGTATGCAGGGCAAGGTCTTGCGGTATATTCAACCCGCCGCCAATCAACAGCGTCGAAATTGTCCCGATTGTTGCCGCACCGGCGCTCGAGAAGGCTTGCACCAACCCATTATCAAATCCGGCCATTTCCGCAGATAGGGCCCCTGTCGCAACCAGCGCCGCTGTGCCCACTAAACGCTTTTTCATCGGCATCTGGCAGAACGGCTCATGAATACCTTCGCGGGCGGTAAAAACCACCGCGCCCCAGACATGGCTCAGCCCCTGCGCAAGGCGGTATTTGAAGGAATTATATCCGGCAGCAACCGCGCCCCATGCTTTCTTAAGAGACGGGATAGCACCCTTTTCCTGCAAATCGGCATAGCGGTTTTTCTCGCCTCTGGCTTTCTCGCCATATTCCTCACGGAACTCAATGCGCTTCAAACGCCCTTCTTTTTTAGAAGCATGGCGCGCCAGAATATTGCGTTTGCGCTCATCCAGAACAATTGGCGATTCCGTAAACATTTTGCGCAAGAAGCGTTTATAGAAAGGCTTGCTCTTCAAGGCTTCCGCGCTATCCTCGGCATCCGGGAACAGGGCGGAATAAATTTTATCGCGCCCGTTATATTTCAGCTCGGCGCCCATGACATGTTGCAGATCGCCATTCAATACACGGCGCAGGTTATTCAGCGTCTCGGGATCGGCGCCCTTCATGGCTTTATAATCCTGCAAAGCGTTCTCGACATTCACAATGCGCTTTTTCAGGAATTGCAGATAACGCTCGCTTTCAATACCGATATCATCGGCCGAATACTCCACGCTCAAGGCCAGTTCATTGATGGCATTTTCCAAACGCTCGATATTGTCTGCATTGATAGAGACGCTCTTGCGCCCCAAACCATACCAACCAATATTCAACGTGACTTCGGCCGCATCCATATCCAGCGCTTGCGGCGACGGTGCCGGCTGATCCTCGGGCTCCAGAACAATTGCACCTGCAACATCGCCAACCGATTGCATAGCGCTGCCGATTAGATTTTCACCAAAAGCCTTACGGCTTTCCACATTATCCAGCCCCTTTTGCGCTTTATTTTCAAGATAGCGTGAAGCAGCGGAAACACCCGGCATACCCACCGCGCCCATAACGCCCAAAGCCCTGGTAGAGAGTTTTAAAGGATATTTCGTAACCGTATCGCTACCGGCCAACAAAATGCGGCGAAGCGGGTTTACAAACTCCGCCGACAAACCGCCCATTTGCCTGAAAGCGCCCAGCCCGTTTTGCGCCACGCGCGATACGCCATACCCGACCATACTGGCATGCGAGGCATCTTGAAACATATTCGCATCCACGAAAATCATACCGCCCTGCTCGGTCACGGCCTCGGCGGTATTGCGAAAGGCTAGATTATATTCAACCGGAAGCCCAAGGGAATTATGAACTCCCTCCACCGCGGCGGGCAACATATTTACAATGGTGTTGGCATTACTGGCAATGATATCCGATCCGACATAATGGCGGAAACTTAAATAAGCATTGGCACCATCGCCCATTAAATCCAGTAATGGCTTGGGCAAAAGATAATTGTAATGGCAGTTCACCGATAAAATACAATCATCAACCTCGCCAGTGTTTCGTGCCGCATCAATAATTTGCTGGCCTGCCGCTCTATCGGCTTCGAATTCGGATAAAGGAATATCGACCAGTCCGCCATTCGTACCGCCCGGAAGCGGGTCGCCCCACATATTACTGCTTCCGAAAACTTGCGTCATTCCGGTATCGGCAATCTGCTGGGTTAATTGCGGATCAACGCCGTATTTGATGTAATAGGCATATCCCACAAGGCCGATAACCAGACCGAAGACAGCCGGTGAATCAAAGGCCGATTCCCCGACGCCTTGCCAAAAGCCCTTCATCATCTCGTAATAGCCGACAAGTTGCTGCTTACCGAGATTACCGTTCTGCCCCAACGTATTGCCGACGCTTAATAGAATTTCTTCGTAATTGCCATCCAGCTCGCCGCTGGATACGCCGTTAACGGAGGCCTGCGAGAACGCACCCGATAGCGTGCCAAGGCCGGATTTGAAACGCTCCAAATCTTCAGGCGCCATGCGTTTGGTGAATTTTTTCTTGCCCGCGCCCGTATTCAGGCATTCATTCAGATCCTCGGTAAAGGCAAATAAACGGCGGAAATTATTGCTGAGCGCCTGTAAATCCGACGCGCTCGGCTCTTTGCCCTGCAATTGCTCGTCCTTCATGCGCTGTAGAACTACGCCCAAAACAGCATATTCTTCAGCGATCGCCTCGGTCGGATCAGACAAACCCATTACCTTTTCAGTGTAATGGGAATGACGCCAGACATCATAATTGTCCTTTGATGCAATAAAGGGCGTTAAGGCACTAGCACCATAGGCCAGATTGTCGATTTTTTGCGCCACACTGAGTTTATAATTTTTTGTGCCTAGAGCGATTTGAAAACGCGGATCGCCCGCAAGTTTTTTAGAATCGTGTTTGATTTGCTCCAGCTTGGCCGCGGCTTTTTCTTCAATTTGCGCAGCCTTGCTCACAGCGCCAAGGTCCGGGCGCACCTCCATCACGTGATAGAACGCGCGCAATTCGGATGCACTCAGCGCAATATCCGTTGCATTTTTCTCTGCGTAACGATTGTTTGTGACCGCGTTGATCATATCCCAGAATATGGCCGCAACTTGCTTTTGCGCAGGGCCAAGCGCATTTTCCGCACTGCGTACATTGTCATGAACCTGAAAGACAAATCCGCGCGCCGGATCATAATGCGTGCCGGGGATGCTGGAGACAGTTTTATGGGATGGGTCGGGATGCCAGAATTCCGGCTCGTTATTCCAGACATCCGTCTCCTTCATTTTGCGCTCGCCCTTTTCGTGGCACTCAAGCGAGGCCGCGCTAGCAAGTTCTTCGTCCACATAATCGGGAATTTCAAGCAACCCGGTCGTTGCAAAACGGCTCATATTATGACCGAGCTTTCGCTTATCTTTCGGCAGAGAGGCCGAGATGGGTTGGTGCAAAAACTTCATGAAGCCGCGAAGCTCCTGCAAATCCATATGCACAGCCCCCTCTGCATCCACTTTCTTTGCGCTCAGTCTGGACAGAGCCTCCGCGCCATCATGCGATTTTACCGTGAAATTTCCATCAGGTTGATGATCCGCAACCAGCCCATAACGTGCCAGCGTCTTTTTATAAGACGGCAATATCCGGAAGTGATTTAAAAAGCCGTAAGAGCTCTCGTTAAGGGTCTCGCTCAGTGCCATACTCTATCTGCCCGTTTTCGTGATTGGTTTGATTACATGTCCAGCTTCGCAACGCAGGCGCGCATGATGGATTGCATGTCGTCACCAAGGCCGAACTGGCCATTTTCTGTGCGCAAAAGATCAAGGCCATGATAATCCCTCAAATGGGTATTTGCGGCCAATGCATCGCTGTCATTGGGAGAAACGAGCCCGGGAACCCTTGCCAGCAATTCATAGGCCCGTCTTTGGGATGGCGTATCATTGTTATTCAGGCTCCCCAATCCGGCGTGCATCATGATCAATGCAGAGCGCGTCACATAAAAGCCCTGAGTGCCGCAATTGGGTGGCAATGCCACACAGTTAAAGTTATTGATCGTGATATCACCGTGTACATCCGAGCGAACCGGAACATCAACCACAGAATCACCGTCTCTATAAGGTGTGTAATTGTTTCTGGCGATATCCCCTTCACTTTGCTGGATCGTGCAATATTCCCCCAGAGTAACATGCTCTTTCTCGCCTTCTTGTGCGAATCCCTGTATCGGCGCCAAGGCAAAGACGCTTGCGGCGGCTAGGGTTTGGGCTTTTTGAGAGAGATTATTAAAGATGTTTTTCATGAATTTACTCCGTATTTTTACAATTGTACTTGCAATTGCAAACTATTATCATTTACTTGTTGACATCAATAATCATTCGCAACATAGTTGTCAACCAAGAATGGTTCGCATTTAGAAAAAGGTCTGCATAATGTCAGAAGGCAAAGAAAAGAAGTCTTTATTATCAAAGGTTTTTAACGCTGAAACACTGGGGAAAGTGGCTCTGTTCGGGCTTTCCACGGCATTCGGCTTTGCTGTGATGGGCGCGTTAGACTTCACACTTTTCCATGAACTGGTGGAAGGACAGCTCTTTATGTCAGCCGTTCAACCTTTGGCGACCGACATATTAAGGTCGGAAGTTATGGGGGTCTCGGTCGCCGGTTTATTTGTCGATGCGGCGGACTACCTGCAAACAGCCTATCCGGGCGATGCCATCAGCGCGGCAAGCGAGGCCGCGGCCACATCGGCACAACAAGGCTTGGGCGGCGGGTTCTTCCCACAACCTTAACAGCCCTCACATTTTACGATTTCAAACTCCAGCGTGGAATGTTCTATTGCAAAACGCTCATGCAACATGGCCTTCAACTCGGCCTTGATATGATCCATACGGTCCAGCGGCATTTCCTCATTTAAGACAACATGCGCCTCCAGCGCGCTGCGGTTTTCATCAAGGCTCCAGACGTGGACATGATGCACATCGCTAATGCCCTCGTTCTCTTCCATTGCCGCGATAACCTTGTCAATCTTGATATTCTCCGGCGTGCCTTCCATCAACAAATGCACAACCCGCGGAAACTCATGATAGCCGTGCCAGAGCACATAAGCCGAAATCAGAAGCGTCATCAAAGCATCCACCCAGACCCAGCCATAAAGCAAAATGAGCGTTCCCGCCAAGATAACCCCGACAGAGGCCAGCGCATCGGTCATATTGTGTAAAAAAGCCGCGCGCATATTCATACTGCTTTTCGATTGCGCATATGTGAGCGCAGCCGTAAACAAATCAACCGCCAGCGCCACGCCCGCCACCCAAATGACAATCCAGCCCGAAATCGGCTCGGGCGCATAAAAACGCTGCACCGCCTCGATGATCAAATACAGGCCGAGCAATATGAGCGTCGTCAGATTAATTAGCGCCGCAATCGTCTCGGCGCGTTTATACCCGAATGTCTTGATCTGATCGGCCGGGCGCCGCCCGATACGCACCGCCACCAAGGCAATCACCAGCGAGGCCGCATCACTGAAATTATGCAGCGCGTCGGCAATCAGCGAGAGCGAGCCTGATACAATTCCGCCAATCACCTGAACGAAGGTCAAGCCCACATTCGCAATGACCGCCCAGATTAAGCGCCGCTCGCTCATGCTTGAGGGGTCAATATGATGGTGATGATGGTGCCCGTGACCATGTGAATGCCCGTGATCATGTCCGTGATGATGGTGGTTGCCCATAAATATTTCGCTTTCCTGCGCGATGCCTGTTTTAAAGAAATATACCTATAGAGATACAAAAACAAAAGGCGCAATATTCCATCCGCTTATATTGGCCAAAACTTTGACTTCAGGCGGGGTTTTCTGCTAATATAAACAAAAATAAATATAAAAAATAAATGCTCGAAAAAATGGGCATGTCATAAGAAAAGAGAGTGTGTTCCATGTCCTTATCAGAGCCTTTTGATAAAGCCAGAAAATCCCAGCAAAGGCCGCATGCGGCTATGGCGGGGTTGCAATTATGGCTCTCACATTATAACGGCATGGATGATAGCCTTGATTATTCCCCCATTGCAATTGATCGCCCGCTCGTTTTACCCGAAAACTGGGGCCCACCGGCAGGCGAACAGCGAGAGCCCACAGCCCGCATTCCTTCGCGCAGCACTGCAAATTTCGAACCCGGCCCCGTAAGCGGGGAAACATGGGATCATTTTCTAGAGCATCTACTAGATCGCGAAGGCTATCGCAACAAAGTCTATCTGGATAGCGAAGGCAAAGCCACGGTCGGCGTTGGCCACCTTGTAAAGGCCGAAGACAATTTGCGGGTAGGCGATGTAATTTCTGATGAGCGCGTGCGCGAATTCCTTGAGGCCGATGCCGCCAAAGCCTATAAAGCCGCCGCCGAACAAGCTAACGAACTTGGTATTAATGATAGTGATTTCCTGATTGCGCTCGGCTCGGTCAATTATCAGCTCGGCACCGGATGGCGCGATAAATTCCCGCAAACATGGGCGCACATGGAAAACGGCAATTTCGATCAGGCGATTGCCAATATCGAAGTCTCACTCTGGTCGCGCCAAACGCCCTTGCGCACCGCCGATTTCACCCAAGCCATCCGCGACGTCAAAGATGATCCGGGCGCCTTTTCCGTGGCTGCAATTGATACAAATTTCAATGCGCAAGCCGAAGGCGCTCCGCTTTCCGCATCAGAACCGACACCGGCCACCGCACCCGATACAGCGCCATTACAGACGATGGAACGTACGATCTAATACAATCCATGACCCGCAAATAGAAAAAACGCCTTACGGCGTTTTCTTGTAAACCACTTATTTTAAAGGATAAATGGAGCGAGTGAAGGGATTCGAACCCTCGACCCCAACCTTGGCAAGGTTGTGCTCTACCCCTGAGCTACACTCGCGGATCGATAGTTTCGATGAATATAATGAAATTTTTGGCTGATGCAAGCCCAAATAAAAAGAATCTTAAAAAATATCGCCAACCTTGATTAACGGGACTTTATAGCCGATAGGATCATGATCGGGATAAAAGGAATAAATCAGGATATTGGGCGTTTTTTCAATCGCCATAGCAAAATCAATCGGCACCTCGTGATGCATCAAAAGCTCTTCCATATTCTCATCATACCATACAATCATGAACAGGCGCTGGTCGCGGTAATATTCCACGCGCTTGACCACATCGGGCATCGGCGTATCCGATACCAGTAAAATGCGGTCATCATTCATTTTGGCGAGTTCCAGATTCATCCGAAGGTGGGTCCTTTATAATCTGTTGTCACGTTTTCCAGCGCAATATCGAATTCTTGTCGTTCGTACCCTGCTCCGGCTGTGGCGGAGAACGCACTATTCAGACTTGGGGCCGGAGCGCCCAATCCTTCTTTCAGAGCATCAATCAAACCATTATTTTGATAAATGCCGCCATTGCTTCTCAAAACGCTTAGCATCGGGTGATTATCTGGCAAATCTTCCATGCCCGGGTAAGATGCGCCGCCCCGGAAATTCTCGGGATGGGCAGTTGCACACATATCTGGAGGGAATCCGGAAGCCACGAGCGCGTTGTTGCACATCTCCGGCGCAGCGCCTGTTTCGCTTATTGCTGCCATACGCGCAAAAAAGGCATCCGCCGTGGCAACGTGCCCAGCGTTTGCGTTGTTATCCTCACCATTAAACTCAGTATTACTCATTCGATATGTGCCCTATTTTTTTATTATTATGATAAAATCATATAGAAAAAACCTTAACAAACACTTATCAAACCATTATAAATGGCGCTAAATTAGATAAAAGACATGGATGTTTATGACCACTGAACGCGCCCCCGATACGCTCGCCCCCCTTCCTGTTTCCGCACAAGATTTATTAGATATGCTGCAAGAACTTGATATTAATGTAGAATTGTACGAACACGAACCCATCTTCACCGTGGCCGAAGGCGAACACCTGAAGGCCGATATGCCCGGTGTCCATGTGCGCAATCTTTACCTGCGCGATAAGAAAAAGAAAAACTTCCTGATTGTTGCCGCCAATGAGACCGAGCTGGACTTAAAGAAACTTTCGGACCACCTCGGCGCGGCGCGCTTTTCTTTTGGCTCGGATGATCGCTTGTGGGAACACCTGGGCATTCGCCCCGGCTCGGTTAACCCCTTTACGGTCATCAACGACCCAGATAACAGCGTAATGCTCTATCTGGATGCTTATATGATGGAGGCCGAGATTATGAACGTCCATCCGATGGACAACGCAAAAACCGTCGGCATTGCCCCGAAAGACCTGATTAGATTTCTGGATCATATCGGTCACACTTACTCTATCATTGATCTTTCCCCCGCAAGACCTTAGATAATAGGGATAGGGCAGGAAATTAATCCAAAGCCAAACCATAAGGATCAAGTCATGTTTTTCGGTAAAGACAAACCCGCAGCGCCGCCAGCCCCAGCGCAAGCGTCCGGTACAATGGCTCAAGGCGCGATATTCGATGTCACAACAGAAGAATTCGAAGAGCACGTTATCAAGGGCTCCATGAATGGGCTGGTCCTTGTTGATTTTTGGGCACCATGGTGCGGCCCTTGTAAACAATTAATGCCCGTTCTGGAACAACTGGTTAACTCCTATGGCGGCAAAGTCAAACTGGCCAAGGTTAATCTGGATGAGAACGAACAACTGGCCGCCGCCCTGCGTGTGCAATCGGTGCCCACCGTCTACGCCTCCTCGGCGGGCGCCCTGTCGATGCCTTTCAAGGCGTATTGCCGGAAAGCCAGATCAGAGCCTTTATCGACAAATCACTAGAGGCCGCGCGCCAAATGCAGCCCGATGCGCTGGATAT
>Ga0098074_1000394_pt1 | contig 30940 bp, 45 predicted proteins | sample 32_taG_FD_75064 | JGI IMG/M metagenome (GOLD analysis project Ga0098074, IMG submission 75064) | Marine viral communities from the Gulf of Mexico - 32_GoM_OMZ_CsCl metaG | ecosystem: Environmental > Aquatic > Marine > Oceanic | place: Atlantic Ocean: Gulf of Mexico | collected 2015-07-12
GCTTCTCAGCTTCTTCGTCACTGCACATAATGCAGTCAGCTAAAGTTTCCCAAGCTTCTTTAACACCAGGCTTATAAGGAAGCTTAGGTGCTAAGCATTGGAATAACGTTTGATACGTCAGATACTTTGCTGCCAAAGTACGAAGAGTGGCGTACTCCGCATTGGTTAGCTTCCCCATATCAAACATGTCAATAGTATCGAGATGATGAAGCATGGATGAATCATTGCTGTCCATTGTTGTCCTCCTGGTTGAGTTGGGATTGAATCATTTGCTTGAACTCTTCTGGTACCTCAGCACCATCAACTGACTGGCAAAAGATCTCACCAGTCGCTGGGTTCACAAAGCCACCAATGCCTTGGATACCAAGCTTACGCATGGATGCATTGGTTTTGGCAGTGAACTCCATCATCTTTAGAGTCCAAGGATCTGGAGTGTGGTCAGGGACTTGAAGGTTAGACATCAGTGATAGAAATCGTAAGGGGTGTCAGGAGTTGGGTCGTAGTTAACGATTGCATCCAGTGCTGGGATGATTTCATCCTCAATCACTGTCACAAATTGATGTGGATAGGCATCCATGATGTGGCTCTTCTCATTCTCCTTGAGCAAGTGAGTCAAGCGTTCGAGGGTTGTCGATAAAACTGCATCGATCTCTTTGTTGATCGCCAGTGGCGAATGCTGCGTACTCATGTTGATTTAGCGATTGAACTTGAGTGATGTCTTTATACGTACGAATCTTTAATCGATTCAACAGATAAAGACGTTGGACATCGTAGTCGTTTGCTTCACACCACTTCGCCAAGTTATAAACAAGACTGGTGGTGTTATCTGTCCTGGTAATTAACCAGTACTTACGACCATGGAAGTTAGTAGTAGGCATACTATTTATATAACAGCCGTTCGCTGGTGCACGTTCCGTTCTTTCCATGGAGGTATGGAGGAGGACAGATCAGTAGCAAGCAAGCGGTCTGAGATGAAGTAATACGCCTGGTCGTCGTAGTCAAACCATCTCTCTAATGCCTCTAAGGCTTCCTCCCTTGTCTCACAAGATTGGACAGTAACTACTGTTCTGCCAGCAGCAGTAGTAGATCTCCTGTTGATGTAGTAAGGGATCTGACGCTTAACAGCCATTAAATTAAGTGGTTAGTAATGAACTGAGTGAACAGCCGATACAGCCGTTGGAAAGGACCTGGAACTTTATAACTCTCCATTCGTACGAAGTAGGTCTTGCCACCGTCGTAACGAAGGGGAACGTAGGTTCCAGGCTGGTCTTCAGTCATGAGTGTTGTACATGAAATGAATTGAATTTGGAGAGGATAGCAGGATCATTGGCTGGTGTATAGCCAGGTGTGGTCGAGACCACTAGGGTTTCTGATACACCATCAACCACTACCATTTCTCGGTAGTGATGTGGATCCTTGTCAGTCCAGGCAACGATGATGCCAGTGTATTCAGAGCCAGTGTGGATGTGATTCCACCCCAGCTCTTTACAGCGGGCAATTGCCTTATTCATGACCTCACCTGTGGTGGTCATGTGATCAAGAGTGTGGATGAGCTTCAAGCTTCCTCCTTGGGTTGCATCAGCTCCTGGATGTACTCTTCCTCCATTGCCTTACGTTGTTGATAGGCAATGTCAGCAAGGATCTCCTGATCTTCTTGACGCAACTCATCAAGGATGCGTGCTTGCTCAGACATGGTTGACATGAATTGAACTGCGATTGGACGTGAGCAGTTTAAAGACTTACTCAGGTCTATTGGTCAGGCGAGCTTAGGTGATTCGTAGATGAATGCACGCTCGAGTTGATGCCAGGTCTTGACACACCAGGCAGCGATCTCCTCACGGTTCTGGTAGACGATACAAGCGCCTTCCCAGGTGAGTTGAGCTAGGAGGATAGTTAGTGCTATCAGCCTGATTACAAGCCATTTGACGTGCTTGTGGAGGTGTCTGAAGTAAAACCTACCGCATGCTTTGCCTGCGTCGTAGGTCTTGCCAGCAAGGTGCACTACGGTATTGAGTGCGTAGATGATTGCTGCCATGAATGTTACTTCTTGCATGGTTGCCCATGCGGTAGCAACAGTGGTAGCTGCTTCTTCAATGAAGGTAGCAGCGTGAACGATTGTGTTGAGGGTAGTCATTAGTTTGAAAGCGAAGGGTTGTTAGCCACCACCCTGTGTAGAGAGCGGGTGATGGCAATAACTGTCAGGGGCATTGAACCCCTGATGCCAGCCTTTACTGGTCAGTTCAGTTCCAGATACTGCCTGGATCTTGCCAACGGAAGGTTGAACCAGCGAAAACATTCTGTGTGTTGTTAACGCTGTACTTCCGAAGGACATAGTTATTACCAATTTGAGCTGCTTGCTCAATGGAATAACCATGCTGGATAGCGGATAAACCTGCGTGGCAGTAATCGTATCGAATGTTTCTTGCCCAGCCAGGCTGGGAAAGTTCGATGCCTTGCATGCATTGAGTCATGTCAGCTTGGCTGATTGTTCCTGCTTTGGCAGCTTTAGTACCTGGAACTTCAGCTGCACCGATGCAACAAATCAATGTGCAGGTAGCAGCAAAGAGTGACTTAATCATCTGATTGAGTAGAAGGTTGGGTTTGTTGACGGTCATCTCGTCTACGTTTCTGACGCGCCAGTTCTTTACACCGACGCGAGCAGTAACGCTTTAGAGGTTGGACAGTCGTGGTTGTCTCCCCGCAATACTCACAGATTGATGCACGAAAGTGTACGCACATTTGTCTAGGAGTAGAGGTGTAGGCAGCTTCACTAAAGTTTCCGCTACCTGGTGTTCTGTTGCTCAATCGATTACGACTGAGCGCATCATTCAAGTTATCTCGGCGAGTGCCGAGCACTAAATGATTAGGGTTACAACAACAAGGGTTGTCACAGGTATGCCTGATAAGAAAGCCATCAGGTATCTCTCCTTTAGTAAGGAGATAAGCAACACGATGTGCGCCTATTGGCTTTCCTTGACGGCTAAAGCTTCCGTAACCTTCACGGAACTTACCTGCTAACCACTCCCAGCAAAGATCACTGGGAGCTGGATTAACCTTCGACCAGAATCGATGCGATTCCAAATGAATGGAGGGGTAGCACACTTACATTCTAGTCAGTTGGAGATTAGTTCGGTTTGATCCAGTTGGCAAGCTTGATGCGTGCCTTCCTGATCTCGTGCTGAACAATCTCTTTCGTCTGGTCTTGTTGGATCTGCGTGGCTGCCGCAATGAGACAGCCAGCAATGGATTTACGAATTCCCATCAGTTCAGATACTTGGTAGGTAGGCAGTACTTAGTGGAACCAATAAAGCTGGAACCGTAGACCAGCTTCTTAGAGGTATCCGTGGCACACTCTTTAACAGCGTAGTGGTTAACTACTTTCTGTAGCATGACACAGCTAAACATACCTGTCTGAACACCAATCAACACTGCAAGCAGTGGTTGGAAAGGAATGCGATCAACGATAGACATGAGACATAAACGCCACCCTCAGTGGGTGGCAATACCTGGGGCAGGAGTCGAACCTGCCCTACACCATCAGGCGTTACAGAGTTGTTGATACCAACGGCGAGCAAGTTCCTTACTCACTTTGGTGCTCTGGTCGTAACCTTTACATCCTTTACGGATGATCTTAGTTACCTTGACGCAGTTACTTTCATCAGTAACGAAGAAGTAAACAGCGTCTTTCGCTTCGATTGCGTAGCTCATAAGATGAAGTGGAGTTACAATAAATGGACATAAGCTTGGACTTACATCAGCAAGCTGAATGCCAAGAACGCAGTGATACCAAGGGATTTGAGCCATACTTAGTTACAGTAGACTCTTGCAAATCCGAGTTGTTCGGTGAGGATTGGAATCGCGAGCGCGAATTCCTCAGAATTCCTGTGGAAATGTGGAAAACTAAGCTTTCGAACTCTCCAGCCCTCTCTCTTACTTCCTTCTCTCTTACATACCCCCGCCATCCTTTTTTTTTCTACACACATCTCAAGTCGGATGGGCGGTGGGAGAAGGGTCAGAAAAATTTTTTCCCCAAATTGGGTTGTGTAAGAGGCCAATCTTGGGTATTTATACCTAATTTGCGGTGGCAAAGGCACGAATTACCGAAGTGAGACCGTAAATTAAAAAAAATTGGACAAAAAAATACCCCAAATGGCAATTTGGGGGTTATTTGACAATTAATTTGGTCTAAAAACTACAGATTCTCTTAAGAATTAGTGGATTTACTTTTATATTTCTTTGTTGCACTTACTGCTTTACGGAATGCTTCTTCATCCGGTAGTTCGTAAGCTAATTCTTGTTTGGCATCCTGGATGAATCCCCGCACATCTAATGCATCATCACCTTCCGAAGCCATTTTTAAAGCACGGCTCTTAATGGCTTCTAATGCTTCTACTCTTTTTGCCTTATCTTGGAGATCCATCCCTGTTATTCGCTGGATATCTAAATAATAATCGAAGTAATTATACGTTTAGAATGATGATACGGATAAATACTGTATATAGATGGATCGCGAATCTTACGAAGCAGGATTTAGGGCTGCTCAACAACAATCTGCACAAGAACAACCACAATCTGGAGGTGGTTTCTTAGATAGTTTCGGTAAAGCAGCCGCTGGTATCGGTATTGCAGCAGGTGCTGGACTTGCAGGTCGTCGTTTGATGCGCGGACGGGGGAATGTACGTCCTACTTCCAAACCACAGCAAGGTGTTGTTGATATTGATGCCACTCCGACTGGTAGTCAGCGCGATCGTGTTGAACGTAATGCACGCACCGCCGTTAATGAACTGAGTAAACGGCAAGGTTCCTTAGTTACTGGTGTAAAACTACCCCCCGCGACTGAAGTATCGAAAGGTAATTTTCCAGTACAGAATGCATATAAGCAAGATTTAGCAGCTCGTGGTACCCAACTAAGCGAAACCAGTAACTTAGGTACGACGGCAGAGACGCCTGGTCAATCGCCCCGCACTTTTGCACCTGATCCTTGGGAAGCATCCAAAGGTGGTCCTGTTGGTAAGACGGCAATTGCTGATCAACCCACAACGCAAGATCGGCGTTTAGCACTTCCAGCAGCTGAAGCTGATTACGAAGCACCTGGTCGTATTGATCCCCAGGATTTTGTTTCTTCCGAAGTACGGGAAGCACGTCGTCAGCAAGCAAGCCAAGATCTTTTAGCTGCACAACAAGCACGTACAGGTTCCTTCCAGCCTGAAATCCCTGGTGTCAAGGGTGACTTGATGGCAATTCGCAGTAAGGAAGGCTTTGATCCGCAAGTGACGGGTGAAGTAATCCCTCCTGCACCCTCCAGGCCACTTAGTGCTGCACCTGAGCAACAATCTATTGACTTCAGCCAAAGTTACCTGCAAAACAAAGGATATGTTGATGCTGGTACCAGTACTGAAACGCAAGCTGCTCGTCGCCCCCTCGTAGTTGAGCAAGCTGTTGAAGCATCAGATACTGCTGTTGATCAAATGGCAGGTCGCATCGATCGCAATGTCCAACGTGACATCGATGTAAACCTCAATGAATTCCAACGTGTCGATAGCGCCGCTACTGATCGTGGTGTAAATCCAGTTGCTGCTGCTGAATCTGCAGCCAAAGCAGTTGATAGCGACTTCGCTGGTACGCAGACTGACCGTGCTTCTGACTTCCTCCGTCGTGAACGGGAAGAAATCGCATCGCAATTGGGTGAACAAGGTTTACCTCAATCTCCTTCCAGGATTGAAGCTGAACTTGGTCGTCGCTTCGGTAAAGAATCTTATAAGTACGGACCTGAATATACTGAACAAAAGCAACGGATGCAGTTAGGTGCAACCTACGATCCAAAATTCTTTGATGAAGGTGTAGCAGGTGTTCCCGAAGTTAAGATTGCAGGTCAATCTGTTCCTACAGAAGATCTCCGTCAGGAAGTAAAAATTAAAGCGACTGCTGATCGCTTGAAAGAACGCATCGACAGCAAAACTGATTGGTTAGGTGAAGTTCGTCTGGAGGAAGCAAGTAAGAATGCAAAAGATAACGCACGTCTGATTAATACCAATCGTGAGTACAACCGCAGTGTTGATTATCAAACTGAACTGAATGACTTCCTTGATTCTGGTCAAGGTACACCCGAACAACGTACGCGTGCTCAACAACGTCTTGATGATGTCAGTTATGAGTTAGATCGTCTTGACGCCCGTAGTGATGAATTAAATCAACGCGTTTACGGTGGTCAAAGTGGTGCTCGTGTTCGCGGAGCAGAAGAATACGTCGAGAACTACAAAGCGACTGCAACCTTACCTAGGTCGTTAAAGCCTGGTATCGAAGAAGGCCAACGTATCTTCTACGAAGTTGATTCCGCTGGCGAACCAATTCCCGGTACTCAAGAAATTCGTTCTGAACGTCGCATGATTGATACCGCACCAAAAGGTGGTGGTGGCCGCAACGTATCTGAGTTCACCGCTGGTACCCGTGAAGCAGATCCTCGCGTAACTGTTCGAGGCCGTGCTGGCAATATCCAAGGTACGTCTCTTCGCCAGAGCGATGATGCAGGTAACTTCTTAAGTAGTTACAAAGATGATTTAACACAAACAGGTTCGACAACTGATATTTACGGTGTTCGTCCCTCCGATGAATTACCTAGCTCTTCTCGTTTAAAACCAAGTGAGCCACGTTATAGAACATCTGACTTAATGGCATCGGAAGATATCGTTGCTGATCCCTATGGTGATGTACCTGTTCCTACTAAGTCTCCCTCTGAAATTGCCGAAGGTTTAGAACGTGTGGAAGTAAAGCCAGAAAAACGTGCAATTTCTAACCGCTCCCTCCAAGCTGCTGAAGCAATTCGTCGGGCTAGAATTGAAGGACGCGATACACGAGAAGTCTTACGTAACTTAGGTCTCTAAAATGGCTGCAAAAAAAGATAAAAAGTGGATTGATAAAGCTGTCAAAACCCCTGGCAGCTTCACTGCCAAAGCTAAAAAGCGTGGAATCACATCCGCCCAACTTCAGGCAAACGTGGAATCGAATCCAGATAAATACGACGAGACCACGCGAAAGCAAGCGAAGCTTAGGGAGACGCTAGTAAAGTTAAACAAACGAAAGAAATCTAAGAAATGAAAGATCATCGGTTAGATCTAGGTCGTTATATCAAGAACCCTTTTAATAAGCGGGGTGAGGTAGGTAAGCGTTTAGATTTTAATGACCTATTTCAATCCAAATCATTCCAAGGTCAATATCCTTGGAACCCTTCTAGATTCAGCGCCGCAGACTTGCGGCGTAAGACCCAAACTCGAAAACTTGCCTTCAACCCAGATTTAAACTTTGTTGGCAATAGTCCGTACTTTGATGATGCGGGCAATCAATTAAGAGATAAATACGAAGTGTTTGAAGGGCTCGGACACTTCTCACACGAAGATTACGACTTTGAAAATGGTCGTGCACGTATTGAGGCAACGCCTCAAGCACAGCCAGACTTTGATCCTCTTTGGGTAGAAGCTTATAAATTAAGCCCTACCATTAATCCGAATAAGACCGCAAAAAATGTGATGCCGCGTGACGCTAACCCTGACCCCAGAGGTTACATCATGGCCCGTGCAGAAAGTGAAGCTGAGGCTGAAGTTAATCCGCTTGACAATGTTTCTGTCGCATCTCTATTAGAAAACGGTGATGCCACCCCGGCCTCGGTCGAAGAGGGAAAAGAGGACGTAGAAGAAAAAGAAGAAGCTTAGATAAAGCCAATTAAAATAATAGTACTGGAGGTAAATCATGGCAATAGGCGCGGTCGCAAAACAATTAGCCGGTCGATTTATGAAGCGTGGCGGTAAAGACATCATCTTGGGCTCGATCCCAGGTGCTCTGGCAACCACCGCAATGTCTACTGTGACCACCGGTAGCCCGATCTCTGGCGCAGTTGTTGGTGGTACTGACCTTATTGCTAGTTCATTACTTGCTCGCGGTCTTGGTAGCCGCACCGTTGCGAATCAATTAGGTAAAGTTGCAGCAGGCTCTGGTACCGCAGCAAAGATTGCAGGGAAAGTAAAGCAAGCCTTACCAGGTCGTTACGTTGGTGGTCCAGGTGTTGGTAATCGGCAGTACATGATGAGCACTCCGCAAGCAGTTGCAACATCAGTCGGTAGTGTTGGTGCTGCAATTACGCTTGAACCTTACTTCTATCCCAAACAAGAAGCTGCAGTTTTAGCTGAGCAATACCCACAACTTGGTGGGCAACCTGTTGATCAAAGTCAGATGTTGACGCAAGCACAGCAGATGGCACAATTGAAGCAACAAAATTATTTAGGCCAGAGTGCTAATGCACCTGGCACAATGTATCAACTCCAAGGGATGCCAAGTATTGATCCCTATGGCTTATCCCGAGGTGCAATCTGATGTCACGTATACAAAGAGCAAAAGAATTTCTGAAAGAATACTTACCTGGTTCTGTTGTAGAAGCAGGTCGTGACTTTAGGACAGGTTTTAGAGAAGCTGAGAAAGTTACTCGCGCTCAAGCTGGCCCTAAAGGACTAGGACGAACTTCAATGTTTGGTCCTGAATTTAATCGTTTGATGCGAGAAGGTGGGGACATTGATGTTAAAGGTAGCTATAACCCAGTTACACAACAGCCCTACACCCAAAATATTCAAGCTGCTGCAAATCCATTACAGATGGCTGGTGCGTACACCAACCGTGCATTAGTGGATATTGGATCAGATTCATCGCGTCGTTATTACTGGCAATACAACCACCCGATGCCGATTGCTGAAAAGATTGCTGAAACAGTGGCACCAGGCCTTAAAAACGTTACAAACCCGACTGAGAAAGCAATGCTTGGATTGGCTATTGCTGCTCCTGTTGCTGCTAGTGCTGGCACTTTTGATCTTACCAATCCTGGTGAACAATTCAGACCCAAAGGTTACGCGCAAAAGTATTCTGAAAAGGGTGCCGAAGATCGCCGCGAAACTGCACAACCTGGCATTGAATTAATTGATCGGATGATTTTAGGGCGCCAGGGAAATCCGTTGAAATATGAAACTGCAAAAGAAGATATCCCGGATCTCACAAAAGAACGTTATAGCAAAGTAATGCGGAACTATTATCAAGACAAAGGACTACTCGGTCTTGGTTTAGTTAAAGCAACTGATGAAAACATCCAAGGTGTTCCGGAAGCACGAATTGTTGGATTCCCTGTTGGTTTGCAAGCAGCTGGTGCATTGGCTGGTGGTGCTGCTACTGCACGGCAAACGGTAGGAAACATGTCAAATCGTCGGGCTGCTGCAATTACAGCTGCAGGTTCAATTGCTGGTGGACTCACTGGTAATTTAATTAACCGTGCAATTGCTTCCACGCGTAATAACCCAGAGCGTTTACCTGACACCCTCGAGTATTTATCCTGATAAAATTAAAGTACAGGAAATAATCAAGTGTAGAAAAAATGGCTGCTCCTCTAGCGTTAGGTTTATTGGCAGGCGGTGCAGGAACTAAAGTCGCTGGCCTGGGCCTTCTTAAGGGTCTTGGACAAACTGCTTTAGCTGCTGCTCCTTTTATTCCTTCGTTGATGCAAGGCTTGGGCGGTGACCCCCTCGCAGGTGCTGCTAGCGGAGGCGCGACTGCCCTTGCTGGTAAATATGGCAAGACTGCACAAGCTCTGACTGGTATTGCCGCACCGATGATTATGCCTGCTTTACTTGGTGGAGTCGGCAACGCAGCTCAAGCTGTCAGCGGTGGCGTTGGTGATTTAATTTCTGGCGGCCAGGGCCGTCAAATGACTCGTGGGGAATCTCCTACTGCTTTAGGTATTGGTGAAGGCAAAGGAATTGAAAGCCTTTCTATTGATGAACTGCGTCAGATTGCGATGGTGCAGCCTGAGATTGCTGAACGTCTTAGCCCTTTGATGAATCAAAATCTTGATCGTCAGATGCAACGTCAGATGCAACTCAACCAACAGCTTGGCCAGCTCACTGGTGGTTTGAATCAACAGAAGTACATGGCACAACTGGCTGGTGGTGCTCAAGCCCAGGCTGGTGAAACAACGCGTGGCATGATTAATTCCGCTAATCCTTACGCTGCTTCCGTCTTTCAATACAGGGGTTGATTAATGAACTTAACGGGTAATCCCATCCCAGGGATGTTTACTTACGAGGGTGGTTCTTTCCCTGGCGCAGATTTTAAAAGTCCTTTAGATTTTTCTATCGCTGAGGGCGCTAAAGGTGAGGGTGAGAAGAAATCTGATGTATCTGATTTTCAATCACTGATTAATCTTTTCCGTGATCCTGCTTATCGCAAAGGAGTAATGCAAGACACTCTTGCTTTCCAAAAGGAGCAGATGGCAGAAGCTGGTAAGTACAAAGCACTCTTTGGCCTTCCTAAGCAAATCATGGATTCATTTACGATTCCTGCTGCAATTGCTGCAACTGGCGATATTGCTGCTGCAAATACCCTTGCAGTTGCTGGCGCTAACATTGGTCAGATGTACGCCCAGGGCATTAAGCCCCAACAAGTTAATGTCCCTACTACTAATTACAATTTCCGGAGTAGGTAAAGCTAAAATAAAATCATGTTAGGTAATCCATTCAGCGGCGGCTTCTCTGATTCCCTCTCCTTTGGAGATGCGATGAAGATGGGCTCTGCTGCTGGAATGGGTAAATCAGGAGGCGGAGGCTTTGGAATGGATCCATTAACTTTAGGCTTAGGTTTAGGTAGTGCAGCTTTTTCTTTATTTGGTGCGAATAGAACAGCTAATGCACAACGTGATGCTGCTGCACAACAAGCTGCTGCTTCTAAATACGCTGCTGATGCACAGGCTGCTGCTGGAAGCAACATAGCAAAAGCCAATATGTTCCAAACAATGTTTGGAGCTAACTTTGGAAGCCGTGAAAAAGATTTAGATATTGGTCGTCAATTTGAAGTTGCTAAACTTCAAGCTGGTCCCTTAGCTGATATGTTCCGTGAATCAGCTCGTAAAGATGCCTTTGCGGACTTTGGATTCAGAACTCGTGGTGATGTAAGGGAAGCACAACAACGAGAAAATCGGGACCGTTTAAAAGCATCTGTTGCTGAACGTCAAGCTCAAATGGCTGGCATGTTTGGACGGATTGCACCAATTAATGTAGACACACTTGCTGTATAAGGAGGAGACCAATGGGCGGCGGCGGCGGAAGAACTAAAACTGTATACAAGGCACCTGAACCTGATCGTTCCTTTGAAAAATATCTGAAGTATCAGATGGAGCAAGATCAAAGGAAAGAAGATCGTGCACAGCAGGAGAAAAGAGATCGTGAAGCAGCTGCTGCAGCACGTACTTCAACTGCCACAGCAAACCTGGGTGCTTTTACCCGTGGTTTAGAAGATCAGTTGCGTTCTGGTCTAATTAGTTACGCCGATGCACAAACCCAACTGCAAGGTTACGGTGCACAATATGAATTAGCGCCAGGCGCTACAGCAGGTTATGGGCAGAAACTAACCAATCTTTATTCCACTGAAGTTCGCCCTGGTCGTCAAGCAACTGGTGTTGAAGCGGCTTACGAAGAACTTCTTGGTCGTTCTGCTACTGCAAAAGAAAAGCAAAAAGCAGCGAGCCGTTTTAAATCTGGTTATTACACCTCAGTTCAAGACTTTAAAGATTCTCTTGTTAAAGGGCAGGAGTATCAAGATAAGTTTAATAAGAGTTATCTCGATAATTATTACGACACTCAGTTCGGTAAACAACTTAAAGATAAAGACGGCAAACTTACTGGCCGTCGTACCTTTAAGTACAACGAAGCTTATATGCCAGGATTTGCTAGTGACCTGGCTGAGAAGACTGGAACGACACTTCCAAGCTTTGGTGACTTCACAGGAACTCCTGCTGAACTGGAAGAGTTCCAGCAATCCTTGCGTCAATCACGTCAATATCTCTACAGTGCTGGTTTAACTAACCTGCAAGGTGAAATTGATCAAGAACTACAGAAACTTAAGAATGAAGGCGCTCGAGAAACCACTCGTATTAGCAAGGAAGGCGATATCTATGCCAGCCTTGTGAATTCGTTTAGTTTCTAAATATTCACTTGTTATAATTAATTCAGTTATTTAAACAAAGATAAATGACCAATTCTGCACCTAAGGACGACTACTTTGATATTAAAAAGTTTGAGGAGCTGCTGAAGCGCCTCGAAGCATCGAAAGGCCGCCAGGTTCGTCAGAAGTCTCTTGAAGGACGCCGCGATATCTTCGCGACTGGTCTTGCTGGCATGATGAGCAATTTCTGATAAGCTGCATTTTGTAAGCAACGTTATATAGGAGAAGTAATGACATCTTCCGTTCCTACTGGACAAACCGATGCTGATGATTGGTTTGATCTAGATAAATATCGCCAAGCAGCTGGCGTTGCTTACGAATTCAGTAAAAAGAAATTAGAGGACGCTGGTGAACAAGAGCGACAAACAATCGGAAAAGGAGCTACAGAGCAGCGATCTACTGCTAAGCAAGCCCAAGAATTCCGTCAGCAAGACGAAGCCCGAGACTACAAACAGGCCCAAAAGGCACGTCGATTCTGATCTGTTTGAATATTGGGTAGATAACCTTGATTCCTCCACCCAGGAATCATTTTTATCTTTTGCTGAAGATAATTATTCTACGATTGAGACTTATCTCTTTGCTCGTTTTCTTGGTTATCGTGGCAGCATTTCTGATTGCAATGCTTGGATTGAATTAAATCATCCAAAGCCTGATCACCGTAAAAAACTCCTGTATGAAATCAATGCCATGCAGGACGATATTGCAAAACTCAGGGCTGATGTTGAAACCGGTCTTGTAAAGCGTGATGCTGGCGTTGCACGTATTGCTCAGATGCAACGTGAGTTACGTGGCACCATCGCACAAGTAGAAGAGTTTACAAACAATAGAGATCGCAAAGGATTATTGATGGCTGGTGCAGATCGCGCTATCCGTGAATTAATGATGATCTTTAAAGATGATCCAATTGAAATTCCGTTAGAAGAAGCAACGATGTCCGTCTGGGCAAAGATGCAACTAGAAGAATAAATTAACTTAGAATATAAATAACGATATTTAAAAGATATGGGCGCCACTACTTCTGTAGCCACCACGAAAGGTCGTGGTCAAATTCCTTCATTTAGTCCTTATCGGATGCCTGGTTCCGCTGACATGGAAGCGAATCCTGCAGCTGAACTGATGAAGACCAAAGCTGAGGCTGAACTCTCTCGTTCACGCGTGGGTGATGAGCTGCAGTCAATGGGTAACCCTGGTGCTGCTTTCGCTGCTGAGCGGATGGGTCAAATGGCTGAACGTCAAGCTGTTGGTGATGAGCTTGGTGGTATGGGCTCCATGGGTGGTATTAGCCAAGCTGTTGCACAATCTCCTGAGAAGCGTGCTGGTCGTGCCAAGATTCGCAGCAAGATGAAGCAATTGCGTCAACGTCAAAAAAACCGCGCTCGTGCTGAACGTCTCTGATTAAGTCATGCCCCTTGCTGACGCTAAGTTTCTAAATAATGAAGAGTATCCTGTAAGTATTCGTCTTAGTGGGCTTACAGGAAAGAGCTTATCTCCTGCTGAATATAAACAGTTACTTGATATTCTTGTAGGTCCAGAACCTACATCTACTTCTACTGAAGGGATGATAGCGCCTCCTGCTGCTGGTGGGGCAGGAGATCCTGAATATGACCGTAAACAATACGAAAGTTATAAAAATTACATTCTTGGTAAATTAAAAGAAAAAGGCATTACTGAAGCGCAACCTAGCCCTTCTGATCCTGAAGTAAATATTCAACCGAATACACCTCAACAACCTAGTTCTACTCTTCCTCTGCCTCAAGAAAAAGTTGTAGTGGATATTGAAGTAGGCGATCAGCCTGCTACTCCTGTGGAACAAAATAATGAGGTACAAAAAACACCTCAACTAACAGAAGAAGAGCAATATCAAAAAGATAAAAATGCACTCTTAGAAAAAGCAAAAGAGAATCAGCCTGCATTACCACAGGAAGAGAACTTAGAAGAAAAAATCATGCCAGCACCTTCCCCCGTGGAAGTGACCCCAGCACCTGGCTTTGAAAATCTTGTTAATCAACAACGCAGGGAACAAGCTGTTGAAGAAAATAGACTAACGACTTCTTCTCCTACTGTCGAACAAAAAGCTCAAACAACACAAGAAGCTTTCCAAGGTTTAGTAAATGACGCTCGCAGTACAGATACACAAGTTGCTGGTGCTCCAGCTCTTGCAATCCCTCTGGGACTTGGGGTAGGTGCCGCCGTCCTTACTGGAGTTGGCGTTAAAGAAGGTGGTCAAGCATTACAAGGTCTTTCAGATAATGTTCAAACCCTTCTTGAAGGTAATGCCAATGTTCCTGATTCAAATTCTCAAGGTAATCCAGTTGGCAATTGGTTACAAGAGAATGCACCCACAGTGATGGGTATCTTTGGTTTAGGTGGAAACAAATCAACTCCCAAAGGTAAACCACAGGCAACTTATGGAGAAGCTGGTTTATCACCAGAAGAAAAAGCTAAACGACAAAAACTAAAAGACTTTAGAGAAAATTACGAAAAAACATTCGGACCAGGCTCTCTGGATCGTCCTCCTACACAAAGACAACCAGGCAAAGGTCGTGGTATGGGTGATACATGGGAAGGCCCACAATCCAGTGTGACACCAGGCAAACGTTCAGAAAAGCTTGCCTCTACATCATCCTTTACTGAACCAACTAGAACAACAGGTAGTCGTTCGGAGAAACTTGCTTCTGCATCTTCTTCTGATTCTTCTCAAACAAAAGGAAGTCGTTCTGATGTATTTGGTGCAATGGTTAATAGCAGTCGTGAAGCAAAACTTAAAGGGTTTGCTTAACCTAAAATAGAAGACGTGCAAACTAAACAAGCAAATGGCTAAAGGTAAAATGCCACCCCAGCTTCTTGAATATTTCAAGAAGAAAGTTGGCAAGGGTGATGATAAAGACACCGATAAAGAAGAGAAGGGTAAAAAAGCAGAAGAGTCTGCAAAGAAAGGACTGAAGGCAGCTAAGGCTGCAAAGAACTTTAAAGACAAGAAAGAAGACAAGTAAGCTAATATTCATTTAATAGATGAATATTAAACGTGCCCTCATATCAACACCTTGCTTATAGGCGCAATGCCCTGGCTGCAGCACGCAAGCAGAGTATCAAGCCATTAAAAAATCAAGGTGAATTAAATAGGGCACGGGAAGATTTTGGTTTCTTTTGTGAATACGTAGCAGATAAAGCTCCTGCTGATCATCACAAAGAATGGAATCGGCACTTTGTTACGAACGAAGATAGCTCCTGTCTGATTAAAATTGCTGGCCCCAACATTGATCTTCTTGGTCCCAGGGGTTCAGCGAAATCAACTGTTCTTGGTTTGCTAACGGCGTGGGCAATTGGTGTCCACACCACGGCAAAGATGCCGCTGCAAATTCTTTACCTTAGTTATACCGTTGATATTGCACGCTCGAAGTCGGCGACCATCAAACGGATTATTGAGAGTAAGCGTTATCAGGAAGTGTTCCCTACGGTACGTTTGATGAAGAACGTCACCAGTAATGAATATTGGTCGATTGATCACAAGTTTGCTGGTATTGATACCACAGCTGATGAACAGTTTACTCTTTGTGCTGCTGGCCTGAAGGGTTCAGTGACCTCCAAGCGTTCTCATCTCGTCATGATTGATGACGCTATTAAATCTGCTGCAGATATCGGCAACCCTGATATTCGAAAGCAAATGCAAGATAACTGGAACGCAGTTATCGCTCCCACCATGTTTGAAGGTGGCAGGGCAATTTGTCTTGGTACTCGCTTTAGGCATGACGATATTCACTCCACTACGTTTAACGAACAAAATAATTGGACGCAGATTGTTTTATCTGCTATTTATACGGATCCCAAAACAGGAGAAGAAAGATCTTACTGGCCTGAAATGTGGTCGTTAGATTACTTAAAACAAAAGAAACATCAGGCTCCAATTGCCTTTAGTTTCCAGTACATGAATGAAATCGTTCGTCAGAACGAATTGTCACTTGCGCCGGAACTAATTGTCAAAGCAGAGATTGCAACTGAGTTTGACACGATTGGAATTGGTGTTGATTTATCTGCTGGCACCAAAGAAAAAAATGATTACACCGTTATGGTTCTTGGTGGTCGTATTGGAGATTCTATTCACATCATTGATTATCGCCGCATCCGTGTCATGGGCAACCTAGAAAAACTCGATGCAATGAAAGAACTACTCAATGATTGGAACATCATTGGTCAAGATGAAAACGGCAATTACTATCCCACTTATTCAACTTGTGACATCTGGAGTGAGGCGGTTCAATACCAGGCTTCCCTTGAGGCTGACTTCAAGCGTATCTGTCTCCAAAATGAAAGTCTCTACAATCTCAACTGGCATGCAGTCAAGGGATTCCGCGCCGATAAGTTGGCACGTTTCCGTGGAATCATGGGGATGTTTGAAGACCGTAAAATCATCTTCAATCGCTTCCGCAGTTTCACCGCTCTCTATGAAGAACTGACCAACTTTGGTGTTAGTAGTCATGATGATTGTGTTGATGCTTTAGTTTGGTTGGTTAACGGGCTAATGAAAAAAGGTCGCTTACAATTAGATTATTAATACAAATAAAGCCATGGGGCCTGAATATATTGCGATTGGAGTTACTGCAGTAATCTCCGCCATTTCTGGCGGCTCTTGGGTGGCAAGTAAAGTACTGGAACGTGCAACTGATCGTGTTCGTTTTTTATCAAAAAGAATTGATGAACAAGAAGAAAGAATCGATGATTTAGAAATTCAACTGAGTCGATTACCTGTTGAATACGTTTTAAAAGCAGATTTTATTCGAGAGATTCAAGAGATGCAAGAGAACTTTCGACAAATCAATAATAAGCTTGATAAGCTTATGGAAAAATTATTATCAAAATGAGTTACATTATTGAAGTTGAAGAAACGGGCAATGGTGATGCTTTCATCACATTTCCAGACGAGCTGATTGAAGAATTAAATTGGCAAGAAGGAGATATCCTTGAATGGAACGTAAAAGGTAATGGAATCACCCTAAATAAATTAAATGATTCTGCCGGATACGAAGTTAATGAAGATTAGAATAGTTCCAAGTTAGAGGTAAGAAATGCGTTTCGGTAATCAAAATAATGTACCTGGCGCCCCCGGTAACTTTGGTGGCATGGCTGGTAATCCTCAAAACGGCAGAGATATTGTTGAAGAGACGCGTGCACGTCAATTCCCTCAGTTCATTCCACCCCAAATGGGTAGTAGCAATGTTGCTAATGCAATGCCTGGAGGCCAACAGGTCACCGGAGCCATTGGCAACGTAGCTGGCATGGTGAACCCAACGTTTCAGGTAGGTTCTCCCAATTACGGTCAACCGGTTCCAGGTGCTGTTCCTTTTGATGCCCCTGTTCGCTAATGGCACAAGAAAAAGGGAAATACACAAAGCCAGAACTTCGTGAACGCATTAAAAGCCGTATCATGGCTGGCTCTAAAGGTGGTAAAGCTGGTGAGTGGAGCGCCAGGAAAAGCCAACTTCTTGCTGCTGAATATAAAAAAGCAGGAGGAGGTTATAAAGGGGGTAAAGGAGAAGAACAAAAAAAATTAGATAAGTGGACTAAGGAAGAATGGGGGACCAAGGATGACTACGAAAAAGGGCGTAAAGCTGCTAAGTTAGCCAAGAAAGCCAAAGAAAAGCGTGGATAAAAAAAAGTGCACTAAGTGCAAAAAAGAAAAATCTTTAAAGGAGTTTAGGTCAAGAGGGGGAAAGTATAAACACTTATTAAAAAGTCAATGCAATAAGTGCCTCAAAGCACAACACAAAGAATGGTGCGAGAAAAATCCAGAACGAATAGCACAATACAGGGCAAACGAGGATGCTTTGCACAAACGTTGCCGACGAAGAAATATAAACGTTGAAACTTTTTTTAAAGTCTTTGAAGATCAGTCTTATGAATGCAAAATTTGCAGTGTACCGATTACACTAGAAAATAGCGCAATTGACCACAATCACGATACTGGTGAATTCCGTGGCGTACTCTGTAAAAACTGCAATCGTGCTTTAGGTTTATTTAAAGACAGTCCAGAAATTTTAAAAAAAGCAGCTACTTATTTAGAGACAGAAGGTCATTATGGCTGAACGCGCAAGGCAACCAGACGGTACCACTAAACGATACCTTCCAAAGAAAGCATGGGCTTCTCTTTCTAAACAAGAGAGAGAAGAAACTGACGCAAAGAAACGCGCTGGTAGCCGTAAAGGTAAACAATTTGTGCAGAATACTGAAGCTGCAAAGAAAGCAGGTAAAGCAGCAAGAGCTGCTAAAATGCATAAAGATAAGGGGCGTAAGGGTTAATGGCTGCTGGAACTACTGTAGGTCGATTAAAAGAAATCGTTGATTCTTATTTGAATCGTGACGGTGGACAGCAGATTGATACTGGCATTGTTGCTAGTCATCTTGCTCAGATGCGTTTGTTTGGCATCCGTCAAGGAGTTGAGTTTTTCCCTACTCAAGATAACTTTGGTCAGCAACGCAAAGACTTTATTGACCGCGTTGTTAAATACAATGAACTTAGTACCAGGCTAGATAGTATCTGGGACTATTTCCTTTGTGACGGTCAAGGTCTTTTTTATGTACGTCCTACATCTAGCAACTATCGTCTCTACTATTTTCGTCGTCACGAATATCGTACCTTTTACAACATTGATGGCGAACTGGATGAAGTTGTAATCATCTATAGCTATAAGGTACGTGGTGGCAACGGGTTTAATGCAAACCTCGATGCACCAGGCCCTGAAGGTGCTACTTATCTAGGCGGTGGTAACAGTAACTCAAAACGTTATATCCGTCTTTCAATCAAACGCAAAACAATTGAAGAAACCCATTCCGAGGGTGAGATCTCTTTTGATACACAGTATCAACAGGTCGCTGGTAAAACACAAACCTTTGAGAACTCACTTGGTTTTATACCTTGTGTCGAGATCTTTAATAATCCGAAGGGTTTTTCTCACGAAGGTAGTGGTGAGTTTGATGCTCTTGCTAATCACATCATCACTCATGACGACATGGTTCGAACCATGCGTAAGAATGTCACGTTCTTCGGAAATCCGACATTGCTTTCGTCTCGACCGAAGACGGACTTAATGGAATCCGGTGATGACGCTGTTGTTCAGCGACCATCAATTGCAGCGAATTCTGGCTTCCGTGGCATGGGTACTGGACTCAGCACTTCGATGTTTAAAGCTGATCCCATCTCTCGTGGTGTCGACGGACAAATTCGTGTGCCACGAGTGATTGCTAACCTTGAACCTAATGACCGAGTTGGTTATATTGTTCCTGATGCAATTACAGGAGATCAAAACTCTTTTGCTCGTCAGTATAGAGAAGAAATTCGTACAGCACTTGGTGGTGTTGATGAACTTTCAATCTCAGCCGGTGTGACCGCAACTGAATATAAATCGTTGTTTGGTCGTGTTTCTGCTACTTCTAAAAAGAAAGCGGAAGCTATCTATACTTACGGTATTGCTCGTTGCCTGGAATTAATTGTTTTCCAAGAAGAGCGTTTGTTCCGTGATTCTTTAGCTGCAGCTGCAGGTTTGGAAAAACCCCTGGATCTGCCTGAGAATTCTTCACCAGAACAACAGGCTCTTTACTTCCAGGCTATGGAGCAATACGAAGAACAAGTCAAACAATTAATGATGGCTTGCGTCGAAACCCAACAGATTCCTCCTGGAGTTGTTGGTCTTATTCCTGATGGCGATGTCACAGTTCAATGGCGTTGGTTAGGACCTGTTTATGAAGACACCACGCAAGATATTCTGAATAACTCAATTGTTGTTCGAAATCTGCAAGAATTAGGTGTTGATAGCATTGAGGCACTGAAATACCTCTTCCCCTCTAAAACGGACGAGGAACGAGCCGAGATGTTATCTGGGTTCCCATTCAGGATGGTGAACGAATTGCAGAGTGCATATTCTCAATTCGCTCGCCTTGTGGGGGGAATGATGCAGACCCCTCACCCGCAATCGCCTGACTTACCGATGGCTGCGGATCCCAGACTGGATTTAACACCCTATCTGTATCGAACATTAGAAGCCTTACAAAAGGAGATGAGTTATGCAGGACGCTACCGTCCAATCGATCCCACAGACGAGCCCAGCACCTCAGGCGGTCGCTCCGAGCAACTACGTGGCAGCACCAGCGCCCCAAGCTCCAGCACCCCAGATGGTACAGGCTCCGGTGGCTACGAGTTACCAGCAGGCGGCTCCTCAGGCGGCCCCCAATTACCAATCAACCCCGTCTCAATCCGCCCCCCAATCCCAACCGGTGGCACCCCAGGTGACCAACCCCTGGGAGTCGGCATTCAACAAGGTGGTGGGCGTCCTGAGCGCACCAGTCCAATCCCCGTTCCAGGCTCAACCATCAGCAGCGCCGACAGCACCTATCCCGGCCAATTATCAGCAGGCACCAGCTCCCCAAGCTATGCCTCAATCGGAAGCGCTGACTTGGTCTCCCAACCAGGACTTGTCGCCCAATTATTCCCAAACTTCGCTGAATCCCTCCTTGGAGGCGGCAGCATTCGACCAGGAAGTGGCGGATTACTACAATCTGAGTCAGGAAAGCCGTCAGGTAATCGACGCGTACGGGGTGGAAGCTCCGGCAATTCTGAATCAGTACGCTCTAAATCTGGAAGGAATGCTCGACAGCGCAGTTGAGTGGGGCACCCGCGCCGCTGACGTTGTTGAAGGTTATGCCAAGTTCGCTGTAGCAGAACATCAGGAGAACCTCGCCTATAACGAGATCCTGACTAACCCCGACACTCTGTCTGATTACACCCTCAAGTTCTTCGGTCCTGAAGGCCCGTACCCCGTGTACGAATCTGAGACCGAACTTGAAACTCCTGGTTATCCCACCCAGCAAATGCAGGTGACCAACCAGGCTATGATCCCTGGCACTCAAATGCCTGCTCCCCCGACTTCAGAAGCACCTCAGGCTCCTGGTGATTTCTGGGGCAGCTTCAGCAACCAAATGGACTCAAATCCCGCTGAAGCATGGCGTCTTCTGAACCAGGCTCAGCCTCAAACCGTTGCAAACAAATTGTTTGTGATGGAGTGATTTTAGTTCGCCGCTAACAATAAGTTAGCGGCTGCTAAAATTTATTCAGATAAGACATTTTGATGATGTCTAAATCTTTCACCAAATAAGAAATTCGACAACACTGGAGGATAAACCAAAGTGTTTATTGATAACGACTTTCCCAAGATTCTTGGGGCAGAGCTGTACCGTCCCCACCCTGCTTATATTGCCGAGATGGCAACCGAGCCTGTGGTGGTCCATGACTTCACTCGTCAACCCGGTCAGACCGTTCAATTAGATCGCTATAAGTTCTGGGGTTCTCCCGGTACTAAGGATGCTCGTGAGCGTGTGTCCGACCAGACCATTGGTACCGCCAACAGCCGTAACATCACCAAAGAGAAAGTGTTGGTGGTGCTTAAGGAATACACTGGCCCTGCAGATCCGGGTGATCCCACTCAGCCCAGCACTTTCAAAATTGCACGGGAGACTCTGGTCACCGCGCAACGCCTGCTGCTTGACACGGGCAACCTGAATATGTTCCACCAGAGCATCGGTTCTCTGACTCTGCTGGACGACTACCGCCGCTGGCGCGACCGCGTGTTCTTGGATGAACTCGCCAAAGCTGAAGCTAATGGTGCAGCCTCTGACACCCAAGGTGGTTACTACTTCGCAGGTCACAAGGAAAAAGATTCCTCTGGCCGTATTTCTTACAGCGCTGCTGAGTATACCGCTCAGGTTCAACAGTTCTCTGTTCGTACCGATCTTCTGACTGTTGTCAAAGATCTGCGTAAGCGCAACGTGCCGACCTTTGCTGATGGTTTGTATCGCTGCATTTGCGATCCTACTTTCATGATGCATCTGCGTCGTGACGAGGACTTCCGTGAGATTGCACGTTACAGTGGCAATCCTGGTCAAGGTATGTACATGGCTAACCCCATGATGCCTAACAACACCAGCTTCTACATGGGTCCCCAGGCTGGTCAGGCTTACTTCTTAGCTGGCGAACCTGTGATGCCTACCGGCGTTCAGTTCGAAGGCGTGAAGTTCTACGAGTCTACCAACTTCCCCACCAAGAATATCCAAGCTTCCTTCGACGGCGGTTCTACCTACGGTTCTGAAGAAATCGCTCAGGGCTTCTTCTTCGGTCCTCAGTCCATTGGTGTTGGCATCGGCGGTCCTAACGCTCAGGTGCTCATCAACAACAATGATGATTTCAGCCGCTTCATCATCCTTATTTGGCAGCTGTACGCTGGCTTCGAGATCCTCAACAAGGACTTCGTGACCACTGCATTCAGCTTCGTTGCTGATGACGGTGTCGTCTGATCTAGATAACAATAAAACCAACTTTTTGGAGAGATAAATGACCTACTTATCCGCTAAGAAAATCTACCCCGGAAACTGGGCAGAGCCTCTTAATGGCTGGTATCGCAACATCGATGTCAGCCAAGACGGTGTCAATGATGGTTCGAACGCTGGTCCTACCTCCGTTCTTGCACAACCTGGTTACCGTTTCTTCCAGCAGCGTGGTTATGTCAAAGTGACTGCCACCTCTGGTTCCGGTGCAGTGAACGAGGCCGATGTGATCGTGCCTTCCCCTTACCGCAACGATGACACCCGTACCGACATCACCGGCATGGTTGTTTCTGGCACCGATGTGCTGCCTGCTTACGGCTACCGCGCCACGATCTCCATCGCTTCTGGCTGGGGTGATGGCCGTGTTGCTTCTGGTGTCTATGCAGCCACCGGTAACGTGATCTCCTTCGGTCGCGAAGATGGCGGCAACCCCACCGCCGAGTCTGGCGTTGGTGAAGGACTGATTCAGGCCAACATCGATTCCACTGTTTCTGGTGGTCAGCCCAACGAAATTTATTTCGCAGGCGGCACCGCTGGTTACAGCGCAACTCCTTTCCCGACCGCAACCGGTGGTATTCCTGCCGATAAGGTCTACCTGGAAATCACTGGCGCTACCACCTTCAAGGTGTTCGCTAAAGAGGATGAGGATTCTACGACTACCTCTGGTGGTTTCTACATCTCCTCTGGTGATTCTCAGGCTGGTCGCGCTGGTTACATCGTGGTTGAAGTTTGCTACATCCAACCCGATACTGCAGCTGACTACGATGATATCGATGGATATCTCGAAGGCCGTACTGTTAGCTAATTAAGGTAATATGGGACCAGGAATAACATCTTGGTCCCTTATGTCTACCTTGTATCAGCATCAAAAAACAGGTGCACGCGTCAAAATTATTAGTGAATGGGATGATGGCGATTGGTTCATGGTCGAAGACCAGGACGGTCGCATTTTTACTGTTTACAAGACTGAGATTGCGGCAGATGCTGCAGCTACCAAAAAGGTAAAAGCTTTACAGATTAAAGATAAATCTAAAAAAGAAGAGCCTCGTAAATTCCCGCCTGAGACACGATTAAATATCAATGGTGCTACGGCACAAATGATTGCTGATCACATTAAAGGTATTGGATTAAAGACAGCGAAAGAAATAAAAGATCTTCAGATGTCGTTAAGTGGTGAAAGATTTAACAGCCTGGAGCAACTGAAGACTATTAAACGAGTAGACTGGGAAGCTGTTATCGCAGCAGATTTAATTCGAGTTTGACTTATAACCCCTGGTAACAGGGGTTTTTAATTAAGAATATACTCTCATATAATGGTGTGATAGGGAGGATAAAGTGCAGCTATCCGATTTCGATAAAAGTAGAGTTAGGTACCACCTAGGTTATTTCACTGTTTCTGTTCCAGCAGGTGATTACGCTCGCCTGGAAGAAGCAATGAACACTATTCCTGACTCTTATTTCTACGACAAAATCTCCATTCAAATTGAACGGTGTAATACCGCAGAAAAGAAAACGGAAGTTTCATCTAATCCCAACACGCGCTTTGAAAGTATCGCTGGAGACGTTGATCGTACGATCACTTCCAGTAACGCGAAAGAAGCATTGAGGGTTTGGGACGAAGTCTATTTATATGAGACTGGTCGTCTCGCTCAAATCCTTTACGTTCCTAACTATAAGGATCCAATGCAGGCACGGTATCGATTTGATCGATCTGGCGCTGAATTCATCCAGGCTTTACCTGGTCCAGCCGATGTCGCAGTCGGTACACGTCTTTATTTAAACCTCACCTGGAGATAACATGCCTCGCAATAAAACCTCACCCCAGCAAGTTGCACGGAACTGGGATCAAGTAAGGAGAACACTGTTATCTCCTTTTTACGCTTTAGATAAAGCGGTGGGTTTTGATCCTGCAAATAATCCCCAATACGGTGGCTATAAGCCAGAGAGCGACATGAGCCCTCTGGAACGCAGGAAGTATTACATGTCCGGCGTTGAAGGGCCTGTACGGACTATGGACATGGATGCTCCTACTCCAGGTCTTACTCAAGACAATGCATTCCTTACGCCCCCAAGAGGCAGCCTAGAGCCCGCTAGGGACGAGTTGCCTGCACTGACACCTTTACAGGAACGTGCCTATCAATCAGAGGCTTCTAGGCTCCAGCAGCAAGCAGCTTCTGATCCTTACTTCCAAAAGAACGAGTTATATCGCAAAGCACAAGAACAGCTGAACTTAGAAGGTGAAGCAGGCGCAGATAACCGCAAAGCAGTAGAAGAGCTTGGCTTAGCTATCCACGCAGCAAAATACGGCGATCCTGGTCCTAAGACTCCTAATCCCTTGATGGCTGGTATGCCTGTTGGATTAACTCCACGGACTGAAACCGGTCAAACTGAAGGAGGAGCAGTTGTCACACGTAGTCAAGAAGCCCGGACGCAAGCGATGGATCTTGCGGCGGATACTGTTAATCAACTCCTCAACCCTGCACAAAACAAAGACGTTAATGCGTCGATGTTCACCCCAAGTCAGAGTCAAGCTGTTCGTGGTCAGTCTGGTTTCAACACTAGCGCTACTTTTGATCTGAATTCAATTCGGCCTGTCATCACTGATATGCAACCAAACCTTAATAAGTTTGCTGCAAATCGTTCAGGTCAAGAAGGTTTTGCCTTCGATAAAAACATCCTGGATGAAAAAACCAGGGCTCAGTTCCTTCGGATTGCTGGAATGTACAAGTAATCATGGCCAGAGTTTCTCTTGTTGATTTTGGTAGAGCACTACAACGTCAAGGGTGGAATGTCGCTGAACATTCTGCCTTTGGTGGAGTAACCCCTGGCGTCCATAGCCCCAAAGGTCATCATCCACACGACGAAGCACTAGACATCACCTGGAAGAATAATCAATATGGAGATTTTGATCCAACCGGAAAGATTGGATGGCAAGCTTACACTCAACAACTAGGTGAAAAGCTAGTTGGATTAAAAGGGGCAGATGGAAATTACTTGCAAGCTTTACACGCAGGTAATGACCCAAAGCATTCAACACATGTCCATTTGGGTGTTACAGGAGGTTACCTTGACTTAACCCCTGAACAAATGCAAGATTTTGGGCTTTCCAATTACGAGCCAGGTGCAACCCAAGAACTTAGTGCAACTCAAAAGCCTGCTAAAGGCAACGTTCTTAACGTTTACTTTGATGAAGGATCAAGGCATCAAAACAAGAAAGATAAAGCTAAATCTTTACTTGACGCAATGAAAGAACAAGTCATGGGTAGCATGCTTTCTCAAGCCATGAATCCTTTAGTTGGGATGGGAATGAGTAATTTTGATCCCTACCAAGCAATATCTCCTGAGTAATCATGTCAGACCAAAGGTTAACTAAAGCACAAATTACCAGCCTTGTACGTCAGGCTGGCTTCCCAGAAGAAGTTGTGCCAACTATGGTTGGTATTGCGGGAGGTGAATCAGGATTTAAGCCAACAGCACATAATCCCGACGCAAGTACTGGTGATAATTCTTATGGTTTATTTCAAATCAATATGCTGGGGGCAATGGGCCCTGAACGCCGTCAGTTGTTTGGTATTGAATCAAATGAAGAATTATTTGATCCTTTGAAGAATGTAAAGGCGGCAAAAGCTATTTACGATCGCCAAGGCCTTAATGCATGGAGTGTTTATAGTTCAGGCGCCTATAAAGACAACTTACCTACTGAAGCTGATCTTCAAGGAGCAGCACTACCAGCCACTCCACTTACTTCTAGTACTCAGCCAACTACAGCAGAAAGTGGTGGCAACGTTCTTAATGTTTACTTTGATAAGGGATCAAAGCATCAAGGTAAAAAAGATAAAGCTAAATCTTTAGTCGAAGAAATGAAAGAACAAATCATGAGCAACATGCTTGTTCAGGCGATGGATCCTTTAGCCGGAATGGGAATGCCTGGCATGACAACTGGTGCCTTTAATCCTCTTAGTTTTCTTGATTCGTAATGGCTTCTTGGTTTGATTACAGCGATCGTGAAGCTGGCTACCTGCCTGGTGAGATCTATAGATCAACAGGTCTTGCTGGCAAAATGATGAGCGGCACTAAGGACTGGAAGTTCCAGCCTGATGATGGCGGAAGTGCTTTTGGTAAATTTCTTGCGTTATCTAAAAATCCAAATGCATTGGCAGAAGGTGTAATGCAAATGCCGGGCATGAAAGAAATGAATCAGATGGCAACAATGCTTGGCGGATACTAAAAATCTTTTCCTATATAATTAACAAAAGACTCGTAAAGATAGTGTCAAGTACCGCAACGAACAAGCAGCCCTTACTGATTGACCGTCCTCTTATTGAAACAGAGCGAGTCACGACTCAGATTGTTGGCAGCCAAGCATCTAACACTTTATTTGTTCAAGGTGGCCAACAACCGGCTTTGTTGGTTGATATGGATGCAACCCAAACTGATGATACGAACAATGGTGGAGTCATTGATTCCATTCATTTAGTTCGTGAAACTTTTTTCCCAACTCCTGATTACACACTTAACGCAAATACTTCAGGTATTCAAGTAACCTTAACTTCAGGCACGCAAGTTCTTGTCGATGACACTACTCAATTCGTCAGTGGTAGTGCTCCCAGTGGAAGAGGTTATTACACCTATACTGGTGCTCAAGCATCTTATACAGAAAATATCAGTAATATTGATTTTACTGTTGGCACAGTAACTGGTTTTACTTTTGCAGCAATTGACTCAACTGATCTAAAGCCAATTACTTTAGCTTTCTATCACACGCGTGGCACGACGAACCCAATCCCTGCCTCCGGTGATTACAGAGTTGTTTTTGCAACTACCGTCCCTGCTGCTACAAAGCAGATTGATTGCACGTCAGAGATGCCCCATCTCTCAACCCCAGTCCCTGCAGTTGGCAATACCTCTGGTACTACTGCTGGCGAACCTGTTCGTAACCGTGGCATCTATTTAGAAAAAGGTGATCGTCTTTACGTTGGCGTATTCCCCGCTAACACCTGGAGTAGCGGCACTCCTGCTCAAGGCGGAATTGTTGTTACCGCACAAGGTGGCTTCTATTAATCATGGCTCCTAAAAGGGGAAATAGCTTTTCCCCAAAGTCTGGTTTTAGTTTTGCTGACGACATGTCGTTTAAGCAAGATGGATTCGGACGCATCAAAGCAATTGAATCTGAATTTGGCGGCAGCGTTCCAGATTCTATTTACACAATCAATGTTGAATCAGCCTGGAATCGTTGGAGACGTGGGTATGAATTAGCAACATCTGAGTGGGGACAAGCTGCCTTCTCGATGAGTTTTAGATATAACATTCCTTTACCTCCCGGTGTACCACAAGTAGGAACTAATGCGCCAGCTGCAGTTGGGACTTTCCAAGGTTTCCCGACAAGTAATAAAGAACTTGGCATGCACTGGGCCGGTGCGATGGCTGCAGGCAGTCTTCGGTTCGACAACCTTGATGACGGCAGTGGGACCCTTTGTGCTATTTCTGCTGTTAATAACACTGATCCAGATTTTTGGTATGTTACTCTTTCTGGCGCTTGGAGTAATGCTAATCCTTTACCTCCGCCGCTCTACGTACCGGGATTCGGAGGACAACCAGCGTTAGAGCCAATCAACGGTTTTATCCTGGAAGATCGAATCCTTACGCCAAGCGGCACACCAATTACAAAAGATACATTTAATCCAGCAACTAATACACGATACGGTTATATGTCAGCCGTCTTGGTTGATGTTGATCCTTTTAATGGTGTCCTTAAATTAAAGAAAGCAGGGTCCGTTCAAGCCACACCTGATGGCGTCTTAGTCACGCCATCGAGGACAACACCACAAGTTGGTCGTTTCTTCATGACAGGAACAAGATATTGTTGCTCCTGTCAAGATTTCAATAGGCGTCAATATTTTTACGTTTCATCTTTAGGAAAACGTAAGAGTGAATTCTTTCCTCGTACTTCTGTTGCCACATTGAAGCCAGGTCGTTACGAAGTCATGGCAATGCAAGCTTCGCCGCACGACATCATGAATGCTGCAATGTCTAATGCATTCACTGATCGAGTGATGGAAATTGCCGCACCTTCTGGGTACGAATTAACTCTAGGTACGAATCAAGTCACTGGTTTAGTTCCTCATGACGGACGTAATACAAACCGTGATTTTCCTGGTGTGTTCCGTAGCTTTGGTGATCAATGGACCCGTGGTACGCCTGATCCTTCGATCCCAGGTGCTAAAGCGGATGGCATGCCTTTATTCAACGACTACAAAACAGATGGTCAAAAGATTACATCATTGACAGACTTCTGGACTCCAATGCTAGATGAAAAGCGTTATTGCAAACACATCTACGCAATGAAATACATGGATAATTTATTCCCACCAGAACCTTCTGACTTCCCCATTGGTGCCAAAAGTATGGCTGAATGGGAACAAGAACTTGTCAGGCGAAGTGAAAAAGAACAGCAAAAAGCATTTGATAACTTAACTCGTTACGGCTTGGCTTATACCGACATCCCTCCATTTAATTGTCAGTCACCAATGATGATGCCAATGGTCCAACAATTACTAAACATTCCAACTGACTTCATCAAGATGGAAGGTTTTACAATGTTTGATAAGAACGGTACTGCTTATACACCAGCATCTGGGGAAAGACCTGCAAATGGATGAACCTAAATTTGGCGATATTGTTGAAACAAATTTTCGCTATAGCGAAAAACAATTAGAAAAAAGAGAATTTGGCCAAAGCCAAGTGTCTTTTAGTGGGAACCCAGCGATCTACCACCCTGGTGACACTGTTAATCTTCCTTACGGAAGTGGGGAAACTTCCACGATCTATGCTATCGGATTAGCATGGATGGCAGCTCAAAGTGGCATTGGGCCTGGTTAGTATATAATATTGTTAAGCTTTGTTCCATAAACATTGCTTAACTCCTTAAGAGAATCTTTAGTTCGCAGCACCTCTAACCACTATGGTTACGGTGTGAACAGCACAAGTTCAAGCCAATGACTTATCAACCCCCTGTTGACCAGCGGATTGTTGACGAGTTCTTTCAGCTGAGTGCACATCGCAAGACTCGTGATATCGCTTGGGTCTACGCCATGGTTTCTACCTATGGCATTAAGCCCGACGATCTACACGCATTTAACTGGGAAACTGAAAGTACGATCAACATCTGTCGTTTACGTCGCCCACTACAACCATTGCATCCACAATGGGCTATAATCTTTGACCTTAAAGAAAAGCAGCCCTCTAATTTAGAGAGCCGCCTAGATAAAATCCTCCTCGATTACTACAAGGCAATCAGCCTCGGTCAAATCAGCTTTAACATTACTGACCTAATCCTGGCACACAAGCTCAGGAAACAGCACTACAGGGCGTCTCGGCGCTCAGAAGACCTTGCTTTTGCAAGTGCTTCTTAACTGAATGAACGTGCCAACGATACGAATCACGAGAAAACGTATCGTCAAATGCCGCGTAATGGGGCCCAAGCTTTAAAGTACCGTCGTCTCGGTACTGAAAAAGGGTCTCCTTATTGATGCCGAGCATTTGTGTAGCCCTGTAAACAGGGTACCAACCAGTCTTTACAGACATTGAAGAAATGTGGAGACTACTTGAACGTAGCGAAATAAGTCCTTTTGTCTAGCAATATTGCGGAATGTAACATTTGGCCGTTTTAAAATAAGGAAACGGCAATTGAATAACATGTTCAATAATCAGAACGAACCCCTCGCTCTGCTCATTGAATTAACGCCTAAATTGGCGAAACGTCGATTCCGAGAATCTATTTACCACGCCTGGGATCACAGCTGCGCTTATTGCGGCAAGCCAGCTACTTCCCTTGATCACGTTGTTCCCCGTTATAAATCAGGATCAAGCAACCGCAATAACCTTGTTGGTTGCTGTCAGAAGTGCAACTGCAACAAGGCCAGTTCAGACATGAAGACCTGGTACGTCCAGCAAGACTTTTATACAGAAGAACGATACAACGCTATCGTTGCTTGGACTCAACAAGACGTAATTGATATTTGGAGCTACAATCCTATTCCATTAAAAACTGCTTAATTGTAGACTGGATAAATTGAACCAGTGAAGCTGTGGGCTTAGTTTATAACACTAAAACCAATAAATTTAACGCTACCTACGAACCGCTAGAAAAAGCGAACTGGCCTGTTGATGGCGTTATTAGTGTAAAAATTAAAAGGCATAAAGGTGAAAAATATGTTGTTAAAGTATCTGATGGACCAGAATCAGGGGATGAATGGAAGCAAATAACAATAACAAATGGAAAACTTTCACAAAGCTTAGGTGACTTTAAAGACGATAAAGATATTAAATGGAATACTTTTAGAGATAGGGCAGCTGCTATTGCTGATAACTACGCAAAAAATGCAGAAAGAAATGCAGCCGCAAATAAAGCAAATGTAGGCATCAATCAAAGAAACAATGCTATTAAATCAGTTCTTAAAACTGCTTCGGCAACAAAAGGAGGAGATTACATTGCTCAACGCGCTGCTTTAAGAAAAGCAATTGCTGGAGTCTCTAACGCAAAAGA
>Ga0098074_1000395_pt1 | contig 30902 bp, 26 predicted proteins | sample 32_taG_FD_75064 | JGI IMG/M metagenome (GOLD analysis project Ga0098074, IMG submission 75064) | Marine viral communities from the Gulf of Mexico - 32_GoM_OMZ_CsCl metaG | ecosystem: Environmental > Aquatic > Marine > Oceanic | place: Atlantic Ocean: Gulf of Mexico | collected 2015-07-12
AACGCGAAGAGCGGCGCGATCCCCGTGGTGACGTGGTGGCGGTAGCCGACGAAGAGGCCCTCGCGGTACTGGACCTGGCGGGGGGTGCCCGGGAACCAGGGATCGGCGGCGACGTCGGAGCGTTGGGCGGGGAAGGTCTCGGCCAGGCGGCCCGCGGGCTCGAGGTCGCCGTGGAGGACGGCTGCGAGGGCCGCTCCGCTGGCCTGGCCGCCGAGGTAGCACTCGAGGACCGCTGCGGCATCGTTCTTCCACGGCATGAGCACGGGTGCGCCGTTGGAGAGCACGACCACCGTGCGCGGGTTGGCGGCGCACACGGCCGCGACGAGCGCGTCGTGCTGGGCAGGCAGGTGCAGGTCGTCCCGATCAAAGCCCTCGCTCTCGTAGGAGCCTGGGAGTCCGACCATGACGACGGCGACATCACTCTGGCGAGCCGCGGCCACTGCCTGGTGGATCAGCGCTTCGTCGTCTGTCGAGCGGGCGGGGTCGTAGCCCGGGGAGTAGGTCACGGAGGCACCGCGGCGCTCGAGGGCTTGCCTGAGGGTCGTCACCCGTACGGCGTTGACCAACGAGCTGCCGCTGCCCTGGAACCGGGGGTGCTCGGCGAAGGCTCCGATGAGGGCGACGGTCTCGGTGCCGGCGAGCGGCAGGATGCCGTCGTTGGTGAGGAGCACCGACCCCTCGGCTGCGACGCGGGTAGCGAGCTCGTCGTGGGCGTCGACCGGTAGTGACGGACGGGTCGTGCCCGAGCCCAGCCCAGTCGCTGCGCTGGGGGCGGCCACGGCCAGGGCGGCGACACGGCGGGCGCTCGTCTCGACGACGTCAGGAGCAAGGATGCCTCGTCGCACTGCCTCGAGGATCTCCTCGTCGAAGAGCCCGTAGCTGCCGGGCATCTCCAGGTCGAGCCCGGCGCCCAGCGCGGCCACGCGGTCACCGGACCCGCCCCAGTCGGACATGACCAGGCCCTCGAAACACCACTCGCCGCGCAGGATCGTGCCGAGGAGCTCGGGATGCGCGGCGGCGGCCACGCCGTTGACCTTGTTGTACGACGCCATCACCGCGACCGGTCGGCTGGTCGTCACGGCGTGCTCGAAGCCGGCGAGGTACAGCTCGCGCAGGGTGCGCTCGTCGACGACGGCGTCGACCACGAACCGGTGGCCCTCCTGATTGTTGACCGCGTAGTGCTTGAGGCAGGCGCCGACGCCCGTGCTCTGGATGCCGGTCACCATGGCGGCCGCCAGACGGCCCGAGAGCACCGGGTCCTCGGAGAAGTACTCGAAGTTGCGACCGCCGAGCGGGTGACGCTTGATGTTCATCCCCGGTCCGAGGACGACGTCAGCACCCAGCGCAAGCGCCTCGACGCCGACGGCGCGGCCGACCTCGGAGGCGAGGTCGTCGTCCCAGGCACTGGCCAGGGTCACGGCGGGCGGGAAGCAGGTGGCGGCTTCGCTGGTACCGAGTCCGAGATGGTCCCCACCCTCTTGTTGGGACCTCAGCCCGTGCGGGCCGTCCGCGAGGTGGGCGGACGGGATGCCGGCTGCCGGCAGGCCCTGGGTGTGCCAGAAGTCGGCCCCCGACAGCAGGGACACCTGCTCGGGCAGCGAGAGCGATCGGGTCGTGTCCATCGGGTCCTGGCCTCCGTGGTCTCTGCGGCTGGTCGAGCCGTGTCGTCGCCGGGTGGCGGCGACGCTGGGGCGCCTGGCGGGTGCCGGCGGGTTGACTTCCCCCCAGGGTAAGCGATTGCATACCTCAGCAACCGCCCCCTCGTCTGATCGGTGTCCCGTGCCATCCCTCCGCGCTGCGCCCCCCTCCGGAGCCCAACAGAACCTCTTGGACGCCGCGATCGACGCCTTCGCCGAGCTCGGGTTCGGCGGCACCAGCACGCGCGACATCGCCGCCCGGGCCGGCCGCAGTCCCTCGGCGGTCTACATCCACTACTCCTCGAAGGAGGAGGTGCTGTTCGCCGTCAGCCTGAGGGGCCACGTGGACGCCATGGACGCCCTGGTGGAGGCGACCTCTGCGCGGGAGCCGGCGAGGCGCCTCGCCGACATGGTCTTCGCGTTCAGCAGCTGGCACCTCCGGCACTCCCAGCGGGGCCGTGTCGTCCAGTACGAGTTCCACGCCCTGACGAGGGAGCACCAGGTGCAGATCGCCGACCTCCGTCGGCAGATCAGGAAGGTGGTGGTCGACGTCATCGAGGAGGGGATCGCGACGGGGGTGTTCGAAGCCGACGATCCCAGGCAGGCCGCCGACGCGGTGCTGTCGCTGTCGATCGACGTCGTCCGATGGTTCGACCCCGCGCGCACCGGCGACCGGGACGAGGTGGCCCGCACCCACGCCGACCTGGCGGTGCGGATGCTGCGCCCGCAGACAACGCCAGACCGCACAGATTCCTAGAGTGGAGAACCCAGCGTGAGACGAACGATCTACGACGACGACCACGAGGCGTTCCGGGACTCGGTGAGGTCGTTCATCGAGCGCGTCGTCGTTCCGGAGCAGGAGGACCACCTCGTCGCCCAGGCCCTCCCGCGCAGCTTCTGGACGGAGGCGGGACGGCAGGACCTGCTGGGCCTGGAGATCCCCGAGGAGTACGGCGGGGCCGCGGCGGGTGACTACCGGTTCATGGCGGTCCTGACCGAGGAGCTCGCCAAGGTGGCCGCCGCCTACGCGTCCTGCGTGGGCATCCACGCCGACATCACGGCGCCCTACCTCGTGCAGCTCGGCACGGACGCTCAGAAGGAGCGCTGGCTCCCAGGGGTCGCCTCGGGGAACATCCTGCTGGCGATCGGGATGACGGAGCCCTCCGGTGGCTCAGATCTCGCCGCCCTGAAGACCACCGCGGTCCGTGACGGTGACGGCTGGGTCCTCAACGGGTCGAAGACCTTCATCACCAACGGGTTCTCGGCCGATCTCGTGGTCGTGGCTGCGCGGACATCGCCGGAGAAGCGGGCCAAGGGGATCACGCTGTTCGGGGTCGAGACGACCAGCGTCGGCTTCAGCCGGGGCCGCAAGCTCGACAAGGTCGGGCAACCCCAGGCAGACACCGCCGAGCTGTTCTTCGACGATGTCCGACTGGTCGATGCCGACGTGATCGGCGAGGTCGACATGGGGTTCGTGCACATGATGCAGAAGCTGCCGCAGGAGCGCCTGGGGGCCGCCGTTGCCAACGTCGCCCACGCCAAGCAGATCCTGCTCGAGACGGTCGCGTACGCCAAGGAGCGCTCCGCCTTCGGGTCCTCGATCGGCGCCTTCCAGCACAACAAGTTCGTGCTGGCCGACATGGCGACGCGGATCGACGTGGCCGAGGCCTACGTCGACCAGTGCGTCCTCGCCCACAACGACGGCCACCTGACCGCCGTCGACGCCGCCAAGGCCAAGTGGTGGACGGCCGAGACGCAGAGCATCGTCCTCGACCACTGCGTGCAGCTCCACGGCGGCTACGGGTTCATGAACGAGTACCGCGTCGCGCGAGCGTGGCGTGACGCCCGGGTCACGAAGATCTGGGCCGGCTCCAACGAGATCATGAAGGAGCTGATCGGTCGCGACCTCGGGCTCTAGGGGCCTGCCGGGTCGTCGACTGCGGTGACGGGCCGGCGCGGGTGCTTGGATGAGGCCCGTGGAAGGACGCGGAGCGGAGCGGCATCCCCTGCCGCGCGTGCTCGAGGGCGCGTTGACCGTCTTCGCCGAGCAGGGCTACCACGGCGCGACGATCAGGAAGATCGCGTCGGCGTGCGGCCTCTCCGTGCCCGGGATGTACCACTACTACCAGTCCAAGCAGGATGTCCTGATGGGCCTGATGATGGCCGTCATGGACGACCTGCTCGCGAGCACGCGGGAGGCCGTGCAGACGGTCTCCGACTCGCCCGATGCGAGGTTCGACGCGCTGGTCGAGTCGTTGCTGCGGTTCCACATGATCCGTCAGCGAGAGGCCCTCGTCGCCTCCACCGAGATCCGGAGCCTGGACGAGCACCACCGCCGCCGCTACGTCGCCCGGCGTGACGAGCAGCAGCAGATGATCGTCGACGCGGTGGTCGAGGGCCGGGCGGCGGGGGTCTTCGCGACCCCTCACCCACGCGATGCCGCGCGCGGGGTCGCGACGCTCTGCGTGGGCGTCGCGAGCTGGTACCGACCGGATGGCCCCTTGGCTCCCGACGAGCTCGTCTCTCGCCACCTGGGGCTTGCTCGCGCCCTGGTGGAAGCCACCGCATAGCGACACGAGGTCTTGCGTTCGAGAGGACCTGCTGCCACTATTCGTGCGTCTTGTCTGACCGATCGAGCGATCGGTCGGGCGTTCAGCCCCAGGAAGGTGATGGCTCGCATGGAGCTGCAGGAACTGGTTCGACGGACCGACGAGTTCATCCGGCAGTCGGTGATCCCGATCGACGACGAGCACGACGGCGACGTCGAGGCCGCCGGCGGCGACGCGCTGCGGTCGCGGCTTCAGGAGCAGGCGCGGGAGGTCGGGATCTTCGCGCCGCACGCGCCGATCGACCTCGGTGGACTCGGGCTCGGGATGGTCGACCGCGCGCCAGTGTTCGAGGCGGCCGGCCGCTCGCTCTTCGGCCCGATGGCGCTGAACATCAACGCTCCGGACGAGGGCAACATCCACCTCCTCGAGCAGGTGGCGACGCGCGAGCAGCGCGGTCGCTACCTCGACCCGCTCGCACGGGGTGAGGTTCGCTCGGCGTTCGCGATGACCGAGCCAGCACCGGGCGCGGGAGCAGACCCGAGCATGCTGGCGACGCGCGCTGTCAAGGTGGACGGCGGTTGGCTCGTGTCGGGGCGGAAGTGGTTCATCACCGGCGCTGACGGCGCCTCGTTCTTCATCGTCATGGCCCGGACGAAGGGCGAGCCGGGACGCGACGTGGCCGGCGGCGGAGCCACGATGTTCCTGGTTCCCGCGGCGAGCGCCGGGGTCGAGCTCGTCCGCCACGTGCGCACCGTTGACCGCTCGATGCTCGGCGGCCACTGCGAGATGCTCTTCACCGATGTCTTCGTGCCCGACGACGACGTGCTCGGTGGGGTCGACGAGGGTTTCCGGTACGCGCAGGTCAGGCTGGGCCCGGCTCGAATGACCCACGTGATGCGGTGGACCGGGGCGGCGCAGCGGGCGCACGAGGTGGCGGTCGGCTACGTCGCTGGTCGCGAGGCCCATGGCGCGCGGCTCGCGGACATGGGAATGATGCAGCAGATGATCGCGGACAACGAGATCGATCTGGCCGCTACTCGTGCCCTGCTCGTCCAGGCCTGCCGCGAGCTCGACGAGGGTGGCCGTGCCTCCCAGATCACCTCGATCACCAAGACCTTCGCCGGGGAGGCGTTGCACCGGGTCGTCGATCGAGCGGTCCAGATGTGTGGTGGGTCCGGAGTGTCCGACGACCTGCCGGTGGCCAAGCTCGCGCGCGAGGTCCGCCCGTTCCGCATCTACGACGGCCCGTCCGAGGTGCATCGATGGTCGATCGCGCGGCGTGCGGTCCGCATCATCACGGGTCCGGCGCGATGAGTGCCGCCCTCCTCGTCCAGGACGAGCTGGCGGCGGTGGCGAGCCTGCTCGGCGACGCCGGCATCGAGACGCGCACCGCGCTGAGCGCGACGCTGATCGCCGGCGGGCGGTCGAACCTGACGTTCAAGCTCACCGACGGCGAGTCGCAGTGGGTGCTCAGGACGCCGCCCCGCACCGGACGGACCCCGTCGGCGCACGACGTAGCGCGCGAGTACCGGGTCACCGCGGCCCTCGACGGCAACGGAGTGCCCGTCGCTCGGCCGCTGCTGCTGTGTGAGGACGAGTCCGTCCTGGGTGGCCCGTTCATGGTCGCCGAGTTCGTCGAGGGGCGAACTGTCCAGTCGAGCGACGACCTCGACGCCCTAGGAGACGACGAGGTCAGCACCCTCGTCACCGGACTCATCACCGCCTTGGTCCGCCTCCACGCCGTCGACCACGTCGCTGTGGGACTCGATCGCCTCGGCCGCCCCGACGGCTACGCGGAGCGTCAGCTGCGCCGGTGGTCCGCGCAGTGGGACATCGTCGCGGCCGACCGTCTGCGCCCACTGGCGAGCGAGCTCAGCCGGCGTCTCGGCTCGAGGGTGCCCGCTCAGGGCAGCACCTCGGTCGTCCACGGGGACTACCGGATCGACAACGCGATCATCGGCCGCCACGATGTCGGCGTCCGGGCCGTCGTCGACTGGGAGCTGTCCACGCTCGGCGACCCCGTTGCCGACGTCGCGATGATGTGCGCGTATCGCAACCCGGCGTTCGACCTGATCGTCGGTGAGCCGAGTGCGTGGGCGAGTCCGCGGCTACCGGGTGTGGATCACCTGGCCGCGGCGTACCAGCAGGCCGGCGGCGCGCGGCTGACCGAGTGGGACTTCCACCTCGGGTTGGCCTGCTTCAAGGTCGCCGTCATCGCTGCGGGCATCGACCACCGTCGGCAGGCCGGATCAGGAGCCGGTGCCGGGTTCGACTCGGCCGGCCAGGCGGTCGAGCCATTTCTCGAAGCAGGTCTGACAGCACTGGGGGTCACCGCATGAGAACCGCACTCGTCACCGGAGCCTCGCGCGGCATCGGCCGTGGGATCGCCATGAGCCTGGCTCGCCAGGGGTTCGGGCTCACCATCACGTCCCGGGCCGAGAAGGACCTGCAGGTTCTGGCGCAGGAGCTGCTGGCGGAAGGCGCGCCCGCCGTGGTGCACCATGCCGCGGACGTCGCCGACCGGGCAGCGTTGCCCTCCCTCGTGGCCACCCACGAGGCGAGGTTCACCACGATGGACGCGCTGGTGGTCAACGCCGGGATAGGGACGGCGGGCACGGTGGCGAAGTTCGATCTCGCGCGGCTCGACCGAACGCTCGACGTCAACTTCACCTCTGCCCTGATCCTGGTCCAGGCAGCGCTGCCGCTGCTACGTCGCGGCGCGCAGGCCGATCCCGACCGCGGTGCGCGGATCGTCGGGCTCTCCTCCCTCACCGGGGTCTACCCCGAGCGAGGGCTGGCGGTCTACGGGGCGAGCAAGGCAGCGCTGATCTCCCTGCTGGCCACCGTCAGTCGCGAGGAGGCGCGCCACGGCGTCCTCGCCACGGCGATCGCCCCCGGCTACGTGGAGACAGACATGTCGGAGTGGATCACCGACAAGATCCCCGCCAGCTCGATGCTGCGGGTCAGCGACGTGGTGGCGGCGGTGGACATGGTCCTCGGCCTGAGCCGCAACGCCCTGATCAACGAGATCGTCATGGTGCGCAGCGACAGCGACGGCTACACCGCCTGAGGTGACGCCCGGCGGACAGGGCGCAGGTGGGCCGGGGCCGCCGAGGGCAAGCAGGCCGCACCGTGCTGAACCGACCGGTTCGCACTGCGGCCTGAGATCGCCGAAGTTGGGTGCTGGGGGTGTCGCAAGTCATACCGAGCAGTTAAGATTGCCTGCGAAGTGCGTCACAGTCACGGAGAGAGGGACGGCACATGAGCAGCGAGGCGAACGAGGACGACCGCAGCGTCGACGGAGTGCCCAGCGGGATGATGGCGGTCTACGGGCGTCGCCCGGGTTCCGAGAACCCCTGGACCGGGCCGGCGTTCGACGAGACGTTCTACATGATCAACTACCTCACCCACGCCGATGCGCTGCGTGCTGCGCTGCCGGCCCCTCTGGAGCCGATCCCCGGGGCCGAGCCCATCGCCACCGTGGCGCTGGGGCACAACCGGAACATGCGCATGTTCGACGGCACGTACAGCAACTACGTCGAGATCGGCTTCTTCCTGCCGTGCCAGTACACCAGCACCGACGGCACGACCTACCGGGGCGCACACCCGCTCTGGTTCATGATGGACACGATGAGCGGCGACAAGACCGAGGGCGCCGAGGGCTCGGTCGTCGGGTTCCGGGAGACGTCCGGCTGGATGAAGCACATCGGCAACGTGCGGCTCGGCGGCACCGGCAACCAGCTCCACGCCACGTGCGACGTACGAGGCGTGCGCGTGGTCACGATGGACATGCACACGACCGAGACGATCGAGGCCTCCGACCTGCCCTCACCGGCGGCGACGGACTACTGGCTGTTCGTCAAGGAGATCCCGAACTGCAACTTCACCGGGTACGACGTCCGGAAGGTGATCGCGCGAGCAGCGAGCGGTTTCAGCAACCCGGCCGTCGTGTCGAACATCAAGCGTGGGTCCGGCAGCGTCCAGCTCGGGTACCTCGAGTCGCACCCCGTGAGCCGCCTGGAGTGCCTGGAGCAGCGCGACGCGTTCCAGTTCACGTTCGGCGGCACGATCGACGCCAGCCTGGGCGCCTACTTCGAGGTCGACGACCTCCTCAAGTGACGGGCCCTCGGGCCGTTCGCCGGCCCAGCAGAACCCAGGCGACCCATCCAGGATGCGACGCCGCTCGCACCCGCCATCGAACGATCGCTGGAGGCGACGTCATGACTCTCAAGGAACTTCTCAACCAGGGTGTCGTTGCTCCCGGGGTGTGGGACGCGGGGACCGCCCGTCTCGCCACACAGGCGGGATTCACCTGCCTCTACCAGTCCGGGTACGCCGTCGAGGCCACCCAGATCGGTGCGCCCGACCTCGGCCTGATGACCCTGACGGAGGTCGCGTCGCAGGCCTCCAGGATCATTGCGGCCACGGACATCCCGCTGATCGTCGACATCGACACCGGTTTCGGAGGCGTCAACAACCTCTGGCGGACGGTGCGCACCCTGGAGTCCGCAGGGGTGGCTGCAGTCCATCTCGAGGACCAGTCCAGCCCGAAGACGTGCGCGAGCATCGGCCCCACGCAGCGCGTCGGTCGCAGCGAAGCGGTGCTGCGCGTCGAGGCGGCCGTGGATGCACGACAGTCCGATGAGTTCGTCATCATCGGTCGCACCGACGACGCCGGTGAGTCGTTCGACGAGATGGTCACCCGGGTCAACCTCTATCTGGCCGCCGGCGCCGATGTGGCTATGCCGGTGATGCTGAGGGCCGACGGCGTGCCGCTCGAGACCATGTCTCCCGACCAGCAGATGCAGAAGTACGCAGAGCTGGCAGCAGCAGTGGACGGACCCGTGTGCTGGTCCAACAAGAAGATCCCCGCGGGATACAGGGCCGAGGACCTCATCGAGGCCGGCTACAGCCTGATCATCCTCGCGGGAGAGGCGCTCGAGGCGACGGTGACGGCAGTCAGCCGCCTCTACCGAACGATCAAGGCGGAGGGCACCCCCACGCCGTACTTCGACGAACACCCCAGCGACATCAAGATGGGTCACCAGCTGGCGTCCGAGGTCCTGGACCTTGCCAGCTTCGTCGAACGCGAGAAGCGGTTCGTGCCGGCGGACCTCTGACCCGGCGCGCACGACCTAGACCAGTGGCCCGCGAGGGCCAGGCGGCGAGGCGCTCGAGCACCTACCGCGTTGACGAGCAACCCCGCGAGGAGATGAACAGATGAGCAAGGCAGTGGGACTGGTGCAGGTGGAGCCGCAGAGATGCGAGCTCCAGGAGTTCGGCCTCCCCTCCCTGGAGGAGGGCGCCGTACTGGTGCGAGTCGAGGCGAACGGTCTGTGTGCCTCCGACATCGACGCCTACAACGGGATCGACTCGTACTGGGATGGCCGGCAGCGCATCCTCGGCCACGAGATCGTCGGCGTGATCGAGGACATGGGCCCCAGGACGAAGCCGCGAGACGGTCTGCGGGTCGGCGACCGGGTCGCCGTCAATCCGTTCGTCGTGTGTGGAATGTGCACGGCGTGCCTGCGCGGCGACCAGCAGGGCTGCAACGGGACGCGAGTCCGGCTGCGGTACGGCGCGGTCCCAACGGAGGTCGAGCCAGCGCTGTGGGGTGGCTACTCGACGCACGTCTACATTCCGCCGTCCGGCATCCTGTACCGCGTCCCCGACGGGATCAGCGCGCTGGACGCCACCTTGTGGAACCCCATCTCCGGTGGCTACGAGTGGGCCGTGACCCAAGGCGGCGTCAAGCCTGGTCACAAGGTGCTCATCCTCGGACCGGGCCAGCGGGGGCTGGCGTCGATCTTCCCGATCCGGCACGCCGGGGCCGACCAGGTCGTCGTGACGGGCCTCGACCGTGACTCCTTCAAGCTCGATCTGGCGCTCGAGCTCGGTGCCGACGCGGCGATCAACGTCGAGAAGGAGAACTTGGTCGAGCGTGCGCACGAGTTGACCGGTGGAGCAGGCTTCGACGTGGTCATCGACACCACCCCGCACGCGACGCGGCCGCTCGTTGACGCCCTCGATGTCGTCAGCCGGACCGGGACCATCGTGGCGATCGGCATCAAGAACCGGAACCTCGATGGCTTCCCGATCGACAAGCTGCTGATGAAGCGGGTGCGGCTCCAGGGCTGGGTGGGCCAGAGCAACGACTCCTTCCAACGGGCTCTCGACCTGATCGGCTCCCGCCGGTTCCCGGTCCACAAGCTGCGCACGCACGTCTTCGGCCTCGACCAGCTGGGTACGGCCATCGACGTGCTTGCCGGCGAGAACACCACTGAGAAGGCCGTCAACGTCGTCGTGACCCCGACGGGCTTCTAGCGCCCATGGCTTCGAGCGAGGAGAGATCGATGAACAGGCAACCGAAGGACTTCCGCATGGTCGCTGCCGGGCTCGATGCTGACGGAGCCCCCTTCTTCCTCGACGAGGTGGGGCCGGCTGCGCGCGACATCCCGGGCATCGGCAGCTCCGCCTACTTCTGGCGCGTGACCGGCGACCACTCGGTGCCAGCTTCGGTGGGCGCGCCGGCGGTCGCCCCGGGTCCCGCATCGGAGAGCGGTTCGGCGGTCGGGATCGTGCGTATCGCCGCCGGCGCCGACACCCGGAAGAACCTCTCGGACTTCCTGGACGTGCAGGACGGGGGAGCCGATCCTGACATGCACGCCACGTCCACGGTCGACTACGAGATCATTCTCTCCGGCAAGATCGACTTCGTCCTGCCGGGCGACCAGCGGCGGACCCTCGAGGCGGGCGACCTGTTGGTGGTCACCGGTGCGCCACATCTGTGGGAGAACCCCTACGACGAGGACTGCACCTACCTCAGCATCACGATCGCGGCGCCGGCCGCAGGTCCGACGGGCGGAGCCTGAGCCCGAGGCCCGGACGAGACGAACGGCCCTCCCTCCGGTTGGAGAGAGGGCCGTTCGTCATCATCTGAGGCGCTGTTAGTTCTAGGTGTTCCCGTTGACCAGGTTCGGCGGACGCTCGCCGGCCATCGCGGCCAGGACGTTGTCCACAGCGAGATCGACCATCGCTGTGCGCGTGGATCTGGTGGCGCTCCCCAGGTGGGGCAGGAGGACGACCCGCTCCCGGAGCGCCAGCAATCCGGGATGAACGGCGGGTTCGTTCTCGAACACGTCCAGGCCGGCGCCGGCGATGATGCCACGGGCCAGCGCATCCGCCAGCGCTGCCTCGTCGACGACCGGTCCCCGAGCGGTGTTGACGAGGACCGCGGTCGTCTTCATCCGCCGCAAGGCGTCGGCGTCGATGGCGGCCCGGGTCTGCTCCGTCAACGGGACGTGCACCGAGAGGAAGTCCGACTCGCGCAGCAAGGTGTCGACGTCGACGTGCTCGACCCCTGCCGCGCGCTCGTCCTCGGCCGACATCCGGCTACGGGTGGAGCACAGGACCCGCATGCCGAAGCCCTGCGCCCGGCGCGCAACGGCACGGCCGATTTGTCCGAATCCGAGGAGCCCGAGCGTCTGGCCGTGCACGTCGATCCCCAACGGCTCCTGCTCGAGCTTCCAGGGAGCCAGATCACCTGCTCGCACCGCTGCGTCACCTTCGGGTATGCGGCGAGCAGCGGCGAGCAGGAGGGCGAACGTCAGGTCGGCAGTGGCCTCGGTGAGGACGCCGGGAGCGTTGGTGACGGCCACGCCGGCACGGGTCGCGGCCGCGACGTCGATGTTGTTGAACCCTGCCGCGACGTTGGCCACCACCGCCAGCTCTGCCGACGCACGCAGCACCTCCTCGTCGACGTGGTCGGTCAGCAGGCACACGAGCGCGTCGGCCGACGACGCCATCGCGACCAGCTCCTCGTGGGACGCCGGACGGTCGTCATCCCGGGCCACCACCTCCAAGCCGGCGTCGGTCAGACGCCGCAACGCGTCCGGGTAGACGTACTGGGTGACCACCACCCGCCGACCACGAGGCTGCCTGAGCTCGAGCACGTCGATCAGCTCGACGAGGTGAGCACGGGCAAGAGCTCGTCGACCGCTGTCCGGTAGCTCTCCGCCGCCTCGCCCCGGCTGCTGCCCGTCCAGAGGATCAGGCGATCGATGCCGAGCGCCTCGATCTCGAGCATGCGCTCGAGGCATCGTCGGGGGTCGCCGACGAGCCCGAAGTTGTCGATGAACTCGGGGTCCAGGGTGCGCGCCTGCTCGCTCCCGGCGCCGCCGTGGTCCTTCATGTTGTAGGTCGCCGCCACGCGCTCCATGTTCGAGCGGTCACGCTCGTTGAGGGGGGCATCGACCTTCTTGTGCATGGCCGAGAACCTGCTCATCGAGGCCACGAGCCCGCCGGCCCACTGGCGAGCGAGCACGGCGTCGTGGTGGGGGAAGCACGGGATGTACGCACCGAAGGAGACGCTCGCCGGGTCGCGGCCCACACGCTCGAGCTCCTCGCGTGCCACGCCGATCGCCCACGTGAGGCGCGAGACGTCCGCGCCGAGGGCGAAGCTGATCCGGTCTGCGTGGCGAGCTGCGATCGCGATCACCTTGGGGCCGCTCGCGGCGACCTCGAGCTCCGGCCTGACGTAGTCCGCGGGCATCCACGACATCTGCGACGACTCGGGGACCTCGGCCACCGACAGCTTCTCGAAGCCCCGGTTGAGCTCGCCGAGGAAGCTCGCCGCCGCATCTGTCGGCACGGGCTCGCCGGCCAGGTAGGCCCGGACAGCGCTCAACGCCTTGTCGAAGTAGCCCAGCGGCACGGGCGGGACCCCGATGTAGGCCAGTGAGGAGTCGCCCCGGCCGATGCTCAGCGTCATCCGCCCGCCCGACGCCACCTGGATGGTGGCCGCCGCGCTCGCGATGATCGACGGGTGCCGAGTGGCGGGGTTGCTGGTGCCGGTGCCCAGCTTGAGCCGGGTCGTCGCCGTGGCGCACAGCGTGAGGAGGGCGAGAGCGTCCGGTGCCATCACCTGGGAGTCGGGGTAGATGGCGCCCGTCCACCCGTCTGCCTCGACCTCCTGCGCCCGGGCCACGATGTCGCGTGGGTCCTTGCTGTCGGCCGCCGAGACCAAGCTGGTCCAGATTTCCATGAGTGTTTCCTTCCGTTGGTGCGCCGGGCGCAGGTCTCAGTTGTCCGAGCGGGGCCTAGCCACGGCCCCGTCCGGGCCGGGCTGGTGCCGGTGTGGTCGTCCTCAGGCGGTCGTGCCGGTGAACCGTCGGCTCAGGGACTCGCACGTCGCTACGAGCGCGTCCCTGGCGCGCTCGACGAACGCGAGGTCGGATCCTTCGGGGAAGCCGTACAGGGTGGGGTGGAGGACCGGCCCGTTCGGCCCCATGACGGGCGCGGTGACCGTGCGCACGCTGGCCGCGGTGTGTGCGTCAAGTTGTGCGGGGTCGTCGAGCCGGGTCATGCGCTTCCCGACGGCGTTCAGCTGACGGGCCAGGTCGGGGGTCGGGCCGAAGCGAGCCATCGCCTCGACCACGTCCTGGGCCTCCCGCGCTGCCGGGCTCGCGAACGACAGGCCCCAGCCCGCGCGGCGGATCCCGTCCAGGGTCGTGTCCATCACGCTGCGGTCGGTCGGCGTCAGGTCGGCCGGGTGGGCGTCGAACCAGGTCTGCCGTGTCTCGGAGGACCCCCAGGCCGCGATGGTGTAGCCGAACGGCGGGAAGAAGGGCAGCATCGCGCCCACCGGGTCGATTCCTCCGGCGTACCCCGCGGTCGCGACGATCTGTACCTGCCCTTCCTCGTGGGCGAAGACACGACACTCGAGGCCCACCTGCTCGGCGAGGCGCTCGAGATCCTGGCGGGCCGCGTCGGCCATCCGGACGGCTTCGGTGAGGCGACCACGCGTGGCCAGGACCAAGGACCGGGGCGCGAACGTCCCGTACCCGCCCTGGAAGAAGAGCAGTGGCAGGGCCGGGGTGTGGACGTCGAGATCGAGCACTCGTCCGATGACGATCAGGTGGTCTCCCGCCTCGTGTACGTCCTCGATCTGACAGTCGATCCAGGCGACGGCACCGTCGAGCACCGGCGACCCGCTCCCCGGGGCCGGGTGCCACGGCGTGCCGCTGAAGCGGTCCGCCCCCTTGGTCGCGAAACGTCGGCACAGGTCTTCCTGCTCGCCGCCGAGCACGTTGACGCAGTAGGACCCCGATGCTCGGATCGCTGGGAACGTCGAGGAGCCCTTGTCGGGCAGGAACGCCACGAGCGGCGGGTCCAGGGAGACTGCAGTGAACGAACCGACGACCATGCCGGTCGGCGTGCCGTCGTCCGAGACGGCCGTCACGACGGCAACTCCGGTAGGAAAGTGTCCGAGGACGTTGCGGTAGTGCCGGGTGGGGTTCTGAACGGGGTCCGTCGTCACGATGCAGCTCCTCGATGGTCGGGTCGATCCGCGGCCAAACTTTCCTGGCCAGTCAAGCTTGAGAGTGACGGTAGCGGAGTCCGGCCACTGTGTCGACCGTCACGTCTGTCGACGACCCGCCCTTGATCGGTGAGTGACGTCCATGGGCGCTGCCGGCAGGTCGGATTGGCGGGCGGGTTCCTCGCGAGCCCATCGTGCTGACGTCCGCCTTCCGTGAACCGTCGGCATATGCTTAACTCGCAAGGAAAGCAACGGTCGCGCACACAGCGACCCGGCCTCGAGCGACGAGACGCAGCGGGACGAGGCGGCCGTCGGCCCCTGCTCGTGGGTCACCGCCGGCCCCCGCCGCCGGCGCCCGTCGAGCCCAGCTCGATCCGTGTAGACGTCACAACCAAGGAAGAAGAACCAATGCCGAACTCGCGTGTAGACCGCTCCGTCGCCGATGGCACCCTCTCGAAGTCGCAGACCCGGGTCGCCACCAGTCCGAACAAGCTGAAGCTCGGCGTGTTCGGGATCAACGTCGCGGGAGGGGCCGGCGGGATCAGCACGCTCGAGGGTCCGATGAAGATCAACAACTGGCAGGAGCAGCGCGACCTTGCCGTCACGGCGGACCGCGCCGGCTTCGAGGTGCTCGTCCCGGTCTCCCGGTGGAAGGGCTTCGGAGGACCGAGCGGTCACTGGGACCGCTCGTACGAGACCTGGGCGTGGGGTGCGGCGCTCGCCGAGGCGACCGAGCGTATCCAGATCTTCACGACCTGCGCCGTTCCGCTCTACCACCCCGTCATGGCCGCCAAGCTCGGCGCGACGCTGGACCACATCTCGGGCGGACGGTGGGGTCTCAACATCGTCCCGGGCTGGCTCGGCACCGAGTTCAAGATGTTCGGCATGGAGCTCGGGGCACGCGACTCGCGCTACAAGCTCGCCCAGGAGTGGATGACGCTCGTCGACCGGCTGTGGACCGAGTCGGAGGAGTTCGACTTCGACGGCGACTTCTTCCACCTCGAGGGCGCCATCTCGACGCCGAAGCCCATGCAGACCCGCCCGACCATCATGAACGCTGGGCAGAGCCCAGAGGGGCAGGCGTTCGCGGTGAACAACGCGGACATGATCTACATCAAGCTCAGCAACACCGAGAAGTGCCGCCAGAACATCGCGAGCATCAAGGAGCAGGCGGCCGCACAGGGCAAGGAGGTCGCGGTCTGGGGCAACCTCGACATCATCTGCAAGCCCACGGAGAAGGAGGCTCGCGCCTTCGCGGACGCGTGGCTGGAGGCCAAGGACGACATCGCCGTCGCCGGCTTCCTCGCGGGCGTCATGGGTGGGGACTCGGCGTCGCAGGACTTCATGCGCAACAACCCCGAGGTCGCCACGACGATCGCCATGACCGGTGGCGGCGAGAGCGTGATCGGGACCCCCGAGCAGATCGCCGAAGCGATGCAGGGGTACTCCGACCTGGGGATGGACGGCCTGGCCCTCACCTTCCACGAGTACCCCGACGCGGTCGAGTACTTCGTCAGCGACGTGCACCCGCTCCTGGTCGACGCCGGACTGCGCACCGAGCAGCCGCTGGGCCGCTGAGCCCGACGGCTGCACCGGACCTCTCCCACCACCGAGAAGGAGCAACGATGACCGTGCCTGACGAGCAACTGCTCGAGCTGCTGGACAAGCAGGCGCTCCACGACAACCTCATGCAGTACGGCCGGGGGATCGACCGCATGGACCTGGAACTCATGAAGTCGACCTACTGGGCCGACGGTACGGACTCACACGGACGGTACGAGGGCTCGGCGCACGGATGGTGCGAGGAGGCGATGCGATCCCTCGAGGTCCTCGTGAGCTGCAACCATCACATCAGCAACGTGCACAGCGAGATCCACGGCGACCGCGCCAAGCGGGAGAGCACGTTCCTGGTCGTGACGACCTACCTGGACCGCTCTCCGACCATGTTCCTGGGCGGCCGGTACCGGGACCTCTGCGAGAAGCGCGACGGGCAATGGAAGGTCCTGAGGCGCGTGTGCGTGTGGGACTGGAACCAGAAGTTCGACGTCGATCCGGGCTGGGCGATCATGCGCGCGCCCAGCGCGTCGTACTACGGACAGTTTTTCCCGAACGACCCGATCTACGACGACTGGTACCAGAGCGACAAGACGCTCGCGTCGGCGACCAACCGCCCCGAGGTGGGTTGACTGCCCCTGCTGGGCACCGGGGACCGATGAGGAGATCGGTCCCCGGTGCCCCGGAGGTCGCGGGCGCTGAACCTGGCCCGACGGGACCTCAGTCGGAGGAGGATCCGAACACCCGCGCGTAGGCGGGGTCTCGCTCGGCCGCCCGGCGACGCTCGACCTGCATCTGCTCGGGCGTCGCCATGGCGTCGACGAGCCGGTACTCGCTCTGCAGGGCGAGCCCGGCAGGGTGGCCGACCGCCTCGTCGAGGACGCGCTTTGCCGTACGCAGCGCGTAGCCGGCGTACTGCGCGATCTCGTCGGCGTACGCCAGCACCTCGTCGACCAGCCGTTCGGGCGTGCACACCCGGTCGACCAGCCCGATCCCGGCAGCCTCGGCGGCGGTGACGAGGCGCCCCGTGTAGAGCAGGTCCCGAGCCTTGGAGGGACCGATCAGCTGCTGGAGCCTGCTGAGGCCACCGGCACCCGGCAGCGCTCCGATCTTGATCTCGGGCACGCCCAGCTTCGCTCCCTCGGCGGCGAACCGCAGGTCGCAGGTCAACGCCAGCTCCGTCCCCCCGCCCACGCCCGTGCCGTTGATCGCAGCGATGGTCGGCACGGGGAGGGCGGCCACGGCGTCCAGGGCTCGCCGCCCGAGATCCATCCAGCCCGGATCGTCGAGCTCCGGGTCTCGGAGATCGGCGCCCGCGCAGAAGAACCGGCCGCGGCCGGTGATGACGACGACCTTGACGGTGTCGTCCTCGGCGAGCTCCGCGCATGCGTCGACGAGCTCGCGCGCGAACGCGGCCGAGATCGTGTTGGCGCTCGCTTCACGCTCGATGGTCAACAGGGCTACGGCTGGTGCGGGGCGGACGACCGAGAGGTCGATGTGTGCGGGCATCTGGAAGGGGCTCGTTTCTCAGTCGTCGTTCCCGCCGGCGGACGGCGCCGATGGGCTGGCTGGCCCGCCAGGTCTGGTCCGGCGGGCGGCTGGGCGAAGCAGGGAGGGCGTATGACCTCAGGACGCGCGTGCCGCAGTGCGGCACCGACCGGCCCGGCCGCACCGCTGGGCGTCCGGTGACCCGGAACCCCGTGATGGAGCCTCGCCGCCGATTCTTAACCAGACGGTCAAATATCGCAAGGAGTCGCCGCCCCGCGGAGCGAGGGAGGGCGAAGCCGGCTTGCGCTTCTGCAGCAGGGCTGCGCTCGGCAGTCCCCGGTGCGGAGGACGGCGACTCGGCCGACCGTCCGTCATTGAAGGCGCGCGAGTCGACCCCTTGCGAAAGAAGGTGATCTTGGTTACCTTCTGCTCATCGAGTCTAACCAGTAAGTAAAGCATCGACGTGGTTTCATCCTCCGCCCACTGCGGGGCCCTGGCCCACATCAGTGCGGCGCGGGTCGAACCTGCAGAAGAGGGGTCGTGGGTGTGCGATGAACGATGAGACGACGGGGGACGAGATCCCCGGACGGGAACCGTCGAGGTCGCCGCGGCTCAGCCTGGGTGCCGTGTCCAAGACCTTCGGCGGGACTCGCGTCCTGGACCAGGTCTCGCTCGACATCAGGGCGGGGGAGGTCCACGCCCTCGTGGGGCAGAACGGGTCCGGCAAGTCGACCCTGATCAAGATCCTCGCCGGTTTCCACGACGCTGACCCGGGCGGGACCCTGGTCGTCGACGACCAGACGCGAAGGTTGGGTGATCTCGCCGATATCCGCGACGCCGGCGTCGAGTTCGTGCACCAGGACCTCGGGCTGGTACCCGCCCTCTCGGTCGTCGACAACCTCGCCCTCGGTCACGGCTATGCCCGGGGCTTCGGGGGCCGGATCAGCTGGCGGGAGCAGCGTCGAAGCGCCCGTGCCGCGATCCAGGCGATCGGTTACGACGTCGACGTCCGCAAGACCGTCGACGAGCTGCAGCCGGTCGAGAGGACCGCCGTGGCCATCGCGCGGGCGCTGCAGAGCGCGCAGGGGAAGATCTCGGTCCTGGTGCTGGACGAGCCGACGGCCACGATGCCGAAGGCGGAGGTGCAGCGCCTGCACGAGATCGTCCGCAGCGTGCGTCAGCAGGGCGTGGGGATCCTCTACGTGTCGCACCACCTCGAGGAGGTCTTCGCGATCGCGGATCGCGTCAGCGTCCTCGTCGACGGACGCCGAGTCGCGACGGAGCGCTGCGCCGATCTCGACCAACGCGCGCTGGTCGGACTCATGACCGGCGGTGTGGTCGACGAGGTGCAGAAGCGCCGGTCGGCATCCAGCGGCGACGTCCTCCTCGAGCTCTCCGGTGTCGGCGGCTCTGAACTGTCCGACCTGGACCTCACTGTCCGGGCCGGCGAGGTCGTGGGGGTCGCCGGCATCACGGGATCGGGCCGCGAGGAGCTCTGCTCCCTGATCTTCGGGGCAAGGCCGCGAAGCGGGCGCGTCTCTGTCGGGGGCCATGACCTTCCCGCCTCGAACCCCCGTGCGGCCACCCGTCACGGCGTCGCTCTCGTCCCGGCGAACCGGCTGCGCGACGGGGTCGTGCACGGGCTCAACGTGCGCGAGAACCTCAACCTGACGACCCTGGGCTCGCTCTTCCGGCACGGGCGGATCCCGGCCGGCGATGACCGGAGGCAGGCCTCCGACATCGGCAAGAAGATGGCGATCAAGACGCCGTCGCTCGAGGCGCCGATCCAAGCCCTGTCGGGTGGAAATCAGCAGAAGGTGGTCTTGGGCAAGTGGCTCCAGACCGAACCGGCGCTCCTGCTGCTCGACGAACCCACCCAAGGCGTGGATGTCGCAGCGAAAGCTGAGATCCACCAGCTGATCGACGAGGCCGCCAGCAGAGGCGTTGCGGTCCTGGTGTGTTCCTCCGACGAGGCCGAGCTCGAGCGACTCGCCGACCGTGCGGTCGTGCTGCGCCACGGACGTGTCGTGGGCGAGCTCAGCAGCGACAGGGTCCAGACCCGGCGCCTGGTCCAGATGAGCCTCGGGCTCGACGACGAAGCAGACAACGAAGGAGCGGTCACCCCATGACCTCCACCACCACCCCTGAGTCCGCCCCGGGAAGCACGGGCCCCGCGCGAAAGGGGACCAGCGGTACCTCGCCCGGGCCGGGGAGCGAACGCACTGCATGGCACCTCGGCGGCCTGCGGCTCGACCGCTTCTCCGGGCTCTACCTGGCCGTAGCGCTCGCCGTCCTGTTCTCCGTGCTCATGCCGGACACCTTCGGCACTGTCGACAACGCCCGCGTGATCGCCGGCAGTGCGGCGATCGCTGGGATCCTGACACTCGCCGTCACGATCTCCCTGGCGGCCGGCACGTTCGACATCTCGATCGCAGCCAACATGACGTTCTCCATCACCCTCCTGGGCGCGCTGCTCAACGAGATGGCGATCGCCTGGCCCCTCGCGGTGCTGCTGACCGTGGTGGCGGGCGGCCTGATCGGGGCCATCAACGCGTTCCTCATCTCCACCATCGGTGTCGAGGCGATCATCGCGACCCTGGGCATGTCGTCGGTGCTGGCGGCCCTGGCGTTCTGGGTCTCGGACGGTCAGACGGTCCTTCTCGGGGACGTCGGCGGCGGGTTCACGGAGCTCGGAGCCACCACCATCGCCACGATCCCGATCACCGTCCTCTACCTGGCAGTGGTGGCCGTCGCGCTGTGGTACCTCATGGAGCACACCCCGATCGGCCGCTACCTCTATGCGATCGGTTCCAACCCGACCGCGTCCAAGCTGGCCGGCATCAGGGTGGGCCGCCTCACGTGGCTCTCCCTCATCCTGTCCGGCGCCCTGGCCGCCCTGGCCGGGGTCGTTCTCACCATGCAGCTGGGAGCAGCATCGTTCGGAGCGGGAGCGCCCTACCTGCTGCCCGCCTTCGCCGCGACCTTCCTGGGCTCGACCCAGATCCTGCCCGGCCGCTTCAACGTCCGCGGCACGATCGTCGCCCTCTACCTGCTGACCATCGCGGTCAAGGGGCTCCAGCTGCGCTACCCGGAGCTTCCCTGGATCAAGGACATGGTCGAGGGCCTCGTGCTCCTCGTCGCGGTCAGCATCGTCACCCGCGCGATCAAGCGCCGCGGCTCGCGCTAACCCACGGCGCCACTCCACCCCCCTCGCAACGTCCCCACCCCGGCGACGATGACACTGAAAGCAGGTCCGTCATGGCTCCTACCCCTTCGACCTCCCCCTCGCGGCGACAGCGGCGCAGCCTCGGGGTCGTGGCCGGCTCCGCGCTCGTCCTGGTGGCTGCCTGCTCCACGACCGGCTCGGGTGGGTCCGGTGACCAGGGCGGTGACCTGACCGCCGCCCAGCAGGACTGCGTGGACAACGCGGAGTCCTTCCTCGACGAGCGAGGTCTGTTGCCCGAGACCCTCTCCGACGAGCTGACGCCGCTCAGCCAGCCGCCGACCGAGGGACTCACCATCACCCGGCTGGCCCCGGCGTCGGTCCCGACGGCGCTCAAGCTGTCCGAGGAGCTCGTGGCGGTGGCGCCCGAGATCGGGTGGACGGCTCGTGCCGTCTCCTTCGACGGGTCCGTCGAGGACCTCAACCGCAAGGCCATGGAGGCCGTCGCCACCTCCGACATCGTCCAGGTCGACGGGATCGACACGGCCGCGATCCAGGCGCCGCTCGAGGCGGCGAGGGAGAACGGTGTCCTCTTCGTCATCGCCTCCACGAGCGAGGAGCCTGAATCGGTCCCCGGCTTCGGTGCGACCCCCTACGGCGGTGACACCTTCCCGAACGCGGGGGAGCTGGGTGCCTACAACGCCATGAAGGCGATCAACTGCCGCGGGTCCGTAGCCGTGTTCTCCCTCCCCACGCCCAGCCTGCGGAACTCGGCTGACGCGGTGGAGGCGACGCTGGAGGAGCAGTGCGACGACTGCGGCTACAGCTACACCGACATCCAGTTCGCCGACATCGGCTCGCCGGCGGCGACGAACGCCATCGTCTCGAAGCTCCAGTCGGACCCCTCCATCGAGTTCGCCTACTTCACGATCGGCGATCTCGCTGTCGGGCTCGGCCCCGCCCTCCAGCAGGCGGGGATCGACGTGCAGACGGGCGGGCTGCTGCCCAACACCCAGAACCTCGAGACCCTCCAGCAGGGTGGTGACTCGTTCTGGATGGGCTTCCCGCAGGAGACCTCGGCCTGGACGATCCTCGACACGGCGGCCCGTGCGCTCGACACCGGGGAGCCGACGGTCGGGGACCACTACCCCATCCCGGTCTACACGCAGGACAACATCGAGACCACCGACGAGGTCCCGGCGTACCCGGCCGACATCGGTGACCAGTTCAAGGCCCTGTGGGGCCTCGAGTGACGGCCGCGGTCCTCTGACCCGACCACCGACCAGGACGAGGCCGGCAGCCACCAGGCTGCCGGCCTCGTCCTGCGCCCCGGCCAGATCCGCGCAGACCCGGGCAGCCGTGCGTCGTGGCTGCGCGACGGGCGGGTGCCGACCGGTGGGGGAGCAGTACCAGCGCGGACCGACCGACCGGCCTCGACCGACCGGCCTCCTGCTGGGCGCGGGTCCGTGCCGGATCCGGGCTGCTGGGTGGACAGCTGTTCCGGGGGGCTCGGGCTCACCGACGAGCTGCGGGACGCGATCGGGTCGCCGTCGAAGGGCCGCACCGCGGGTCCTTCGTCGCCGACGGGCGGTCGTCCTCGCAGTCGTGGGAGATCGCGACGCACCGAGAACTGGTGTCGTCCGTGCAGCCGTCAGTGCTCTTGGGCAGCGCACGGCCGGCTAGCCGCGCGTCGGCGCAGGGCGGGGAGCCGAACGCGCTGCGGGGCTCGCTCTCGTCGGCGCAGCGCGCCCTGGACGCACGAGAGCGCCCCGCCCCTTGCGTGAAGGGACGGGGCGCGGGACGCGGCAGCTGGTCCGGCGGCACGACGGGTTCGCGCCGTGGTCACCGACGACCGCCTCGACTCGTTCGGGCTCGGACCCGACCCGACCCGGTCGCGGGCAGAGGTCAGCGCGGCAGCCCGAGCCAACCGGCGATGTTGGAGCGGAGGAGCTCGCTCGTTCCCTCGTAGATGCGCATGGCCCGCGCGTCGCGGTAGTAGCGCTCCACCCCTCCGGCGTGGGTGACCCCCACGCCGCCGAGGACCTGGATCGCCCGATCCGCCGTGCGGGACAGGGTCTCCGTGGCGTAGACCTTCAACGACGCAGCCAGGCGACGCGCCTCGCTGTCGTCGCCGTCGGCTGCCAGGGCGGCCCGCTCCATGAGACCCAGGGCGGCGTCCACCTCGATGCTCGAGTCCACGATGTGTGCCTGGACGTGCTGGAAGGCCCCGATCGCGCGACCGAAGGCAACCCGGTGCGAGGCGTAGTCGACCATGTGGCCCACGAGGTACTCGGACTTTCCGATGGCGAGCGCGGAGATGTTGACGCGTGCCCGCCCGATGCCGTCCATCGCGTACCGGATCGCGCGGCCGCGCTCCCCGATGATGGCGCTCTCGTGCACGCGCACGGAGTCGAAGTGCAGGTCGACGGGCCGGTCCTCGCCCAGGGTGTGGTGCGTCGAGCCCACGGAGAACCCGGGAGCGTCGCAGTCGACGATGAAGACCGTGTGGCGGCGGGCGGGGGCGGCGTCGGGATCGGTCTCGGCGACCACCTGGACGAAGTCGGCGTACGCGCCGTGGGTGATGAACTGCTTCGATCCGTTGATCACCCATTCGTCGCCCTCCTGGCGCGCCGTCGTGCGCAGCCGCGTCGCGTCCGAGCCGGCGTCGGACTCGGTGATCGCGAAGCAGCCCTCGAGATCGGCGTTCATCAGCGGCGCCAGGTAGTGCTCGCGCTGGTACGGCGAGAACGCCACCATGGCCGTCATGGGGCCTTCCACGTTCGGCAGCACGCCTCCGCGGTCGGCAAGGAGGAGGCCGGAGGCGCCGATGGCGCGGTAGGCGTGGGCGACGGTCACCGGGTCGAGCCCGCCTCCGCCGACCTCCACCGGCATCGCCGCCGAGTAGAAGCCCGCGGCCGCGCTGCGGCGCCGCAGCTGACGGCGCGCCGCCAGCTGCACGGCCGGATCGATCGTCCCCGTGCGCTCGAGCTCCTGGGCGTGCGCCGCTTCCAGCGGCCGGACCTCCCGGTCGAGGAAGGTCGTGATCCCCTCGATGAAGTCCTGGTCAGGTCCGGCAGCGGTGAGCGCAGAGGCAGTCATGCATATAGATTAACCGGTCAGTCAAGGTTGCGGCCCTCATGCGGCCGCCATCCACGGCAGGGTCGGGATCTCCGGCATCGGCCATTCCGACATGTCGGGCTCGGCGAGGACGCCGGAGATCAGCTGGATCGCCTCGCGCACGAGCTCGTCGACGCTGCGTTCGCCGGGGTAGAACCATCGGTGCGTCGAGTTGAGCATGGACTGGATCAGGTTCGCCGCGTGCATGATGTCGCCCTCCCACTGCAGCGATCCCTCCTGTCGGCACGCCGCAAGGAGCTCGGCGAACTCCATGGTGTTGCGCCGGGCCCAGAGGCGGAACTCGTCCTGGGCGGTGCGCGAGAGCTCGGTCCCCTGGCTCAGGCTGAGCCGGAACGAGCCGCGGTAGGCGACGGCCATCTCGATCGTCATGCGGATCGTCCACATCAGCCGCACCGACGGGGGTGCGTCCGTCTTGCGCACCGTCTCGTTCGCATCGGTGATGACGCGGCAGATCAGCTCGACGATGCGGTCGAGCAGCCACTGCTTGCTCTTCGCGTACTGGTACACCGTCGGCTTCGAGATGCCGGCAGCCTGGGCGATGTCGTCGATGGTGCTTCCCTTGAAGCCCTTCTCCAGGAACACCCGGGTGGCGGCGGTGATCACCTGTTCGGTCGAACTCGCTCGTGCCTGGGCCACTTCCGTCTCCGCTCTCGGTTCCCGTGTCGTGGTGCGACGGAGACCAGGATAATGCTTGACTGCCCAGTAAATATTCGTTACGGTCCGAAGGCCGGATGAGGCGGGCGTCACAACGCGACCGCCCGGGTGTGGGAGGGGCGAAGATGGAATCGACGTTGGCCGAGTACTGCCTGTCGGCGATCGAGGCGCGCGGGGACGAGGTGGCCTTCACCTACGGGGACCGTCACCTGACGGGCCGTGAGGCCCTCGAGATCGTCCGGTCGATGACGGACGAGCTGCACGCCCGCGGGATCGGCCGGGGGACCAGCGTGTGCGTGCTCTCCGGCAACCGGCCGGAGGCCTACCTGATGCAGGTCGCCGTCCAGGTCGTCGGTGCGCGGCACGTCGGCCTGCACCCGTTGTCGTCGGAGGACGACCACCGCTTCATCCTGCGCGACGCCGACGCCGCAGCACTCGTCTACGACCCGGCCAAGTTCGCCGATCGCGCCGTCGCGCTGGCGGGCGACGTCGGTCTCGCGTTGTCCCTCGGGCCGGGACCGGTGGGCCATGATCTCCTGGACGACGGTCGCGGCCAGGCCGCCGACGCACGGCCCGTGATCGTCCCTGCCGCGGACGACACGTCGTCCATCTTCTACACCGGCGGAACGACGGGCCGGCCCAAAGGGGTCGTGCACACCCACCGCTCGAGCCTCTTCCTCGCCCTGCTCGTGCAGGCCAACTGGCAGTGGCCGGACCGTCCCACTCTCCTGGTGGCGGCCCCCATCACCCACGCCGCGGGCCAGATGATCGCGCCCGCCCTGGCCCACGGGGGGCGGGTGGTGCTCGCTGAGGGCTTCGACGCCGCCGGCTTCCTGGAGACCATCGAGCGGGAGCGTGTCTCGGTCACGTTCGTGGTGCCCACGATGCTCTACGTGCTCCTGGACCACCCCGACGTCATCGAGAGAGACCTCTCGAGCCTCCGCACGATCGTGTACGGCGCGGCGCCCATCGCCCCCGAGCGGCTGCGGGAGGCACGCGACCTCTTCGGAGACGTCCTCTTCCAGGGCTACGGCCAGACCGAGATCGGGGTGGGGGCCCTGGTGCTGCGCAAGGAGGAGCACCAGCTCGACCAGCCGGGGCGGTCGGCGTCGGCCGGACGGACGCCCCCGGGAATCACTGCAGCCATCCTCGACGACCGCGGCGTCGAGGTCGCGGACGGTGAGCCCGGCGAGCTGTGCCTGCGGTCGACCGGCGTCATGGTCGGCTACTGGAACCAGCCCGAGCTGACGGAGACGGTCCTCCGGGGCGGGTGGCTGCACACCGCGGACGTCGGGGTGCGCGATCGCGACGGCTTCGTCTCCATCGTCGGGCGGATGAAGGACATGATCGTCTCGGGCGGGTTCAACGTGTACCCGCGTGAGGTGGAGGACGCGCTGCAGTCCCACCCGGACGTCCAGATGGCCGCCGTCGTCGGCATCCCGGATCCCAAGTGGGGAGAGGCCGTCCATGCCGTGGTGACACTCGCTCGCCCCTCGACGGTGTCCGCGGACGAGCTGCGGGCCTGGGTGAAGCAGAAGAAGGGCTCCGTCTACGCGCCCAAGACGGTCGACTTCGCCACCCAGCTGCCGATGACCGCTCTCGGCAAGGTCGACAAGAAGTCGATCCGGGCCCAGGCGACTCCGCTCGAGCACTGAAGCCAGTGGGCTCGGCGGCCCGAGGGGTGCCGAGCTGCCCCGCCCGCACGGCGGGCGCCACGACGGCGACGGCGGCACGCAGGCGGAGCCGCCGCGCCACCACGAACAACTAGGAGATCCCCATGGAAGACGTCTACGTCATCGGCACCGGCATGACGACGTTCACGAAGCACTGGGACCGGACCCTCCGGTCGTTGGCCGTCGAGTCGGCGACCGCGGCTCTGAGCGAGGCCCGTGTGGCGGCGCGCGACGTGCCCTACGTCTACTTCTCGAACGCGGTCGGCGGCCTCGTCTCCGGCCAGGAGACGATCCGTGCGCAGGTCGCCCTGCGCGAGACGGGTCTGCAGGGCGCGACGATGGTCAACGTCGAGAACGCCTGCGCGTCGGGTTCGACCGCCGCCCACCTGTCGTGGATGACGGTGGCGTCGGGCCAGGCGCCGGTCGCGCTCGCGGTCGGGGCGGAGAAGCTCACCCACCAGGACAAGAGCGTCAGCTTCCGGGCGTACGCCTCCGGCGTCGACCTGGACGAGATCGGTGGCGAGGACTATGCCGTCGACCGCCTGGCGATCGCGATCGGTTCGGGCGACCACTCCCGGTTCATGGACCTCTACGCCGAGAAGGCCCGGGCGTTCATGGACCGCACCGGGGCGCAGCAGAGCGACCTGGCGCGGGTCGTCGTCAAGTCGCGCCAGTTCGCCGCACACAACCCGCGTGCCCAGTTCCGCGCCGAGGTGAGTGTCGACGACGTGCTCGCCGCCCGTGAGATCGTCTGGCCGCTCACGCTGCCGATGTGCTCGGGGATCGGTGACGGTTCGGCCAGCATCGTCTTCGGCAACCGCGAGGCGGCCCTCCAAGCGGGTGGGCCCCTCGTCCGCGTGCGCGCCACCGTCCTGACGTCCGGCACCGACGGCGAGCCCACGGCCGCGCCGAGAGCGGTGAGCGCGGCATACGGGTCGGCAGGTGTCGGACCGGCTGATCTCGACGTCGTCGAGGTCCACGACGCCGCGGCCCCGGCCGAGCTCGAGTACTACGAGCACCTCCAGCTCGCACCCGACGGCGACGTCGTGGACCTCCTCGCCTCGGGTGCGACGTCGCTCGGGGGTCGGGTCGTGGTGAACCCGAGCGGGGGCCTGCTCGCCAAGGGTCACCCGGTGGGCGCGAGCGGTTGCGCGCAGCTCGTCGAGCTCACCGAGCAGCTCAAGGGCCGGAGCGGCGCGCGCCAGCGTGAAGGCGCGCGCCTCGGCCTGTCCATCAACGCCGGCGGCGCCATCGCCGACGACAGCGCCGCTCTGGCGGTCACCATCTTGGAAAGGATCTGACATGTCGCACGAAGCTGGACGCGTCGCACTCGTCACCGGTGCCGGGCAGGGAGTCGGTCGACAGACCGCTCTCGACCTCCTCGGCCAGGGGATCGCCACGCGACTCGTCATCAACGACTTCGACTCCGGACGTGCCGAGGCCGTGGCCGCCGAGGTGCGGGCAGCGGGCGGCGAGGCTGTCGCCGCTCCCTTCGACGTCAGCGACCACGCTGCCGTCCGCGAGGCCGTCGAGCGGGCCGTCGGCGTCGTCGGCCCCGTCGACATCCTCGTCAACAACGCCGGCAACTCCGGCACCGCCGGGTACAGCCAGGACCCGGTCCCCTTCTGGGACAGCGACGTGTCGCAGTGGTCGCCCTGGATCGGGGTCAACCTCGTCGGCGTCATGAACTGCACCCACGCGGTCCTGAAGGGCATGGTCGACCGGGGGTACGGACGGGTGGTCACGGTCGTCTCCGACGCCGGGCGCGTCGGCGAGCCGAACCTGGTCGTCTACTCCGGCGCCAAGGCGGGCGCTGCCGGCTTCATGCGGGCCGTCGGCCGCGCCGCGGGTCGACACGGAGTCACGGCGAACTGCGTGTCCCTCGGCGCGACCAGGACGCCTGCGACCACGGTCATCGACGAGTTCGACGACCAGCAGACCCGGCGCGCGCTGAGCAGCTACGCGGTGAAGCGCTTCGGCGAGCCGGCGGACGCCTCGGCGGCCATCTGCTTCCTCGCGAGCGACTCCGCCTCGTGGATCACGACGCAGACCCTGCCCGTCAACGGTGGCTACTCGAGCGCGCTCTGAGCAGGAGCCACCTCAGCGGGAGAGCGACGCGGCCCGGACGTGCGCGACGCTCTCCTCGCTGACCGGTGGGTCGGCCAACGGGTGCGTAGCCGGTCGCAGGCCGGCGAGGCAGATGGCCGCCTGGCGACGCCATGCCGGGCCGGACATCTCCCGCGTCGTCTCGATGACGCCTCGGAGCGACCAGAACACCAGGTCCAGGTCGGAGACCGCCGCGTCGTCGCGGACCTGCCCCTGTGCTTTGGCGTCCGCCAGGAGGCGGGTGACCAGGCTGCGGTACTCCTCGCGGAGGGCCGTGCTGGTCTCGTCGGTCCAGATGCGGGCGAGGCATCCGCGGTTCGCGGCCTGCACCGTTCCCATGGAGTAGACGAACTGCTCGAGGCCCTTGCCGTCCGGTGTCGTCGCGGCACCTGCGGCGAGGTCGACCACCTCCTCCATGAACTCCCGGACGAGCTCGGCGACAAGGGCGTCCTTGGTGGGGAATCGCCGGTAGAGCGTGCCGATCCCGACGCCTGCTGCCTGCGCGATCTCCTCGACGCCTGCGTCGAGGCCGCTGGCGGCGAACACGTCGCGAGCAGCATCGAGGAGGCGCTGCCGGTTGGCGGCGGCATCGCGACGCAGGGTCGGCGGGGGCGTTCGCCCGGCATGCCGGTGATCCGGGGGGGTCGTCATCGGGTCGCTCCCGTCGGTGTCCGGAATCGTGGGTCGATCGGAGGACCTACTGCGATCGATCGCCGACGACCGTACCCCCGGCGACCATGGCCATCTCTCCGTGGCGCAGTGGTGTCGCGGGCTCCTCGGTGTGAGATCCAACGGCGTGCCGCTTGATGGTCGGTATGAGCAGACCCACGGCGCCGGCGAGAAGCATGGTCACGGCCAGTACGAGGAACCCCGCCGCGTAGCCGGACTCCGCGGGAAGGCCCTCGGGGTCGGCGCCGACCGCCACGATCCCACTCATCAGCGCAGCGCCGAGAGAGCCGCCGACGGTTCGGATGTTGGCGTTCATGCCGCTGGCCACGCCCGTCTGCTCACGAGGCACGGCGCTCACGATGATGTTCGACATCGATGCGAACGCCAGGCCGAAGCCGACGCCCGTCAGGCCGGTCGCCATGTAGATCTCCCACTCGCGAGCATGGGCTAGAGCAAGCACCAGCAACCCGACGAAGGACACGGCGGTCCCTGAGATCAGGACGAGCCGCGACCCGAACCGTTGTGCCAGGCGTCCCGCCACCAGGCCCACCAGGAACATGAGAACGGCGTTGGGCAGCAGCATGATGCCCGACTCGGTGACGGTCGCTCCAAAGCCGTAGCCAGCGGTCGTCGGTGTCTGCAGGAACGCTGGCAGGAAGCCGAGCATCGCGTACATGGCGACTCCGAACAGGAGCGCGACCACGTTCGTCGTCCACACGGCCCTGATGGTCATCATCTTCATGTCGACCAGGGGGTTGGTGCTGCGGTGCTCCACGAGAACCCAGGCGAAGGCGATGACGGCAGCACCCGCCAGCAGCCCGAACACAGGCAGTGACGTCCATCCCCAGGTGGCTCCCTGGCTCACCGCGAGCAGCAGCGGGACGAGCCAGCCCGACAGCAGGAGAGCGGTCACCCAGTTGATGCTGCCGGGAGCCTTGTCCCGGCTCTCGGGGATGAGGAAGTGCGCGCCGACAGCCGCCACCACGACCATGATCATCGGCAGCCAGAACAGCCAGTGGTAGCTCAGCAGGGACACGATCGGACCGGCTAGCACGATCCCGAACCCAGCGCCCATGGCGGAGAGCGCTGCGATCAGACCGACCGCGCCTCCCACCTTCTCGGCCGGGTACTCGTCGCGGATGATGCCGAAGGCGAGGGGCAGCACCCCTCCGCCGATGCCCTGGATCACCCGAGCCACGATCATCAGTGGCAGTGACGGCGCGACGGCAGCCAGCAGCGACCCCACGGCGAGTGCGAGCAGTGCGACGACGAGCATGCGCCGCTTGCCCGTGATGTCGCCGAGGCGACCCACGATCGGGGTGAAGATCGATGCCGAGAGCAGGTAGGCGGTCAGCACCCAGGTGACGTCGGCCTGCGAGGTGTCGAGCGCGAGACGGATGGTCGGCAGGGCCGGCATCACGAGCGACTGGAGGAGCGCGAACGCCCCGACGCCGACCGCGAGGACGGCGAAGGTCAGCTGGGGGCGAGCGCGTTGGCGTGCAGTAGTCATTCCGCTCCGATCGTCAAGAGGAGCGAATGCTCCGCTTCACCAACGCTAGCACAAGCGGAGTGGTCACTCCGCTATGGCGGAGTGATCTCTCACGCAGGAGGAGGGCGCCCTCACGCGTCGCTGTGGCGTGGGTCGAGGCCGTACTGCTCGTGCGCGCCGAGGTGGTCGCGCAGGGTGGGGCCCTCGTAGTCGTGGTGGTAGAGGCCGCGTTCCTGGAGCAGGGGGACGACCTGGTCGACGAAGGTGTCGATCCCGTCCTCGTAGACGTCGATCGAGACCCAGAAGCCGTCGCATGCTCCGGCCTCGAACCACTCCTGCAGGTGGTCGGCGGTCACGGAGGCGGGACCGACCGGGGTGGGGTGGTAGTCGATGACCCCGTGGGCCAGGACGTCGCGGATGGTCCACCCCTCGCGGGCGACCTCGAGCGCGCGCGGTGAGCGGGG